>ENA-ORCZ01000127-ORCZ01000127.1-marine-metagenome-genome-assembly--contig:-NODE-127-length-78966-cov-40.236636_pt1 | contig 78966 bp, 51 predicted proteins | sample MGYA00237785_ERZ508519 | MGnify/ENA primary metagenome ERZ508519 (study PRJEB26189, sample SAMN06268790) | marine metagenome | isolation source: Bioluminescent Bay, La Paraguera, Puerto Rico | place...
CCGGGAGTCCTCCTCTCGGACGGGGCGGTCGTCGGTGAAGCAGGAACCCCCTGGGGCGACCCAGGGAATCCCCGTCCCTTTAGGGCGGGGAGGATTGTCAACGAGGGTCACCGCCTGGGGGAGGAATCGTGCCCGGGGCGCAGGCCGCCGTCGAGCTGGATGAGGCAAAGTGAATGGCCGCCGGGATCCTTCACCAGGTGAAGGCGTCCGTACGGGCTCCGGACCGGGCCGACGGTCGGCGTCCCGCCGAGCGCGCAGACCCGCCGCAGCGCGTCGTCGAGAGAGTCCACGGCGAAGTAGGTGATCCACTTCGCCGGAATGAGGTTCGGCCATTCGTTGTCGAGTGCCAGCACACCGGCGACCGCGACATCGCCGAGCATCAGCAGGGTGTACGGGCGGGCGGTGGGCGTGTCCATCGTCCGCCGGGTGGTGTAGCCGAACAGGGACCGGTAGTAGCTCACCGAGGCGGCGGGCTCCCCGGTGTTCAATTCGTTCCAGCACAGTGCGCCGACCGAGTTGAGCAGCTGCACACCGGTGCGCGACTCGCCCTGGTAGAGGCCGAACGCGGCGCCGAACGGGTCGATGACGACGGCGCCGGTGCCGGCGGCCGGCAGATACCGCGGCGGGGTGACCAGCTCGCCGCCGAGCTCGACCGCCCGGGAAGCGCACCGGCTGATGTCGTCGACCGCGAAGTAGACGATCCAGCCCCGGGGCCGACCGGCGTGCAGCGCGGCGGCGTCGGAGATGCCGGCCACGTCGCGTCCGTCGATGCCACACATCCGGTAGGTGGTGGCACCGAGCCGTTCGGCACGCACCGTCCAGCCGAGTAACGCGCGGTAGAAAGGTTCGACCTTGTCCGGATCGGGGGTGGCCAGCTCCACCCAGACGGCCTCGCCAGCCTGGAACCGACCGCTCATCGGTCCGCCCCGCGCGCGGCGACACCGGCGACGATGGTGCGCGCCGAGACGTCGTAGGCATGATCGGGCCGGCCGGTGGCCCGGCTCGACTCGACGACCTCGACCACCGCTCGCAGCGTGCGGCCGGGTACGGCGAGCAGCGTCTCGACAAGAGCTTCGGTCGCGCGGTCGAGGTCGTCGTCGGCGACGACCTCGGCGACCAGCCCCCAGGCGAGCATCTGGTCGGCGGACGCGGTCGTGGCCCCGGTCAGCAGGTGGTAGGCCTGCGGACGGGGTAGCGCCCGGGCGATCGCGTAGCCGACTCCGGCGGGGGCGAAGCCGAACCGGGCCTCGGGTAGCGACAGGCGTGCGCTGGTCGCGGCGATCGGCAGGTGTACGGCGTCGAGCAGGCCGGCGCCGAAGCCGATCACCCGGCCCCGTACCGCGGCGACCACCGGCACCGGGAGTCGCCGGATCCGCCGCAGCGCGGCGTCGCTGGCGCGCAGGCCGTCCGCCACCGTCTCCGGCGAACTGCCGGCCAGCTCGGTGAACGCCGTGGTGTCCCAGCCACCGCAGAAGTTCCGGCCGGCCATCTCGAGCTCGACGACCGCGCAACTGTCGATGGCCGCAGCGGTCTCCAGCGCGTGGACGAGTTCATGCAGCGCGGTGTCGTCGAAGCAGTTGCCGCGGGCCGCGTTGTCGTAGCGCACCCGGATGAGGCGTCCGTCGTGCCGAGGGGTGAGGGTAGGGGCCACCGGGGTATCATACATACCGGTCGGTATGTTCACAACGCCGCTGGCTGGCCGGCCTTTGTCACGCGAATGTCATAGTCGAGATACCTGCGCGAACCGTTGACTTGATACCGGCTGGTCGGTACTTTGTGGCGAGCGTCACCGGTGCGCAACGCGGCGACGTGAACGGGTCCATCGCTGTGAAGGACACCCCTGATGATCATGAAAATCCTGCGTTCCCGGCGGCCTCTCGTGGCCGCCGCCGCCATCACTGTCGCCAGCGTCGGCCTGACCGCCTGCGGTGGCACCGAACCCGATGACACCGGGTCGTCCGGCCCGACCATCATCCGTGCGCTGCTCGCGGCCCAGCCCGCCACCCTCGACCCGATCGTCGGTGCGCGCTCCGCCCAGGTGGTCTGGGCGACAATGCTCGAACCACTGATCGACATCGACGAAGACCTCGTGCCCACCGACACCGGTCTGATCACCAACTGGACCCGTGCCGACGCCACGACCTGGACGTTCACCGTCCGCCCCGACATCACCTTCAGCAACGGGGAAGCGGCCGACGCCGCCGCCGTCGCCAACACCATCACGCTCACCCGCGACACCGAGGGGTCACCGCTGAAGTCCTACTTCGGCAACGTCACCTCGATCGAGGCAACCGACGACGCCACCGTCGTGGTCACCACCGGCACGCCGCAGTACAACATTCCCGATCTGCTCACCACGGTCTACCTGGTCCCACCGGCCTACTACCAGGAGCAGGGGTCCGAAGGCTTCGCTGCGGCCCCGGTCGGCACCGGCCCGTACGTGTGGGCCGGCGCCAACGCCGGCCGCGACATCTCGGTCACCAAGAACCCCGACTACTGGGGCGACGAACCGACGAACGACGGCGTTACCTTCACCTGGGCAAACGAGGCCGCGCAGCGGCTCGCGTTGATCCAGAGCGGGACCGTCGACGTCTCCTTCGACCTACCGCCGGCCCAGGCGCAGGCGGCCGAAGCGGCCGGGGTCGACGTGGTCCGCACCGAGACCGCCATGAAGATCGTCGCCTTCCTCGACTCGACCAAGGCACCGTTCGACGACCCGCAGTTGCGCGAGGCCGCAGCCCTGGCCATCGACCGGGACGCGATCGTCAGCGGCATCTTCGACGGCCAGGCCGCCGCCGACGCCGGACTGCTCAACGTCCGGCCCGGCCAGCAACCGCAGAACAGCGTCACCGCCGACCCGGCGAAGGCCGCGCAACTCGTCGGTGACGCCACCCCGACCGTACAGATCACCTATCCGGCGGCGCAGTACACCAACATCGAAGAGGTCGCCCAGGCCGTGGGCGGCAGCCTCGAACAGGCCGGCTTCACGGTCAGCTACGAGCCGCTCGACTACGGCACCCTGGTGCAGCGGATCATCGGCCGCCAGGTCCCCGGCGTCGCCATCTTCGCCGGAGTACCCAACGTCGCCGTGCCGGACTACTTCGTCAGCGGCTTCATGAAGACCGCGTCGTTGACCGGCAACTGCCCCGACCCGCAGATCGACCAGCTCGCCCAGCAGGCGCTCGAACAGGACAGCGCTGAGCAGGCTGCCCCGATCTACGAGCAGCTCAACACCATCGGAGTGGTCGAGAAGCACTGCTACGTCCCGCTCTACCGGCAGATCTTCAACTACGCGACCGGCCCCGGTGTCACCGGTGTCGAGTTCGGTCCGCTGAACACCGTGGACTTCACGAAGACGACCCGCTGACGATGACCGGAGCAGCGCAGACGGGGGTGTCGGGCGAACCCGCCCGGCACCCCCGCACCCCGGACACCGACACCGCCGTGCTGGTGGTCGACGACCTGGTCGTCGAGCACCGCGACCGGAGCACCGGGACGGTGCTGCGCGCGGTCGACCACGTGTCGCTGCGCATCGGCGCCGGCGAGAGCGTCGCCGTTGTCGGCGAATCCGGATCCGGCAAGACGACGCTCGCCATGGCGGCCACCGGGCTGGGCACCCGTGGCGACGGGGCCATCCGGCTGCTCGGGCACCAGCTCTCCTCGATCAGTCGGACGCGGCTGCGGCGGCTGCGCCCCGAGGTGCAGGTGGTCTTCCAGGACCCGCACGGATCGCTCGACCCCCGGCAGTCGGTCCGCTCCGGGCTACGCGAGCTGCGCAGGCTGCAGCCCGAGCGCACCTCCTGGACCAGCGACACCGAACTGCTCGACCGGGTCCGGCTCGCGCCGCAGATCCTCGACCGCTACCCGCACCAGCTCTCCGGCGGCCAGGCCCAGCGGGTCTGCATCGCCCGGGCACTGCTGATGCGGCCGCGGCTGATCGTGGCGGACGAACCGACCTCCGGCCTCGACGTCTCGGTGCAGGCCGACGTGCTGGCACTGCTGGCCCAGATCCGGCAGAGCACCGGCACGGCCCTGCTGATGATCAGCCACGACCTCGCCGTCGTGCGCTCCGTCTGCGACACCGTGTACGTCATGTACCAGGGCCGGGTCGTCGAGTCGGGGCCGTGCGAGGCCGTCTTCGTCAACCCCCGCAACGACTACACGCGCGAGCTGCTCGCCGCGATGCCCGGTGCCCGCTGGAGGTCCCGCCGATGAAGGCCAGCACCGTCCGACGGGTCGGCAGCCGCCTGGCGTCCCTGCTGGCGTCCCTACTCATCGCGCTGAGCCTGGCGTTCGCCCTCGGGCGGCTCTCCGGCGATCCGACCGTGGCCATCCTCGGACCGATGGCCACCCCGGAGCAGCGGGACGCCCTGCGGCACCAACTCGGTCTCGACCTGCCGCTGGTCGTCCAGTACTTCGACTACCTCAAGGGCATCCTCACCGGTGACCTCGGCCAGTCGCTGCAGTTCTACCAGGCCAACACGACCCTGATCGCCGACCGGCTGCCGTTCACCCTGCAACTGGTCGCCGCCGGCATGGCACTCGCCGTACTGGTCGGGGTGCCGCTCGGGGTGCTGGCCGCGACCCGGGAGGGCACCTGGTGGGACCGCGCCGCCTCCACCGTCGCCCTGCTCGGCCAGTCGGTGCCCGTCTTCTGGTTCGGCATGATGCTGGTGGCGCTGTTCGCCGTGAACCTCGGCTGGCTGCCCGCCGGGCAGTCCGGCACCCCGCAGCATCTGGTCCTTCCCGCGGTCACCATGTCGGTGTACCCGATGGCCCAGATCGCCCGGCTCACCAGGGCGTCGATGAGCGAGACGTTGGCCGAGCCGTACATCGACTCCGCCCGGGCCCGCGGGCTGCGCGGCCGGCGGGTGGTGTGGCGGCACGCGTTCAAGAACGCGATGATGCCGATCCTGACCATCGTCGTGCTCCAGACCGGCATCCTGCTCTCCGGCGCCGTCGCGATCGAGTACGTCTACTCCTGGCCCGGCCTCGGTCAGCTGGCGCTGCAGGCCATCCAGTTCCGGGACTTCCCGCTTGTCCAGGCGATTGTCGTCTTCGGTGCGTTGACGTTCGTCCTGCTGAACCTGCTCGTCGACGTGATCCATTCGGTCGTCGACCCGAGGGTGAGGTGACGGCCATGAGCCGAACCGATGTGCATCCGGCACCCGCGACGCAGACCCCACGACGCCCGGTACGGCGGGCCCGTACCTCGGTGTTCTGGCTGTCCCTGCCGCTGGTGGTCGTCGCCGGTCTGGTGCTGGTACTGCCGCTGACCGGACTGCTGCCGGAGCCCGGGCAGGACCTGGCCGCGACCCGGCGACCGCCCGCCTTCCTCGACGGCGGAACCTGGGCGCACCCACTCGGCACCGACAAACTCGGCCAGGACGTCCTGACCCAGTTCGTTTCCGCCGGCCGGCTGACCATCCTGATCGGCGTCGCCGGCGCCCTGGTCGCCATCGGTCCCGGCACCCTGCTCGGCGTGCTGGCCGGCTACTTCCGCGGCTGGGTCGACCGGGTCATCTCGGTGCTCATCGACGCCCAGCTGGCCCTGCCGTTCATCCTGGTCGCCCTCGCGATCATCTCGAACCGGGGCAGCTCCCTGCCGGTGCTGTTCCTGGTGCTGGCGCTGACCGGTTGGGCGGTCTGCGCCCGGGTCACCCGGTCGGCGACCCTCGCGATCCGCGAGCGGCAGTTCGTCACCGGTCTACGGGCGGCCGGCGCGTCGGAGGCGCGGATCGTCTTCCGGCACGTCCTGCCCAACCTCGCCGGTACGGTCGTCGCGCTCGGCACCCTCCAGATCGGCACGGCGATCCTGATCGAGAGCGCGTTGAGCTTCCTCGGCCTCGGCGTACCGCCACCGAGTGTGAGCTGGGGGTCGATGCTCGCCTCCGGCCAGGACGAGCTGAGCCAGGCCTGGTGGATCGCGCTCTTCCCCGGGCTCGCCATCACCCTGCTGGTGCTGCTGGTCAACCTGTTGGGCGACGCGCTGCTCACCCACCACGACCCACGGAAGAGGCGCCGATGACCGCGCTGCTGAGCGTCTGCGGCCTGTCCGTCGTCGCCCGACTCGCCGACGGCGACCTGCGGCTGCTCGACGACGTCGACCTCGACGTCGACCGAGGCCGGATCGTCGGCGTAGTCGGCGAATCCGGCAGCGGCAAGACCACCCTGGCCCGCACCGTCGTCGGGCTGCTCGAACGCAACGTCGATGTCGAACAGGGCCGGGTCATGCTCGCCGGCGACGAGGTAATGGCCCCCGGCGTGGACCGCACCGACCGGGTCCGGGGCAGCGCCGTCGGCATGGTCTTCCAGGACGCCTCCCGGTCGTTGAACCCGCTGATGAAGGTCGGCACACAGCTCGCCGAGGTGCTGCGCCGCCACGTCCGGGGCATCACCCGGGCCGAGGTCGAGCGCCGCTCGGTGGAGGTCCTGGCGCAGATGCGCATCACCGACCCGGCGCGGGTGCTGGGCAGCTACCCGCACCAGCTCTCCGGCGGGCTGCGCCAGCGGGTCGCCATCGGGCTGGCCGTCGTCACCCGTCCGGCGCTGGTGATCGCCGACGAGTGCACCACCGCCCTCGACGTCACCACCCAGACCAAGGTCGTCGAGCTGTTCCGCACCCTGGTCGACGAACTCGGCATCGGCCTGCTCTTCGTCACCCACGACCTGATGCTCGCCAGCGACCTCTGTGACCGGATCGCGGTGATGAGCGGCGGCCGGGTCGTCGAAGAGGGTGCGGCCGAGCAGGTGCTGGACGAGCCGCAACAGGAGTACACCCGGCGACTGCTCGCCGCCATCCCCTCGTGGAGTTGAAGGAGAACCGCGACACATGCCTGACCAGCCCGGCATCGACGGCTACGCGGTACACCTGCCGGCGTACGCCCTGCACGACAACAGGCTCGACGCGTCCGGACCGCCCAGGCCGGGCGGACCGGTACGCAGCGTCGCCGCCTACGACGAGGACACCGTCACCATGGCGGTCGAGGCGATGCGGCAGCTCACCGCCGCCGGCCACGTCGGTCGGCAGCTGCTGCTCGCCACCACCAGCGCACCGTACGAGGCGAAGACCTCGGCCGGGGTCGTGCACGCCGCGCTCGGGCTCGATCCGGCCGTCAGCGCGGTCGATCTGCGCGGACACCGCTGCGGCGCGACCGCCCTCGACCTCGTCGCGTGCTCCGGTGCCGCGGCGATGATGGCCGACCTACGGACCACCCGCCCGGGAGCACCGGACGAACTCGCTCAGGGCGACGGCGCCGCAGCGTTCGTCGGCGGCGGTACCCGTGCCGCGACCCTGCTGGCCCGCGCCGGACACACCACCGAGATCCTGGAACGGTGGCGGCTGCCCGGGGAACGGCACGACCGCGTCTGGGACGAACGGTTCACCGCCGACGTCCTCGTCACCGCCGGCCTCGACGCGGCCCGCCGCGCGTTCACCCTCGCCAGCCTGGATACCGTCGACGAGGTCGTCGTGTCGTCGTCGAACGCCCGCGCCGCCGCAGCGCTGCGCCGCACGCTGGGCGGATCGGGGGCCGACGCGAAGGTCGAACGGGCCACCGGTTTCACCGGTGCCGCCCACCCCGCGCTGCTGCTCGCCGCCGCGCTCGACGAGGCGCAGCCCGGCCGGACGATCCTGTTGCTGTCGGCCACCGAGGGCGCCGACGCCTTCGTCTGGCGGGTCGGCGACGAGGTGCGGGCGGCGCGCGGCGGGGCGTCCGTACGGGAGCAGCTCGCCGCCCGGCGACCCGTCGGGTACGGCCGCTACCTGCGCTGGCGCGGACTACTGGAGGTGCAAGGTCCGGCCCGGCCGGCATCGCCGGCACCGGCGTCACCGCCGATGGTCCGCCGGTCCGGCTGGAAGTTCCGGCTGGAAGGCAGCCGGTGCGCCGCCTGCGCGAAGGTCACCACACCGCCGGCCAAGGTCTGCGCCTCCTGCGGCACCGCCGCGTCGGGGCAGACGCCAGCGACGGTCCCGCTGCGGGACAAGACGGCCCGGGTCGTCTCGGTGACCACGGACCATCTGACCACCATGCCGGAACCGGCGGTCGCGGTCGTCGTCGCCGACGTCGACGGCGGTGGCCGGCTCAGCATGTACGCGACCGACGTCGCGCCGGGCGACGTGGCCGTGGGCATGGCGATGACGCCGACTTTCCGGCGGCTGTGGACCACCGATTCGATCCACAACTACTTCTGGAAACTCCGGCCACGGAAGGAGGCCACCGATGGCCAGTAGACGGATGGCCCACGACGTCGCGATCGTCGCGATGGGCTGTACCCCGTTTCGTGACCACTGGCACCGTTCCGCCGACGATCTGCTGGTCGACGCGGTGCACGAGTGCGTCGGGTCGCTGTCCGGTGCCACCCTCGACGACGTCGACGCGTTCTGGGTGGGCACCCAGGGCTCCGGGATGTCCGGGCAGACGCTGGCCCGGCCGTTGCGCCTGGTCGGCAAGCCGGTGACCCGGGTGGAGAACTACTGCGCCACCGGCTCGGAGTCGCTGCGCAACGCGGCGTTCGCGGTCGCCTCCGGGGCGTACGACATGGTCATGGCGACCGGTGTGGAGAAGCTGAAGGATTCGGCGTACTCCGGTCTGGCCGCCGTCTACCCACCCGCCGACGGCACCGACGTCGACTGGACCGCACCCGCCGGATTCTCCCTGCTCGCCCCCGCCTACCAGCAGGCGTACGGCGTCGGGGCGCGGGACATGCGCGACGCGCTCACCAAGGTCGCGATGAAGAACCACGAGAACGGCGCGTTGAACGAGCGCGCCCAGTTCCGTAAGGCCGTCTCCGCCGAGGCCGTCGAGAACGCGCCGCGCGTCGCCGGGCAGCTCGGCGTGCTGGACTGCTCGGGCGTGTCCGACGGCGCCGCCGCGGCCATCCTGGTCCGCGCCGAGGACGCCTACCGCTACACCGACAAGCCGGTGTTCCTGCGGGGGATGGGGTTCGTCGCCGGCTCGGGGGCCGGGCTCGCCACCGACGGCTACGACTTCACCACCTTCCCCGAGGTGGTGCAGGCGGCACGACAGGCCTACGACCAGGCAGGTGTCACCGACCCGGCGACGCAGATCTCGCTGGCCGAGGTGCACGACTGTTTCACCCCGACCGAGGTGGTGCTGATGGAGGACCTGGGCTTCTCCGAACGCGGCAAGGCCTGGCGGGACATTCTCGACGGCCGGTACGACCTCGGCGGCGCGCTGCCGGTCAACACCGACGGCGGGCTCAAATCGTTCGGCCACCCGATCGGCGCCACCGGGCTGCGGATGATGTTCGAGTGTTTCACCCAGCTGCGGGGTGCGGCCGGTGCCCGCCAGGTGCCCGACGCCCGGTTGGCCCTCGCGCAGAATCTCGGCGGGCAGCCGGGTTCCTGCGTGGCGTTCGTCGCGGTGCTGGGGAGCCAGCGGTGAGCCCCCAGGTACGCCTCGACGGGCAGGTCGCGATCGTCACCGGCGCCGGCAACGGGATCGGCCGGGCGCACGCCCTGCTGCTGGCCGAACGCGGTGCCCGCGTGGTCGTCAACGACCTCGGCGGGGCGGTGGACGGTTCGGGTTCCTCCGGTGCGGCGCAGCGGGTGGTCGACGAGATCCGCGCCGCCGGCGGTGTCGCCCTCGCGTCGACCGACTCGGTCGCCACCGCTGCCGGCGGCGCCGACCTCGTCGCACGGGCCGTCGACGAGTACGGGCGGATCGACGCGGTCATCCACAACGCCGGCATCCTGCGGGACGCCACGCTGGCCAAGATGCGCGAGGAGGACGTCAGCGCGGTCCTCGACGTGCACCTCGCCGGGGCGTTCCACGTGCTGCGGCCCGCGTGGCGGCAGATGGCCGAGCGGGGGTACGGGCGGATCGTGCTGACCAGCTCGTCGTCCGGGCTGTTCGGCAACTTCGGCCAGGCCAACTACGGCGCCGCCAAGGCCGGCCTGATCGGGCTGATGAACGTGCTCGCGCTGGAAGGAGCCCGCCGGGGCATCCTGGTCAACGCGATCGCACCGACCGCCGCGACCCGGATGACCGAGAACCTTCTCGGTGAGCTGGCCGACCGGTTCGACCCCCGGCACGTCGCCGCGGTGGCGACCTACCTCGCCTCCGGGCAGTGCCAGCTCAACCGGCACATCCTCACCGTCGGCGGCGGCCGGGTCGGGCGGATCTTCCTCGGCGTCACCCCCGGCTGGTACGGCGGTGCCGAGCCGGTCTCGCCCGACGACATCAGCGCGTCGATCGACGAGATCTGCCGGCTCGACGACTTCATCGTCCCCGACAGCGGCGCCGACGAGGTCGCGCTGATCCAGCGGGCCCTGTCCGGACCCGCCGGTCCAACCGCCTGAGCCGCGTCAAGAAGGGAGCCACCATGCCGGTGAGCGAGGTACACCACGTGGCCGTGACCGTCTCCGACGTCGACCGCGCCGCGGACTTCTACGAGAAGGCGCTGGGCTACCGCCGGACCCTGCGGGCCGACGTCGCCGGACCCGGCATCGAGGTGTCGCTGGGCCTGCCCGCCGGCACGACCGGCCGGGTCCAGTACCTGCAGGGACCGAGCCAGATCGGCCAGCTCGAGCTCATCGAGTGGAACGGCACCGCGACCCGGACGGCGACCGGTGGACATCTGGAACTGGGCACCTTCCTGCTCAGTTTCGCGGTGCCGCTGGCGGAGATGGACGAGTTGTACGCCCGGCTGGTCGAGCTGGGTGCGCAGTGCCTGAGCCCGCCGAACCAGGTCCTGCTCGACAACTACGGGCCGATCACCGCGTTCGCGGCCCGTGACCTCGACGGCAACCTGCTGGAGTTCGTGGCGCTGCCGTCGCGGGAGGAGATCCTGGCCCGGCGGCGGGAGGGCGGCAGCTGATGGCGACCAGCAACTTCACCGAGACGCTGCGCCGGCAGGCGCTGCGCCGCGCCGACCGGGAGGCGCTGGTCGACTCCGACGCCCGCTGGACGTACGCCGAACTGGACGCCGACGTCGACCGGCACGCGGCGGCACTGCGCGACGCCGGCATCGCCGACGGTGACCTGGTCGGGGTGCTCGGCCGCAACAGCGCCACGTACGTCATCGAGCTGCTGGCGCTGAGCCGCCTCGGTGCGGTCTCGGTTCCGCTGAACTGGCGGCTGCACCCCACCGAGCAGGCGTACGTCCTCGACCAGGCCGGTGTCACCGGGCTGATCTACGACGACGACTTCGCTGACGCCGCCGCCACCCTGCTGGCCACGACCGGGCTGCGGACCGCCGTGGCCAACGGTGACCGGGTCGTCGCCGACGCCCGTCGGCTGGCCGACCTGCTCGCCGCGCAGCCGCCCGGCGTACGGGTCCCGGACGCGGAGAAGACCGCCGCCGACGTGCACCGGCTGCTCTACACCTCCGGCACCACCGCACGCCCGAAGGGCGTCATCCACACCTGCGGCAACCTGACGGCGAACCATCTGGCGCAGGTGCTCGAACTGGAGCTCACCGCAGCCGACCGGATCCTCGTCTCGGCACCGTTGTTCCATGTCAGCGGCCTGGAGGCGCCGGGCCTGGCGACGTTCGTGGCCGGCGCGACGATGGTGCTGACCCCGACGTTCAAGGCCGCCGACATCGCCCGGACCGTGGCCCGAGAGCGGATCACCGGCATGGTCCTGGCGGCGCAGATCCTCTTCGGGCTGCTCGACCGCGACGACCAGTCGGACCTGGCGTCGTTGCGTTACCTGCTCTTCGCCGGGGTCGCGCCCAGCGTCCGGCGTGAGGTGAAACGCCGGCTGCCGCACGTACGGCTGGTGGACACCTTCGGCATGACCGAGTTGTGCAACGGCGTCTGCTACCTGGACGCCGCCCACGAACAGAGCAAGGTCGGCGCGCTCGGCGCGCCGTTCCCCGGGGTGCACATCCGGATCGTCGACGAACATCTCCAGCCGGTGCCGCCCGGTGTGGAGGGGGAGATCATCGTCCGGGGCGAGAAGATCTCGCCCGGTTACTGGAACGACGACGAGGCGAACCGGCGTACCCGCCGGGACGGTTGGTTCCTGACCGGCGACGTCGGGCGGATCGACGCCGACGGCTACCTGTGGTTCGTCGACCGCCGCGCCGACCTGATCAAGTCCGGTGGAGAGAACATCGCCAGCGCCGAGGTCGAACGGGTCATCGCCGGGCATCCCGACGTCAGCGAGGTCGCCGTCGTCGGGGTGCCGGACCCGACCTGGGACGAGGTCCCGAAGGCGTACGTGATCCTGCGCCCCGACGCGACCACCACGGCGGAGGGGATCCGCGAACACTGCCGGGCCGAACTGGCCCGGTACAAGGTGCCGAAGTATGTCCAGATCGTGACGTCGCTGCCGCGCAACGACTCCGGCAAGGTGCTCAAGAAGCAGCTGCGCGAGGCGGCGGTGACCGGATGAGTACGGCGAACGTCGCCGCGATGCTGGCCGGCAACGCCCGGCGTTTCGCCGACGCCGACGCGCTGGTCTTCGAGGGCCGGCGGTGGACCCACCGCCAGCTCGCCGCCGACGTCGAGGCCCTGGCCGCGGGTCTGACGGCCGAGGGCGTCCGCCGCGACGCCCGGGTGGCGATCATCTCGAACAACGTGCCCGAGTTCCTGCTGTTGTCGCTGGCGTTGTCGAAGCTCGGTGCGGTCTTCGTGCCATTGAACTACCGGCTCACCGCCGGCGAACTGGCCAAGCTGCTGCGCCACGCGCGGGTCCAGGCGGTCGCCACGGTCCCGGAGTTCGCCGCGCTGACCGAGGCCGCGCTGACCGAGGCCGGCGCCGGCCCAACGGCCGACGTACGCCGGTTCGCGCTGGAACCGATCGACGACGGCTGGGTCGACGTGCGCGGGCTGATCGGGACCCACCGGGGTGCCCGGGTCGCCGACGTCGATCTCGACGACGCGGCCCTGCACCGGATCGTCTACACCTCCGGCACGACCGGGCTGCCCAAGGGCGTGCTGCTCACCCACGGCAACGTGAACATGAACATGCACGCCCAGATCGTCGAGCTCGGGCTGCGGCCGAGCGACCGGATCCTCAACTTCGCACCGCTGTACCACGTCGGCGGCACCGACCTGCCGGGCTTCGGCATCTGGCATGTCGGCGGCACGATGGTGCTGCACCGGCGGTTCGAGCCGGCGGCGGTGCTGCGGGCGATCGAGACCGAGCGGATCACCGGCATGGTGATGGCGGCGACGATGCTCGACATGGTCCGCCGCGCGGTCGACGTCGCCGCCGCCGATCTGACCTCGGTGCGGTGGGTCATCTATTCACAGGTCACGTCGGCGTTGTTCGCCGTGGCGCGGGAGCTCTTCCCGGACGCCCGGCTGATCGAGGGCTACGGTCTCACCGAGACGTGCAGCGCCCTGACGTACCTGGACGAGGCGCACATGCGGTCCAAGCAGGGGTCGGTCGGCCTGCCCGTGCCATGGGTCCAGGTACGGGTGGTCGACGCGGACGGCAACGACGTGCTGGTCGGCGACGACGGGGAGGTGATCGCACGCGGCCCGAAGGTGAGCCCCGGCTACCTCGACGATCCGCAGGCGACCCGGGCGGCCTGGCGCGACGGGTGGTTCCACACCGGCGACATCGGTCGGTTCGACGCCGACGGCTACCTGTACATCCGCGACCGGCTCAAGGACATGATCCGCAGCGGCGGGGAGAACATGTCCAGCGCCGAGATCGAGAACGTGCTGGCCGACCACCCGCTGGTGCTGGCCGCGTCGGTGGTGGCGGCGCCGCATCCGGTGTGGCTGGAGGTCCCGGTGGCGTTCGTGATCGGCCGACCCGGCCTGGAACCCGAGTCGCTGATCGCGCACGCCCGGCAGCGCCTCGGCGGCTTCAAGGTGCCGAAGGAGATCTACGTAGTGGACGAGTTCCCGACGAATCCGTCCGGCAAGGTGCTGAAGCGGAGCCTGCGGGAGCTGCGGTCGTCGGCGCGCCCGGACTGGACCTACGACCGGCCGCGACGCGACTGACCACTACCGGTGGACGCCCGCCGTGTGCCGCAGCAGGGCCTGGGCATGGACGAGGGAGAACCGTTGGGTGCCCCGGCCGAGTTCGTCCCAGGGCTTACGCCACCGCATCCGCCGGGCGACGTCCCAGGCGGTGGTTTCCCCGTCGGTCCCGGCCAGAGCGCTGACGGTGGCGACCTCGTCACGGTGGAAGGCCGCCAGCTCGTCGGCTCGGGCCGCGACGTCGCGGTACGGGAACTGGTGGGCCGGGCAGGCGATCGTCGCGCCGAGGTCGCGGACGCGCTCCAGCGTCCGGAACAGGTCCGCCGCCGGGTCGTCGTCGGCGCGGCTGACAATCGCGAGCTGGGTGGGGCCCTCGGGCATCATCGTGTCGCCGGTGAAGACCGAGCCGCGGGTGTCGAAGTAGACGGTGTGCCCGTAGGTGTGCCCCGGGGCTGGCACGGCGCGAATGGTCACGTCGCCGAACCGGAACTCGGTCTCGTCGGCCACAGCCAGGTCGATCCGCAGGTCCTCGTGGTGCGCGGTGACCGCGACCGCGTCGGCGTACATCGCCTCGACGACGTCGGGCGGGGCGCCGGTCGTGGTGAGGGCGGTCCGCAGCTGGGTGAGGAAGCCGCCCCTGCCCCGGTGCATGGTGGCGAAGTCGTCGGCCTGCCCCATGACCACCGAGGCACCGGACAGCGCCCGGACCCGGGCGGCGAAGCCGATGTGGTCCGGGTGGTTGTGGGTGAGCAGGACGGTGGAGATCGTCTCGATCCGGTGGCCGATCGCGGCGACCGATTCGGTGAACGACTGCCAGCAGCTCGGGTGGTCGTAGCCGGCGTCGATCAGAACGGCACCGTCACCGGTGTCGACCAGGAAGACGGTGACGTAGCGCAGTGCGCTGCCGCGCAGCGGGACCGGGATCGCCCAGACGCCGTCGGTGACCTCGGTCGAAGCCGGTATCTGCCGGGCGTGATAGCTGGCGGCATGCGTGTCGTTCACGGGTCTGGACATCGTCAGACGCCTCCCTTACTGTGGAAACAACAACATACCGGATGGTCGGAATTTAACTCAAGGAGTCCGATGAGCGACGAGCGGACCGGCTTCCGGCTCTGGGCAGCCGCCGAGCCGGACCTGTGCGCGATCGTGACTGCCGACGATCGGCAGATCTCCTACGGCGAGCTGTACGCCGAGGTGAACCGGATCTCGCACGGCCTGCGCACCCGTGCGGGCCTGCGTGCCGGTGACACGGTCGCGGCGGTGATGACCAACAGTGCCGGCATGGTCGCGCTCTACCTGGCCGCGATGCAGTCAGGGCTCTACCTGGTGACGCTCAACTACCACCTGACCGAGCCGGAGATCGCCTACATCCTCGCCGACAGCGGCGCCAAGGTGGTCGTCTGTTCCGGGCGGGTGGAGCCGGTCGTCGCAGCCGCGGCCGCCGTCGGTGTGCCCGGGATCCAGGTGTACGTCGACGGAGTCCCCACCACCGATCGCGTTCGTCCGTTGTCGCAGCTCACCGACGGTATGTCGACGGTCAGCCCGGAGCAGACCCCGGCCGGGTCGCTGATGATGTACACCTCGGGCACCACCGGCCGCCCGAAGGGGGTGAAGCGGCCCCTGGCCGGAGTCGACGCCGACACCGGTGCGTCGACCTACCGGTGGTTGTTCCAGGAGTTCGGGATGGAACGTCCCGCGTTCGGGTCCTGGCTCGTCTCGGCTCCGCTGTACCACTCGGCGAACATCACTCCCGCGATGGGTGCCCTGCACGCCGGCGGCACGATGGTGCTGATGGACGGCTGGACGCCGGAGGGTTTCCTGCGCCGGGTCCACGACCGGCGGGTCACCGGGACCAGCATGGTGCCGACCCACTTCTACCGGCTGCTGCAACTGCCCCAGGGCGTTCGCGACAGCTACGACATCTCCTCGCTGCGCTACGTCCTGCACGGCGCCGCGCCGTGCCCGCGCGAGGTCAAGCAGCGCATCCTCGACTGGTTCGGCCCGGTGGTCTACGAGTACTACGGCTCGACCGAGGTCGGCACCACCATCGCCCGTCCGCACGAGTGGCTCGCCCACCCGGGCACGGTCGGTCGTCCGGCCTCCATCTCGACGCTGCGGATCCTCGACGAGGCCGGCAACGAGGTGCCGGCCGGCCAGACCGGCATCGTGTACATGCGCCAGGGCTCCGACCGGGTCGAGTACCACAACGACCCCGGCAAGACCGACGGTGCCCGTCGCGACGGGCTGATGACCGTCTGGGACGTCGGCCACGTCGACCTCGACGGTTTCCTGTACATCACCGGCCGGGCGGCCGAACTGATCCTGGTCGGCGGGGTCAACGTCTACCCGGCCGAGATCGAGGCCGCGTTGCTCGGCCACGACTGGATCGCCGACGCCGGGGTCGTCGGCGTACCCGATCCGGAGTTCGGCGAGGTGCCGCAGGCCCACGTCGTGCTGACCGAGAGCGCGCCCGACGCCGAGACGGCGCTCGCGCAGATCCGCACCTACCTCGCCGAACGGCTGGCCAAGCCGAAACGTCCGCATTCGTACGTCGTCCGCGCGGCGTTGCCTCGCGACCCCAACGGCAAGCTCTACAAGGCGCGGCTCACCCGTGCCCCGGAGGTGTCGGCGTGACCACGACGTGTGAGGTGTCCGACGACAGGGGAGCCCGGCATGGACTTCGATGACAGCGACAGCGACCTCGCGTTCCGGCGCGAGGCCGGCAGTTGGCTCGACCAGGCGCTGCGCGACGTGCCCGATCAGGAGGAGCTGTCCCAGAGCGAGCGTGAGCACTGGTCACGGGTCTGGCAGGAGCGACTCTGCGCCGGCAACTGGGCCGGGTTGTCCTGGCCGGTCGAGCACGGCGGTCGGGGAATGGACTCGTTGGCGCAGGCGATCTTCAACGAGGAGGCGGCGGTCCGGGGCGCGCCGTACCCGCTCAACGGTGTCGGCATGATGCTGGCCGGCCCGACGATCATCGCGCACGGCGGCGACGAGCAGCAGGCCCGGTACCTGCCGGGCATCCTGCGCGGCGAGGGGTACTGGTGCCAGGGCTTCAGTGAGCCCGGCTCCGGCTCCGACCTGGCGAGTCTGCGTACCGCCGCGACCCGGGTCGACGGCGGCTGGCTGATCAACGGCACCAAGATCTGGACCTCCAACGCGCACAACGCCTCCCGGTGTCTGCTGCTGGCGCGGACCGACCCCGAGGAGACCCGGCACCGGGGCATCACCTACTTTCTGGCCCCGATGGACCGGTTCACCGTCCGACCACTGGTGATGATCAACGGGGACACCGAGTTCAACGAGATGTTCCTCGACGACGTGTTCGTCCCCGATTCCGACGTGCTCGGCGGGGTCGGCAACGGCTGGAAGGTCGCGCTCACCACGCTCGCCTTCGAACGCGGCAGCATGGCGCTGAACCTGTGGGTGTGGGCCCGCCAGGCGGTGGACCGGGTCGTCGATCTGGCGATCGCGCGGGGACTGGCTGACGACAGCGCCGTCGTCGACACGATCGGCGCGTTGCAGTGCGACGCCGAGGCGGTCCGGATCGGGTCGATGCGGATGCTGGCGGAGAGCCGTGCCGGTGGCATCCCCGGCCCGGAGACGTCGGCGCTGAAGAGTCTGTGGGCCGGCGTGGTGCAGAACGCGAACCGGCTCGCGGTGCAGCTCGACGACGCCGGCGGAGTGCTTCTCGACGGTGCCGGCGCCGCCGCCCGGATGCACCGCTACCTGCGTGCCCGCGCTCACACGATCGAGGGCGGCACGGAGGAAGTCCAGAAGTCGATTCTCGCGGAGCGGGTGCTGAACCTGCCCCGTTCACGTTGAGCGGAGTGGCCGCGTGCACGCGACATTCACCCAGGAACAGCAGGAGATCGGCGGGACCGTCGCGGCCCTCGCCAAGGCGCAGGCCGGCGCGGCGCGGGCCGCACTGTCAGCCGGTTGGCGGCCCTGCGCCGCCGACGGACCGCTGCTGCGCGACTTCGGCCTGCTCGGCGTGCCGGAGTCGGCCGGCGGTGTCGGGTCGGCTCTGATCGACCTGCTCGTCGCCGTAGAGGTGCTCGGTGAGCACCTGGTCCCGAGTCGGTTCGCGGCCCACGCGGGTGCCGTACAGCTGCTCTGCGGCGACGACCGACGGTCGGTGCCGCTGCCCGACGAGATCCTCGACGGCCGCCGGGTGCTCGCTCCGGCGGTCGACGTGCCGTCCACGCCTGGTTGGCCGGACCGGTCGGTGCCGGATCCGCTGGTGCGGACCCTGGTGCCGTACGCCGCTCAGGCGGACGGGTTCGTCGTCGCCGGTCCCGACGGGGTCTGGGTCGCCGACGCTGCCGCACTCGTCGAGCGGTCCGGGGTCACCGAGCGGCGGTCGTTCGACCCGTCCGTACCGCTGTCGGACGTGTCGCTGTCCACACCGCAGCGGGTCGACCCGGTCGGCACCGGGTTGTGGCGGGCGACCCTGGTGGTCGCCGCCGAGCTGTGCGGCGTCGCGCAGGGCGCGATCGAGTTGGCCGCCGAGCAGGCCCGTACCCGGGTGCAGTTCGGCCGGGTGATCGGGTCGTTCCAGGGGGTCGCGTTCCAGCTGGCCGAGGCCGCCACCGCGCGCAAGGCGGCGTGGGACCTGACGCTCTACGCGGCCTGGGCCGTCGACAACCGCCGACCGGACGCCGGGAGCCAGGTGCACGCCGCCAAGGCGGCGGCGGGAAAGGCCGCGGTCTTCGCCGCTGAGCGGGCCATCCAGGTGTACGGCGGGATGGGCATCACCATGGAGGCGGATCCGCATCTGTTCCTGCGTCGGGCGTTGGTGCTCGACGCCCGCGCCGGCCGTGGCCGGTGGCACCGTCACCGGGCCGGCACGCTTCGGATCGAAGCGCGCCGGACGGGCCCGGGACAACCCACGTACTAATGCGCTGACCTGCGCAGACCTTGCAGTGCCAGTAACGCAGCGGTAACATACCGGCTGGTCGGAATAAACGAGGAGTGGTCGTGAAGTTCGGAATCATGAACCTGTTCCCGGTCGCCGACGGGGCATCGGACCATCAGGTGCTACGAGAGACTCTCGACGAGATCCAGCTGGCCGACGAACTCGGCTTCGACTCGATCTGGCTGGCCGAGCACCACTTCTCGAAGTACGGCATCCTCGGCAGCCCGGTCAACTTCGGCATGGCCGTCGCCGAGCGGACCAGGCGGATCACGATCGGCACCGCCGTGCTGGTGCTTCCACTGCACCACCCGCTGCGGCTGGCCGAGGACATCGCGGCGCTCGACGTGCTCAGCGGCGGTCGGGTGACCATCGGGGTCGGCCGTGGCTACCAGCCGGCCGAGTTCGCCGGCTTCGGGATCGCCCTGGCCGAGTCGAAGCAGCGCTACCAGGAGACCCTCGACGTACTGCGGTTGGCGCTGACCCAGGAAAAGTTCTCCTACCACGGCGAGATCTACCACTTCGACGACGTCACGACCTACCCCCGGCCGTTCACCCCCGGTGGTCCGCCGATCCTGCAGGGCACGGTCTCCCCGGACAGCTTCCGGGAGCGCGGCGCGGTCGGCGAGCCGATCATCACCTCACCGAACTTCACGCCGTTGGGCATCATGCAGAAGAACTTCAGCCTCTACCGGCAGAGCATGCAGGCCAACGGGTTCGACATCGCCACCTACGAACTGCCCTTCATGCAACAGGTGTGGTGCGGCGACGGCGAGGACGGCCTGCGCGAGGCCGCCCGGGCCGCGATGAACTACTACAAGTCCGTCGGGAAGGTGATCCCGGGTTCGGAGGAGGCGATCGAGCAGGAGCGGTCCTACTACGCGGCGGTCGCCAAGAACATCGAACTGCTGACTCTGGAGCAGACCCTGACCCACGGTGGCAACTTCGGCTCGGCGCAGCGCGTCATCGAGACCATCGAGATGCTGCGCGAGCAGCTCGGCATCAACCACTACATCGGTTGGCTGCGGATCCCGTCGCTCGACCGGCGGAGCGCGCTGAAGTCCATGGAGGAGTTCGCCACCAAGGTGATCCCGCACTTCCGCGCGGCGGACCAGGCGGGCGGCCGGACCGACGGCCACGACCGGGCCGATGACGTCTTGACGACCTCCGCCAGCCAGGCGGTAATCGGATGAGGGTCAGCTGTTTCCTCAGTGCCCAGTTCGATCCGTCGACCAGCGCCTCCGACGGTATCGACCAGGTACTGGACCAGGCCGCCGCCGCCGAGGCGGCCGGCTTCCACGCCGTCTACCTCGGCCACCACTTCCTCGCCAAGTCGGCGTTCGTCCAACCGGTGCCGCTGGCCGGCTACCTCGCCCGGGCGACCACCCGGGTACGCATCGGCTTCGGGGTGCTGCTCGCACCGCTGCTGAACCCGGTCGCGCTCGCCGAGGACCTCGCCTCCCTCGACGTGCTCTGCCGGGGACGGTTGACCGTGGGCATCGGCGCCGGCTACCGCAAGCGGGAGACCGCCGCGTTCGGCGTGGAGTGGACCGACCGGCTGCGCCGACTACGCGAGTACGTCCCGATCCTGCGGTCGCTGTGGAACGGCGAGACGATCGACATCGCCGGCAGCTGGGGCGAGGTCCCCGGCGCGTCGCTGGCGCTGCGGCCGGTGCAGCCCGGCGGCCCTCCGCTGTGGATCGGCGCGTTCGCCGAGCCGGCGGTCCGCCGCGCCGCTCGACTGGACGCGCCGTGGCTCATCGGTCCCAAGGGCACCGACGCGGAGCTCGCCCGGCTGCTCGGCGTCTACCGGGGCGAACTCGCTGACCGCGGCTTTTCTCTCGACCGTGAGTATCCGATGAGCCGGGAGGCGTTCATCGGCGACAGCTACCCCGCCGCGGTCAAGGCCGTCCGACCGCACCTGCAGCGTCAGTACGCCGGATACCGGTCCTGGGACGACGCCCAGTCCCTGGACATCGACCGGTACCTGGCGCAGGACTGCCTGGTCGGATCGGCGGACGAGATCGTCGACAAACTGCGGCGCTGGGAGACCGAACTCGGCATCACCGAGGTCTCGCTGCGGCACCAGTTCGTCGGCGCCAGCCAGGCCGAGGCGATGGAGCAACTGGCCCGCTTCGGCGCGGAGGTCGTCCCCCGACTCGCCGGGTCACGCCCCGCGTCGCCATCCGCGCCGGAGGTCGCCCGATGAGCACCGACCACGTGAGCACGCCGTCCGACGCCGACAATCTGGCCCGGGTCCTGGAACGCCGCCGCGCCGACCGTGCCGGCGTCGTCGGCCTGTACGGCGAGGACGGCCGGTCGTGGACGTTCGACGAAATCGACCTGCTCGCCGGTGGGGTGGCGGTCGCCTTGCGGGACGAAGGCGTGGGCGCCGGCGACCGGGTCGCCTGCTACCTGACCAACGGCCCGGACATTGTCTTCTTCCTTTTCGGCTGCTGGAAGATCGGCGCGGTCCCGGTCACCGTCAGCAGTCTGTACAACGCGGCCGAACTCGCCGAGTCGCTGGCCAAGACCAGCCCTCGGCTGCTGCTCGTAGACGGGCGCAGCCCGGACGTGATCGCCGAACTCGCCAGCACCGGCACCGGAGTCCCGATCCGCCGCGTCGCGCAGCCGGATGTCGAGCAGCTGCAGTGGCGTCGGCAGGTCCGGCTGCCGGCGGTCGACGTCGACCCGCAGGCCGAGGCCTGCGTGCTGTTCACCGGCGGGACGACCGGCCGGCCGAAGGCGGTCAGCGTCACCCACGGCGGGACCCGTGACTCGCTGATGCGGCTGGCCCGCGTCGCCACCGGCACCGACGCCGAAGGCACCGCCACGGCGGCGGCCAGGCCGAACCTCATCGCCCTGCCGCTGTTCCACAGCGGCGGTCAGCACTCGCTGCTGTTCGCGTTCTTCGTCGGGCGTCCGGCGGTGGTCTGGGAGAGGTTCGGCGTCGACCGGCTCGCCGACCTGATGGACCGGTTCCGGTTCGACAATTTCTTCTTCCTGCCCACGATGGTCTACGACATCGTGCACGCCGAACGGGACCTGCCATTCGACGGGGTCAAGTCCGTCCTGGTAGCCGGCCAGGCCATCTCGTGGTCGCTGCGCCGCGCCTTCGAGGAGCGGTACCGGGTGCCGATCCTGGTCAACTACGGATCGACCGAGGCCGGGCACATCGCCGGCTGGACCGGCCGGGACATGAAGGCCGGCCGCTGGAAGCCCGGCTCCGCCGGGCGGGTCTACCCGGGGGTGGAGTTGGAGATCCGGGACGAGACCGGTGCCGCACTGCCGGGCGGCCGGCAGGGCGAGGTGGTGGTCCGCTCCGAGCTGACCAGGGGCTACGTCGACGACGACGCCGCCTCCCGTGAGCTGGTCCGGGACGGGTGGGTGCACACCGGTGACATCGGCTACGTCGACGACGACGGGGTGCTGTTCCTGGTCGGCCGAAAACGAGACATGATCAAATGCGGTGGTTTCCAGGTCTGGCCCGAGGAGATCGAGGACGAGCTGCGCAAGCATCCACTGGTCAGCGACGTGCGGGTGCTCGGGCGGCCGGACGACCGGCTCGGCGAGATTCCGGTCGCGCTCGTGGTGCGCAGGCCGGACGACGCGGTGACCGACGGCGAACTCTCCCAGCGCCTCGTCGCGTACGCCCGGGACCGGCTCGCCCACTTCAAGACGCCCCGACGGATCGAGTTCGTCGCCGCGCTGGAACGCAGCGCCACCGGCAAGATCAGCCGAGCCACGCCGGCCACGACGCCGGCAGGTGCGACGCAGGCAGGTGCGTCCGGATGAAGTTCGGCATCATGGCCTCGCACCAGTATCCGCACGGCGACGACCTCGGCGCGCACCTGGCCAACCTGTTCGGCACCGTCGAACTCGCCGCGGAACTGGGCTACGACTCGGTCTGGACGATCAACCATTTCCAGTCGAACCTGGCCACCCCGCAACCGATCTCCATGCTGGCCAGCCTCATCCCGCGCTCCGGCGACATGCTGCTGGGCACCGGCATTCTGCTGCTGCCGATGTTCCACCCCGTACACATCGCGGAGGAGTTCGCGACCCTCGACCACCTCTCCGGCGGACGGGTGGTCCTCGGCGTCGGTGCCGGCTACCGGGACAATGAGCTCGCCGCCTTCGGGATCGACCCGCAGACCCGGTTCCGGCGCTTCGACGAAAGCATCCGGTTGATCCGCGCGCTGTGGACCGGGCGACCGGTCACCCAGGACGGCGAGTTCTACCCGCAGACCGACGCGACGATCGGCGTCGCGCCGCTGACCCCGGGCGGTCCACCGATCTGGATCGGCGCCGGCGGCCGGAAGGCGGTCCGCCGGGCCGCCCGTCTCGGCGACGCCTGGTACGCGCCGGGCAACTCACCGAGCCGCCGGTTCCTGCCCGAGCACCGAGCCGTCTACGAGGAGGCGTTGGCCGAGTACGGCCGGGACCCGACGACGGTGCAGCGCCCGGTCGGGGTCGAGCTGTACTGCGCGCCGAGCACCGAGCAGGCCGTCGACGAGGCGCTGCCGCACGCCCGGCGGGAGTACGCCACCTACGCCGAGTATCCGGCGCTGCGCTGGCAGCGGGACCGCTTCGACGAACTGGTCCGCAACACGCTGCTGCTGGGCTCACCGGACTTCCTCATCGAGCGGATCTCCGCCCTGCGGGAGCTGGGGTTCGACCACGTCATCTTCCGCCCCGGGTGGCTCGGCATGCCGACCGGGAAACTGCGCGCCTCGCTGCGGCTGTTCGCCGCCGAGGTGATGCCCGCCTTCCATACCAGCTGACCTAAGGAACCCGCCGTGAAGAAGACCGAAGCCGAACTCCTGGAACACCAGTGGGACGTCGAGAACATGGAGGTCGACCCCGAGGTCCTGGCGAAGTACGTCCGGTACGACGTCGACGAGCAGCGGTCGGTCGCCACCATCACCTTCGACCGTCCCGAGCGGCTCAACGCCATTCCGGTGGCCGCCTTCGAACGCGTCGGCGACCTGGTCCGGACGGCCGAGACCGACGACCGGGTCAAGGTCATCGTGTTCAAGGGCGAAGGTGAACACTTCGGCACCGGCGCCGACGCCGCCGAACTCGGGCACTACATCGGCTACCGGACCGGCACCGACAAGGCATCGCGGCGGCGGCCGGCGCAGCGGCAACGCATCCTGCCCGACCGCAACGTGCTCAGCTCCGGATTCACCCGCCCGATCATCGAGTCGCTCAAGGCGACCATCTGCCAGGTGCAGGGGTACTGCTACGGCGGCCACTTCCAGATCGCGCTGTCGGCTGACATCGTCATCGCCAGCCCCGACGCCCGGTTCACCCATCCGGCGTTCCGTTACCTCGGTCCCGCCCCACAGGACATGTACCACTGGATCGAGAAGGTCGGCCTGACCACGATGAAGGACGTCATGCTGACCATGCGGGCTATCGGTGCCGAGGAGGGCGAACGCAAGGGCCTGGTCACCAAGGTCGTCGAACGTGACGAACTGCAGCGCTGGGTCGACGACTACGCCGACGCGATCGCGGTCATGCCGCTGGACTCGCTGATGATGGGCAAGTCGATGATGCAGTTGGTCATGGAGGCCCGGGGCAAGGGCCTCGGCGCGATGACCGGCTGGGTCGGGCACGGTTGGGCGACCAACGTGAGCTTCGACGAAGGGGACTGGAACTTCCTCAAGGAACGCCGGGAGAAGGGCATCGGTCAGGCGCTGGCCGACCGGGACCGGCTGGTCGCACCGTACTTCCGGCTCAGCGACACCCGGTCGCGTGAGAAGTAGGCGCAACCGTGAAGTTCGGCATCCTCCTGGATCACCAGTACGACCTCGGTGACGACCTGCACCGGCGGATCGGTGAGACGGTCGAGTACGTCCAGCACATCCGCGACCTCGGCTTCGACTCGGTGTTCGGCATCCACCACTATCTGTCGTCGCTGGCCACACCCCAGCCGATGCCGCTGCTGAGCCGGCTCGTCGAGCACTCCGGCAGCATGCAGATCGGCACCGGCATCCTCATCCTGCCCCTCGGACATCCGGTGCACTGGGCAGAGGAGATCGCCACCATCGACCAGATGTCCGGTGGTCGGTTCGTCCTGGGCATCGGCTCCGGCTACCGCGACGCTGAGTTCGCCTCGTTCGGCATCGACCGGCGTACCCGGGTGTCGCGGATGAACGAGGCGCTGTCGGTGATGCAGCGGTTGTGGACCGGTGAGCCCGTCCACCACGAGGGGCGGCACTTCACCCTCGACGGGGTGCGGTGCAGCGTACTACCGCGGCAACGGCCGCACCCGCCGATCTGGGTCGGTGCCAACGGCCCGACCGGCATCGCCCGGATCGCCCGTCAGGGACTGCCGTGGCTCGCCCCGTCCAACGTGCGGCGCAACTGGGCGATCGGAAACCTGACCGAGTACCGGGAACAGCGCCGGGCGGCTGGGTTCGACGACGAGGACGTGGTGTTCCCGATCCACCGGGACCTGTGCGTCGCGGACTCCGCCGACGCCGCGCACGCGATCGCCGGCGACGCGGTCCGGCGGTCCTACGGCGAGTACGTCCAGTACGGCATGGACTACTTCGAGTCCCAGTGGGAGGCGATCAAGGAGAAGGCGCTCTTCTTCGGCTCTCCCGACGACATCGCCGCGAAGGTCTCCGACTTCGCCGCCGCCGGGTTCAACCACTTCGTCTTCCGTGCCCAGTGGCTCGGACTGCCGATCGAGCGGTCCGTGGAGATTGTCGAACGGTTCGCCCACGAGGTGATGCCGAGGTTCCGGCGATGAGGATCGGCCACGTTATCGTTCCGGCCGGGGACCTGGCCGCCCAGGCCGACTTCTACACCCGGCTCGGACTGACGGTGCGGTTCCGCGACGGTGACCGGTATGTCGCGCTCACCGACGGGACGGTGACCATCGGCCTGGCCGACGGATCGCAGCAGCCCGTCGCCGGCCGCACCCTGCTCAGCGTCGAGGTCGACGACCTGGACAGCTGCGTCGCCGAGTTGACCGCGGCCGGTGCGTCCGTCGGCGAGCCCGTGTCGGGCCCGCACGAGCGGCGGTCGGTGGTCGTCGACCCGGGCGGCGTCCCAGTCGTCGTCTACGAACGACGGACCTGACCGGCGAGGCGGTGCCGGCCCGGTGGGTGCAATCTGGTGAGGTGAACGCCGAGGAACCCGCCGACGACCTTCGCATCCCCCGCGCGCAGGCCGGCTCCAGCCCGCAGCATCTGCTGGCGACCCTGCTCGGTGAGTATCTCGACTCGTCGGACGCCGATCTGCCGTCGGCGGCGGTCATCGCGATCCTGGCTGAGTTCGGGGTCAGCGAGCCCAGCGCCCGCGCGGCGCTGTCCCGACTGGTCAAGCGGGGACTCATCGCGACCCGGGGGACCGGGCGGCCACCGGTCTACCACCTCACGCCCGCCGCGATCGCCCGGCACCGTTCGCGGATGCGGCACTTCCTGAGCTTCGGTGCCCGCCCGCCCCAGTGGTCCGGCCAGTGGCTGATGGTGTCCTTCTCGATCCCGAGCCCCGGTCAGGCGTCGCGGCACGCGGTACGCAGAGCGTTGAGCGCGTTGCGTTTCGTGGGCCTGTACGACAGTGTCTGGATCCGGCCGGGATCCGACGCCGAGCCGGTGAAGCGGGCACTGAGCGAGCTGCTGCGCCACGTGACCGGCGCCCGGTGGTCGGTCATGCATGTCCGGTTCGACGAGGAGGCGGGGCCGCACGGCCCGGCCGGCGCGTACGACCTGGCCGGGCTGGCCGCCGCGTACTCGAGCTTCATCGCGCGGTTCGCACCGCTGCGCACCGCCGTGCGCGACGGACAGGTGGACGCGGTCAGCGCCCTGGTGGCCCGGACCTCCGCCATGGACTCCTGGCGGAGGTTCCCCGACACCGATCCGGATCTGCCCGCGCATCTGCTGCCGGATCCCTGGCCCCGGCAGCAGGCCAGGGAGATCTTCCTGGACATCCACGCGGCGCTCGGTTCGCTGGCGCAGGCCCGGCTCGTCGAGGTCGTGACGCCGTACTGGCCGGATGCCGCCTCGTGGATCACACACTTCCAGGCATCGAGGGACTCCGACCGGGCAATCCATTGACACATTTCGTTGCCAGGGTGATAGTAACTGCACAGCTTGCATCGGAATGCTGTGGGACGCGGCCGGGCGGTCCACGCGCCTGTCGCGACACCCGCAGGAGGGGCAATGCGAAGTAGACCGAAGATCGCCGCTGTCCTGGCGACCGTCATCGTCCCGGTCGCCGCCGTGACCGTCGCGCTCGGCGCGCCACCGGCCGGTGCCGCGGTCGGCGGCTCCGGCCCCTATCCCGCTGACTACGAAACCGCGGCCAGCCTGGCCAACCACACCATCTTCCGACCCCAGAACCTCCCGGCCGAACGCCTTCCGATCCTCGTCTGGGGCAACGGCGGCTGCTCGGCCAACGGCCTCTCGCAAGGCAACTTCCTCCGCGAGATCGCCTCCCACGGCTTCCTCGCCATCGCCAACGGCGCCCCGAACGGGTCCGGCTCCACCACCTCCCAGATGCTCACCCAGTCCATCGACTGGGCCGTCGCGGAAAACTCCCGGCCGGGCAGCAAGTACTACGACAAGCTCGACACGACAAAGGTCGCCGTGGCGGGCTTCTCCTGTGGCGGACTGGAGGCGTACGCCGTCTCCAACGACCCGCGCGTCACCACCACCGGCATCTTCAGCAGCGGTCTGCTGAACGACGCCGACGACTACCAGCTCAGGAGACTGACCAAGCCGATCGCCTACTTCATCGGCGGGCCCAGCGACATCGCGTACCCGAACGCCATCGACGACTGGGGCAAGCTGCCGGCCGGGTTGCCCGCCTTCATGGGCAACCTCAACGTCGGGCACGGCGGCACCTACGACCAGCCCAACGGCGGCGAGTTCGGTCGGGTAGCGGTGCTCTACCTCAAGTGGCGGCTCAAGGGCGACACCACCGCCGGCGCCAACTTCGTCGGCGCCAACTGCGGCCTGTGCCACAGCCAGTGGAGCGTCCAGCAGAAGAACCTGACGCTCGACGGCGACCCGCCACCCACCACTGCGCCGCCGACCGTGGCGCCCACCACTGCGCCGCCGACGGTGCCGCCGACCACCCCGCCGCCCACCGGCACCCCCGCCTGCACCGCCGCCTACACGGTGCAGGACCAGTGGAACAGTGGCTTCGTCGCGACCGTCACCGTGACCGCCGCAAGCACCCCGCTCACCGGCTGGCGGGTCACGCTCAACCTGCCGAGCGGAGCGTCGGTCAGTTCGATGTGGAACGGCGTCGCCAGTGGCACCAGCGGCACCGTTACCGTCACCAACCAGAGCTACAACGGTCGGCTGGCCGCCGGCCAGAGCACCAGTTTCGGATTCCAGGGCAGCGGAAACGGCAGCGGCGCCACCGTCACCTGCGCCGGAGCCTGACTCCACCACCGTGGTCGGATCAACCGGCTCGGCGGGCCGGCACTCAGGTGCCGGCCCGCCGAGCCGGGATTTCATCGCTGCGGTTCGTCGGCGCGGGGCCGGGCTCCGGCGACGAACCTGTCCAGCGCCGGTCCGTGAAGCACACCGCCGGATACCGGGTCGCGCAGCGCTCGTACCACCAGGCGCGCCACCGGCAGGCGGTCCGGCGTCCGTGCCGCAGCGAGTACCACGTTGCCGTACCGTCGGCCCCGCAGCATCCGCCGGTCGGCGATGGCACAGACGTCGGCGAAGACCGCCCGCAGGGTGGCCACCTGCCTCCGGGTGCCGGCCAGCGGTGGCAGGTCGGTGACGTTGACCAGGTAGATGCCGTCAGGTCGCAGTACCCGGGCGACCTCGGCGGCGAACCCGACGGTGGTGACATGCGGCGGCATCCGGGCCGCCTGGTAGATGTCGGCGAGCACCAGATCGTACGCGTCGGCGGGCGCGGCGGTGACCGCCTCCCGCGCGTCGGCGACCACGACCTCGACGCCGGCGGGCCGGGGCGGCAGCTCCCGCGCCACCAGCGCGACCACTTCGGGATCCCGCTCGACGACGGTCTGCGCCGAGCCAGGCCGGGTGGCGGCGACGTAGCGGGGCAGCGTCAGCGCACCGCCGCCGAGGTGCAGCACGTCCAGCGGAGCACCAGCCGGCGCGGCGAGATCGGCCCCGGCGGCCATCCGGCGGACGTACTCGAAGCGCAGGTACGCGGGATCGGCGACATCCACGTACGACTGCTCGACGCCGTCGGCGAGCAGCATGCGCCCGGTCGACCTGGCCGGGTCGACGGCCAGGTCGAGCCGGTCGCGGGACGTCCGCATGACCAGCAGACTAGCGATCCTCAGACGGGCGTACGCGACCACTGCTGGTTGGTGCCGGTGTGGCACGACCACTGCGTGAGGACGACGCCGTCGGCGGTCGACGCAGCCGGCACGTCCACACATTTTCCGCTGTGCCGCGCCCGCAGCTGGAAGTAGCTGCCGTTGGTGACCATCTGGAACTGCTGGTTGGCGCCGGTGCCGCAGGTGTACTGGATGAGCTCGGCCCCGTCGGCGGTCGACGCGCTCACCACGTCGAGGCACTTTCCGCTGTGCCGGCTGATCAGACGCCAGTAGCCGCTGCCGGCATCCTGGAACTGCCACTGCTGCCACGGGTTGCCGTTGTACGCGTACTGGCCGACCCGCGCACCGTTGTCGGTGTTCGGCTGCTGGACGTCCATGGCCTTGCCGCTGTGCCGCGCAGTGACCCGGTAGAACGTCCCCGTCGGCGGCGTCGAGGGGTCGTCGCTGACGGTGTCGCCCCAGCCGTAGCGGATCCGGTCGGCGCCGGACGGGTTGCGGACGGTCAGGTTCAGGCTGGTGCCGCTGCCGCTGAGCGCGAACATCGAGTACCAGTCGTACCCGATGTTGCCGGTCTTGCCGCCGAGGGCCGGCCAGTAGGTGCCGCCCATCTGGTTGTCGCGCATGACCTGGGCCATGGCGCGGATGTGGCGGACGAAGTTGTCGGTGCTGTTCGGGTTGGCGTAGTTGCGACCGTCGTTCATGGGCGCGCCGAACTCGGTGGCGACCGCCCGGGAGGCGCAGTTGCCGAGGCGGGTCTGAATGTGGCTGCGGAAGGCGTCGTAGGACATCTCACCGTAGAAGAAGGCGTAGTGGTGGAAGGAGAACAGCGTCGAGTTGAAGCGGCTGTCGTTGCAGACGTCCCGCAGGTCCTGGCTGAGGCCGGTGCCGCCGATCAGCACCCGACCGGGCACCGCCGAGTAGTGGTAGCTGAGCCAGTTGGCCGCGACGTCGCGCCACTGCGCCGAGCTGTAGCCGTGCGGCTCGTTCATCGGCTCGAAGTAGACGTTGGGGTTCGACCCGTAGGTGTTGGTGACCGTGGACCACATCGCGTTCCACGCGGCCATGTTCGTGATCCGGCCGCCGGCGGCGGCACCGTCCTCCCAGTAGGCGAGGATGACCTTGAACCCGCGTTCGGTGGCGGCGTCGATGGCCCCTCGGTAGGCCTCCCACCAGGCCGTCCCGACCGTGTGGGTGTTGATCGGCAGCCGGACGGTGTTGACGCCCATGGTGGCAGCCATGTCGTCGTAGATGGCGTTGGCCTTCGCCCGCACCGTCGCGTTGCTGTCGGATGAGTTGAGTCCGTGCACGACGAGCGGACCGGTGCTGAAGTTGTCACCCAGCACGGCCCAGTTCATGCCGCGGAACTGGCTGGTGGCGGCGGTGGCTGGCGACGATGTGACGACGGCGGTGCCGACCATCGCCGTCACTGCGGCCACCAGGGTGATCGACAATCGACGCAACGACCGGGTTCTGGACGATGACTCTGACAAGATCTGGCCTCCCTGGGAAACGGACACCGGGTCGGACGGCTACCGCCGGCACCGCTGTCTCTCCGGTGGATCTGACTATGTTCGCGTTAACACTGAGCGGGACAGATCCGGCGCGTCGGGCCGGGCAGGAAGCCACGTATTCGGTACGTTACGTTCGTGTTTCGGACCAGTGTTAGCGAGCGCATCTGGAGTGTCAAGTAATCGAACACGATCGTTCAATCCGGGCCCGTCGGCGCGGCCCTCGTCGGACGGCACCGGCGGCTTGGTGAACGGCGCCGGCGGTCAGAAGTCGGCAAGTAGGCGGTTCGGGCCGGCACCCGCCGAGGCAAGCAGGTCGACGTACCTCGTCATCCAGCGGCGGACGGTGTCGTCGTCGAGCCGGTCCACCGGATACTCCAGATAGCCGTCGATCCCGTCCGGGCCGGGCACCAGAACGATCACCAGGGCCGCCCGCCCGACCCCGGTCGGCACCTCGTGCACCCGTACCGCCAACGCCGGCAGCTCGATCCGGGTGTCGAACGTACTCTGAAAGGCGAAGCTCACCGTCATCCCGGACGGCGCCGCGCCCTTGTCCGGCGTGGGTAGCTGCTGGTAGATCCAGGCCGTGGGCAGCAGATTGTCGATGCCGGCGAACAGGGCGTCGGCGGCCTGGCCGACCAGGTGGGCGAACGTCGTGGCGGCGGCGGTGCGAATCCGTACCGGCAACGCCGTCGCCAGCACGGTGACGGTGTCCTCGTACGCCCGGGGTGACCGGTTGGCGTACGGCATCGACAGGGTCACGTCGGGCTGCCCGCTGAGCCGGGCGAGCAGCAGCGCCAACGCCGCAGCGGCGACCGCGGTCACCGTGGCACCCAGCTCCCGGGCGAGCACCTCGGCGGCGAGCCGGACCTGTCCGGGAATCTCGAACCGGCAGGTGGCGGCCTGCCCACTCGACCGCTGCGGTGCGGGGCGGTCGAATGGCAGCTCCAGCGCCAGCGGCCCGTCGCCAAGGTGCTCCGCCCAGTAGGCCAGCCGCCGGCGGCGGGTCGGCTCATCCCACTGGCCCTGCTGCCAGCGTGCGTAGTCGGTGCACTGGGTGGCGGGTGGGCCGAAGTCCGGCGTACCTGCGTCGCGGGCGGTGCGGTACCCGTCCGTCAGCTCGCGCAGCAGTACGGTGACCGCCCGGCCGTCGCAGGCGACGTGATGCAAGACCAACATCAGCCAGGACTCGTCGGGCGCCAGCCGGATCAGCGTGTATCGCACCGGTGCCTCGTCCGCCAGCGCGAACACCGGTGCCACCACCTCCCGGCAGAGGGTCTCGGCGCGCCGCCGCGCCGCCTCCGGCGGCAGCGCGGCCAGCTCGACGACGGGCAGCGGGACCGGCCGGTGGGCGAGGATCCGCTGGGTCCAGGTGCCACCGTCGCGGATCAGCCGGGCACGCAGCGCATGGTGCCGGGCGACCAGACCATCGAGCGCGGCGTCGAGCGCGGCGACATCGAGGTCGCCGACCAGTTCCACTCGCAGACCGACGTTCCAGCTGGCGGGGTGCGTGCTACGCCCGGCGACCTCCACCACCCGCTCCTGCTGGGCCGACAGCGGCGCCCGGGCGATCTCGCGCTCGTCAGCCGGTGCGGCCAGCCAGCGCAACAGTTCACCCTTGTACGACCGCAGCGCGGTGACCAGTTGCGGACCCATCGCGGCGGCCGGGGCGTCGTAGTGCAGGGTGTCGCCGGTGCCGGTGAGCCGTACATCGTGCCCGGCGACGTACTCCAGCAGCTCGTCGAAGGTCACAGCGTGCCCCGCACCCGGCGGGAGGGCCCGTCGTCAACGGACGTGGCGGGTCCGCGCAGCCGGCCCACCATTGCCGCGATGGTCGGGGCGCGGAAGAACTCCAACGCCGGATAGTCCGCTCCGGTGGCCTCGCGTACCCGGTTGAGCAGGCGCATCGCGTTGATCGAATGGCCGCCGAGGGCGAAGAAGGACGCGCCATGGTCGATGTGCTCCGGATCCAGATCGAGTTCGGCGGCCCACAACGCCCGCACCTTCCCGGTCAGCGCGTCACCGGTCGGGTCGTCGTGCCGGGCCACCGGTTGTGGTGTCGGCGGCTCGGCCGGTGGCCGGGGGACCGGTCGGGCCAGCGGCGGCGTGGGCTCACCGGTACGGATGGCCGGCTCCGGCAGCCCGGCCCGGTCGACCTTGTTGTTGCCGGTCTGCGGCAGCGCCGGCAGCACCGCCCACACCCGGGGGATCAGCACATCGGGTAGCTCGCGGGCCATCGCGGCGACGATCCGGTCGGCCAGTCCGTCGGGTGCCACGCCCGGCGCGGGTACCGCGTACCCGGCGAGGTACGCCTCGTTGCGCCGGTCTCGGCGGGCCACCACGATGCCGTCGGCGACCAGATCCAGCCCGCGCAGCACCGCGGACGCCTCGCCTGGCTCGACCCGGTTTCCCCGGATCTTGACCTGATCGTCGGTACGGCCGAGGAACACCAGCACCCCGTCAGCGGTCCACCGCGCCAGGTCGCCGGTGCGGTAGCGGCGGGACCCGGCACCGCCGGCCGGGTCGTCGACGAACCGCTGCGCGGTCAGCTCGGGCCGGTTCAGGTAGCCACGACCCACTCCGGCACCGCCGATGAACAGTTCCCCGTCGGCGCCGACCGGAGCCAGGTTGCCCCACTCGTCGCGGATCTCGACGCGGACGTTGTCCAGCGGCCGGCCGATCGGAATCGGACCGTCGGACCCGGCCGCCGCCGGTGTCACCACCTCGGACGTGGCGATGACCGTCGTCTCGGTCGGCCCGTACACGTTGCGCACGACGTACCGGACTCCGGGCTGTGGGCGTACCCGCAGCTGCTGGCCGCCGACGGTGAGATGGCGCAGTCGGGGCTGGGCCGAGACAGGCAGCGAGAGCAAGCCTTCCCCGATCGGCGTGGGCAGCATCGCGACGCTGACCCCGGCGGTACGCATCCAACGCGCCAGCGCCATCGAGTCCAGCCGTACGGCATCGTCGGCGATCGTCAGGCTCGCACCGACCTGCAGTGGCGGCCAGATCTCCAGCACCGAGGCGTCGAAGCTCTGCCCACACACCACGGCGCCACGGTCATCGGCGGTCAGCTCCAGCTCGTCGCGGTACCACTGGCACAGGTTCAGCACGCTGCGGTGGGTGATGGTCACACCCTTCGGCCGGCCGGTGGAACCGGAGGTGTACATGACGTAGCACGCCGCATCCTGACTGATCGCCGCGCGGCCGGGGTCGCTGTCCCTGATGGGCGTACGGCCGGGGTCGCCGTACCCGCCGACGGGGTCACCGTCGCCGGACTCGTCGACGTGCAGCAGGCGGACCCCGTCGGGCAGGTCCGGCGCGGTGTCAGCCCCGGTGGCCAGCACCACCCGGGCCGCGCTGTCCGAGACCATGAAACGCACCTGCCGGCCGCCGAGGGACGGATCCAACGGCAGGTACGCGGCTCCGGCGCGCAGCACCGCCAGGGCGGCGACGACGAACTCCGGCGACCGGGGCAGCCACAGCGCCACGATGTCGCCTGCGGCGATCCCTTGCCGGGCCAGCCGCTGCGCCAGAGCGGTGGCCTGCTCGTCGAGTTGCCGGTAGGTCAGCACCGTGCCGCCGCCGATCACCGCGACCGCCTGCGGGGTGCGTTGCGCCCACTGCCGCACCGCGTCGGGCACGCCACCGGGCGCCACCTCGCGTTGGCGTCCAACGCCCCAACGGGCCAGCGCGTCCCGGTCGGTGTCGAGGACGCCGACCAGCTTCGAGATCGGCGTATCGGGCTGGTCGACGGCGGCGGCCAGGGTCGCGACGAGATACGACAGCAGCCGCTCGGCGCTGTCCGCCACGAACAGGTCGGTGCCGTACTCCAACCGGCAGTCGATCCCGTCGGCGTGGTTGGTCACGTACAGGGCCAGGTCGGTCACCGCCCGTTCGGCCCGGTGTGCCAGCGCGCGGGCGGTCACCCGGGGCAGGTCGAGCGGGAGCGGGTCGCCGCCGTTGTCGAACTCCACGATGGTCTGGAAGACCGGGGTCCGGCTGGTGTCCCGGTCCGGGCTCACCGCGCCGACGACGGCGTCGAACGGCACGTCGGCATGGTCGTACGCGTCCAGGGCGGTGTCGCGGACCTGCTTGAGCAGGTTGGCGAAGGTCGGGTCGCCGGACAGGTCCAGCCGCAGGGCGACCGTGTTGAGGAAGAACCCCACCACTGCCTCGGCACCGGTGGGCCGGACCGACACCGGTGTGCCGACGACCAGCTGATCGCTGCGGGTGAACCGGCGTAGCGTGGCCGCGTACCCGGCGAGCACCGTCATGAACAGCGTGGCCCGGTGCGCGCTACTGAGCCGGCTCAGCAGCCCGGACAGCTCCGGGTCGAGCCGGTACCGGACCGACGCGCCGGTGCCACCGCGGACCGTCGGGCGTGGTCGGTCGGTCGGCAGGTCCAGCACCGGCAGCTCACCGGCCAGTCGCTGCCGCCAGTAGGACAGACCGGCCGGCTCGTCGGGCGAACCGCCGCCGGCGTCCGCCTCCCGCCGGGCCAGGTCGAGGCAGTCCACCGGCAGCTCCGGCAGGTCGGCGGGCCGGCCGTCGAGTACGGCACGGTACAACGCGGAGAGATCCCCGGCCAGCACCCGCACCGACGCGGCGTCGACCACGATGTGGTGCAGGGACAACATCAGCACATGCCGCTCGGCCGACCAGCGCAGCAGCCGGGTCACCAGCAGCGGACCCTGCGCGAGGTCGAACACGCGCCGGCTCTCCTCGGCCAGCAGCCGCCGTACGGTGTCGTCCTCGTCCCGCCCGGCGTGCTCCTCCACGATGAGGTCCACTGTGCCCTCGCCGAGGATGACCTGGACCGGTTCGCCGTCGCGCTCCCGGAACACGGTCCGCAGCGCAGCATGCCGGGCCACCAGCTGGTCCAGCGCGGCCCGCAGCGCCGGCACGTCCAGCGGACCGTCGAGCCGTACGGTGACCGCCTCGTTGTAGGTGCCCTGGCCCGGATGCAGCCGTTCGAGGAACCACATCCGCGCCTGCCCGCGCGACGTCGGTCCGGACCGGTCCGGGTCCACGTCGCGGGCGGCCACCGGGCGACCGGTCGCCCGGTGGCCGCCCGCCGACGTGTCGATCGGTGGCGCGTCGGCCGGCGCCTGGTAGCTGGCCCGTAGCCGGTCCAGCTGCGGCAAACCGGCCCGCACCTGGTCGGGGGATGCGCCGAAGTCGACCAGCGCGGCCACCTCGTCGACTCCGGCGGCGGTGAGCGCGTCGATCAGCCGGGCGCCGTCGTCCGGCGACCCGATCAGCGCCCGTGCCTCGCAGTACCGGTCGTAGGCGCGCTGGAACACGTAGTCCAGGTCGTCGGCGTCGGCGGTGTCGAGGTCCACCTGGAATCCGAGACTGTTGGTCATTTGTCCGAACAGCGACAGCGAGGAGTGCAGGTACGCCTTCAGCGGCGCGAACGCCTCGGCCCGCGCCCGGGCCGAGTCCGCACCGAGGTAGGTGTGCACGAGCACGACCACCCGGCCGCCGTGCGGGTCGAGCCCGTGCTCGGCGCGGGTCTTACGGTAGCGCCGGATGTTGTCGGCCAACTGCTCCACCGACTGGCTCATCAGGTTGGTGACGATGCCGAGGTCGTGCTCGGCGGCGCGCTGGTACGACTCCGGATTGCCCACCACGGCGACGAACATCGGCGGCATCGCCTGCACCGGGCGGGGCAGGGTGCGGATCTCGACCGGTTCGCCGGTGCCGCTGCGCCGTTCGACGGCCTCGCCACGCCACAGCCGGCGTACCTGGTCGAGGTGGCGGTACATCACGTCGCGGTGGGTGCCGAAGTGCTCCGGGGCGAGGACGAAGTCGCCCGCGTGCCAGCCGGGTGCGCAGCCGATGCCGACCCGGCCGCCGGACAGCCGGTCGACCATGGACCAGTCCTCGGCGACCCGGATCGGGTCGTGCAGCGGCAGGACCACCGATCCGGCGTGCAACCGGATCCGGCTCGTCTCGCGGGCCAGCGCGGCGGCCAGTACCACCGGGTTGGGGAACACCCCGCCGAAGGAGTGAAAGTGGCGCTCCGGGATCCACAGCGCGTGGAATCCGTGCCGGTCGGCGAAGCGGGCCGTGTCGACGATCAGCTCGTACGGGTCGGCAGCCCCCGAGCCGGCCGGATAGTCGCCGAAGAAGTACACGCTGAAGTCCGGTGCCGGACGCACCGGTGCGCCCGCCGGTGCGTCCGCCGGTGTGGGGCCGCCCGCTGCGGCGACACTCATCGTCGGTCCGGTCCGTACCGTCGGTTCGACCCGGGCGGTGCCGTTCGGTTTCGCCGTGGGCACGGCGGTGCCGGCCGGACGGGGGAGCAGCCCGCCGCCGCGCATCTCGCGTAGCGAGGCGCGCACCGCGTCGATCACCAGGTCGACGTCGTCATCGGTGTGCGCGGTGGAGAGGAAGAAGTTGCGCCACTCCCAGACGTACACCCCCTTGAGCAGCAGGTGGTGGTAGAGAAGCTCGAGGTCGGCGCGGTGCTCGAAGCGGAACTGCGAGCCGACGTGATTCAGCCGCAGCGGGTACTCCTCCTCGGTGAAGAAGTCGTTCAGTGTGCCGACGAGCCGGTCGGTCCGAGCGTTGAGCTCCTGCTGCAGCCGTGGGCTGTGCTCGGTCAACCGGGTCAACACTGCGCGCGCGGCGGCCATGGACACCGGATGCTGGATGTAGGTGCCGCCGAAGAAGGTCGTCTCCCGCTGCGGGCGGCTGTCGTCGCCGTAGCGCCAGAAACCGCCGTCGACGCCGTCCATGATGTCGGCGCGTCCGGCGATCGCCCCGATCGGGAAGCCACCGCCGAGCAGCTTGCCGTACGTGGCGAGGTCCGGGGTCACGTTGAACAGGCCCTGGGCGCCGCGCGGATGGGGCCGGAACCCGGTGAGCATCTCGTCGAACATCAGCACGATGCCGTACCGCCGGGTGATGTCGCGGAGCCGGCGCAGGAACTCCGCCGGCTGCAGCGCCGGGTGGCGGCTCTGCACCGGCTCGACCACGACGGCGGCCAACTGTTCGCCGAGCTCTTCGATCACCTGCAGGCTCTCCGGTACGCCGTAGTCGAGCACGACCAGGTCCGCGACGGCGCTGGCCGGGATGCCGGTGCTGACCGGGACGGTGGTCCGGTCCGCTCCGGTCCCGACCGAGCGGCCGAGCACGTTGTCGGCATGTCCGTGGTAGGACCCGTGGAACATGACGATCTTGTCGCGTCCGGTGGCGGCGCGGGCTAGTCGGATCGCCGCCGAGTTCGCCTCGGTGCCCGAGTTGGCAAACGCTACCCGGGGCATCCCGGTCAGCTCGCTCAACAGCACGGCGGCCGCACCCGTGTCGACGCTGCGCGGTCCGAGTTGAACGCCTCGGGACAGATGCTCCCGGACCGCGTCGGCGACGAAGTCCGGCTCGTGGCCGAACAGCAGCACCCCGAAGCCCATGGTGATGTCGACGTACCGGTTGCCGTCGACATCCTCCAGCCATGCGCCCTTGGCGCGCTGGCCGGCGATCGGGTACAGCATCTCCTTCGTGGCACTGCGGAAGCCGACGACCGCCCGGCTGTCGGCCAGCACGCCACGGTGGCGCTGGGTGATTTCCTTCGACCCCCGGGTCTTCGCCACGAACCGTCGCCGCAGGTCGTCCAGGTGGGCTCGGCCGCGATCGGTAGCGACCGCGCCGGCCTGACCGCTGTCGGGTGCCACGACCACCCTGGGCCCGTGCGCGTCAACGCCCGGTGCTGCCGGTACCGCAGTTGGCACCGGCGGTTCGGCCGGTGCCGGTGTGGCTGGTGCCGGCGGCGCCGGGGCCCGACGGGACAGGATCAGGCTCGACAGCTTGCTCGGGGTGTCCGCCTCCTCGAACAGTTCGCGCATGGCGAGTCGGACACCGAACTCGCCTTCGAACTCCCGCAGCGCGTTGATCATGGCGAGCGAGTCGGCACCCATCTCGACGAACGGGCGGTCGACGGCGATGTCGTCCGGGTCGCAGCCGAGGTGCCGGGCGCTGATCTCGCGTACCCGCTCAACCACCGGCGCGAGGTCCGGCGCGGCTGATCCGGCGGCGACCGCGGAGCCAGCCTCGCGGACGGTGTCAACGTCGGCCATCGACCCTCCAGGTTCGGTTCGTGCCAGCGGCGGTCCGGTCCAGTGGACTCGGCGCTGGAACGGATATGCGGGCAGCGGCACCCGGCGTGCGTGCCCAGAGCCGAGCAGGGCGGCCCAGTCCAGGTCGACCCCGTGTACGTGCAGTTGGGCGAAGCTGTCGATGAGCTGATTGAGTTCCGTGCCCCGGCGCTGTGCGGCGAGCACCGGCCATCCGGGCAGCGCCGAGCGCAGCAACCCGACCAGACTCGGTTGTGGACCGAGCTCCAGCACCGGCACGCCGGCCGACCCGGCGGCGGCCGACGTCTCGGCGATCGCGGCCGCGACCAGGTCGAACCGGACCGGCATCCGGGTCTGCCGCACCAGGTACGCCGGGTCGGGGCGGTGCCCCACCGGCAGCACGGTGCCGTCCACGCTGCTGACCAGCGGCGTGTCCAACGGCGCCCACGGGACCGACCCGAACGCCTCGCCGAGCCGGGGGAGGATCGGGTCGAGCAGTGCCGAGTGGAAGGCGCGGTCGACGGCGAGCCGGTGCCAACGCACCCCGAGGCGGTCCAGCACACCGCAGCCGGCGTCGAGCGCCTCGACCGGCCCGGCGACGACATGTTGCTCGGCCGCGTTGGTCGCGGCGAGGTCGAGCCGCCGGTCGGTGGCGAGCACCTCGTCGACCGTGGCCCGGGTGGCGAAGACGGCCACCATGCCGCCGGGTGCGGTGTGCTCCCGCATCAGCCGTCCGCGCAGCCCGGTCAGCCGCAGACCGTCCTCGATCGTCAACGCGCCGGCTGCGGCCAGGGCCGCGTACTCGCCGATGCTGTGGCCGGCGACGAGGCGCGGCGCCACCCCGAGCGAACGCCACAGCCCGGTCAGTGCGACCTGGAACGCGAACAGCGCCGGCTGCGTCACGTCGGCCGGCCAGATCCGGTCGTCACCGGAGACGGCGTCGAGCAGCGGCGTCAGCACCGACGGTCCGCCGCAGCGGCGCTGGTACGCCTCGCAGGCGTCGAGCACCGCCCGCACCTGCGGGTACCGCCGGTACAGCGGCCCGGCCATATCCGGGTACGAGGTGCCCTGCCCGCCGTACACCACCACCGGTGCCACCCCGCCGAGCCCGCCGGAGGCGATGCCGGCACCCGGCACCGTGCCGGTGGCCACCCGCCCCGGGCGTTGCCGCCCCGGCGCGGCGAGGTAGTCGTCCAGGGCGTCCGCGAGTGCCGTCGTCGTCGCGCCGGTCACGACGAGTCGGTGCGGCAGGTGCGGCCGACCGAGCGCGGTGGTGGTGGCCAGGTCGGCCGGGTCGAGCCCGGGGTCGGCCCGCAGGTGGTCGCGCATCCGGCGGGCGAGCGTACGCAGACTCTCCGGGTGGTACGCCGAGAGCGGCACCGGCACCGGTTCCGTCGGCACCGCCGGCACCGGGCTAGCGGGATTCGTCGTCGCCGGCAGCGTCGGTCGTGCTGCCGGCGGTGCCTCCAGGATCAGGTGGACGTTGGTGCCACCGACCGCGAGTGCGGTCACCCCCGCCCGGCGCGGCCCGGGCAGATCGGGCCAGGCGCGCGCCTCGGTGGGGATGGCGAACGGGCTGGCCGCCAGGTCCAACGCCGGATTGGGTCGCTCGAACCCGACCAGCGGCGGGACCGTCGCGTGCCGCAGCACCAGCACCGTCTTGATCAGGCTGGCCATACCGGCGCAGGCGTCCAGGTGTCCAATGGCCGGCTTGGCCGAGCCGATCGCGCAGTAGCCGGTCCGGTCGGTACGCCGGCGGTAGGCCGATGTCATGGCCTCGAACTCGATCGGGTCGCCCTTGTAGGTGCCGGTGCCGTGGGTCTCCAGATAGCCGATCGTCTCGGGGGAGACCCCGGCCACGTCGAGCGCCCGCAGGATGGCGTCGCGCTGCCCGGCGGCGCTGGGCGCGGCGTAGCTGGTCTTCGTCGCGCCGTCGTTGTTGACCCCGCCGCCCAGGATCACCGCGTGGATGGTGTCGCCGTCGGCGACCGCGCGGTCGTACCGCTTGAGCAGCACCGCCGCGACCCCGTTGCCGCCGACGGTGCCGTCGGACGACGCGTCGAACGCGCGGCACCGGCCGGAGCGGGACAGGATGGTGCCCTTGACGTGGCGGTAACCCAGGATCTGCGGGATGTGCACCGCCGACGCGCCGGCCAGGGCCAGGTCGGCGTCGCCGGCTAGTAACGCCTGTCCGGCCAGGTGCACCGCCACCAGAGCCGTCGAGCAGCCACTCTGTACGGTGACCGCCGGGCCGGTCAGGCCGAGCCGGTACGCGACCCTGGTGGCGACGAAGTCGTTGAAATTTCCGAGAGCCACCTGGAAGGCCGGGCCGAAGTCACCGTCCCAGCGGGCGTCGGCCAGGTTGTTGCGCAGGTAGGTGTTGAGGGGATACAGGTGGTATCCGACACCGGCGAAGATGCCCACCCTGGTGTCGGGTCGGCTGACCGCGTACCCGCCGTTCTCCAGTGCGTGGTAGCAGGTCTGCAGGAACAGCCGGTGCTGCGGGTCGACCGTGCGCGCCTCCTGCGGGCTCATCCCGAAGAAATCGGCGTCGAACGAGTCGATCTCGTCGAGCACGCCGCTGACGGCGACGAAATCGGGTGACTCGCGCAGCTGCGCCGGTACCCCGGCGTTGGCCAACTCGGTGGGGCTGAACCTGCGTACGCTGGTCACGCCGTCGCGGATGTTGCGCCAGTACGCCTGCGGGGTGTCCGCGCCCGGCAGCCGCAACGCCATGCCGATGACGGCGATCCGCCGGTCGCCGGTGCCACCGCGTGTCGGCACGCTCATGTCGTCGTCCGTCGACGCGCCCACAGCGTGGCCAGGAAAGCCACTGCCAGCAGCACCGCCAGCCCGTGGAACAGAGTGACCACGGTCAACGGACTGAACTGTTCCAGCAGGAAGGAGCAGGCCACCATGCCGACGCCGAAGCCGAGGTTCTCCGCGGTCGCCGAGAATCCGAAGACGTAGCCGCGTTGATCATCCGGAGTGGCCTGCAGCCGGGTGGTGTAGGCGATCTCGGTGAAACCGTCGGCGACACCGGCGGCGGTGGCGACCAGGATGGCCAGCGGCAGCGGCGGCGCGGTGAAGGTGAGGATGAAGGCCACCGACATGAGCGCCGCGCCAGCGGCGAACGCGCGCTCGTTGATGGTCCGGCCGGTGCGCCTGGCCCAGCGGGCGACGGCGCGCTGCGCGATGATGTTGCCGATCGCCCAGGTGGCCCAGAACTGGGACATGAACGCGGCCGGATGCTGCGGGTCCAGCATGGTGGACAGCACCGGCAGGCCGACGTTGTGCGAGGCCGAGCCGAACGCGTCGGCGGCGCGCAGACTGATCAGTGCGAGCAGGACCGGGGTCACCCGCAGGTAGCGCAGGGCCGTCAACTGCGCGGTGAGGACTCCGGACGGCCGTCGCGCCTCGTCCGGCCCGGAGTCCGGCCCGGTGTCCGTTGCGGCGCCCGGCCCTGAGCCCGGCCCGGAGCCCGCTGCGGCTGCCGGCTGTCGGCTGCGGGTGGTGATCGGTAGCCGGGCCAGGACCGCGGCTGAGAAAAGGAACGCTCCGGCGTCGATGAGGAACGCACCGGTGTAGCCGACCGTGGAGATGAGGACTCCGGCCGAGGCGAATCCGGCGACCATCGCCAGCGATCGGCCGGTGGCGAGCAGCGCGTTCGCCCGGACCCGCTGGTCCTGCCCGACGATCTCGGGGATGCTGCTGCGCAGCGCGACGCTGGTGAGGGTGGCGCCAGCGCCGGTGACGACCGCGACGGCGTACAGCAGGCCGGCCTGGGCCGTCGTCGGTGCGAGAACCAGCACGACCAAAGCGACCGCCTGACTGATGTCGGACGTCACCATGATCCGCTTGCGGTCGAGCCGGGACACCAGGCTCCCGGCACCGAATCCGGTGAGGACACTCGTGGCCAGCCGTAGTGCCAGGAACAACCCGGTGTGCGTGGCACTGCCGGTCAGCGAGTACGCGAACAGGCTGAGCGCGATCATGTCCAGATAGGTGCCGTACGCCGAGACCGCGTTGCCGACCACCAGGAACCGGAAGTGCCGCATCCCGCTGCTGGTGCGGCCCGGGTCCTGATCGGTGACGGTCACGAGCGGTCGGCGGATACGTCAGGCGCCGTCGACCTCGGGCGTGGGGGGTGTCCGGCAGAGCAGGATGGGTGCGGCAAGCTGTGCCCCCAGGGACGGTGGTCGCCATTGGCTCGTCGTTACGTGATGACTACCGCCCGTCAGAGTATGCGAGGCTGTCGATCTGATCAAGATCCATGCGGTGAGGTGGAGGCGAGCGGTGCCATCCATGACGCTACGAGCTGGCGGCGGCCCACCGCGCCGTCCGCCGCGCCCCGATGCCGTGACGGCAGTGTGCCTCGCCCCGACTGGTGCCGAGGTGCGGTACGGTCTGGCCTGAGAATGTTGTTGTGTCCGGGGTCTGCGTTCTTGGCGTGACCGTCACGTACGCATACTCTCCCGGGCTCCGAGGAAGAGTCTAGAGAGCGAGCGATGCGAGACCTACTGCAGGAGTACGATCCGGAGGTCTTTGACGCGATCCTCGGCGAGGAGCGTCGGCAACAGAGCGAGTTGGAGCTCATCCCCTCCGAGAACTACACCTATCCGGAAGTGCTCGCCGCACTGGGGACGGTGTTCACCAACAAGTACTCGGAGGGATACCCCGGCAATCGCTACTACGGCGGTCAGACCTACACCGATGTCATCGAGCGTCTGGCCTGCGCGCGCGCTCGAGAGCTCTTCGGGGCCGACCACGCCAATGTGCAGGCGCTCTCCGGTGCGGCGATGAACCAGGTCGTGTACTACGCGCTCCTGGAACCGGGGGACTCTATTCTCGCAATGGATCTCACCCACGGCGGCCATCTGACGCACGGCTCGCCCGTTTCACATATGGCCAGGGTTTTCCAATTCCACCGCTACAAGGCCGGCGCGGACGGTCGCATCGATTTCGACGAGGTCCTGCGTATTGCGGAGCAAGTCCGCCCGAAGATGATACTGTGCGGACACTCGTCGTACCCGCGCGAGCTCGACTACTCTGGATTTAGGCGGGTTGCGGACGCGGTCGGTGCCCTGACCATGGCCGACGTGTCCCACGTCGGCGGGTTGATCGCGGGTGGGCAGTTGGCCAACCCGCTGGAGCACGGGTTCGACGTGGTTACGACGACCACACACAAGAGTCTGCGTGGTCCACGCGGCGGCCTGATTCTCAGTAAGGGCGAGTTCGCGAAGAAAATCGACAAAAGCGTATTCCCAGGCCTGCAGGGTGGGCCGCACATGCACACGATCGCGGCCATCGCCGTCGCCCTCAAGAAGGCGGCCGAGCCGGAGTTCCGCGAGTACGCTGCGCGTACTCTGTCGAACGCGCAGGTGCTGGCTGGTCGGCTGCTCGAGCACGGCGCCCAGCTCGTCTCAGGCGGGACCGACAATCACCTCATGGTGGTCAACACGGTCGGATCGTACGGCATCGAGGGCCGCGACGCGCAGAAGCTGCTGGAGGAGGTCGGGCTCGCCACCAACAAGCAGCTCATTCCCGACGACAGCCTGTCAGCGCAGCGGACCAGCGGGGTGCGGCTCGGGACCCCCGCGCCGACGACCCGCGGCATGGGAGCCGGGGAGATGACCGCGGTCGCGGACCTGTTCGTCCGTGCGCTGCAGAACAAGGGCGACAGCGATGGGGCGGAGGCTATCCGCAGTGAGGTCCGGGCGCTGTGCGCCCGGTTCCCCGCGCCGGGCCCGCTGCTGCCCACGTCGGCCTGAATCTATGAGTGGTACCGCTCGCGGTCGCAGCGGGCGGGCTAGCCATCACAGTGCAACCCGGGAGAAACTCTCCCGGGCTCCACTGTCTTCGGCGGGCTTCCGCGACGTGCTCCGCGACGTGCTCCGCGACGTCGGGCGCTGTCCGGGAGCGCCACCGAACGATCCGCGGCCGCAAGCCGATCAGCTCGGCGGCTGGTGAGTGGGCGGCGTAGGGCTGCTTCGCCGATCACCACGTCGACCTGACGGCCCAGCTCTTCGATCCGACCACATCGTTGATCATGTCTGTCGAACATCCATGGACAGCCTTGAACCTATCGGGGTGCAAGAGTACGATAAGCGTCGATGGCGATAGCTGGGGCGAGGAAGTCGGCACCCCCGCCTCGGGTGATTGCCTCTCGGTGCCGATCGTCCACGTTACTCTCGCTGCGAACGCCCAGTGGAAGGTGCCGATGTCGACTCAAATCGTCCTGTACGACGAAGTGTGCCGGATTCTGGTCGCGATGCTCGGCGAGGAGGGCGCGGTCCGCCGAGCCGACCTGTCCCGGTCCACGTCACTCCAGTCGTTGGGCATGGATTCGATGAAATACATCAACCTGCTCCTCAGCTTGGAGGACATCATCGGTAAGGAACTCGACGAGGTTGCCGAGTACATCGACCTCTCTGAGATCACCACGGTTGGCGATCTCGTCACGCTGGTGGAGCGGCTGCGAGACCTCTGACGGGAGTCGGGTCATGAGCGACAGCGAGACCGAAACGCAGGCACTGATGCCGTCCGAAGAGGACATCGACTTCTATCGGCGCAACGGCTACTACATCTCCAAGAGGATTCTGAGCGACGAGCAGATAGCCGAGGCGCTGGACGGCAGTGAGCGGATCTACCGTTGCGACTACGACGAGCGCTTTCCGTGGAGCGACAATCCGCGGGTGGACCCCAACTTCGGCGTGCCCTTCCTGGATCGAAGCCTTAGCCGCGCGGACGGCTACGCCTCTTTCCACAGCCTGGGACTCCGTGCGCTGGCCCGGCTTCCGATCATCTCGGCGATCGCGGCGGCCCTGATCGGGGCCACCGAGATCAGGTACTGGAAGGACCAACTCATCTACAAGCCACCCGCGCGTGCGTCCGAGGAAAGTGAGGGCGTCACCGGGTTCCACCAGGACAAGCGTTACTGGCCCACCTGCAAGTCGGACCGGATGATCACCGCGTGGATCCCGCTGCATGACTGCTCGACGGAGAACGGCTGCCTGGTAGTGATCAAGGGCAGTCACCGGTGGCGGAACAACCACGCGCTGGTCACCTTCGGCGAGAAGAACATGGACTTCATCAAGTCGGAGCTGATCAACACCGAGGGGAACGAACTCGTCGAGGTGCCGCTCGAACTCAAGCGGGGCCAGGTTAGCTTCCACGACTGCTACACCATCCACGGAAGCTACGCCAATGTATCCGATTCGCCGCGGCGGGCCCTGTCGGTCCACCTGCAGGACGGCGAAAACCGTTACCGCGACCTGAGCTTTCTGAGTAAGGAAAAGCCGGTCTTCCAGCATTCCCACGACCTGATCTGCCGGAAATCAGCGAACGGCCTACCCGACTACAGCGACCCGGTCATCTTTCCGACACTGCACCATACGGCGACGCAGTGACCAGGTGGTGGGTGAACCGGACGCGCGCCGCCGACGGAACGAACCAGTGATGATTGACATCCACGTTCATCTGGCCGACGCCCGCTGCATTTCGCCCGGATTCATCGCGGGCATCGCCGGCTCGATGCTCGAGGACGGCCGGCTCGGTCGGAGCGGCGTCGAGCGGGCCCTACGCCTCTACCTGCTGGACCGGCACGGCAACCGCCTCCTGTCGCAGATGAACGCCCACGGGATCGCCAAGTCCGTGATGCTGATCGCCGATTTCGGCCCGGCGCTCGGTGAGCCCGAGTTGACCATTGAGGAGATCCACCAGCACCATGCCGAGGTGGCCGAGGCGTCCGACGGCCGGCTGACGTTCTTCGCGGGCTTCGACCCTTCGCGTGGTGCGTCGGCGCTCAGTACCGTCGAACGTTGGACTGCCCTGCCTGGTTGCGAAGGGGTCAAGCTGTACCCGCCGTGTGGCTTCGAGCTGGATGATGAGCGGATGGTGCCGCTCTGGCGCCACTGCAGCGACAACGGTGTGCCCGTACTGACCCACTCAGGGCCGTCGCTGCCGACGCTTGGCCGGGCCCAACGGTACCCACACAGCATCGAGGAGGTCGTCCGGCGGTTTCCTGACCTGCGTATCGCGTTGGCGCACGGCATGGTCTGGGACCCGGAAGGGACCGTCAAGCTGCTGCGGAAGTATCCCGGGAACCTTTACGCGGACATCTCGTCGTTCCACCAGATCCCGGACGGCGACCTGGAGCTGATGCTGATGCTCTGCGCCGAGGTGCCAGACCAGATCCTGTTCGGGTCGGACGCACCGCTGTTCGACTTCTCCGGAGACCTGACAGCGAAGATCGGAAAAATGCGTGGATTCCTGACCGACGCGCAGGCCGGCAAGCTGTTCGAGCTGAACGCCCGCACGTTCCTGTACGGCGCCAACGCCTGATGGCCCGTCTTCCGTGCCGGCAAGGCAGTACCCGCCAGAGCCCTAGGACGACGTTGTGAGCGCTAGCTCGATCTACTTTTCCCCCGACGCGGACGCGTTCCGGGCGTGGACGCGGCGGTTCCTGCAGGAACACGTGGCTCCCCGGCTGAACGAGTGGGAGTCGCAGCGCCGGATTCCGCGCGACATCTGGAAGCTGTTCGGGGAGCACGGGCTACTAGGACTGCACTACCCCGTTGTGTACGGGGGTCGCGACCTGCCGTTCTTCCACTCGGTCGCCTACCTTGAGGAGCTAGGTAGGCTGGGCAATGGTGGCTTCCGCGGGGCGATGTCCGTTCACAGCTACATGGCGACGACCTACCTGCACCTGGCGGGCGACCACCGTCAGAAGTCGGAGTACCTGAAGCCGGCCGTGCAGGGCGACATGATCGCCGCACTGGCGATCACGGAGCCCCAGGCCGGATCCGATGTGGCGGGCATCCGGTGCGTAGCACGGGCTACGGGGGACCGGTACACCATCCGGGGCAGCAAGGCCTTCGTGACCAACGGGTTGACCGCGGATTTCATGGTCACGGCGGTCAGGACGGGCGACGGAGACGGATCCCGCAGTATCTCCCTGTTCGTGGTCGACGCCCGAGCACCAGGGGTGACGAGGACTCCGGTGGAGAAGCTGGGGTGGCACTGTTCCGACACCGCGAGCGTGGAGTTCGACGATGTCGTGGTCGGAGAAGACCAGCTTCTCGGTCGGCGGAACTCGGGATTCCTGTGGATCATGAAAGCGTTCCAGCTCGAGCGGATCGCGGCCGCACTCCTGGCGCTCGGGGAGATCGACTACACGCTGGAACTGGCTAGACGGTACGCGGACGAGCGGCAGGTCTTCGGCACCACGATCCTGGGCTTGCAGGTGGTGCGGCACCGGCTGGCCGAGTTGATGAGTCACACAGCGGCGGCGCGCCAGCTCGCCTATCACGCGGCCTGGCTGTACAGCCAGGGTCAGCAGGCGATGTCCCAGTGCGCGATGGCCAAACTGCGGGCCACCGAGCTCGCCGTCGAGGTGGCGGGGCAGTGCCTTCAGCTCTTCGGCGGACACGGCTACCTCGCGGAGGCGCCGATCTCCCGGGTCTTCCGGGACACCCGGCTCGTCACGATCGCGGGTGGGAGTAGCGAGATCATGCGGGAGATCATCGCCGAGTCCGAGCTGTGAGCTCGTCAGCATTTCTGTACGACGAAACAACCCCACCGGAAGTACCCCACGGTCAGGCAGGCGAACGTAGTGGCCGGCGCCACGTTGGTCGATGCGGCATAGTCGCTGAGATTGATCAGCACGTCGCACGAGAAAACGTGCCCCAGGCGCCGTAGATTGTCCAGGTAGAACGCCTGGCGGCCGGTTCCGAGCTCGCGCATCAGGTTGCGCTGGATCAGCATGTTGTAGTTTCCGCAGAAGACCTTCTCGATCTGGTCTCTCGGAAGCTCCGGCGGGATGGCCCGCCAGAGCCTACCGAGGTTCTTGACCGAGTTGTCCACGAACTCGAGCACACCGAACGTCCTGGTGAGATGGGACAGGTCGCTGCTGGTCGCCAGGTGCCTGAGTTCGTAGGTGCCCCCGGTCTGTGACAGGATGAACGACAAGGCTCCGTCGCTCAGAATCGACTCCGCCGAGTCCATGAACCGGTCGCGGTCGCGCGCGCACTTGTCGCCCACGATGACCAGGACCTCCGAGTAGTCGTTTGCCCGCAGTAGACTGGACCCCAGTTCCAGGGCCGCCGACAGGTTGGAACACTTCGCGAGACTCACTCCGTACAACTTGGCGTCGACGAGACCGTAGTCACCGAGAATCTGCGCCACCTCGGGATAGTCCAGTCCTACCGCATGGATCGAGTTGACCGTCGTGGCGAGCAGGACGGCTCCGATGTCGGCAGGGTCGACGCCGCCGGTCCGCAGGGTGTCTCCGACCGAACGGTGGCAGAGGTCGGGCAGGCTGAGTGGACTTTTCCGGAAGTAGTGCAGGCCGAGCTTGGTGAAGACCTCGATCTGCTCGGGGTCGCCTTCCTCGATGTCGGCGAGAGGGACGGCGTCTCCCACCGTGTAGGCGATACCCCGGAGGTAGAGCGGCTGACCGGTCATGCTCAGCTCCCTCAGCGTCGGACGAAGGAAGGCCAAAGTGCCATGCTCGGACAGTACCCGTCCATCGATGACCGGAACTATCGAGATGCTTGGACCTTCGGTTCCGTCGGCCGGCCCGTCCTGCCCCGCCGCGGGGTCAGCTCCTGGCGGCAGGCAGGGCTAGGGATGCCCGGGTGTCGGATCTAGACTCTCCACCATGCAGAGACTGCGCCTCGACATGGCCCGTATCCAGGCGGCCAGCCGGGCGATCGACCCCGTGTTCCTCGGCACCCCACACTACCGCTGCGAGGCGCTGGGGTCGGAACTCGGGTGCACGGTCAGTCTCAAGGTCGAGTCGGTGAACCCGGTCCGCAGTTTCAAGGGCCGGGGTACCGAGATCATCGCCAACGGCCTTGCCGACAGCGGCGAGCGCGCTGTGGTGTGCGCCAGTGCGGGAAACCTCGGTCAGGCGCTGGCCTGGTCCGGCCGTAGCCGTGGGCTCGACGTCACCGTCGTGGCGTCCCGCTACGCGCCCGTGGTCAAGCTTGAGCGCATCCGTGCCCTGGGAGCCCGTCTGGAGTTGGTCGACGGTGACTACGACACCGCCTGTGCGCGGGCGGCGGCGATCGCCCGGTCCCGGGGTATCCGGCAGATTGAAGACGGTGTGGACGTCGAGACCTGTGACGGTGCGGCGACCATCGGCATCGAACTGGCCTCCGACCCACAGCCCCTCGACACCGTCGTGGTCGCCCTCGGCACCGGAGCCCTTGCCAGCGGCGTCGGCTTCGCGGTGAAGGCCATGACACCCGAGGTGGAGGTGATCTGTGTCCAGCCGCTGGGAGCACCAGCGATGACGCGCTCATGGCACGCACGGTGCGTCGTCACCACCAACTCGGTCGACACCATCGCCGACGGTGTTGCGGGCCGCATCCCCAACCCGGACGCCCTGCAGGACCTGCTCGTGGTCGTCGATGACGCCGTCCTCGTCCGGGAGGCGTCGATCGTCGCCGGGATGCGGCTGCTCCTGAATCATGCGGGCCTCGTCGTCGAACCGTCGGCCGCGCTCGGTATCGCGGCGATCCTTGAGGACCGCGACCGTTTCGCGGGCAGGCGGGTGGCCACCATCGTCTGCGGCGGTAACGTCGACATGGACGTCTACCATCGCTGGATCGGCACGGTGTCCGGCGACGCTGACCCGGTACCGGCCGGCGAGCACGGCCCGCACCGGGGATAGCGGCCGGCGGCCGGCTCTCCCGGAGAACCGCCGGGCGGTCATCCCGTTGCGGCTGCCCGGACCGACGAGGTGCCCGGTGTTCCGTCAGATGCGGTTGTCTGCGCCTGCCCGGCGCCGGTGCTGCGCAGCCTCTGCGAGCGGCGGCCGGACGCTCGGCGGACGGTCCTGCGGCGCCGTGTCACCGTCGAGCCGGTTCTCCCGCCGCAGGCTGCGGGTGACCAGTGCGGTGAGGACACCGGCGAGCAGACCCCAGAACGCCGACCCGATTCCCAGCAGCGTCACCCCGGACGCGGTCGCCAGGAAGGTGATCACGGCGGACTCCCGCCACTGCTCGTCGGCGAGCGCCGAGGTGAGGGAGGTGATGACGGTGGCGAGCAGCCCGAGACCCGCGATCCCGGCGATGAGGGACACCGGTAGGGCAGTGAGTAGGGAGCCGACCGTGCCGCCGAACACGCCGAGGCACACGTAGAACACTCCGGCCCAGACAGCGGCCAGGTAGCGGCGGTCGGGGTCCTGGTGCGCCGAGCTGCCGGTGCAGATCGCCGCGGTGATGGCCGCGAGGTTGAGTCCGAAGCAGCCGAACGGTGCCAGCACCAGGTTGGCCGCACCCGTCCAGCCGACCAGCGGCGAGACCGGCAGTTGATACCCGTCGTTGCGTAGCACCGCCACTCCCGCAAGGTTCTGCGAGGCCATGGTGACCACGAAGAGCGGTAGTCCGGCACCGATGACGACCTGCCAGGAGAATTCGGGAACGGTGAAGACCGGAGTGGACAGTGCCAGGTCCACGTCGCGCAACCGGACCGACCCGGTGAGCGTGGCAGCGATGACGCCAGTGGTCAGTGCCGCCAGTACGGCGTACCGGAGCAGCCACCTGCGGAACAGCAGATAGACCGTGAACATCGGGAACACCACGGCGAAACTGTGGTGCATCTCGCTGAACAGCCCGATACCGAACTGGACGAGAATTCCGGCAAGGAGGCCCGCCGCGAGCGCGACCGGGACACGGTTCATGACACGGGCGAACCACCCGGTGATCCCACTGAGTGTGATCAATGCCGCCGAGACCAGAAAGGCGCCGACCGCCTGGCCCATGCTCGCCCCGAGCAGTCCAGTGGCGAGTACGGCCGCCCCCGGAGTGGACCACGCGGTGACGACGGGTGCCCGGTAGCGTAGGGACAGCCCGATGGACGTCACTCCCATACCGACACCCAGCGCGAGCATCCACGAGGCCAGTTCATCGCTGGACGCGCCAGCGGCCTGCGCGGCCGTGAACACGATCGCCGCAGAACTCGCGGTACCGACGAGTACCGCGACGAGACCGGCGGTGACGGCCGACGGTGGTGCCGCTTGTCGCGTCAGATAAGCCAGCGACTTCATGATTGCGTGACTGTACCCGAACGAGGTGACGTCGATTCTGGCAGGCGGCCCGGGAACGCGGTGCCGCCGTTGCGGACGGGGCCGGTGCCGGGCGGCGCGGCCGATGCCACCTCCGGGCTGTCGCGGTGCCACGGTTGGGCGTCGGGTCCGCTGGGTCGATGCCTGCCGGATTCGGTGCCCCGTGCGGTGGCCTTCTCGATCATCATTATCTGCGAAAACATCCGGGTCGACACCCCGTCCGCCAGCCTGTTTCAAGCTGCCCTCGTGTGGCCCAGCCAGCCATGACAAAAGATCATTAGCCACAGTGGAACTTTTTTGGGGTATCGAGATCCGGTGCGTCCGCCGAGGAGTTGCGCCTTACTCTCTTGAACCCGATGAATCTTGCCGGTAACATCGGTCACCGACGATGGAGCATGGGACAACGAAGCGGGGCGCCATGCGTAACCAAAGGGTCGTTTCTGTCGGAATCAAGCTGAGCCACGACGGCGGCGTTGCCCTCTTCGAAGACAACCGCCTGGTCCAGTGTCACGAGATGGAAAAGATAGGCAACAACCCGCGTTACTCGGAATTCCGGCTAACGAGGAGTGAGCTGTTCGGCCTGCTCAACGATATCGGCTACGACTGGTCTGAGGTGGACTCCCTCGTCATCGATGGTTGGCACACTACTCCGTTCGAGGTGACCCTGGGCGACGAAAAGGTTCCGTTCGAGGTGGCGGACTACGGTCACCTCTACGACATCCGCGCGAACCCGTTGGCGAGTAAAGGTGCCTTCAGTACCTACTTTGGGCGGGAGTACACGAGCTACCATCACATCGCGGGGCACATTTTCTCATCTTACTGCAGTAGTCCGATGGCTCGGCGGGGCGAGTCGTCGTACGTGCTCTCGTGGGACGGTATGTCGTTTCCGCAACTGTTCCACTATGACCGGGGTGGCAGACTCGAATGCCTGGGTTACCTGTTTCCCATGAGCGGGTTCATCTACACCTATTTCGCGGTGAATTTCGTGCCGTACCAGGACTATCGGCCGAATGACCTGTCGCTGGCTGGCAAGTACATGGCCTACATCGCGAAAGGGAAGAGGGTCCAGTCGCTCGGCGAGAGCTTCCACGCGGTCTTCGAGAAGCTGGTGGCGAGGACCGGGCCGGTCACGACCCACGACCAGATGCTGGAGTTCGAGCGGGCGCTGCTGCTCAAGCTGGTCTTCCGGGCCAAAGCCAGTGGGCTCGGCGATGAGGACATCCTCACCACCTTCCACTGCTTCCTCGAGGAGGTGCTGGTCCGCACGCTGGCAGCACGGTTGGACGAACTGGACCGGCGGGGACCCCGGAATCTGTGCTACGCCGGTGGGTGTGCGCTGAACATCAAGTGGAACAGCGCGATCAGGCGCTCGTGCAACCTGGCGGAGCTCTGGATTCCACCGTTCCCCAACGACGCGGGCAGCGCCATCGGCACCGTCTGCAGCGAGCTTGTTGCCAAGCATGGCTACGAGTCGGTCGATTGGGACGTCTACAGCGGGCCAGCTATCCGTGATACCGCATGGGACGCCGCCGACTGGTCGTCGCGCGACTGCTCACTCAAGGAGCTGGCGGGTCTCATCCACGAGTCGCAGCAGCCGGTCATCGTGCTCAACGGCCGGGCCGAGCTCGGGCCGCGGGCCCTGGGAAACCGCAGCATCATGGCGGCGCCGACCTCGCCGGAGATGAAGACCACCCTCAACCGGATCAAGCGGCGCGAGTCGTACCGGCCGGTCGCGCCGATCTGCGTGGAGGAGGACGCGGCTCGGTTCTTCGACCCGGGTACGCCCGATCCGTACATGCTCTACGACCACCGGGTGCGTCCGGAAGCGGCAGGGCGGTTGGCAGCGGTCTGCCACCTGGACGGGACGGCCCGCCTGCAGACGGTCAACCAGCGGCAGAACCCGGAGATACACGCGCTGCTCAACCACTACGCGGAGTACAGCGGACTACCGATCCTCTGTAACACCAGCGCGAACGACCTCGGCTCCGGGTTCTTTCCGGATGTCCGCAGCGTCGCCGAGTGGGGCCATGTGGACCACATCTGGAGCAACGGGAGGCTGTACACCCGGACGACGGGTGCGTAGTGACTCTCGGGCGGGAAGAGGAACGGATGTCAGGCACAGCGCACGCCACTTCGGGATTCCGGGGTGGACTTCATGAGATCTTCCGTCAGCAGGCGGCGGAGGCGCCGTCGCGGATCGCGGTCGCTTCTGCCGGGGAAACCCTGACGTATCAGGAGCTCGACAGGCTGTCCGATCGGCTCGCTTTCGGGCTGACCACCCGTGGTGTGCAGCCCGGAGAGGTGGTCGGTCTGTGTCTGCCCCGGGGAATCGACATGGTCGTCGCCGTGCTCGGCGTACTCAAGGCGGGGGCGGCCTACCTGCCCGTCGACCCGGACTACCCGGCGCCCCGGATCGACTACATCGTCGAGCACAGCCGGGCGCAGTTCGTCGTCGTCGCTGCCGAGCTGGTCGGCCTGTTCGACCGGCCTGATGTCACCCTCGTGGCCTACGAGCGCGGCGCGTTGCCGGACGGCGTCGCACCGGACTGGGCACCGGTGGTGGTGTCCCCGGAGGCACCCGCATACGTCATCTACACCTCCGGCACGACCGGCAAACCGCACGGTGTCGTCGTCCAGCACGGGAACGTCGACCGGCTGTTCAGCGGCACGCAGAGCTGGTTCGGGTTCTCCAAGGACGACGTGTGGACGGTGTTCCACTCAATCGCGTTCGACTTCTCCGTGTGGGAGCTCTGGGGCGCGCTGCTGCACGGCGGCAAGGCGGTCGTCGTGCCGTACGTGACGACCCGTACGGCTGAGCGCTTCTACCAGCTGGTCGTTGACCAAGGGGTCACGGTTCTCAGTCAGACGCCGACGGCGTTCCGTGCCTTCGACGCGGTTGACGCCCGCCACCACGCGGACCTCTCGCTGCGCCACGTCGTCCTGGGTGGTGAGCCGGTCGACCGCGATGTCGCGGCGGCGTGGCTGGCGCGGCGCGGTGAGTCCGCCCCGCAGCTGGTGAACATGTACGGGATCACGGAGACGACCGTGCACGTGACGTACCGACCACTGTCACTCGAACTACTCGACGGTTCGGAGCACTCGCCGATCGGTGTGCCGATTCCAGATCTGGCCATCCAGCTGCTGGACGACGCCGGGCAGCCGGTTGCGCACGGCGCGGTCGGGGAGATTCACGTGCGCGGGCCGGGCGTCGCCCTGGGGTACCTGCACGAAGCGGAGCTGACCGCCGCGCGATTCACCGGATCGGGCGCGGACCGGGTCTACCGCACGGGCGACCTCGGTGTCACCTATGACGGCGTCGAGTACTTCTTCGTCGGGCGCGCGGACACCCAGATCAAGTTGCACGGGTACCGGATCGATCCCCGGGAGATCGAGGCCGTCGCGGACGCGTTCCCCGGTCTGTCCAACTCGGTGGTGTCGAAGGTGCCGGGCTCCGGTGACGACGCGCATCTCATGCTGTTCGCCCTGTACGATCCCGAGACCGGGCCGGCGCAGCGTGCGGCTGCCGCCGATCTGGTGCTGGCGAATATCCGTGCGACGCTTCCCGCATACATGTGCCCGGCCCGGTGTGTCCTGCTCGACGAGTATCCGAGGAATCACAACGGCAAGATAGACCACGACTCGCTGCAGGCGACGTACCACGCGCCGGACCCGTCACCGCAACTAGAGGCGGTCGTGGGTCACGCAGAAAAGGTCAAGGCTATCTGGGAGCAGGTGCTAGGAAAGCCCGTCGCCGCGTCGGACGAGGACTTCTTCGAGGCCGGCGGCACGTCGCTCGACCTCATCCGCATCATGCAGGAGACCAAGAAACAGCTCGCGGTGGAGGTTGACCTGGGTGCCTTCGCCGACGGTCTGTCGCTGGACGTCTACGTCGACCACGTCGGCGAACAGTTCGCGTCGAGGAAGCGGGCGACCGCCGAACGCGGGCCTAGCTAGCCCCAGATCCGGGAGTGGATGTCATGAGCAAGTTCAGCCTCACGCCCACCGAGCTCGCAGACTTCCAGCGCAACGGCTACGCCGGGCCGTTCACGCTCTATGAACCTGACGAGATGGCTGACCGCTGGCGGAAGGAGCGGCTGAAGCTGCTCGACCGGACAAACGCCGTCTACCAGGACACCGAGGCGATCTCGCAGGGGACCAACATCTCCAATTACGACCGCCATCTCGACAACAGCTTCCTTGCCGAACACATCGCCCGGCCCGAGATCGTCCACCGGGTGGCGAGCATTCTCGGCAAGGACGTCATCTGCTGGCGGTCCGAGTTCTTCCCGAAGTACCCGGGCGACGAGGGCACCGACTGGCACCAGGCGGACACGTTCGCGAACGCCGGGGGAGAGCCGCAGATCGTCTGGGAGGAGGACCGGGAGTACGGCGGCACGATCACCGTCTGGACGGCCTTCACCGAGGCGAGTATCGAGACCGCCTGCCTACAGTTCATCCCAGGTACCCACCGGCAGATGTTCTACGACGAGACCCTGGGGATGCACTACGACCCCGAGTCGAACCGTAACAAGACCAAGAACGGCGTGGCCCGGGGATTCTTCGGCTACGACTACCGCCAACTGCAGATCGATCCGGACTGGTCCCCGGACGAGAGCAAGGCGGTTTCGATGCAGATGAAGGCGGGGCAGTTCATCGTCTTCTGGTCGACGCTGATGCACGCCTCCCACGGTCACGCGGGTCGGACACAGGAGATGCGCCTTGGCTTCGCCAGCCGTTACGTCCCCGCTTCGGTGCGCGTCTATCCGGGTCTGACCGAGATCCACGAGTACGGCGGGCGCATCTCGCTGGACGACTTCGGGTGCGTGCTGGTGTCGGGTGAGGACAGGTACGGTCGGAACCGGCTGCGAACCCACACGACGACCGGCGTCCCGTTCGGCAAGAGCTGACCGTGACCGGGTTCGAGGAGTGGGCGGCGGCCGCTGTCGAGGTGTTCGGCGAGGTCAAGCCACTGGCAGACCGGCTGCCGCAGGACCACTTCGAGGTGGCCGTGGCGGATCACGAGCGTCTCGGCAGCGCCGCCGGGCGGCTACTCGACAGCGTCGCCCACGAGGTCGGTCTGCGGCAGACGGTCCACGTGCGCGCCGCGCCGCAGCCGGCGGGCAGCTCGTTCGGGTTGGCGGTGGAGCGCCGGATCAGCACCCTGCTGGCCGACGCCGGACCGCTCGACGACTGGGTCCGCGACGCCGGGGAGGCGCCGATCGTACGCGCCGCCGCCAACGCCCGTGACCGGGCGCCCCGGCTGGTGCGGGTCGAAACCCGCGACGGACTGACGCTCGACGCGTTCACGTCGGGCGACCGGGCGCGTCCTGCGGTGGTGCTGGTCCCACCCTGCGGCATGCCGGTCGAGCTGTCGCTGCGGTGGCTGCGCGCACTCGGCGAGGAGCACTTCGTCGTGACCTGGCAGACCCGCGGTCTGTTCTCCGCGCACGGTCCCGAGGCCGGTATGGCGAGCGGCGTGGCCGACCAGGCCGACGACCTGCTGGCGGTCATGGACGCGCTCGACCTGCCGGCCTGTCACGTGATGGGGCTCTGCGGCGGCGCGGTGATCGTGGTCGAGGCCGCCCACCGACATCCCGGTCGCCTCGGATCGATCAGCCTGTGGCACGGCGACTACGACTTCGGGGCCGGCTCGACGAAGACCGATCACCAGCGGGACGTCCAGGCGTTGATGGAGATGGGCGCGGACACCCTGGCGAAGGCGGCCGCCTACCAGAAACTCATGCACCGCCCTGCCGCCCTGGCGAAGATCCCCGAGCGGCTCGCGCCGCTGGTGCTCTACCCCTACGCGTCGCCGGTGCTGTTCCACCACTACTGCAGGTTGAACCTCGCGATCATGTCTTTCGACATCACTGATCTGCTCGGCCGGATTCCACACCCGACGTTGGTGGTGACAAGTCGGACCGACACGACCGCGCACCCGGAAGGTTCGCATCGCGTGGCGCGTGAGCTCGCCCGCGCCCGGCTGGTCGAGGAGCCCAGCGGCGATCACCTCTCCGTCTTCGACACCTCGTCCCGACTCGTCCAACTGGCCGCCGACTTCGTTGCGGCCCAGTACCTGAGCACACCTGGACGGCGATGACCGACATGGCTGCACTCGAAGTCGCGACAATCGACCACGACCTGGGCGGGCTCGTCGAGGAAGGTGTTCTCGTCCGGCACCGGACGGGTGACCGGCGGGTCGCCGCGGTCTTCGTCGTGCCGGGCGAGGCCGCCCCGGTGGTCCGGCGAGCGACGGCCCTCTGCGAGGAGGCAGGCGTCGACGGCGAGCTCGCCCTGTACGAGCCCGACGACGACCTGATGATCTTCCACCGCAACCGGCGGGAGGCCGACTTCATCTTCCGTGAGGTCTTCCGGGACAACGAGTACCTGCGCAACGGGGTGACACTGCCCGACCGTCCGACCGTGGTCGATGTCGGAGCGAACATCGGCGGGGCCTGCGTCTTGTTCGGACTTGTTGGCCAGGGGGCTCGGATCTTCGCGGTCGAACCCGTACCTCAGCTATGTCGGGCCGTCGAGCTGAACGCCAGGCTGCACGGCATCGATGTCGTCATCGTCGCCAGCGCGGTCGGTGACGCGCGCGGTCAGACGGTGATCACGTACTACCCGAAGAACACAGCGATGTCCGGGCTCCTCGCGGATCAGACGGACCGCGAGGTTCTCAAGACCTATCTCGCGGGCCACGACGGCGCCTCCGCCGCCGGGCTCGACGCGATGGTCGCCGAGCTGCTCGTCGGCGAGCCGGTCGAGTGCGGCGTGCAGACACTGGGACAGGCGCTCGAGGGTCATTCCGTCGACCGTATCGATCTGCTGAAGATCGACGTCGAGAAAGCGGAGTGGCAGGTCCTGCACGGTATCGACGACGGGCTGTGGCAGCGGATCGATCAGGTGGTCATGGAGGTCCACGACATCGACGGCCGGGTCGCGGCCTGCATCAGATTGTTGGAGGACAAGGGCTTCAGCGTGTTGGTCGACCGCAACCAGGATCTGCTGAGCACCGACATGTACGGCGTCTACGCCCGTCGGGGACCGGTGGCGCCGGACCCCGCCGCCCCGAACTGGCGGCGGCCGCTGTCGACACGTCGGGCGTTGGCCTCGGCCATCCGTGAGCGCATCCCGCAACTTGCCGACATCGCCGTCGAACGGTTCCGGTTCGTGGCGGCCCTGCCGAGGGACACCTGCGGCGAGATCGATGCGGCCGCGCTCGGCGCCATGATCGCGTCGGAAGGCGCCGCAGAGCCGGGTGTGATGTCCGCGATCGAGGAAAGGCTTGCCGCCATCTGGTGCCGGCTGCTGAAGGTCGAGTCCGTCCGGACCTCGGACGACTTCTTCGACCTCGGCGGCACCTCACTCAAGTCGGTACGGATGGTACTTGAGGTGGACGAGGCCTTCGGCGAGAACGTGCTGCCGCCGGACCAGCTTTTCGCGGGTAGCCGCTTCGACGAGGTGGCGGCGGTCATCCGCAGGAACCTGGGATGAAGCGGCAGCTCTTCGCGGCTCTGGAAAAGCTCGCGGACAACCACCACAACCAGGTGGTCTACCGCGACGGCGGCAGGGTCAGCAGGACGTGGGCCGAGCTGGCACAGGACATCGACCGGTCGGTCGGCCGGCTGGCGTCGCTGCGGCCGCACGGGCGCGGGCGCGAGTTCCAGGTGGGGTTGGTCGGGCCGACGTCGTACCAGTGGATGGTGCTCGATCTGGCCTGCATCAAGGCGGGCTTCCGGTCGGTCGCGGTGCCGGAGTTCCTTACCGCCCGGGAGATCGGTGCCCTGCTGCGGGAGGCCGAGGCCGACGTCGTGCTCGCCGACCGGGCGGTGGCGGACCGGCTCACCGAGGTCGACGCACCGGTGTGGTTCTTCGGTACCGGCGGTGCCACCCCGGTCGGAAGCGGCTTCGAGGAGCTCGCCGGCGTCGAGTGGACCTGCACCGCCGACCGGATGCTGGACCACTACTCGATCGGCTACTCGTCGGGGACGTCGGGCAAGGCCAAACGCATCGATTTGATGTTCCCGGCAGAGGAGCCGTCGATCGGCTGGAGACGCGCCCTCGACCTGGCGCTGCAGTACTACCGGTACCGGACCAGCTTCTGGAGCCGCAAAGGGAACAGGCTGTTTGTCTTCATGCCCTTCTCGCACCTGCAGCAGCGGGCCTTCGTACGGCTGGCGCTGATGCGCCGGATCGACATCGTGCTCTCCGATCCTCGGCGCTGCGTGCAGGACCTGATCGTCGAGAAGCCGAACATCATGGTGAGCGTCCCCATGATATACGAGGCCCTGGCGGCGCGGATCGAACAGAAACTGCGGCAGATGAGTAAGCGGCAGCGGGCCGTCTTTGACGTCTACCTCCGCCTTCGGATCAACCGGCTGCCCAACCGCAGCTGGGTGAAACGACTGTTCGGCCGCTACCTGTTCGGCAAGGTGCGCAAGATCTACGGCGGCCGGGCCGACTACTTCGTGACGGGCAGTGCCCCGATCGACCGGCGGACGCTCACGACGTTCTACCGCGTGGGTGTGCGGATCTACGAGGGGTACGGGCAGAGCGAGCTGCCCAGGATCATCTCCATGAGTTCCGAGAAGGACTTCCGCATCGGCAGCGTCGGCCGGCCACGGGTTCCCGTCAAGATCGCCGCAGACGGCGAGATCCGGGTCAAGATCGACCGGAGCGAGCTTGCCGACCCCTCGGTCGTCACCTTCGACCAGGAGGGGTACATCTGCACGGGCGACATCGGCTACCTGGACGCGGACGGCTTCCTGTTCCTGCGCGGACGCAAGGACGACGTCATCGTCCTCGACAACGGCAAGAAGGTGTTCCCCGCCAGCGTCGAGACCGTCTTCCACGAGCTGAAGGTGGACGAGTCCATCTGCGTCACCTCCTTCGACGGCAAGCGGATCGCCGCCGTCGCGTACTGGCCCGTCGAGCGGGGCGGATCGGCGGCGCTGAGGAGCTACCTCGCCGAGGTCAACCCGAGGCTGGCCGAACACGAGAGAGTGACGCTCTTCGCGCACAGCACGGTGCCGTTCACCGTGGAGAACGGCATGTTGACGGGCACCAGAAAACTGCGGCGTCAGCGGATCAGAGCGGTGTTCGGCGATGCGAAGCTGGAGCGGGTCGGTGACTGAGGGCGGCTCGCCGCACAGCGAGCACAACTTCGCGGCCGTGCTGCGGCACCGGGCAGCCGGGTCACCGGCGGAACCGGCGTACACGTTCCTGCGGCAGGGCCTCGACGAGGCGCACACCGTCAACTACCGGCAGCTGTACGACGCTGTGTGCTCCCTGGCGGTCCACCTTGATGGGCTCCCACGGCCGGCACGGGCACTGCTGGTCTACCCCCACGGGCTGGAGTTCATCCGCGCGTTCTGGGCGTGTCTCGTCGCCGGGATCGTGCCCGTTCCGTGCTACCCGCCGAGGAACAGCCGCTCGGTGGACCGCCTCCTCGTCATCGCCCGGGACGCGCAGGCTTCCGTCGTCCTGACCGACCGGGCGGCACTCGGCCGAGCCGGCGACAGGTTCACGGAGACCGCGCCCTGCCTCGTCACCGATGAGATCACGGTCGATGAGATCACGGCCGGCGGGACAGCGGGCGGCTGGACGGGTGCCGTCGAACCCGTGGCCGTGTGCCCGGCAGACCCGGCGTTCCTGCAGTACACGTCCGGGTCGACCGGCGCGCCCAAGGGTGTCGTCGTCTCGCACCGGAACCTGTATCGCAACCAGGAGCTCATCCGGGCGGCCTTCGGCCAGGACAGCGAATCGACGGTCGTGTCCTGGCTGCCCTTCTACCACGACATGGGACTCATCGGGAACGTCCTGCACGCGGTGTACGTCGGCGCGCACGCGGTGTTCCTCTCGCCGCTCGAGTTCCTGCGCAGGCCCGTGACGTGGCTGGAGGCGATCAGCCGCTACCGCGCGACGGGAAGTGGCGGACCCAACTTCGGCTACCAGCACTGCGCCGACCGGATCAGCGACGACGACGTCGCGGGGCTCGACCTGAGCCGCTGGCGGGTGGCCTACTGCGGGGCCGAGCTGGTCCGGGCGCAGACGCTGTCGTCGTTCGCGGACCGGTTCGCGGCGACCGGATTCCGGTCCGATGCCTTCCGGCCCTGCTACGGCATGGCCGAGGCCACGTTGCTGGTGGCCGCTGCGGAAGGGCTCACCACGCGCACGCCGGAGCCGTCCGGGAGCGAGGCGGACGACAGCGGGCCCGCGTCGCCCGGCGACCCGGTCGTGTCGTGCGGCGTCCCCAGTGGTTTCCGCTGCCTCGTCGTCGACGGCAACGGTGCCGAGTGCCCCGACGGCCGAGTGGGAGAGGTGTGGCTGAGCGGGTCGAGCGTCGCGGGCGGCTACTGGAACAACCCCGGGGCGTCCGAGGCGCTGCATGCCTTCACCCGCTCGGGTGAGGGCCCGTTCTACCGCACGGGCGACCTTGGCTTCCTGCGCGACGGCGAGCTGCATGTGACGGGCCGGATCAAGGAACTGATCATCATCCGTGGCCGCAATCACTACCCCTACGACCTCGAATGGGCGATCGCCGAGGGCGCACCGGGTGTCATCCGGGACGGCTGCGTGGTGTTCTCCGTAGACCGGGAGCACGGCGAAGATCTGGTTGTCCAGTGCGAGTACGACCGTACGGGCGGACTTGCCCACGCCGAAGTCATCCGGTCGGTCCGGACCGTGCTGTTGGAGGAGTTCGGCATCCCGGCGTCGGAGGTGTTCCTCTTCGCCCCTCGCCACCTGCCTCGTACCAGCAGCGGCAAGCTCCAACGGGCGCTGTGCAGGTCGACCTACCTCGCGGGGCAGACCGGCGGCATCGCCCATTGGAAGGCGGAGTCCAGCGGGCCGATCGGCGCAGCCGGCGAGGGACGGACCCCGGCTGCGGCGGCCTCCGACACGGAGCGGCAGATCATGCGGGCGGTCGAACATCTCAAGGGGCCGGTCCGGATGGGGCGGGACGACACGTTCTTCAGCGTCGGGTTCGATTCCCTCGGCATGGCCGAGCTCGCCGCCGCGCTGTCCGATGAGGTGGACCAGCTGATCGGCGTCGAGCTGCTGTTCGACCATCCGACGATCGCCGGGCTCGCCGCGCGGCTGGACGCCCTGACACACACCGATCCGCCGCCCGTTGCGCCCGAGGTGCTCACCGGCGACGGTCTCCTGCCGGCCAGCTCGATCCAGGAGTCGATCTGGATCGACCACCAGTCGCGAGCACCGGACAGCCGCTACAACATCGCGATCCGGATCGACTTCGCATCGCAGATCCCACGGGAGCGGATCGAGAAGTCGCTCGCGCTCGAGCTGGGCCGCGCGGAACTGCTGAACTGCCAGTTCGTCTGGCGGAACGGAAACCTGGGCCTGCTCCCATGCGACGACGAGGAGCACCGACCGGACGTACTCGACGTTTCCCGATCGGGCACCGAGCAGGCGGTGGCCGAGTTGGACGGGTGCGTCGAGGCACTCGTCCGCAAGCCCTTCGACCTCGACGAGCGCCCGTTGTTTCGCACCACACTCGTGCGGCTGCCGGGCGGCACCCACACGCTGATCTTCGTCGCCCACCACATCATTTGCGACGGGTTCTCGCTCAACGCCTTCGCCCAGCGACTGTCGTCGGCGTGCGCCGGCGGGGACGGCACCGGGCGCACCGACGAGGAACGGGACACCTCGTACCGCACGTACGTGCGTCGGCAGCGGGACCTGCTGGCGCGCGACGGCGCGGACGCCGGGGCGTACTGGCGCGGGCAGCTCACGGGTCTCGTACCGCTGCGGCTGCCCCGGGACCGCTGGTCCCCAGCCGACGGCGCCCGGGGCCGCATCGCCACCGAGTGGCTGCACCTGACCGACGAGCAGTCCCGATCCCTGGCCCGGCTGGCCCGGCGGTGTGGCACGACGCCGTTCGCGGTGGCGCTGGCCGGGTTCGCGACGGTCATCGGCAGAGTCACGCGACGCTCGGACATCGCGGTCGGTGTTCCGCTTCTCGATCGCGACTTTCCCGCCATGAAGGACACGTTCGGGCCCTGCGTCAACCCGGTCACGCTGCGCCTGAAGCTCTCCGGCGACCAGTCCGGCGTGCAGCGGGTCGCGGCGGTCGGTAGCAGGCTGTCGGAGGCGCTCGGACTGCGGGCGCTGCCGGTGCGTGCGGTGGCGGGCGAACTCACCAGCGGTCGCAGCGACGGGAGGGTCCCGGTCACCTCGGTATACTTCAACGGCCTCACCTTCGGGCCGGGTGAGCAGATCGCCAAGGGGTTCCTCGGCGACCGGGGCCTGACCGCACGGCTCGACCTCGATGTTTACGCGATCCTTGACAGCGGTGGCGGCGGGTCGCTGCGGTGGGACTACGACTCAGCGCTGTTCGATCCGGAGACGGTACGCCTGTGGATGGCCGGCTTCGAGAGTTGTCTCCGCCGTCTCGACCGGGATCCGGACCGGCCACTCGACGCGCAACCGCTCCTGGTTCCGCCCCGCCTCGGGCGGCCGCCCCAGGTCGGGTCCGCGGACGTCCCGCAACCGCTGGTCGCCTTGGTGAGGCAGACCATGGAGCGGATCCCGCAGCGGGTGGCGGTGGTGACCCCGAGCGGCGCGACGACGTACGGGCAGTTGCTCGGATGGAGCCGCCGGGTCAGCGGCTACCTGCGGCGTACCCCGGTGGAAGGTCCGGTCGGGCTGTACTTCCGTCACGGGGACACCCCGCTGGCGATTTCCGCGATGGTCGGCGCGTTGGATGCCGGGTGCCGCTACGTCGTTCTGGAGCCCAGGGACCCGGCGACCCGGCTGCGGCGGATCGTCTCGGACGCCGGGGTCCGGGTGGTGCTGGCCAACGGCGCCGTCGCCTGGGCAGAAGCGGACGACATCGACGAGCCCGGCCGGGAACGCCCGAAGGTGGTGCGGATCGACCAGACCGGTCCGGAAGAGGCCGGCGACGGTCCGGGAGAGGCCGGCGACGGTCCGGACGAACCCCGGGCCGGGTATCTGCTCTACACCTCCGGTACCTCCGGCACCCCCAAAGGTGTGATCCAGGAGGCGGACAACGTCCGGTACTTCGTCGAACAGTACCGGCGACGGCTGTCGATCACCGAGCAGGACTCGCTCAGCCTGGTGTCGTCGCTCGGCTTCGACGCGGCGGTGCTGGATGTCTACACCGCGATGGTCACCGGTGCCCAGTTGCAGGTTCTCGCCTTGCACGACAACGACGCGCACCGCGACCTTTGGCAATGGGTGGTCGACCAGTCGGTCACCGTCCTGCACGCGACCCCTTCCCTGTACCGCAAGCTCATGGCCACCCGACGCGGCTCGGACAGCGGCCGCCTGCGCGCCGTGGTCCTGGGCGGGGAGCCGGTGCTGCCCGCCGACGGGATACGGCACTTCGAGCTGTTCCCCGACGTCGAGCTCTACAACCTCTACGGCCAGGCGGAAAGTACCCTCAACTCGCTTCGGCGCTTCGTGCACGGGAACGTCACGCGCACCGTCACGCTGGGCGTTCCCTGCGACGGCACGTCACTGGCCCTGCGCGTCGCGCACGGGGGCGGTCCGGAGGTGTACGAGGTGGGCGAGATCGTGGTCGGCTCACCGCACGTCGCGAAGGGCTACGTCGGACTGCCGGGCCTGTCCGCAGAAAGGTTCCGCGAGGCCGGATACCACACCGGTGACTCGGGCAGGTTCCTGCCCAGCGGGGAGATCGAACTGGTCGGCCGCGTGGACCGCCAGCTCAAGGTGAACGGCTACCGGGTGGAGCCCGCCGAGATCGAGACAGTGCTGATGGGACACCCCGCGGTCGCTCGGGCGCTGGTGCTCAAGCAGCAGCGGGGCGACGGCGGAGAGTCCCTCGCGGCATACGTCGAGGTCCCAGACGAGCGGCGGCGTGCCGCCCTCGACCCCGAGGAACTGCGCGGCCTGCTGGTCCGGAACCTGCCTGGCTACCTGGTCCCGTCCACCACCATGGTGCTGGCCGCCTTCCCGCTCACGCCCAACAACAAGGTCGACCGGGCCGGGCTGCCGCAACCGGGCGAGCCCGCACCGGCCGGCCCGGCGGTCGCGCGGCCGATGGACGCGCGGCCGATGGACGCGCGGGAACGCACCGTGGCCGACTGCATGGCGGGGGTCCTGGGTGTCGCGCCCACCGGCCCAACGTCGTCGTTCTTCGCGCTGGGCGGGAACTCCATCAGCGTCATCGAGCTACTGCACCGGCTGGAACGGACCACCGGACTGGTACTCACCTTCAAGGACGTCTTCGAGGACCCGACCGTCGCCGCCATCGCCGCGCGGCTGGCGGCGGCCCCGGCACCGGCGTGGCCCGCGCTGTCGCGGAGCCCGTCACGCGCCGAGTACCCCCTGACGTCGAGTCAGCTGAGAATCTGGGTGCAGAGCCAGCGCGCGTCCTACAACGTCCTGGCGTCGATCCACGTGGTCGGTGGCCTGCGACCCGACCGGCTCGAGCGCGCCGTCGACGCCGTGGTGGCCCGGCACGAGATCCTGCGTACCCGGTTCGTCGTGCGAGGCGACGAGGTCGTGCAGCGCGTCGACCCCGCGATCTCGACCGAGGTCCTGATCGAGCACCTCGACTCGTCCGCCGACCAGGAGCAGGTGCTGGCCGAGCTGGAGAGGCGGGAGCTGCACCGCGGTTTCGACCTGGCCGGCGGCCCGCTGTTCCAGGTGACGTACGTGACCGGCACGAGTCCGCAGGACGTGCTGATGCTCTCCATGCACCACATCGTCTGCGATGCGGTCTCCATCGCCATCTTCACCGAGGAGGTGCTCAGGGCGTACACGACGCGGCGAGAATCGTTGCCCAAACCCGCCATCCAGTACGGCGACTACGCCCTCTGGTTGCGGGACCTCGGCGACTGCGGCCTTCTCGACCCGGGCCGGGCGTACTGGACGGACAAGTTGAAGGACGGCGTACCCGTGCTCAACCTGCGGACGGACCGGCGCCGCAGGCCGGTGAAGTCGTTCACCGGGTCGGTTTTCCACGGCGCTGTCGACGAGGCGCTGACCGGCCACGCGCGGGAGCTGTGCCGTACGGAGGCCGTCACACTGTTCACCCTTCTGCACTCCGTCCTGGTGCTGACCCTCTACAACCGGACCGGGCAGACCGACCTCTGCCTCGGCACGTTGACCACCGGGCGGGAGTTCTCCCGGCACCTGCGGCCACAGATCGGTTTCCTCGCCAACACTCTGGCCCTCAGGACGACGTTTTCGCCCGACACGAGCTTTCGTGAGCTGCTGGCGATCGCCAGACGGGAGTTCCTGGAGTCCCACACGCACCAGCTGTACCCGCTGGAGCAGCTCGCGGACGTGGTCCCACGCCAGGAGCCGGGACACGGATTCCTGTTCGACGTCCTCCTGGTGCTACACGACTGGGGCGATCTGGAGGAGCGGGTGCTCCGGGAGACCGGCGTGGAGATCGCGCTGCGCGACCGCGTCGAATGCGTCGCCAAGTTCGACCTCACCTTCAACCTGGTGTCCCGTCACGGGCGCGTCGAGGCGACGGTCGAGTACGACCCCGAGCTGTACGACGAGGGCTCCGTCGCCCTGCTCTGGCGGCGGTTCGTGGCGCTGCTGTCGGAGGTCGTCGACACTCCTGGGCGCCCACTGCACGAGTACCGCGGGCAGGTCGAGGAAGAGCAACGGGTCGCCGCCGGCCGTGAGATCGAGTTCGACTTCTAGGAGGCGACGATGACCGGGAAGACCCTGGACCCCAGGATCGCCCTTGACTACTGGGTGCGCAAGGTCAGCGGCTGCGAATGGTCGGACCTGCCCGTGGCGTTGACAGCCTCGGACCCGGCCGGCGCCGCTGACAGCAGAAGGCACTGGTCGGTCACGGTCTGCGAGGAGGATCTGCGATTCCTGAAGAAGGCCAGCCGGGGTGACCCGGAGGCCGAGCTGATCATCTACGTCACCCTGTACCGAATCCTGCTTTCCTTCTACTTCGGACAGGAAGCCGGTGTGGTGGCGGTGGGCGGGCACCCACGCGGCACCGAGGCGTTGCTGTTCTACACCGCGCCGCTCGACCCGGACGGGACGCTGCGCGACGCGATCGGCGCCATCCGCGACGAAACGCAGGACGGCGCCGCGTACCGCGACTACCGCTGGAACGAACTGCGTGACTGGATGACCGCCCAGGAACAGACTTCCCACCTCGTCCGCTTCGGACTGGTGAGCGGGGCGGATCCGGTCGCGAACCCGTTGCTGGGCGGTGGGACGGCCATCTGCCTGACGGTGCCGGTCGCGGCGGACGACCGGGAGGTCCGGCTCTCCTGCGGCCCGGGATGCGACGAGCAACTCGCCGTCCAGTTCCTCCGGCACTACGTCGAACTCGTGCGCAAGCTGCGTGACCACCTTGACCTGTCGCTGTCGCGGATCCCCGTCCTCACCCCCGCCGAGCTGGAACAGCTCACCGCGGCGCTACCCGGCCCGGCACCCGATCCAGACCTGCCCGCGAGCCTGCTCGTGGACTTCAAACGTCAGGCGGCCGCTACGCCTGCCGCCGTGGCGGTGGTGGACGGCGCCGGTGCACTCACCTACCGCGAGCTCGACGAGAACGCCAACCAGCTCGCGCACTACCTGCGGGACGTGGGTGGCGTCCGGCGCGGAGACTTCGTCGCGGTCGCGCTGCGCGACAGCCGGGACCTGGTCGTGGCGGTCCTGGCTGTGCTCAAGACCGGCGCGGCATACGTGCCGATCGACCTGCGTTACCCGGCGGACCGCAAAGCGCTGCTGGTCAGGGAGAGCCGCGCCGCCGCCGTGATCGTGCGGGAGCCCGATGATCTCGCCACGCCCGTCGCGAACGTGGTGGCGCTGACGCCGGCCGCGGACCGGATCGCCGAACACCCGAAGACGGACCCCCCGGTGACCATCCGCGCGGACGACAGCGTGTACGTGATCTTCACCTCCGGGTCGACCGGGACACCGAAGGGGGTCGCGGTCGAGCACGGGGCCTTCCGTAACCTGCTGGCCTGGTACACCCGGCAGGTGTGCGGACCGGGACAGCCGAGCTTCCTGCTCATCGCCCCCGTCAGCTTCGACCTGGCCCAGAAGAACCTGTTCGCGCCACTGCTGTGCGGAGGACAGCTACACCTGCTGGGTGCGGCGCTCGACGACTACTCGGCCATGGCCGAGTACATCGACGCGCACGGGATCGAGGTCGTGAACTGCGCGCCGAGTGCCTTCTATCCGCTGCTGGAGTTCGGTGCGGAGCACCGGTTCCACGCGCTACGGTCGCTGCGCCACGTCGTGCTCGGCGGTGAACCGATCGACACGTCGAAGCTGAGCACCTGGTCGGAGTCGCCCAACTTCCGGGCCGCGGTGATGAACTCGTACGGACCCACCGAGTTCACCGACGTCGTCACGTTCCACCGGCTCGCCGCCGACGAGCTGCGGCCGGGGGGCCGGACGGTCCCTATCGGCCGCCCGATCGACGGCATCCAGCTGTTCGCCCTGACCCCGCAGCGTCGGTTGTGCGCCCCCCACATGGTCGGTGAACTCCACCTCGGGGGTGCCGGACTCTCCAAGGGCTATCTGAACGACCCGCAGGAGCAGGCACGGCGCTTCGTCCACGTCAAACTGGACGAGATCGGTTTCGACGGCGTCCTCTACCGGACCGGGGACCTGGTCCGCTGGGACGGCGACGGAAGGCTCGAGTACCTCGGTCGGGCCGACGATCAAGTGAAGATCAACGGATTCCGGATCGAGCCCGGGGAGGTGGAGCGGGCGATCCGCGGGCTGGACGGGGTCGACGACGTGGTCGTCTGCGCCAGAAAGGTCCGGGGTGAGAACGTTCTGGTGGCCTACTTCATCGCGGACACGCCGCTGGACCCGCGGGCGCTGAAGGAGCAGGCCGCGCAGGGTCTGCCCCCCTTCGCCGTACCGACCTACTTCGCCCAGCGAACGTCTTTTCCCCTGACCCCGAGCGGGAAGCTCGACAGGCGAGCGTTGCCCACACCCGATGCCGAGGTGGCGCGGGAGGTTTTCCTTCCGCCGGTCACCGCGGCACAGGAGCGGCTCGCCCGGCTCTGGGCGGGTCTGCTGGACGTCGGGCGGGTGGGACGACATGACGACTTCTTCTCGCTGGGCGGGCACAGCCTGACCGCTATCCGCCTGCTGTCGCACGTCTCGAAGGACTTCGGTGTCGAGCTCGCGCTCAACACCGTGTTCGAGCACCCGCGGCTCGACGATCTGGCCGGCGTCATCAGCGCGGCCGACCCGGGCCGATTCGCCGGGATCCCCCGACTCGCGCCCGCCGCCGACTACGAGTTGTCCAACGCGCAGCGGCGGCTCTGGCTCGCATCCCAGTTCGAGTCCGCCTCCCAGGCGTACAACCTCCATTCGGTCTACGACATCCAGGGCGAGGTCGAGCCCGGGCGGCTGGAAAACGCGCTCCGGCAGGTCATCGAGAAGCACGAGAGCCTGCGTACGGTGTTCCGGACGGGCCCGGACGGTGACGTGCGGCAGGCGGTCCTGCCCGTGTCGGCGGTGGACTTCAACCTCGAGAACATCCCGCCGGTCCAGGACCCGGCGGACTCGCTGGCCGAGTTCGTGGGGCGGCCCTTCGACCTCAGCCGGGGTCCGCTGCTGCGGGCCGCACTCGCGGCGACCGGGGGAGGGAGCCACACCTTCGCCTTCGCCATCCACCACAGCGTCTGCGACGCCTGGTCGCTGGGCGTGTTCGTCAGCGACCTGCTCAAGTTCTACGACCCCGCCCTTGCCGGACCGCCGGTCGCCCGGCTCGACATCCAGTACAAGGACTACGCGGCGTGGCAGCGGAGCCGCCTGGAGTCCGGGGACCACGACGTCCACCGCCGCTTCTGGTCCGACCATCTGGCGGGCCTGGAGACGGTCCCTGCGGTGAACCTTCCGGGCTGCCGGGCGCGGCCGAGCGTCAAGACCCACCGCGGCGCCGTCGTCGGGCACACCTTCTCCGCGCCGTTCGTCTCTCGCCTGGAGGAGCTGGGAGCGAAGCTGGGATGCACCCTGTTCATGGTGCTGGTGGCCGGGGTCAAGGCGACGCTGTTCCGACAGACCGGTCAGCCGGACATCACGCTCGGGACCCCGGTCGCCGGCCGGGACCACGTTGACGTCGAACAGCAGATCGGGTTCTACGTCAACACGCTCCCGCTGCGCACGACGCTGTCGGCGGACGAGACGTTCGACGCGCTGCTGGCCAGGGTCAAGGCGGGCGTCACCGCGGCGTTGGAACACCGGGCCCATCCGTTCGACTCCGTGGTCGACGATCTCGGGCTACGCCGGGATCCGGGTCACAGCCCGGTGTTCGATTTGATGGTCGTCCTGCAGAACGCGACCGAGAACCAGGCGCTGAACCACATCGAGGGCCCGGGTTTCCGCCTCACCAGAAGGTCGGCTCCCCAGCGGTTCAGCAAGTTCGACGCGACCTTCAACTTCGTCGAACGCGGGCGGGGGGCCGGACTCGCCCTGGAGGTCGAGTACAACACCGACCTGTACGCCGAGGATGCCATCCGCCGGTTCGTCGGCGCACTCGAGACCCTCCTCGCGGCGGCAAGCGACGACGCGGCTCGCCCGGTGGGCCGGTTGCCGTGTGTCCCGCCGGCCGAGCGCGGCACGGTGCTGGACTTCGGCCGGGGCAGGGTCGATCCGGCCTACACGCCGTTCCTGACCATGCTCGCCGCCCGGTGCGCGGACTCGGCGGACGCCACAGCGCTCCTCGTCGACGACGAGGAGCTGTCCTATGCGGAGTTGAATGCCCGGTCTGACCAGTTCGCCGGCTTCCTCGTGCAGGAACTGGGTGTGCGCCCGGGTGACTACGTCGGCATCCTCCTCGAGCGCGACGACTGGCTCGTCGCGTGCCTGATCGGCGTCCTCAAAGCGGGTGCCGCCTTCGTGCCGCTCGACCCCGCGTATCCCGCCCGCCGAATCGAGTTCATCCTCGACGACTGCGACTGCAGGCTCCTCGTCGATCCGCAGCTCCTGGGCCGGTTCCGCGCGGGCCTGGGCTCCTGGCCAACCGTTCCGGCGGCGCCGTCGCCCCCTGACGCGGTCGCCTACCTCATCTACACGTCCGGGTCCACCGGCGACCCGAAGGGCGTGCAGATCACCCACGACAATCTCGCCGCCTTCCTGCAGTGGAGCCGGCGCGAGTTCGCGGACACCGACGTCAGGGTGGTCATCGCGGCCACCTCGATCTGTTTCGACCTGTCGATCTTCGAGCTCCTCTTCCCGCTGTCGACGGGGAAGACCGTCCGGCTCATCGAGTCGCCGGCACACATCGGCGAGTGGCTCGGGGCGCACCGGCGCATCCTCGTCAACACGGTGCCCTCGGTGGTGGTCGAACTGTGCCGTTCAGGCCACGACTTCTCGAACGTCACGGCGGTCAACGTCGCGGGCGAGCCCGCCCCGCCCGCGCTTCGCGATCTGCTGGATCACCGCAGGATCGAGGTCAGGAACCTGTACGGCCCCTCGGAGGACACGACCTACAGCACGGTCTACCGGTTCGACGACAGCACTCCGGCCGTTCCCATCGGCCGGCCGGTCGACAACACCCGGGTCTACGTCATGGACGCCAACCAGCAGCCCGTCGGGATCGACGTGACCGGGGAGATCTACCTGTCGGGCCGAGGGCTCTGCCGGGGCTACCTCAACCGCCCCCGCCTCAACGCGGACGTGTTCACCGAGCACCCCGACTTTCCCGGCGAGCGGCTGTACCGGACCGGTGATCACGCCAGGTGGGCACCGGACGGCAACCTGATCTACCTGGGTCGGCGTGACGCGCAGGTGAAGGTTCGCGGGCGACGTATCGAGCTGGGTGAGATCGAGGTCGCGATGCAGCGGATTCCCGGCGTGCGGCACGTTGCCGCGCTGATCAGGCAAGTCGGGGGCACCGCCGAGCTGGAGGCGTACTACGTTGCCGACGGGCCGGCGGACGCACCGTCGCCGGAACCGGACACGGTCCGGCGCGAGCTCGCCGCCGCGCTGCCCGGCTACCTGGTCCCGGCTGCAATCGTCCGCCTGGGGCAGCTCCCGACGACCCCGAACGGCAAGGTGGACCGGCGGGCGCTGCTCGCGCGTCAGGCCCCCAACCGAACGGTCGGGAGCCTCGCCGCCGCGCCGGAGAACGAGATCGAACGGCGGGTCCTGGCGGTCTGGCGGTCGGTCATCGACGCGACCGACGCGGGCGTCGACCACTCCTACTTCGACCTGGGCGGCGACAGCCTCCGAGCCATGACCATCGTGGCCAGGCTCAACGAGGAGTTCGGTGTCGGACTGCGGATCAGTGACCTCTACCACCACCCGACCGTACGAGGGCTGGCGGTGCGGATCCGCCACCTGTCGGCGGACGATCCGGGCGTTGAATCGCGCACTCAGCCGGACCGCCTCCCGGACGGCTCCCACGCCACCGAGTACCCCATCACCACCTCCCAGTCCGGCATCTACTACCTGCAGCGGCTCGATCCCCGCAGTACGGCCTACAACATCCCGCTCTCCTTCGCCGTACGCGGCCCGCTCGACGCGGCCCGCCTCCAACAGGCCGTCGACGAACTCGTCCTGCGGCACGACGCGTTCCGGACCCGGTTCGCCATCCGTCATCGAAGAGTGGTCGGCCTGGTCGAACCGGCCGTCGCGGTCCCCATCGTCCGCCAGCAGATCCAGCCCGGTGAGGAGGCCGATGTACTCCGCGGCTTCGTGCAGCCGTTCGACCTGACCAAAGCGCCGCTGATGCGCGTCAAACTCGCGAGCCTCTCAGACGTGGCGCACCATGTCGTCATCGACGTCCATCACGTGGTCTTCGACGGCGCCTCCGTCCCCTTGCTGCTGGGAGAACTGATGCGTCTGTACCTCGGTGCCGCGCCGGGCGAAGCGCCCGGGTTGCGCTACGCCGATTACGCTCAGCTCGCTGACCAGCAGAGCACGGAAGAACGGGCGCGGCAGCGGGCCTACTGGCTCGACAAGCTCGGTGGCGAGCCGACCAGACCCGCCCTGCCGTACGACTTCCCGAGGGGGAAAGTGCAGCGGTTCAGCGGCGACTACGTCGAACTGTGGATCGGGGCCGAGCGGCGGCGGGAACTGGACTCGCTGGCCAGAGCAGCGGGGACCACCAGGTTCTCGGCGCTGTTCTCACTGTTTGCCGGTGCCCTCGCGCACATCTGCCGACAAGACACCGTCACGATCGGCATCCCCGTGGAGTGCCGGCGTGATCCGCGAATCCGGTCCACCATCGGGATGTTCGTCAACACGCTGGCCGTCCGAGTGAACGTCGACCGTACGAGTCCGGTTCCGGATCTGCTGGCGGCACATGGCATCGATCTGTTCGCGGCGCTGGACCACCAGGAATACCCGTTCGAGACCCTGGTCCGCGACCTCGGAATTCAGGACGACGGCGGACACAACCCACTGTTCGAGGTCATGTTCGCGTACTACCCTTACCTGCCCGTCGAGGACCTGGTCCCAGGGGAGCAACTCGCCGTCGAGCACTACCGCGTCGACCGCCCCCGGATCAGCAAGTTCCCGCTGACGTTCCTTGTCGACGAGACGCGGGACGGCCTGCGCGTGAGCCTCAACTACGACAACTCACTGTTCAAACGTGAGACGGCGGAAGCGATGGGTGACGTCGTCCAGGCCGTCTTCGACCTGGTGGCGACCCCGTCGAGACCGTTGTCGACGCTTCCACCCTGCTGAGTGCCGCTTCCACGACCGACCGAAAAGGGCACCGAGATGCACACCAAGGACGATGTGAGAGCCACGATCAGACAGCTCTGGTTGCAGGTGCTCGGGCGCGACGAGCTGCAGGGGGACGTCGACTTCTTCGCGGCGGGTGGTAGCTCGCTCAAGTCGCTCATCCTGCTGACCGAGCTGAACGAGGCCTTCGCGACCGAGTTCGAGATCGCCGAACTGGTCGACTGCCGGACCATCGACCGGCAGTCCGACGCGGTCTGGAACCGGATCGCGCGAGGGGCGGCTGAGGTCCGCGAGGAACAGACCGTGGTCGTGCCGTTGACCAGGGCCGGCGACGGGAGCGGACAGGACGCTGTCCTGGTCGCGGTGCACGATGTCAGCGGCGATGTCTACGGCTACACGAGCCTGGCCGGGGAGCTCTCCGGCCTGGCGGACCTGTACGGGGTCAAGTTGGCCCACGAGCAGTTCGACGCCCCTCGGGCACTCACGATCGCCGGACTGGCGGGCGACCATGTGGCGGCGATCGAGTCGACGTTCGACGAGTCCCGGCGGCTGGTGATCCTCGGGTGGAGCCTGGGCGGGCTCGTCGCGTTCGAGATGGCGAAACTACTCGACCAGCGGGGACGTCCGGTCGAGCGGGTGGTCCTGGTGGATTCGCCGTACGAGCTGTACCTGCCTGCTGCCAATGGTGCCGGGCACGAGGACTTCCTTCCCGGGCCCGAGCGGGCGCTGCTCGACGAGTTCGGCTGGCTCGCCGACGACAGGCCGCTCTTCCCCGACGGGGCGACCGTGGAGGTCATGTGGCGGTCGGTTCGGGCGCGCCTCGACGCCCCGGCCAGGGAACGGCTGGCGGCCGCGCTCAGCCGCCGTTTCCCGTTGATGGCCCGGGTGATCCCGCACCTGGCCAGCCTGAACCCGGCGGAGTTCGTCGGCTACCTCAACCGGTTTCGCTCGGTCCTGCAGGCGGGGCGGGCCTATCGACCCACCGGGACGACGGCCGCCCCGGTCGACCTCCTGACGGCGACCCGGTCACGCAACTTCGACCCGCGCTGGTCCATCCACACTTCTGGCACATTCCGGCGGCGATCGCTGGACGGCGACCACTTCTCGATTCTTGACCGACGATCCGCCCGGGCCACGGCCCAGGCGGTTCTCGCCCTCGACGCCCGGTAGAAGGGCCTGGCTCCGGCCCGCCTCGGAGGTGCGGCAGGGCCCCGTCGGGCGAGTGCTGAGAGATGGTAGCTCGGGTACGGTTGTCGATGGTCGGAAGCTGTGGGCGTCGGCTGGGCAGCAGCGGTGGCGCTTGGGGCGGCTGACCGGGGAGGGAGCGGGTGTGGTGCAGCGGAGAGCCCTTGTGGTCCGAGGCGGCTGGGAGGGGCACCGGCCGGTCGAGGCGACGGAGTTGTTCATCCCGTTCCTCGAACGCAGCGGATACGTGGTGCGGGTGGAAGGGTCGACGGAAATCTACGCCGACGCCGCCGAACTGGCCGGTACCGACCTCATCGTGCAGTGCGTGACGATGTCGCAGATCACCGGGGAACAGGTGGCGGGTCTGGCTGCGGCGATCGCGGCCGGGACAGGGTTCACCGGCTGGCACGGCGGCATCGTCGACTCGTTTCGCGCCTGCTCGGACTACCTGCACCTGGTGGGCGGCCAGTTCGCCACCCATCCGGGCATCCAACCGTGCGAACGTAGCGGCGCGGAGAAGGACAACTTCCTGCCCCACTCGGTCACCATCACCGACCTCGGTCGGGAACATCCGATCACCGCGGGGATCGAGGACTTCGACCTGGTCACCGAGCAGTACTGGGTGCTGCACGACGACCTGATCGATGTGCTGGCCACCACTACCCACCCTACGCAGGTGTGGCATCCGTGGCACCGGCCGGTCACCTCGCCGGCGATCTGGACCCGAACCTGGGGCGCCGGGCGGATCGTCGTGACGACTCCCGGACATAGCCTCGATGTGCTGGAGCATCAGTGCGTCCGTACCGTCATCGAGAGGGGGATGGTGTGGGCGACCCGCACGGCATCGGCGTCGTAGGTCTCGGAGTCATCTCCCGCGCCTACCTGAACACGCTCGCCAACCACCCCACGGTGCGGGTCGTCGCGCTGGCCGACCTGGACGCGGCCCGAGCCGTCGCTGCCGCCGCCGCGATTCCCGGTGCCGAGGCGGTGAGCGTCGAGCGGCTGCTCCATCACCCCGACGTGGCGACGGTACTCAACCTCACGATCCCGGCGGCGCACGCCGAGATCTCCGGCGCGGCGATCGACGCCGGCCGGAACGTCTACGTCGAGAAGCCGCTCACCGTCACGTTCCCGCAGGGCCGGTCGATCATCGACCGGGCGGCGTCGGCCGGCGTCCGCGTCGGTTGCGCGCCGGACACCGTCCTGGGCACCGGTACGCAGACCGCCCGCGCGGCGATCGACAGTGGCCTGATCGGGCGTCCGCTCGCCGCGTCCGCCGTCATGGTCACCCCAGGGCACGAGCGCTGGCACCCTGACCCCGACTTCTACTACGCCCCGGGCGGCGGCCCACTGCTGGACATGGGGCCGTACTACATCTCGGCGCTGGTCCACCTGCTCGGGCCGGTCCGTGCCGTGATCGGGGCGGCCAGCCGGCTGCGCGACGTCCGGGTCATCGGCTCGGGACCCCGCCTCGGTCAGCGGATCCCGGTCGAGGTGCCGACCCACGTGACCGGTGCGCTGGAACACGCGGGCGGTGCCCTGACCACCCTCACGACCAGTTTCGACGGGGTCGCGACGACGGCCGCGCCAATCGAGGTGCACGGGGAGAACGGCACCCTCGCCGTACCCGATCCGAACACCTTCGACGGCGAGGTCCGCCACCTGGCGCTCGACGGCCCCGGGTGGCGGACCGTCGAACCGCGGGCCGGCTACGTCGCCGCCGCCCGAGGGATCGGCCTGATCGACCTGGTTCGGTCCGACGTGATGTGTCCACCACGGGCCAGCGGTGAGGTGGCGCTGCATGTACTCGAGATCATGACCGCCCTGCTCCGATCAGCCGCTGAGGGCCGACGGGTCGAGCTGACGACGGTGGTCGAACGCCCCACACCCGTCCCGTTCACCCCGGCCGAGGAGTGGCGGTCAGCCCTCGCACCCGGACGCTGAACAGATGAAGTCGACCGCAGTGGACACTCCGATAGGGAGGCGCGGTTGGACGCGCTCATAGCTGGCACGCTGGCCCTCGTGCTGGCCGGCGTGCTGGTTACCGCGGCGGCGGGGCGCTGGCTGGCGGGGAGGCTCAGACAGCCGGAGATCGTCCTTGAGATCACCTGCTGCCTGTTGCTGGGCGCAGTGCTGGTGTCACAGGTGGGCTGGGGCGCGCCGGAGACCGCAGGGCGGGAGGTACTCGAGTTTCTGGGCCACTTCGGTCTCGCCCTGTTCCTGGTGAGCGCCGCCCATGGCTTTCGGCAGGGTGGCGGACGGCTCTCCAGCCGAGCCGTGGCCTGGTTGTCAGCGGGGTCCACCCTGCCGGCCATGCTGTCCGGCGTACTGCTCGCGACCTGGGTGTTGACGGCCGGCGGCGCCGACCTGCGGGGCGAGGCGTCGCCCACCGCGTTGACACTCATGCTGGCTGTCTCGCTGGCGGTCACGGCGGTCCCGGTGCTCGCCGGCATCCTGCGGGACCGGCGGATGGAGAACACCGAGATCGGCCGGCTCGCCATGACTTCAGCCGTGGCCATCGACGCGGTCACCTGGGTGTTGCTGGCCGTCGCTATCGGTCTCGCCACCGGACAGCATGGTGCCGTCAAGGCGGTCGCGGTACTTCTCTGCGGTATTCCAGCGGTGCTGGTGGTCCGGTGGATCGCCCGGACCAAGGCACTCCAAACGCTCGCGAACCGCTACCCGTACGCGGCCATGATCTTGGTCGCTGTCATCGCCTACGCCGCTTCGCGGACCACCGGAGGGCTCGGTCTCACCGAGATCTTCGGGGCTGTCCTGGTGGGCTTCGCCCTTCCCAGCGACGGGGCCTGGGGGCGGGTGAGTCACCAACTGGGCCGGCTCGGCCGCCTGCTGCTCCCGGTCATGTTCACCCTCACCGGAGCGGCGCTGGCGGCCGGCGTGCCGAACATCGTCTCCTGGCAGGCGATCGTCATCGCGACCGGTCTCGCGATCGTCTCGAAGCTGGCTGGCAGTTATGCGGGTGCCCGCCTGGGGGCGCAGTCGCGACTCGCGAGTCTCAAGCTCGCGGCCCTGATGAACACGCGCGGCCTCACGGAGATCGCCGTGCTCCAGGCAGGTTACAGCGCGGGTATCCTTGCTCCCGGCCTGTTTCTTGCGCTGATCGTCATGGCGCTGGTCACCACCGGGCTCAGCGGCCCTCTGCTGTGGGCCGTCGACCGGTACGTCGGCGCACGTGCGGCGAAATTGGAGCCGGCCACGTAGCGCTGTGGCGCTGGACGTCTCGAAGGCCAGCGGCCACTCGCAGGAGACGCCCCCTCAACGACGGTGCTACCGGAATGCGGGCCAGTGCTCCGGCCTTCAGGCCGGGGGTGAAGGCCCGCGCTGGGAGGGCCGCCAGGGCCCG
>ENA-ORCZ01000129-ORCZ01000129.1-marine-metagenome-genome-assembly--contig:-NODE-129-length-78323-cov-4.465404_pt1 | contig 78323 bp, 76 predicted proteins | sample MGYA00237785_ERZ508519 | MGnify/ENA primary metagenome ERZ508519 (study PRJEB26189, sample SAMN06268790) | marine metagenome | isolation source: Bioluminescent Bay, La Paraguera, Puerto Rico | place...
GCCGATCCGAACGCCTTCTCGGCCATGACGCTGATGTTCCAGAAGGAGGTCGCCGAACGTGTCGTCGCCCGCCCGAAGACAAAGGCTTATGGGCGTCTGTCGGTCCTGTGTCAGTATCTGTGTGACTGCGATATCCTGTTTGATGTCCACCGCAGTGCTTTTACCCCGCCGCCCAAGGTAACCTCCGCCGTTGTGCAACTCCGCCCCAAGGCGGACCGCGGCACAGACATCAATCTTGATAGCCTTGCGAAAATTACCCAAGCGGCGTTTGGTCAACGTCGCAAGATGCTGCGCGCAAGCCTTAAGACCCTGAACATCAATGTTGGTGAATTGCTTGCAAAGGCCGGGATTACCGAAACCGTCCGGGCCGAGGAACTCATTGTTGCGGATTTTGTCCGCCTGACACAGGTCCATGATGAAATGGCCGCTTCGTAAAGCGGCCATTTTCCGATCTTGGTATCAGTCTGTCAGAAGCTTTTTGACAAAGCCCGGCAAGCCTGTCTGGCGTTCGCGTTTGATCCTTTCGGCACCGATAATGTGTTGAACATCGGCGATACAGCGATCCAAGTCATCATTGATCAGCACATAGTCAAATTCTTCCCAATGGCTGATCTCGGCACCGGCCTTGGCCATGCGTTTCATAATCACGTCATCGGCGTCCTGCCCGCGATCACGCAGGCGGCGTTCCAACTCACCCGATGACGGCGGCAGGATAAAGACCGATACAACGTCATCACCGCCCTTGTCGCGCAGTTGGCGTGCACCCTGCCAGTCGATGTCAAACAACACATCGCGGCCTTCCGACAGTGCCTTTTCAACCGGTCCAATCGGCGTACCATAGTAGTTGCCAAACACTTCTGCCCATTCAAGCAGTTCGTCATCGGCAATCATATGTTTGAATTCATCAACCGATTTGAAAAAGTAGTGGGTACCTTCTTCTTCACCGGGGCGGGCCGCACGCGTTGTTGCAGACACAGACAACGAGATCTTGTCATCGTTTTCAAGCAACTGACGGGTGATGGTCGTTTTCCCGGCACCGGACGGCGCACAGAACACCAGCATCACGCCACGGCGGTTATGGGGATCGATCATGATGTTTCCTTCCCTGCCGGTTATTCGACGTTCTGAACCTGCTCGCGGAGCTGATCAATGATCACTTTAAGCTCCATGCCGCAATTGGTCAGTTCAATATCGTTCGCCTTTGAGCACAAGGTATTGGCTTCGCGATTGAACTCCTGGCACAGGAAGTCAAGCTTGCGCCCGATTGCGCCTCCCTTGGTCAACATATCGCGTGCTGCGCTGATATGGGCTTTCAGACGATCAATCTCTTCGCGGATATCGGCCTTGGTTGCCATAATCGCCGCTTCCTGATGAAGACGTTCGGGGTCGAATTTGCCCGCATCCATCAATTCTTCGACCTGACGTTTCAGACGATCTTTGATCGCGTCTGCGCGCGCTGACTCGCAGTTTTCAGCACGTGTAACGGTTGCCTCGATGTTATCGACATGGCCGCGCAGCATCGCGTCAAGTTTTTCGCCCTCTTCTGCCCGGTGGGCGGCCATCTGATCGATGGCCTCATTCAGGCTTGCCAGCACGGCGGCATCATTGGCGTCCCGGGTTGCTTCGTCTTCCTGTGGCTCATAGGCTTCAAGCACACCACGCACATTCATAAGATCTGCAATCGTTCCTGCCGACAGGCTGCTGGTATTATCAAACTCCTCGGCGATCTGGACCAGTTCGGAAAGTAGTTCCCGGTTCACTGAATAGGCATTGCTATCGCCGGAACGGGTAACATTCAGGGTCACGCCCATATTGCCGCGCTTGAACCGCTTGGAAACCGCATCGCGCACCTTGGCCTCAAGACGCTCAAACCCGCCATTCAGGCGCAGGCGAACATCAAGCCCCTTGCCATTGACGCTGCGCAGTTCCCAGGTCCAGCCGAAACCATCGGCCGCGCCATCAACGCGCGCAAATCCGGTCATGCTTGAAACGGTCATCTTTTCATCCAGTTCGCTTTTGTGTTTGGGCGTTTATAACCATTGGCCCGTGTCCCGCCAAGGGTGAACACCGATCATCACGCGATAACGACAATATGGTAAACATAAGCCGTATTTCATAATGCTGCCCTATTGCTGCAGCATGTTCCGCAAAAATCAATTTCCTTATTTCAAAACCCAGTACGAGCAACAATGTCCTTTCAGTACGATGCCATTCTGATCACCGGTGCCAGTTCGGGTATTGGCGCTGCCCTTGCCCGCCATTTCGCGCGCACCGGCGTGACCCTTTTTATCAGTGGTCGCAATCAAACGCGCTTGCAACTGGTGGAAAATGACTGTCGCGCCGCCGGGGCCAATGTTTATGCCGACGTTCTCGATGTGACGTCGCGCGAAACCATGGAAGCCTATGTCACCCATTGCGATGAAATTGCGCAGCTCAGCCTCGTCATCGCCAATGCCGGCATTTCGGCCGGTACAGGCGGCCTTGGCGAAAGCCCGGAACAGGTCCGCGATATATTCGCCACCAATGTTGCCGGTGTCCTCAATACCATCGATCCGGCGATCGCGGTCATGCGTGTCCGCAAACGCGGTCAGATCGCGCTGGTCTCATCGCAGGCATCCTGGCGTGGTTTGCCCTCTGCCCCGGCCTATTGCGCCAGCAAGGCGGCTGTCCGGGTTTACGGCGAAGGATTGCGTGGTGCATTGGCGCCCGATGGCGTGAAGGTCAATGTCATCTGCCCGGGCTTTGTCAAAAGCCGCATCACCGATGCCAATGATTTCCCGATGCCCTTCTTCATGCAGGCCGACAAGGCCGCAAAGAAGATCGTGCGCGGGCTTGAACGCAACAAGGGCATGATCGCCTTCCCCTGGCAAATGAACCTGATCATCGGAATGCTTAAGATGACACCGCAATGGTTGATGGATCTTGCCGCATCCCGGATCCCGAAGAAAACGTCATCGCCCGATAGCCACGGCGAACACTAGGAAGCAAAAAGGCGGCATCAATCCGATGCCGCCTTTATCATTTGGTTCGAACTCTTTGGCGTGATCACTGCCCGTCGCGGATGCGCCGCCACTTGGCAACGTTGCGATTATGCTCATCAAGGGTTCTGGCAAAGGCATGTCCACCCGTCCCGTCTGCAACGAAGTACAGATCTTCGGTCGCAGCCGGATGCAGGACGGCATAGAATGCATCGCGCCCCGGATTGGTAATCGGCCCGGGCGGCAAGCCGTTGGTAACATAGGTGTTATAGGGGCTCTCAAAACGCCAGTCCTTGCGCGTCAAAGGACGTTCAAGACGCTTGTCCGGGCTAAGCGCATAGGCAACTGTCGGATCAGACTGCAGACGCATATCGCGTCGCAGGCGATTGATGAATACCCCTGCAACCCGTGCCCGTTCGCCAGCAACCCCGGTTTCCCGTTCAACGATCGAGGCCAGAATGACAGCCTCTTCAATGGTGTCGAACGGCAATCCTTCCTGACGCCCCGGCCAAAGCTGTTTGACCATTTCATCGTGGGCCGCGCGCATGCGATCAATGATGCTTTGCTTCGTATCCCCAAACGAGAACTGATAGGTTTCCGGCAACAAGGTGCCATCTGCTGGAATATCGGCGATCTCACCACTTAATCCGTCAACCAGATTGATCCGCTCGACAATTTCGCCGGAACGAAGGCCCTCGGGGATAGTGACGAACCGTTTGACCGTATCCCCAAAAGCCAGAATTTCAGCAGCCTGTTTCGGGCTGACGCGCGCCGGGAAATGATATTCCCCCGCACGCAGCGACCGGTCAAGCTGACTGACGCGAACCCCGGCAAGGAAGATCAGCGGTTCGGTGATGATGTTTTCACGTTGGAAAATCTCGGCAATACCGCGGACACCGGTTCCCTGCGGGATGATGATGTCGCGTTCCTGCGCCAAATTGCTCGGCGATGTGTATTGCACATAAACATACACCGCTGCCCCACCTGTGGCGAGAGCAGCGGTGATGATCAGAAAGCCAATAAAAAGCAGAAAACGCTTCAAGGGAGAACTCCCGTTAAGGTTGGCTCTGCTGTTTAAACGGCCTTGAACACAAGCGATGCGTTGGTGCCGCCAAAGCCGAACGAGTTCGACAGTGCGACATTGACTTTACGCTGTTTGGCTTCAAGCGGAACCAGATCGATGCCTTTGCATGCCTCGGACGGATTGCGCAGGTTCAACGTCGGCGGAACAACGCCTTCGTGGATCGCAAGGATCGAGAACACTGCTTCAATCGCACCGGCAGCACCCAGAAGGTGACCGGTTGCCGATTTGGTCGAAGACATCGACATTTTCTGGGCATGATCACCGAACAGGCGCTTGACCGCACCCAGTTCGATTTCATCACCCAGCGGAGTCGAGGTGCCGTGTGCGTTGACGTAATCAACATCTTCCGGGTTCAGACCCGCATTGCGGATAGCATTGCGCATCGAACGGAAGCCGCCATTGCCGTCTTCGGCCGGTGCGGTGATGTGATAAGCATCACCCGACATGCCATAGCCAGCAACTTCGGCGTAAATCTTGGCACCACGCGCCTTGGCGTGTTCGTATTCTTCAAGAACAACACAGCCTGCACCTTCGCCCATGACGAAACCGTCACGGCCTTCATCCCACGGACGGGATGCTTCGGTCGGTGTGTCGTTGTAACTGGTCGAAAGCGCACGTGCAGCAGCAAAGCCCGCCATGCCAAGACGGCAAACAGCAGCTTCGGCACCACCGGCAACCATGACATCGGCATCGCCAAGCATAATCATGCGCGACGCGTCGCCAACGGCGTGTGCACCGGTCGAACAGGCGGTAACCACCGCATGGTTCGGACCTTTAAGACCGTGTTTGATCGAAACCTGACCTGAAACCAGGTTAATCAGACAAGACGGAATGAAGAACGGACTGACACGACGGGTCTTGCCGTTATTGACCAGATCAGTTGCCTCGGAAATCTTGGGCAACCCACCGATCCCAGAACCGATCAAAACGCCGGTTGCTTCCTGATCTTCGTCGGTTTCCGGCTTCCAGCCAGAATCCGCAATCGCCTGATCAGCAGCAGCAATCCCATAGACGATGAAATCGTCCATTTTCTTCATGTCTTTGATCGAGACATGATCTTCAGCGTTGAAAAGTCCGTCACCCTCACCGCGCGGCACAAGGCCTGCGATTTTGGCAGGGATATCCGACACGTCAAACGTATCGATGCTTTTGATCCCGGATTGGCTGTTCAGCAGTTTCTGCCAAGTATTCTGTGCCCCGCTAGCAAGCGGAGTAACAGCACCAATACCGGTAACAACTACGCGTCTCATCCCGCATTACGCCTTTATTCTATGAATCCAGCAAAGACGAAAAGGGCGCCCGAGGAAGCCCTCTAGGCGCCCATGTCTAACAGCAAACTTAGCTGTCCGCCTTTTCGATGAAGTCGATCGCGTCTTTAACGGTCAGAATTTTTTCAGCCGCGTCATCCGGAATTTCACAACCGAATTCTTCTTCAAACGCCATAACCAGCTCAACGGTGTCCAGGCTGTCTGCGCCCAGATCGTCGATGAAGCTTGCGTTTTCAGTGACCTTGTCTTCTTCAACACCGAGGTGCTCGACAACGATCTTCTTCACGCGATCTGCGACATCACTCATAGCTCAAATCCTTCAATAGGTTTTCTGTCAGTTAGTTTACACGTGGTACCCGTTGTGTCCCCCTATTGAAGGAGTTCCCGGGAACCGGAAACCGGCAACGAACAATCGCCAGTTTCAATATTTGGTATAGCGGCCTCTTTTAAACAGAAAAGAAGGCAACCCGCAACGGGTTAAATCATCGCCATTCCGCCATTCACATGCAAGGTCTGTCCTGTGACATAAGCTGCTTCGTCACTTGCAAGATACAGAACCGCTGCTGCGATCTCTTTGCTGTCGCCCATGCGACCTGCCGGAATACCGCCCAAAAGCTTTTCTTTCTGGGCATCTCCGAGTTCTTCGGTCATGGCCGTGGTAATAAAGCCCGGTGCCACACAGTTAACCGTAATTCCGCGCGCTGCAACCTCTTGCGCCAGCGATTTTGACCAACCGATCATCCCTGCCTTGGCAGCGGCATAGTTGGTCTGGCCAGGGTTACCGGTCACACCAACGATCGAGGTAATGTTGATAATACGGCCGTGGCGACGCTTCATCATGCCGCGCAGCGAATTGCGCGCAAGCTTGAAGGCAGAGGTCAGGTTCACATCAAGAACCGCCTGCCAATCTTCGTCCTTAAGACGCATGGCAAGCTGATCACGGGTAATTCCGGCATTGTTGACCAGAATATCAAGCTGACCACCAAGGGCTTCCTCGGCATTTTTGATCAGGCCATCGACCGATTCTTTATCCGAAAGATTGGCCGGAACAACAACCGCGTTGTCACCGATTTCGGCAGCAATCGCTTCGAGGCGTTCCTGACGGGTCCCCGACAGAGCAACCTTCGCACCAGCTTCGGCCAGAACCTTGGCGATTTCGCCACCGATACCGCCGGTCGCACCGGTTACGAGTGCTGTTTTCCCTGCAAGATCAAACATAAATTTTCGTTCCCTTTGGGTTCGTTCGTGTTCCGGACACTCTTACAGAGCGCCGAGGAATGCTTCGATATCTGCCGGACCATTAACAGCCGTGCCGCTCAGATCGCGGTCAATACGACGTACCATGCCGGTCAAAACTTTGCCTGCGCCGATCTCTACCAGATCGGTGATGCCCTGTTCTTTCATATAAAGAACCGACTCACGCCAGCGCACGGTGCCGCAAACCTGCTCTACAAGGAGTTTACGAATGGTTTCCGGATCGTCAGTTTTTTCTGCGGTCACGTTGGCAACGACCGGCTTGCCCGGTGCGTTCATGGTCACAGCGCCAAGCGCCTCTTCCATGCGATCAGCTGCCGGCTGCATCAGGGCACAATGGAACGGTGCCGATACCGGCAACAAGACAGCGCGTTTTGCGCCCTTTTCCTTGGCGATCTCAATCGCGCGTTCCACAGCGGCCTTGTGACCGGAAACAACGACCTGTCCGCTGGCATTGTCATTGGCGGCGGTGCAAACTTCACCCTGTGCTGCTTCTTCGGCAACCGCAACCGCATCGACATAATCAAGACCAAGAAGGGCTGCCATCGCGCCAACACCGACCGGAACGGCGGCCTGCATCGCCTGACCACGGATTTTCAAAAGGCGCGCGGCATCGGAAATGGCAAAGGTGCCTGCTGCTGCAAGGGCGGAATATTCGCCAAGGGAATGGCCGGCAACAAGGTCGCACTTGTCGGTCAGGGTAAAGCCGCCTTCTTTTTCCAAAACACGGGTCACCGCAAGGCTGACCGCCATCAAAGCCGGCTGCGCGTTTTCGGTCAGGGTCAGCTCGTTTTCTGGACCTTCGAACATCAGCGCGCTAAGCTTTTGCGAAAGCGCATCATCAACTTCCTGGAAAACTTCGCGGGCGACCGGAAATGCGTCTGCCAGTTCCTTGCCCATACCTACCGCTTGCGACCCCTGTCCGGGGAAAACGAGTGCGCGTGTCATTATATTAAATAAACCCTTGTCCGCTTCTACGAAGACTGTGCCGAAAACCGGCCCCTTGAATTTGAGCCACCCTTGATAGCGTGCGCAAGCGCACTGTCAAGAACTGAAACCTGATGGGCGCGGTTGGTTTGATTTTTTTACGCCCCAAAACTGCACGTCGCGATAACACTATAACAATAGTGTGAGTTTCGGGTTTGACACCCGATTTGCGCGTTTATGGCATATTTTGCGTCATTTACGAAGGACTGGCTGTTGCGCAGCGCACAATACGCAACACCCACACATCCCCAACGGACACCGCCGAAGACCCATGGAAAACCAAGGCCTGCTGTCGCTTTAAGTCCGAAGATGCTTTGAATGCAGGGACAAACACCGCCTTCACAATCGCGTGCATGTCGGTTATCCCGAAACCGCAATGCTCAGCCCATGACAGATCGATGTCAGAAACACGCAGGTTTCTGCCGATACTATCAAAGCCATCGCGCTATCCCGTAATCGGCAAAAAGCTGCATTTGGCGTTGCACTCATGGGCGAAAAGTGTATATTCCGCCGTCTCACGGCTCCTTGCCGGGATTGTCCGGCTATGCCTGCATGGCACGAGGTCATGCAGGAAGAGATAAGCCAAAAGGAGTAATAGGAGTATTATGAGCAAATACGAAAGCGTGTTTATCGCACGTCAGGACTTCTCGACCGCACAGGTCGAAAGTCTGAACGAAAAGCTGACCCAGACCATCGAAGGTCTCGGCGGCAAAATCGCCAAAACCGAATATTGGGGTCTGCGTTCCCTGGCATACCGTGTCAAAAAGAACCGCAAAGGCCACTATACTCTCTTCCAGATCGAAGCTGACAAAGACGCGATCGCGGAATACGAGCGTCAGATGCGCCTGAACGAAGACGTTCTGCGTCAGATGACTGTCAAGGTTGACGAGTTCGAAGAAGAACAGTCTGCCATTCTGCGCAACCGCGACGAGCGCGGCGGTCGTGGCGGTAATCGCCGTGGCGGTCCCCGTCAGAACGGCTAACAGATAGCGAGGAGATAATATCATGGCTGGACGTCGTCTGTTTTTCCGTCGTCGTAAAACCTGCCCGTTCTCGGGTGATGATGCGCCGAAGATTGACTACAAAGATGTCAAACTGCTGCAGCGTTTCGTTTCCGAACGCGGCAAAATCGTTCCGAGCCGTATCACTGCGGTTTCGGCCAAGAAGCAGCGCGAACTGGCGAAAGCCATCAAGCGTGCACGCTTCCTGGCGCTGCTGCCCTACGCAGACCAGGTCTGAGGCAGTCGGCAAGAGACCCTTTTGAGGTCTCGGGCCGGGAGTAAATGATGCAACGTGACACCCTCATAGCAATTGGGACCGGACTTGGCAGTGCCGTTCTGTTCCTGCTGGTTCTATCAGGAAATCCGTTTGCTCTTTTGCTTTCATACTTCGGGCATCTGCCGCTTTTCCTTACGGGATTGTGGCAAGGGCCCAAACGCCTGCTGGTTGCGGCATTTGCCGCATGTATTGCCCTCATTCTTATGGGGGGATTACTGCCTTTCACGGTCTTTATGGTCGTGTTTGCCGGACCGGCGATGTTGTTGACCCGCATGGCGCTGGTCGTCCGGAAAGATCAAAATGGCAATCTTGCCTTTCTGCCTTCCGGAATTGTCGTAAGTGCCATGGCCGTCATGGTCGCGACGGTAATGATCTTCGTTACCGGAACACTGACGGCGGAAGGTGTGGACATTCAGGACTTCATCGCGAAGTTCCTGAGCCAGATGTACTCGGAAATGGGTGTCCCTATGACATCCGATGTTCAGGGTCTGATTGGTATGTTCCAGACTTACTTCCCGGCGATTGCAGCGGTGAGCTGGCTATTGATGCTGTTCGCCAATGCCGCAATCGCACAGGCAATTTTGGTGCGTGCAGGCAAAAACCTGCGTCCGACACCAAGTATGGCAACCTTTGCCTTGCCTGGCTGGTCACTGTTTGTGTTTGCCCTGGCCGGGTTTACGGTCGGCTTTGCCGATGGTTCGCTGGCTTATGTGGCGCGCAACGTCGCGGTGGTACTGGCGGTGCCGTTCCTGTTTCAGGGATTGGCGCTGGTGCATGGGCAGGCAGCCCGATGGCCGCAAAAACGTGTAATTCTGACGGTGTTTTACATCGTCGCGGTTCTGTCCACCTGGTCGTTTATCGCGATCACCGGACTTGGAATTGTTGAGCATTTAATCAGGCTGCGGGGGAAACAACCGATGACCCGTAGCAATGAGGAGGATCGGTGATGGAAGTTATTCTGCTCCAGCGGGTAGAAAAACTCGGTCAGATGGGTGACGTAGTCACTGTCAAGCCGGGCCACGCCCGCAACCGCTTGCTGCCGCAGGGCATGGCCCTTCGTGCAACCAAAGCAAACATCTCTGTGTTCGAAGCACAGAAAGCACAGCTTGAAGCTGACAACCTGGAACGCCGTAAGGAAGCAGAAGCTGTTTCCGAGAAGATGGGTGAACTCGCAGTCACCGTCGTTCGTCAGGCATCCGACGTTGGCCAGCTTTATGGTTCGGTCACTGCCCGCGATATCGCAAACGCAGTAACCGAAGCAGGCTTCACTGTTGCTCGTACCCAGGTCGTTCTTGATCAGCCGATCAAGACCCTTGGTCTGCATCAGGTCCGTATCAACCTGCACCCGGAAGTTATCATTGAGGTAACCGCCAACGTTGCACGTTCCGAAGAAGATGCCGCTGAACAGCTCCGCAAGGGTGCTGCTGTTCTTGGCACCATCGAAGAAATGGAAGCGGAAGAAGAGGAAGCCCTCGAAGCCGCTGAAGAACTCTTCGAAGAAGAAGTTCCGGCTGACCTTGCAGAAGCAATCGAAGCTGACGAAGAAGAAACCAACGCTTAATCGCAGGTTCTTCGAACGATTTGAAAACGGCACATCCGCAGGGATGTGCCGTTTTCTTTTGCCCTAATGCCAAGGCCCGTCGATTTTTTCAAAGCATTTCAGGAGCCTGCGGCATTTGCGACCTCTGCGCTGGCGGAATACCGGCTATGAGTTATACCGATTAGCTCTTTGCGGTCTTGCTGATGCCTGCTACCTTTTCGGCCCATGACAGATCCCAATTTAGATGCCCTTTTTGCCCCGCTTGAACCGGACCATGGCGCCGACACCGAAATGGTGCTCGATCGCATGGCGCCGCACAATTTTGAAGCGGAGGCTGCCCTTCTTGGCGCGATCCTCAATAACAACGCCGCCTACGAGCGTGTGTCTGATATCCTGCGCCCGGAACATTTCGCTGATGGGCGTCACGGTCGCATCTTTGAGGCCTGCGGCAAGCTGATCGAACGCGGCCAACTGGCCAACCCGGTCACGCTCAAAGCCTACTTCAAGCAGGATGAACATCTTGCCGAAATCGGTGGTGCGCAATATCTGGCCGAACTGTCAAACAACCTGGTTTCGGTGATCAATGCCAGCGACTATGGCAAGCTGGTCTATGACCTGTATCTGCGACGCGAACTGATCGAGCTTGGCGAGGAAGTCGTCAACGAAGCCTATCAGTACGAACTTGATACCGACGCCACCAACCAGATCGAAAGAGCCGAACAGAAACTGTTTTCGCTGGCAACAGCCGGTTCTGCGGAATCGGGCTTTGTCGCCTTTGGCCCTGCCCTTGCCAAGGCCTATGAGAACATTGATCACGCCTATAAAAACGCCGGGCGCGTTGTTGGTGTAACCACGGGCTTGCGCGATATCGACCGCAAGCTTGGCGGTTTGCACCCGTCTGACTTGCTGATCCTTGCCGGTCGTCCGTCGATGGGTAAAACAGCCCTTGCGATGAACATCGCGTTTAACGCCGCCATCGCATCGCATCAGAACCGCGCAGCGGGCGAAGACACCCGCGATGAAACCCGAACCGGGGCGATTGCCGTATTCTCGCTTGAGATGGCGGCCGAACAGCTTGCCGGGCGCCTTTTGTCGCAGGCGGCCGAGGTTTCTGGCGATAACATGCGCCGTGGTGACCTGAACGAACAGGATTTCGAACGTCTGTTGCTGGCAACCCAGGAACTCAATACCGTTCCGCTTTATATCGATGATACGCCGGCCCTTCCCGTATCAACCCTTCGCACACGTTGCCGCCGCCTTAAGCGCCAGCACGGCCTTGCGATGATCGTCGTCGATTACCTGCAGCTTCTGGCACCACCGACCAACTTCCGTGGCGATGGCCGCGTTCAGGAAGTCTCGGAAATTACCCGTATGCTCAAGGCAATTGCCAAGGAGCTTGAAGTTCCGGTTCTGGCCCTGTCGCAGCTTTCACGTGCGGTCGAACAGCGCGAAGACAAACGCCCGCAGCTTTCCGACCTTCGTGAATCCGGCTCGATCGAGCAGGACGCCGACGTCGTGATGTTCATTTATCGCGAACAGTACTATCTCGAACGTGCCGAACCGGCCCAGCGCCCGGAAGAAGCCACCGACAAGTTCGGGGAACGCTATTCGCAGTGGCAGGAACGTCTGAACCACGTTTACAACACTGCCGAAGTTATTGTTGCCAAGCAGCGTCACGGCCCGGTGGGCAACGTGCGCCTGTTCTTTGACGGGAACTACACCAAGTTTGGTGATCTTGATCACACTGAAGAAGAATATGAATAGAGGATAGGGCATCCACCCATCCAACAACGGATTCCACGGGGTATTACGAATGACCGTTCTTCCCGCCGTCGGCCGTGCTGCCGAGTGCGCGGAACTGCAAATCAATCTGAAAGCAGTTGCCGACAACTATAAAACTCTGACCAAACGCTATACCGGGCGCACCTGTGCGGCTGTGGTAAAGGCGAATGCCTATGGTCTTGGCGCCGAAACCATCGTCCCGGTCCTGAAAAAGCAGGGATGCCGGCTGTTCTTTGTTGCACAAGCCAACGAAGCCGCCGAACTGTTCCCTGTTTTGCGTGGTGGTGGCCGCATTGCGGTTCTGAACGGTGTCCTGCCCGGTGACGAGGAATTCTTCATTGAAAATGACGTCATCCCGGTTCTGAATGATCTTGAACAGATCGAACGCTGGTCAAACCTTTGCCGTGAATATGAACGTCCGGCCCCAGCCTTTATCCATCTTGATACCGGCATGAGCCGCCTTGGCCTTACACCGCTTGATGTCAGCAACCTTGTCGATCGCTATTCATCCCTGCTCTACGGGTTTGAAAAGGCCGGTTACATGACCCACCCGGTTGCCGCCGATGAGGCCGGAAACCCGGTCACCAAGGAACAGTATGACCTGTTCATGAAATGGTATCGTCGCCTACCGCCGGCCCCGCGCGGGTTCTGTAACTCGTCGGCGATTTTTCGCAACGATGACTACCATCTGGAATTCTGCCGCCCGGGCATCGCCCTTTGGGGCGGCAACCCGACGCCAGAAACAACCAACCCGATGCGCTCTGTCGTGAACCTTAAGGTCAAAGTCCTTCAGGTCCGCGAAATCGATGAACCTCAGACAGTTGGTTATGGCGGCACCTGGCAGGCAAAACGCAAATCGAAAATCGTCACCCTCGCAGTTGGGTATGCAGATGGCTGGCTGCGTTCGCTTTCCAATTCCGGCAAGCTGATCATCAAGGGCCATGAAGTTCCTTATGTTGGGCGTGTTTCGATGGATGCGATTACGGTTGATATCACCGACCTTCCGGGCAAAACGCTTAAGGCCGGGGATATGGTGTCGCTTCTTGATGACAAGATGACGGTTGACGACGTTGCATCTGCTGCTGGTACAATCGGTTATGAAATTCTAACTTCTCTTGGACATCGCTACCGGCGGGTTTATACAGAGAGCTAAATCATAAGCGCCAGCCAGACATCTCCGGCAGGTCGATAACAGGGGACTTCGAAGTACAGATGCCGATCTTTGCGCCGGTTGGCCATATGTTTCTGACCTTTTTGGCCCTTGTCGGTCGCGTCACGGTATTTGCGGGTCGCACCATCGGCCACATGGTCACACCGCCGATCTATTTCCGCCTGATTTTCAAACAGATGCGTGAAATCGGCTATTTCTCGTTGCCGGTTGTTGCCATGACCACCCTGTTTGCCGGGATGGTTCTGGCCCTGCAATCCTATTCCGGGTTCTCGCGTTTCTCGGCCGAAAGTGCGGTTGCGACCGTAGTTGTCATTTCCATGACCCGTGAACTGGGCCCGGTTCTGGCGGGCCTAATGGTGGCAGGCCGTGTGGGTGCCGCCATTGCGGCCGAGATCGGCACCATGCGTGTGACCGAACAGATCGATGCGCTGGTGACCCTTTCGACCAATCCGTTCAAATACCTTGTCGTGCCGCGCGTCATTGCCGGTTTGATCACCCTGCCCGTTCTGGTCCTGATCGGCGATATCATCGGGGTCATGGGCGGCTATCTGGTGGGTGTGAACAAGCTTGGCTTTAATGACGGGTCCTATATCCGCAACACCTTCCAGTATCTCGAACAGCTTGATGTCGTTTCGGGTCTTGTGAAGGCCGCGGTGTTTGGCTTTATCATCACGCTGATGGGCTGCTATCACGGGTATCATTCACGTGGTGGCGCACAGGGCGTTGGCCAGGCAACCACCAATGCGGTTGTATCAAGTTCCATCCTGATCCTGATTTCGAACTATATCGTCACCGAACTGTTCTTCACGCGATAAGGGCCGGTTGACAGGATCATGAGCACCACAGCCAAGATATCGCTTCGCAACGTTCACAAGGGCTTTGGCCCGAAAAAGGTGCTTCAGGGTGTTGATCTTGACGTCGCCCCGGGTGAATCAGTTGCCATCATTGGCGGATCGGGCACCGGCAAATCGGTTACGCTGAAATGCGTTCTGGGCCTTCTTAGCCCGGATCAGGGGTCGATCAAGGTGGACGGGGTCGAAATGACCACCGCATCACAGGCCGAACGCGATGCCATGCTGGCAAAGACCGGCATGCTGTTTCAGGGGGCGGCCCTTTTTGACTCCCTGACCGTCTGGGAAAATGTTGCCTTTGGACTGATCGAAGGTCAGGGCATGAAACCCGCCAAGGCCCGCGATCTTGCGATTGCCCGGCTTGAGGATGTCGGTCTGGCGTCTGATATTGCCAATATGTCCCCGGCATCGCTTTCGGGCGGCATGCAAAAGCGTGTTGGCCTCGCGCGCGCCATCGCGACCGAACCGGAAATTCTGTTCTTTGACGAACCGACCACCGGCATTGACCCGATCATGGGCGATGTGATCAATGACTTGATCGTCAAATGCACCCGTGAACTCGGTGCCAGCGCCATGACCATCACCCATGACATGGCCAGTGCGCGCAAAATCGCCGACCGTGTCGCCATGCTCTATCAGGGCAAGATCATCTGGGATGGTCCGGTTGCCGATATCGACACATCCGATAACCCCTATTTGCAACAATTCGTTGCCGGTGATATCGAAGGCCCGCTTGAGCTTGATCTCAAGCATCTCTGAACACGGCCTAATCGCCGACCCACTTCTTTGATCTGCGGAGCATTCTGTGGCCAAAACCCAAAGCCGTTTCATCTGTCAAAACTGTGGTGCCGAGTACCGCAAATGGACCGGGCGTTGCGATGCCTGCGGTGAATGGAACAGCATCGAAGAAGAACGCGTTGAAAGCGGCCCAAAGGCCACCGGCGGCATTGCCGGCGGCGCCAAGGGCAAGACCATCGACTTTGTCGCCCTTGAAGGTGAAAGTGCCAGCCCGAAACGCCTGATCAGTGGCATCGCCGAACTGGACCGGGCGTGTGGCGGCGGTCTTGTGCCGGGTTCTGCCCTTTTGGTGGGCGGCGACCCGGGAATTGGTAAATCAACCATCCTGTTGCAGGCCGTCGGTGCAATGGCCGCCAAACATAAATGCGCCTATATCTCGGGCGAGGAAGCGGTTGATCAGGTCCGCATGCGCGCCGCACGTCTAGGCCTTGAAAAATCCAAGGTCGAATTTGCCGCCGCGACCAGCCTGCGCGATATCATCACGACGCTTGAGGCCAGCAATCACGAAGTCGTGGTGATTGACTCGATCCAGACCATGTATGCCGACACCCTTGATAGTGCCCCGGGCACGGTGTCACAGGTGCGCGCCTGTGCGCTGGAACTGATCCGGCTGGCCAAGCGCAAGGGCTTTGCCGTGCTTCTGGTTGGCCACGTCACCAAGGAAGGCCAGATTGCAGGCCCACGTGTGCTGGAACACATGGTCGATACGGTTCTGTATTTCGAAGGCGAGCGCGGCCATCAGTTCCGCATCCTGCGCGCGGTGAAAAACCGTTTTGGTGCAACTGACGAAATCGGCGTATTTGAAATGGGTGATGCGGGACTGGTCGAAGTCCCCAACCCGTCCGCACTGTTTTTGGCCGATCGTGACTCCCCAGTCAGCGGCACGGCGGTCTTTGCCGGACTTGAAGGCACGCGTCCGATGCTGGTGGAAATTCAGGCGCTTGTCGCGCAATCGGCCCTCGCCACCCCGCGCCGTGCTGTGGTCGGCTGGGATTCTGCACGCATGAATATGATCTTGGCGGTGCTTGATGCACGCTGTGGCCTGCCGCTTAGCCAGTTTGATGTGTATCTCAATGTTGCCGGTGGCTTGCGTGTCGGTGAGCCCGCGGCTGACATGGCGGTTGCCGCCGCCCTGATTTCAGCCGTTGCCGATGCACCGGTGCCAAATGAAACAGTGATTGTCGGTGAAATCGGGCTTTCGGGCGAAGTCCGCCCGGTCGGGCAACTCGAATCGCGGCTGAAAGAAGCCACCAAGCTTGGCTTTGGCAATGCCTATACCCCCAAGAATGGCACACAAGGCAAGAAGAAGCTGTCGATCAAGGGCCTCAATCAGACCGAAATCGGCCATCTTCAGGATTTGGTAAACCTCTTCGGCGACGATGTCCGCGACAAGGTGCGTCCGCGCGAAGGCATGTATTAAACCGCCTTCGAACCGACTGCCCCCGCCACTGGACTGACGAACAAGGTTTACGAATAAATGGATTTCTCCGCCCTTCCCGATCTTGGCGCACGCGATGTGTTTGACCTGATTGTTGTCGGCATTTTGCTGATATCGGGGATCTTTGCCTTTTTCCGCGGTTTTATCCACGAAACGCTTTCGATGATGGGCTGGGTCGGTGCCGGGCTTGTCGCGCTTTATGGCTATCCGGTTGCGCGTCCCTATGTGCGGGATTTGATCCCGTCCGAACTGATTGCCGATCTGGCAACCGGTGTTGGCCTGTTTCTGATTTCGTTTTTGATTTTCTCGTTCATCAGCGGGCGCATTGGCCGGGCGGTTCAGAATTCCGGCCTTGATAGCCTTGATAGCACGCTTGGCTTTGTTTTTGGCCTTCTGCGCGGGGCATTGATCGTCTGCATTGCCTTTCTGGCGCTGTCCTGGCTGCTGCCAGCAGATTCGCAGCCCGACTGGGTCCGCGATGCCCGCACCCGCCCGGTTCTGGAAGAAGGTGCCTTCCTCATTATGCGCATGGCACCTGACGAAATTTTCGATACCACCGCCCAAGAGCTTGAGCGCGCTCAGCGTGAGGCCGATGCGAACGAAAAAACCTATCGCCAACTTCTTGGTCCGGAACCAAAAGGGACTGGACCCGCGCCCCTAAACGGGTATACAAGGCCCTCGCGCGATGATTTGGATCGCCTGATCGAGGCGACCACTAACGAGTGAGGCGTGTGGGTTTCGTAAGAATAACGAACTCCGTGCGCCACCGGCGAGAGAGCGGAACCCACTCATGCTGACCACCAATCCATTTGATGACGACAAGCTACGTGAAGAATGTGGCGTCTTTGGCGTTTTTGGCTCCCCCGATGCAGCTGCATTGACGGCCCTTGGCCTGCATGCCCTGCAACATCGTGGACAGGAAGCCGCAGGCATTGTGTCCTATGACGGCGAAGATTTTCCGGCACACCGGGCATCCGGCCAGGTTGGCGATATCTTTGGTTCAGAAGATGTCATCAAAAGCCTGCCCGGCCACCGTGCGGTCGGCCATGTGCGCTACTCCACTGCGGGTGGCAAGGGCCTTCGCAACGTGCAGCCGCTTTTTGCCGATTTTGAATTCGGTGGTCTGGCGATTGCCCATAACGGCAACCTGACCAACTCGCTTGCGGTGCGTGAACGCCTTGTGAAACGCGGCTCGATCTTCCAGTCGACCTCGGATACCGAGACCTTCATTCACCTGATCGCGACTAGCCTGTATGAAAAGATCGTCGATCGCCTGATCGATGCCGTCCGTCAGGTCGAAGGGGCTTATTCCCTGGTCGTCATGACCCAGAAAAAACTGATCGGTGTGCGTGATCCGCTTGGTGTCCGTCCGCTGGTTCTGGGCAGGCTTAATGACGCCTATATCCTGTCATCGGAAACGGTTGGCCTTGATATCGTTGGCGCGGAATTCATCCGCGACGTTGAACCGGGCGAAATCGTTGAAATTACCGATGATGGCCTGCGCTCGATCAAGCCGTTCAAACCGCAAAAATCGCGCTTCTGCATTTTTGAACATGTCTATTTCGCCCGACCTGACAGCATCGTCGAAGGCACAAGCGTTTATGACGTGCGCAAGAATATCGGTCGCGAACTGGCCCGTGAATCCGCGATCGAAGCCGACGTTGTCGTGCCGATCCCCGATTCCGGTGTGCCGTCCGCCCTTGGCTATGCCGAGGAAAGCGGTATTCCGTTCGAACTGGGCATCATCCGTAACCATTATGTCGGCCGCACCTTTATCGAACCGACCGATCAGATCCGCCACCTTGGCGTGAAGCTGAAACATAACGCCAACCCCGGCAAGCTTAAGGGCAAGCGCGTTATTCTGGTCGATGACTCGATCGTGCGTGGCACCACCTCGACCAAGATTGTTGATCTGGTCCGTCAGGCCGGTGCGGCAGAGGTGCATATGCGCATCACCAGCCCGCCGACCATGAACCCGTGCTTCTATGGCGTTGATACCCCGTCGAAAGATAAATTGATGGCGGCCAATCACGACATCGAAAGCATGGCAAAGATCATCGGCGTCGACAGCCTGGCCTTTGTCACCATTGATGGCCTGTATCGTGCGACCGGCCTTGAAGGCCGCGACAACGATAATCCGGCCTTCTGCGATGCGTGCTTCACCGGCGATTACCCGATCAAGCTCACCGACCACAATGCCGAAAACAAGGACCGCAAGCTCAGCCAGTTGGTTGAAAGGCAGTCTGCATGACCGATACCAAGCGGCTTGAAGGTCGCGTTGCCCTGATCACCGGGGCCTCGCACGGGATCGGATGTGCGGTTGCCAAACGCTTTGCTGCCGAAGGCGCGCATGTGATTGCGATTGGTCGCAATGTCGGTGCGCTTGAAGAACTCAGTGACGAAGTGACCGATGCCGGTGGCAAGATCACCCTGCTGCCGCTTGATCTGACCATGTTCGACAAGATCGACATGCTGGGTCCGACGATCTATGAGCGTTTCGGCAAACTGGACATCGTGGTTGGCAATGCTGGCCTTCTGGGCGAAATCGCCCCCGTCGGTCACATTGATGCACAGATGTTCCAGAACACCTTTGCGACCAACGTCACGGCAAACTTCCACCTGATCCGCACCACGGACAAGCTTTTGCAGCTGTCTGAGGCCGGTCGGGCGATCTTCGTGACCTCGAACGCGTCATCCAAGGGACGGGCTTTCTGGGGCCTCTATGCGTCGACCAAGGCCGCCCTTGAAAGCCTTGTACTGTCCTATGCGCAGGAACTCGAAGAAACCAAGGTCAAGGTCAACCTCGTCAATCCGGGCCGGATCCGCACCAAAATGCGCGCCGAAGCCTATCCGGGCGAAGATCCCCAAACGCTTCCGACACCCGAAAGCATCACCGACGTGTTTGTCGCTCTGGCCGAAGCCAGTTGCACCAAGCACGGCGAAGTGGTCAACGCGTACTGATTGCGAAGTAACGTCGAATAGTCAAAGGGCCCATGACGGGCCCTTTTTTCATGCAATCCGACTTGCCTCCGAATTCGGCGATAAATCCACATCAATGCATTGCCATCACAGGTACTTGACCGATAGCATGGGCACCAACCCAACCCCGCACAGGTATCGGAGCACAGCATTTCATGAATTCGGCCCGCCTTTCCAAATTTATCCGCCCCATGGGTGTTGCTGTCATGCTCGTGACCATGGGCGTTACCACCGCCCCAAACGCCACAGCAGCAGATAACAGTGCTTCAATGGCTCCCCTTCCGGAAATGGATGCAAAACGCGGCAAGGCCCTGTTTGCCGAGCGTGGCTGTGTGATCTGTCATTCGGTCAACAATGTCGGCAGCGACGTTGCCACCAGCCTTGATGCGTCAAACATGTCAATCGCGCGCGAACCGTTTGAATTTTTCGCCCGCATGTGGCGCGGCGCGCCTAAGATGCTGGCACTCCAGAACGCCGACCTTGGCTATCAGATTGATTTCTCCGGTCAGGACATCGCCGACATTTTTGCCTTTGTCCAGAATCGCGAACTTCAGGAAGACTTCACTGAAGACGACCTTCCCGACCATATCAAGGAAATCATTGATAACGGCCCGTCTGCAGCCTTCGAATAAGCGCTTCGGCAGCGAACAAACACGAAAAAGCCGCCCTCGTTTCCGATGGGCGGCTTTGTTGTTTTCGGCAACAAATCGAAACTAGCGTTTCTTTTTCTTGTTGGCATAGGGGTTGTCGCTGCTGCGCAGATAGATACGGATCGGAACGCCCGGCATATCGAAATCTTCGCGCAGGCCATTGATCAGATAGCGCGTATAGCTTTCAGGAAGTTCCGCCGCCTTGGAGCAGTTGATAAAGAAGCTTGGCGGACGCGATTTCGCCTGGGTCATATAGCGCAGGCGAATACGACGCCCGGAAATAACCGGCGGCAGATGGCGCTCGGTCGTTGCTTCAAGCCAGCGGTTCAGTTGGGAGGTCGGGATACGGCGGCTCCAGATATCGTGGATATCAAGAACCGTCGGCATCAGGCGATCGGTGCCACGGCCGGTCAATGCCGAGAATGTCAGAACCGGAATACCCTTGGCCTGCGCAAAGGACGTATCAAGCTTGTCACGCAGTTCCTGCATGACGCCCTTTTTGTCGATGATCGCATCCCACTTGTTGACCGCAATGATCAGTGCACGGCCTTCTTCAAGCACCATACGCGCAATCGTCAGGTCCTGCTTATCAAGCGTATTGGTCGCATCAAGCATCAGGACAACAACCTGCGCATAGCGTATCACACGCAACGTATCGGCAACCGACAGTCTTTCAACGCGGTCATCGATCTTCTTCTTGCGGCGCATCCCGGCGGTATCAACCAGACGGATCGGGCGGCCTTCATAGGACCAGTCGACAGCGATCGAGTCACGGGTGAGCCCGGCCTGCGGTCCGGTCATGACGCGCTCTTCGCCAAGCAACTGGTTCAGAAGGGTTGATTTACCGGCATTCGGACGGCCGACAATCGCCAACTGGATTTTCGAATTGTCCCGCGCGCCTTCGACAATCAGTTCGCCGTCTTCGTCTTCGTCGTCCTCGCTGAATTCGATCTCGTAGGACGGGAAGACTTCACCCTCGTCATCGGCAAAACCGTCTTCATCGTCGAAATCTACTTCGGCACGGGCTTCGTCCAAAGCTTCTTGCGCGGCTTCGCGCGCATGCTGACGGGCAACCCGTTCGCGGTCTTTCCATTCTTTCCAGTGCGGCTCAAGCATGTCATAGAGCAACTCGATGCCAAGGCCGTGCTCTGCCGAGATCGGCGCGACATCGCCAAGGCCAAGGCCATAGGCCTCATAAAGTCCCGGATCCTGATCACGGCCTTCGTGCTTGTTGGCAATGACATAGACCGGCTTCTGGCGTTTGCGCAGCCAATCGGCAAAATGGTTATCAAGCGGCGTCAGACCGGCACGGGCGTCAATCAGGAACAGCGCAACATCGCATTCCTCAAACGCCTTTTCACTTTGCTGACGCATCATGCCTTCGACAGAATTATCAAACGCTTCTTCCAGACCGGCGGTGTCGATAATGTCAAAGGACATATCACCCAGGCGTGCCTTGCCATAACGGCGGTCACGGGTCACACCGGGCTGATCGTCCACAAGCGCCAGCTTTTTGCCGACCAGACGGTTAAACAGGGTCGACTTCCCGACATTGGGGCGACCGATAATGGCAACTTTCAGCGACATCTGATTTTCAGACTCTCGTAATAAAAGGCGTTATGCGCCGCGGGCACATTGACCCACGGCGCATCGCAAATCCTGCAAGGAAACCTTGCGTAATAATCTCTTCGAACTGATCAGCGATATGCGATTAGATCGGCATCCGCAGTCAGGAAGTAAAGGCTGTCACCGGCAACAGATGGCGGCAAGGTAATTGGCCCGGATACTTCGTCCTCGCCAAGAATGTCACCGCTATAAGGGGAAACAGTCATTACTTCGCCCTGCTCGTTACCAACGATCAACCTGTCACCGGCCAGTACCGGCCCTGTCCAGACAATCGGGCCTTCCTGATCCTCGGGATCGGTAAAACGGGGCAGAACGGTCACCCATTTAACCTGTCCGGTGCGCCGACGCAAGGCAATCAAGTCATTTGTATTGGTTAGCAGGTATACATATTCGCCGGCTACCCACGGTGACTGGATGCCTCCGGCCTCAAGTTCCCAGACACGAACCCCGGTGCGAAGGTCAATCGCGGTCGTCAAACCGGAGTTGCTTGTCGCAATCACCAGATCATTATCAATCACCGGCAGGCCGCGAATATCGGCAATCGCCGACACCGCATCGGTACGACCGGCAGCCGCCAGCGCATCCGACCAGATCACCTGACCGTTTTCAACGCGAAGGGCATAAAGTTCGCCGGTTGAATAGGCCGAAATGACAACGCCCTGATCGACCGCCGGGCTGGCACCACCGATAAAGGACGCGCCCTCGGACGCACCGCGATGGTTCCAAAGCGTTTCACCGGTACGCGCATTCAGTGCGACGGTCTGGTTATCGATGGTAATGGCAAAGACGCGACCTCCGCGCACAGTCGGCGCGGAACGCATCGGTGCGGTGACCTGTTGACGCCAAAGGATCGTGGCACTTGGCGCATCAATGGCAATGATTTCGGCAAAGCCCGTCGTGGCATAAATGACACCGGCTTCATACGCCAGACCGCCGCCCAAAAGCGTGCTGTCTTCTTCGTCCTCAGGGGCCAGTTCAAGCGACCAGATGCGCTTGCCCGATGATGCGGCAAAGGCACGGACTTCAGCCCCGGCATCGATTGTAAAGATCACACCGCGCGCGACAATCGCCTGATTAAGCAGAAGGTTGTCATCCATCGACCCTTCGCCGATATCAATCGACCAGTCCTGTTCGAGGACTTCGTTATCAAGCGCAACGTGATGGAGTGCGTGGCTCGGATAGCCACCATTTTGCGGCCAGTCGACCATCGGCTCCGGTTCGGGCAAAATCACGCGCTGGTCGGTCAGTTCAATGTCGGGCTGAACCGTGCTTTGCAGGGCAAGGACCGAAATACGCTCCCCCGGAAGCGGCGGATCCTCAGGCTCGCCAAGCCAGCCTGAGCACCCTGCCAAAAGGCCCGTCAGGCCCATTACGCAAAGAAGTGACTTAATACCGCGTGTGGTCAAAACCGTATCCCCTGAAAAAACTCACGTCATATGGATCGCGGGTTGCGATCCATTGATGCCCGAAGAACCTCAGGCACCAACAGCCTTGAGAATTTCACTTGCCCGTGCGCGCATTCCGGCCGGCGCACTGTTATCATCAGCAATCTCGGTCAGAAGCGGTTTGGCGGCTTCAACCTCACCACCCGCGATATGCAGAAGTGCAATCATTTCACGTGCAGAGTAGTACCAGGCATTTTCGGGCACTGCGATCGGCTCAAGACGCGTGATCAGGTCCTGCGCGTTTTCGGCACTGGCACTGTTCATTGCGATCTGAACCACCGCAAGATCGCGGTAAACCTGATCAATGTCGGAATTACCGGCAATCGCTTCGAGTTCGCTGATTGCAGACGGCGTCGCATCCGCGCGAAGGTAAACGGCTGCCTTCTGGAAATGACCAAGGGCGACAAAATCGGCATTACCGTCGGCGATGATCGCATCAAGGGCGGCTAATGCAGCGTCTTCGTCGGTTGCGCTGTCCTGTGCCAGTTCTACGGCATTGGCAAGACGGGTACCGTTTTCGATGCTGGTGCTGGTTTCATAGGTTTTCCAGCCTTCACGACCGGCAACACCCAGCACGATGGCCGCTGCAACGCCGATCACGTATTTCCCGTATTTGCGCCACAGCTCTTCGCTGCGTTCACGCTTAAGGTCTTCTTCGACTTCCTGGAAAATATCAACCACGAAAACGGCTCCAATCCGGTCACAATAAAGCGGGCAACCTGCCCGCTTATCTGAAAAATTTCTGGCAAGGATTTAACGCGCCAGCGGGTACAGGGTCAAGTCTGCTCGACACCATTCCGGTTATTCCTACGATTATTTTGCCCCGCCCTCGGATTAAGCGGGATCGCAATAACCGTTTCATGGCTGATATCAGCGCCATGTGGCCCAATTCGGGCACAACAAACCCAACGGGAAAGAATTGCCTGCCAGACACACATTTTCCCCACGACATCGCCGGTTTAAACGGCTTTGAAATGTTTGAACGCCACCATAAACGCACCCGGATGCTTTTTGACGGTGATACAGAGGGCTGAAAACGCCCAAGATCAGTGCCACATGTCGTTTTACCGTGGGCAAGGACACAGTTCGGCACAGAGCTTGCTTTGGTAAATGCCAAGGGAACAGATTTGAACTTGTCATCGGTCATATTTGCCCGGTGATCGGACGGAGACCACAATGAAACGTCGCGAGACTGCACATACCAAGCCCGCAAAACGGCGCCTTATCCGACAGCGTATCCTTGCCGGACTGTTTGCAGCCTTGATGGGGTCAACTGTATCGGGCTGTGGAACAACGATGTCCGATGTTGTCGGCACCAGCCTGTTTACCGGCGGCGAATGGTATATTGCCTTTGACGTGGTCAGCATCATCAATTCCGACAAAACCCTGATTGACCATGCGGTTTCGCTGTCGACCGGTCAGGATTGCTCAACCATCCGCAAGATTGACGGCAAGTCCTATTGCAAAAAGGAACCGGTGCCGGAACCGCCGCTTTATTGCTATCGCTCGCTTGCGGCGGTCAGTTGCTATCGCACACCGGATCCCTACAACACCGGATCGCAAACCGTTGATTGGCCGCCAACCCGTTCGCGCAGCCTCTAAAATCCGGTCTGTTTTTCATCCATTGAAACTTGAGGCATCGGTCAATCCGCGCTACCGTGTCATCAGGTTGTCATTTTCCCGTTGTGGCATAGGACAATCTTGAACACACGCTGCCGGAGTACCACATGGGAACATTGTTCGATTTGGCCAAATACCGCAAAGCCAAAAGCTTTGTTCATTTTGACCGGGCTGAACTGATGAAACTCATGAACACATATTCCCGACAGGTTGCCAGCGGCGCCTGGAAGGATTATGCCATCGATCATCTGGACGGGATGGCGATGTTTTCGATTTTCCGTTCAACCCACGAAACCCCTCTTTTCACGGTCATCAAGCTCGGTAACGAGCACAAAAATGCCGGACAATATGTTGCCCTGCATAGCGGTGAGCGCATCAAACAAAGCGCTGAAATCGTCAATGTGCTTGAAGCCATCGAAAAACGCGCCCGCAAGGTCGTACCCCTGTTTAAAACAAACTCCTGACGGTTCCCACACGTGACCAGCCCCTCATCGGCCATCCTTTCGGGTCGACACCCCCTCCTACTCGCGCTTGCCGTGCTGACCTGCTTGCTGTTGCCAACAGCGGGACAATCAGCAGGCATGAGCAAGGAATACCAGACAGGCTACTATGCCTATCAGGCGGGGGATTACGTGCGCGCGCAGTCCTTCTGGCATCTGGCGGCACAAGAAAACGACCCCTATGCGCAATATGCGCTGGGTCTGCTGTATTTTCGCGGTGATCTGGGGACGCCTGAATATGAAATGGCGGCCGAGTGGTTTGGCAAGGCTGCAAAGACCAACCACGGCGGGGCGACCTATTATCTTGGCCTGATGCATTTCAACGGATTTGGCCTGCCCTATGATCATTTTCAGGCCACGAAATACTTCAAGCGGGCGCTGCGCATTGATCCGCACAATGCCAATGCCGCCTATATGATCGGCGCGCAGTATTTCCATGGCCGCGGTGTGCGACAGAACTTTGTCGAGGCCGCCCATTACTTTGAAATTGCCGCAAACGAAAACATGCATGCCGCACAATTCATGTTCGGTGCCTTCCTTGAACGTGGCTGGGGCGTGAAACAGAATTATGCCGACGCCTATTACTGGCTAAGGCGTGCTGCACGCGGCCCGATCACATTTCCCGAAGGTGCCAACGAGGCAGAACCACTGGACCCGAAGGCTGCACTGGACGCGCTGGAACCAAGGCTCCGGCCCGAGGAAATTCAGCGGGTTGAAAAACGCCTTGCCCTTGATGCAACGGGATAGGTTTGCAAGCGCCAGATACGACACGGGCACCTGATTTCTTTCAGATGCCCGTGCGCTTTAAGGTCCGTTTCGGCCGGTCTTACTCGGCAAGCTTAAAGGCAATCACATAATCGCCCGGCTTGGTGCCAATCGATCCATGACCGCCGGCGACGATCAGCACATATTGTGTCCCGTCATCGGTTTCATAGGTCATCGGTGTTGATTGACCACCCGCCGGAAGACGTGCTTCCCAAATCTTCTCGCCGGTCGTGGCGTCATAGGCACGGAAATAGTTATCGACCGCCGCCCCAAGGAACGCCACGCCACCCTTGGTCAGGATCGGGCCACCAATGCCCGGCACACCAAGTTCGAATGTCAATGGCAACGGGGTCATGTCTTCGACCGTGCCGTTTTTATGCATATAGGCAATCTCGCCTGTGCGCAGATCGGCACCGGCAACATACCCCCAAGGCGGGGCCTGGCACGGAATACCAAGCGGCGACAGGAACGGTCCCATTTCAACGGCATAAGGCGCACCTTCGTTCCGGTTGATCCCCATTTCACTGGCCTTTTCACTGCCACGGGGTGGCACTTCGGCCTGCGGGATCAGGCGGGATGTAAAGGCAAGATAGGTCGGCATGCCAAACATGATCTGGCGTTCCGGATCAACCGCAACACTGCCCCAGTTGAACGTCCCGAAGTTGCCGGGATACACCAGCGTCCCCTCCAGAGACGGCGGCGTATAGCGACCTTCATATTTCAACAGATGGAACGCAATACGGCACGCCATCTGATCAAACAGGGTAATGCCCCACATATCCTTGCCGGTCAGCGGTTCCGGCATGAAGGTCAGGTCTGAAACCGGCTGGGTCGGGGCGGTATGATCCTCGGGGATCGCACCACCGGGTGCGGGCACCTCCGTCACCGGAATGATCGGCTCACCGGTGCGGCGGTCCAGCACATAGATATCGCCCTGTTTGGTCGGTCCGACCAGCGCCGGAACAGTTTCCCCATCGGGCTTGGTGATATCAAGCAGCGCTGGCTGTGCCGGTACATCCATATCCCAAAGGTCATGATGCACCGTCTGACGCACCCACTGGACTTCACCGGTTTCAAGGCTGAGTGCGACAATGGAGGACGAATATTTCTCGACGTTTTCGTCACGGTTCATGCCCAACTGATCAGGCACCTTGTTGCCAAGCGGCACATAGATCATGCCAAGTGCCTCGTCCGCACTGGAAACAGACCAGCTATTGGGCGAGTTGGCGGTATAGGTCTGATCATCGGGGATCGGTTCGGTTTGCTCCGGATTACCGGAATCCCAGTTCCAGATCAGCTCACCGGTATTGATGTCATAGGCCCGAATAACGCCTGACTGCGATTTGGTGGAATAGTTGTCATTCACCGCCCCGCCGATGATAATCTTGCCATCTGCGGCCACCGGCGGCGATGTTGAATAATAATACCCCGCCGGGTTATAGGGCATGTTGGTTTCAAGATGCACGGTGCCCTCATCCCCGAATGACGGGCAAACTTCACCCGTTGCCGCATCCAGGGCAATCAGGCGCGCATCGGATGTCGGCAGGAACACACGTTCGGTACAAGGTCCGGCCTCATTGGTGGCCGCGTCCTTGTAATAAGTCACACCCCGGCAAGTCTGATGTTGCCGGTCTGGATTTTGCGGAATACCCGGATCAAATTTCCACTTTTCCTGCCCGGTTTTGGCATCAATCGCAATCGCCCAACTGTGCGGGGTGCAAAGATACAGCGTCTCGCCGATCTTAAGCGGTGTGACCTGATATGTGGTTTCCGGCACGTCACTTTCGCGTTTCAGATCACCGGTCTGATAGACCCAGGCCTGTTCAAGCGATGCAACATTATCGGTATTGATCTGATCAAGCGGTGAATAACGCTGCCCATAGGTAGTTCGACCATAATGATGCCAATCGCCATCGGGCACGGAGCCCCCATATTGCGGGTTCTCGACAACAGTGCTCGTCGGCAGGGTGCCCTCGATTGCATTGGGATTGTTCATCATCGAATAGACCGCAACGATCACGGCGATGACGATACTGCCTTCAAGCACAAAGGACCGAACTGGCGTCACATTCTTGCCTGCACCATCCTCATCCTGCGACGTCCGCACCAGTGTTTTGCGGAAAACAGGCGTCATCAGCCAAAGCCCGACAACAATGATCAGGCCGCCGCGCGGCGCCAGTTGCCACCAATCAAACCCGGCCTCCCACACAGCCCAGACCAGGCTTGCGAGTGTAAAGGCGCCATAAAACGGCAACAGAACAGGCTTGCGTGAAAAGGCCAGAAAGCTTGCAAACAGGAAGGCCAACCCGGCAAGCGCGTAATAGAAGCTCCCGCCGACTGCAATCAGCCATACACCACCAACAGCAAGTGCAAGACCGATCAAAGCCAGAAGGCCTGATGTCACTAGATTAATCATGGGGTAACCCTCGGCTAAATGAGGTCGCCAACCGTCATCAAAGACAGTGGACCGGAACTTGAGTCTTCAAAGGGGTTTATTCACAAACGCCTGAAAACCTTGCAAGTTCCACCGAGGACAAAAAAATCCCACCGTCAGCCATGAGCCGGTGGGATGCCTTGATTGCAGTGCGTTCGCAATTAGTGGTGGGTTTCGATCACCATGCCGCTTTTGACAACCTCGGTAATCGTCACACCCAGATTTTCATCGACGACAACCAGTTCCCCGCGGGCAACCAGTCGGTTGTTGACATAGATATCAACCGGCTCCCCCACGCGGCGGTCCAGCTCAAGCACGGCACCACGGGTCAGGCGCATCAATTGCGCGACCTGGATCTGGCTTTTGCCAATCACCGTTGACACACGCACAGGTACATCATAGGCCGCCCCAATGTCGGAGGCCCCCATACGTACGCTAAACGGGTCCTTATCGTCGTCAGCCATGATTTCGCGCCATCCCGTCAAATCGAAAGAATCGTGAAGCTTGTATCTTAAAGGTGAGCTTTGAAAAAAGTGTTAGCAAGCCCAATCTGATAAAATCGACGAATGCTGATCGGTTCTGAAAATGTATCGGCACAATTTTACTGTCGTTTTTTGTATTATATTGCCCTAAACAGATGACGATTCCGGGCCAAGCTTGGCCAAAAAGTGATCCAACCAGACGTCAGGATGTTTCATGCCTTATGACCGCCAATGGGTGGCAGATGCCATCAGCACGATTGAAGCCGATTTCAACCGGTCTGCCGATACCCATCTGATCCGCCTTGATCTGCCAAAGCTTGGTGACATTGGCCTGTACCTTAAAGATGAGTCGACCCATCCATCCGGCAGCCTCAAACATCGTCTGGCCCGGTCGCTGTTTCTCTATGGTCTGTGCAATGGCTGGATCAACAAGGACACCCCGATCATCGAGGCATCAAGTGGTTCGACCGCCGTCTCAGAGGCCTATTTCGCCCGCCTTCTTGGCCTGCGCTTTATTGCGGTGATGCCGAAATCCACATCGCAGCAGAAAATCGATCAGATCGCCTTTTATGGCGGCGAAAGCCATCTGGTCGATCACAGTGGTCAGATTTATGAGGAATCCCAGCGTCTGGCGCGCGAACTCGGCGGCCATTACATGGACCAGTTCACCTATGCCGAACGCGCGACCGACTGGCGTGGCAACAACAACATCGCCGAAAGCATCTTTGATCAGCTCAAACGTGAACCCCACCCTATTCCACGCTGGATCATTGTTGGTGCCGGAACGGGCGGAACATCATCGACCATCGGGCGCTATATCCGTTATGGCCGAAGCCTTGGCCAGGGCTGCGAGCTTTGCGTGGCCGACCCGGAAAACTCGGTGTTCTATGACGGGTATGAAACCGGCGACTGTTCGGTCACCAACAGCAAGGGATCGCGCGTTGAAGGCATCGGTCGCCCGCGTGTCGAACCCAGCTTCAACCCGACCGTGGTCGATCGCATGTATCGCATCCCCGATGCCGCAAGCTTTGCGGCCCTTTATTACCTGAAAAAGCATCTTGGCCGGCGCTGCGGCGGATCGACAGGTACCAACCTGATCGCGACCCTGTCACTGATCTCTGAAATGAAGAAGGCTGGCCAAACAGGGTCAGTCGTGACCTTGCTCTGTGACGGTGGGGATCGTTATTGCGATACCTATTACAATCCCGACTGGCTCAAAGCGCAGAATATCGATTTGACGCCGTGGACAGAGGCCCTCGACCGCTTTGATGAAACAGGCTTCTTTGACATGCCGCTTGATCATTGCAGCGGATATGCCGGCCGCCTGGCAACCTAAGCCTCACCAATCTGCGAACACAAAAAAAAGACGGGCGGTTAAACCGCCCGTCAGTCTTATCAGGGGAAGCTTCTCAGGGAGGAGAGACAGTCCTTAGCCGGTCACCGCAATCTTGCGCGGCTCGGGCTTCTGCTCTGCTACCTTTGGAAGAGTAAGCAACAGAACACCGTTCTTGAAGGATGCGGTAATATTGTCGGCATCAATGGTGTCGTTCAGGCGGAAGGACCGCTTGAAGCTGCCATAGCTGCGCTCGACAACATGGGCGCCATCCTTGCTTTCACGGCTGAATTTCTTCTCGCCGGTGATGGTCAGGACACCGTCAAGCACTTCGACATTGACGTCATCCTGTTCAACGCCCGGAAGTTCGGCGGAAAGTTCAAAGTGATCTTCGCCGTCATAGATGTCGATCCGCGGGCTCAGCAACGGTTGGGTCGCTTCGCCTTCTTCGGAAGATGCCTGTGCCGACGGGGCTGAACGGTGACCAAAGATCGAACCGATCATGCGGTCAACGTCACGGGAAATAAGAGTGAAAGGATCACCGTAAGTCGGTGCATAAGACGGACGACGGGATCCATTAAGAGTCTGAAGACCAGTCATTGTAGTACCCTCCATTACAGACGAGTATTCTTGCGCCATCAGTCCAGACCAGGCTGCAACCTTGACGCGTATCGGGGCACCATGCCCCTTTCCGATCTTGAGATAGATCGGGTGAAAATTTCTGCAAGTGGGTCGATGCATTTTTTTGCGAATTTTTGATTTTTTCTGGTCGGCTGCTTGGGCAAATCCCTTCTGGCATTCCGTTCCTTGGAAAAATCCAACATGACACTGGCGCCCGCCCCGCCCCCGGATTAGCTTCATCCCATTGATTGGCGCACGCGCGCCACCGTCCGAGTTAAAGGAACGCATATGAGCACTCTTTTCACCCCGCTTTCACTGGGTACGCTATCCCTTGATAACCGCATTATCATTGCACCGATGTGCCAATATTCCGCCGATAACGGCAAGGTCACCCATTGGCATGACATGCATCTGGGCAATCTGGCGCAATCAGGTGCCGGCCTTCTGATTATCGAAGCCACCGCCGTCGAACCCGAAGGACGCATTACCTATGGCGATGTCGGCCTGTGGGATGACGAAACCAAGGCTGCACTTGGGAAAACACTCGCGGCTGTCCGTAGCCATTCCGACATGCCGATTGCCATCCAACTGGCCCATGCCGGGCGCAAGGCATCCTGTGAAAAACCGTGGCTCGGGGGCCATGCCCTTTCCCCGGACCATGAAAATGGCTGGCAGGTTTCGGCCCCCTCTGCCGTACCGTTCCGTGACGGCGATCCAATCCCCGAGGCGATGACAAAATCACGCATTGCAGACGTCATTCAGGCCTTTGTCGAGGCGGCCAAACGCTCGGTCCGGTTGGGCTTTGACGCGATTGAAATTCATGGCGCGCATGGCTATTTGCTCCATCAATTCCTGTCGCCGCATGCCAACAAGCGCGATGATGAATATGGCGGCTCGTTTGAAAACCGCACGCGCATCGTGATCGAAGTCTATGAAGCCATCCGCAAGGCCGTTGGCACGGACTATCCGCTGGGCATCCGTATTTCGGCAACCGACTGGGTCGAAGACGGCTGGGATATTGATCAAAGCGTCGCGCTGACCAAACTCCTTAAGGACCGTGGATGCGATTTTATCCATGTTTCATCGGGCGGCCTTCATATCGATCAGAAAATCCCGCTAGGATCCAATTATCAGGTGCCGTTTGCCGCCCGCATCAAGGCCGAAACCGGCATAACCACGATTGCGGTCGGCCTGATCACCGAGGCCGAACAGGCAGAAGCCATCACCTTTACCGGCCAGGCCGACGCCATTGCCCTTGCGCGTGGCATTCTGTATGACCCGCGCTGGCCGTGGCATGCCGCCGCAACGCTCGGGGCCGAGGTCAAGGCAGCCCCGCAATATCTCCGCTGTCAGCCCCGCACGCTGAAAAAGCTGTTTGGCTGACACCTTTTGAATTCATCAAAGAGCCCGCCAGTGTGCGGGCCCTTTTTTTGGCAGATGGAACAAAGAAAAGGGGCCCGCCAATGGCGAGCCCCTTCCCTTATGCGATAGGTCGGTTGGGTAAGGCTTAGAAGCCCATACCACCCATGCCGCCCATACCACCCATGCCGCCCATGTCAGGCGCACCGCCAGCCGGTTTGTCTTCGGCTTTCTCGGCGATCATGCATTCGGTGGTGATCAGCAGACCAGCGACCGATGCTGCGTCCTGCAGAGCAGTACGAACAACTTTGGCCGGGTCGATGATGCCAGCTTTGACGAGGTTGGTGTATTCGCCCTTCTGAGCGTCGTAACCGAACTCTACGTCGTCCTGTTCAAGCAGTTTACCAGCAACAACAGCGCCGTCTACGCCAGCGTTCTGTGCGATCTGGCGAACCGGTGCCTGCAGGGCACGGCGAACGATGTCAACACCGATGGTCTGGTCGTGGTTTTCACCTTCAAGGCCTTCGAGCGCCTTGACGGAGTACAGCAGAGCCGTACCACCACCAGCAACAATGCCTTCTTCAACAGCAGCGCGGGTTGCGTGCAGGGCATCGTCAACGCGGTCTTTGCGTTCTTTCACTTCGATTTCCGAAGCGCCACCGATTTTGATCACTGCAACGCCGCCTGCGAGTTTCGCAAGACGTTCCTGCAGTTTTTCACGATCGTAGTCAGAGGTGGTTTCTTCGATCTGGGCGCGGATCTGGCCAACGCGTGCTTCGATCTGTGCTTTCTCACCGGCACCATCAATGATGGTGGTTTCTTCTTTGGTGATGGTAACCGATTTCGCGGTACCGAGCATATCAAGCGTAACGCTTTCCAGTTTGATGCCGAGATCTTCGGAGACAACCTGACCACCGGTAAGGATGGCGATGTCTTCGAGCATGGCTTTACGACGGTCGCCGAAGCCCGGTGCTTTAACAGCAGCGATTTTCAGACCACCGCGCAGCTTGTTGACAACCAGGGTTGCCAGTGCTTCGCCTTCGATGTCTTCAGCAATGATCAGAAGCGGCTTGCCGGACTGAACGACCGACTCAAGCAGCGGAAGGATCGGCTGAAGCGAGGAGATTTTCTTGTCGAAGAGCAGGATGTACGGAGCATCCATTTCTGCGACCATTTTCTCCGGGTTGGTTACGAAGTACGGAGACAGGTAACCACGGTCGAACTGCATGCCTTCGACAACGTCGAGTTCGGTGTGCAGGCCTTTGGCTTCCTCAACGGTGATAACGCCTTCGTTGCCAACTTTTTCCATGGCTTCTGCGATCATGTCGCCGACTTCACGGTCACCGTTAGCAGAAATGTTACCAACCTGTGCGATCTCGTCACGACCGGCAACTTTACGTGCACGGCTCTGGATGGATTCGATCACTTTGGTGGTCGCAAGGTCGATACCGCGCTTCAGGTCCATCGGGTTCATGCCGGCAGCAACAGACTTGTTGCCTTCACGAACAATGGCCTGTGCCAGAACGGTCGCGGTCGTGGTGCCGTCACCAGCCAGATCGGCGGTTTTCGACGCGACTTCGCGAACCATCTGTGCGCCCATGTTTTCGAACTTGTCGGTCAGTTCGATTTCTTTGGCGACCGAAACACCGTCCTTGGTGACGCGCGGTGCGCCAAAGGACTTTTCGATAACAACGTTACGACCTTTCGGGCCGAGGGTCACCTTGACAGCGTCTGCCAGGATGTCGACACCACGCAGCATTTTGGCGCGTGCGTCAGTGGAGAATTTTACTTCTTTAGCAGCCATAATATTCTTTCCTCTCTATGAGACGGATGAACGTGGACAAATCACCCAAACGGGCTGAATTAGTCCATGATGCCCATGATGTCGGATTCTTTCATGATCAACAGCTCTTCACCGTCGACCTTGACTTCGGTGCCCGACCATTTGCCAAACAGGACTTTGTCACCTGCTTTGACGTCGAGGGCTACGACCGAGCCATCTTCTTTACGAACGCCAGAACCAACAGCGATGACTTCGCCTTCCTGCGGTTTTTCTTTGGCGGTATCCGGAATAATGATGCCACCGGCAGTTTTGGTGTCGGATTCGACACGACGTACCAGTACTCGATCATGCAGCGGACGGAACTTCATTTTAGACAACTCCGTGTTTAAGCTAAGGCTCGTTAATAACTAAGACTAACCGGGATGAGCCCGTATTAGCACTCACCCCCGGCGAGTGCTAACAGCATTTATTGGAGTACCAGTTCAAAGTCAATAGGGAGATGTAAAAAGACGCAGAAATGTCACGATTTTTGGCGATTTCCGCGTACGGAGCGCAGCAAAAATCCGCCCCCGTTTCAAAGCGGGCTGATCAAAACATTTTCATGCCTCGGAAACAAGCCCCGGCACCACGCCGCAGAAGAATATATATCGGGCCATCATACTTGCTTTTGCCAAAGAGCTGTTTGGCAGATCCGGTTCAGGCGACGAAGATGCATGGTTCAAACACCTATGAAAAAGCCGACTTCACGTCTAAGCTCCAGCCAAAGAACGCAAATAACACCCAGTGACCGCGCAAACACCCGGATTGCAAAAAATGTCGTGCATTAAAAATTCACCGGCTCTGACGTCCGGGCTTTCCGGCAAACGACAGGAGCTGATCGCACCCGCTTTTCTGTTATTTGCCCTTGTCGGTTTGTTTTCTTCGCAAACAATCAGCACTGATGCTTGGGCCGATGAGGCTGATGTCGAATGCCCCAAAAAGATCGCTTATGTCGAAAATGACCCGATGTCGCAGAAGTCGATTGTGATCTTGCAGAAACTCTATGCGGATCTCGGCTGCCCGCTTCAGGCCGTCAAACTGCCAGGGCGTCGGGGGCTGTTACATTTCAACCAAGGCCTCGTGGATGGCGAGTTATACCGCGCAATCCCGGGCGAAAAGAACTATTCCCGCGCGTTTGTAAGATCATCGGTTGCTCTCCGTGAAATAGCAAACCGGCTTTGGCGCAATCCGAACGATCAAGATCCGTCAACGCCAATTGCCTTTACGCTGGGCGTGATATGGCAGGAAAAGTACGTCCATGCGGATACGGCCAAAACCGGCATCACGCACAAGCCGATGATGTTTAATACGGAAAAGCACCAAGCCTATGCCGAAGGCCGCATCACGCGTTTTCTGTCAGCAGATAGCAATATCGACGACATGCTGACACAGAGCATTCTGGCCGACACACCAGCACCGGTAATCGAGGAGACGATTTCGGTCCTGCCGCTTTATCATTATCTCGGTGCGGAATTCGAACCCTTCATGAAAAAGTTCTCTGCCCTCGTCGCGCAAACGGATCCATTTCGCAAGGCCCAGAATCAATAAACGTAACGACGGACGCCACAACCTTGATAGAGCCGACCACCCATTCAATTGCAACGCTCGGAATTTTATAAAAATGCGCATATGCACGAAGGCCAAGCATCTGCTATCCATAGTCTGGACGAATTAATTTACCCTGCACAAGGCAGCACGGATGCAATTTGAAGAGCTGGAAATTCCCGATCTTAAGCTGATCTTCCCGAAGAAATTTGGCGATGATCGGGGTTTTTTCTCTGAAACCTATAATCTGGAAGCATTTGCCAAAGCTGGCATCGATCCGCAGTTCGTGCAGGACAATCACTCTTTATCGAGCAATGTCGGCGTACTGCGAGGATTGCATTTTCAATGTCCGCCCTTTGCCCAAGACAAGCTGGTTCGGGTCATCAGAGGCCGCATTCTGGATGTCGCAGTCGACATTCGCGCCAAGTCAAAGACGTTCGGGAAATGGGTTTCAACTGAAATCAGTGCAGAAGACTGGAATCAGATATTCATTCCCGCCGGTTTCGCCCACGGCTTTGTCACGCTAGAGCCTGATACAGAGGTCAATTACAAGGTCTCAGCACCTTACGCCCCGAAAAGCGAACGCGCGATCATGTGGAATGATCCGGACCTTGGCATCGACTGGCCGTTTGACAAAAGCCAGGTCACGCTGTCGGCAAAAGACGAGAAAGCCATGAGTTTTGCGAGCTATCGAGAGAACCCGGTATTCTAGTCCCACTTAAAGGATATCGTAGGTTTTTAGAACCGTCTGGAGATATGCCTTGTATGAGCTTGCGCCAAACTCACTCGCAAGCTTTTCAAACTGCTCGACCGAGATCATGCCTTTTCTCAGCGCGATTTCTTCAGGACAGGCAATCTTGAGGCTTTGGCGGCTCTCGACGGTACGGACAAAATTAGCGGCATCAAGCATTGCCGCGTGCGTTCCGGTATCCAGCCAGGCATAGCCCCTGCCCATCTTCTCGACCTTGAGCGTGCCGCGTTTAAGGTATGCTTTGTTAACGTCGGTAATTTCAAGCTCACCGCGTTTGGACGGTTTGATCGATTTGGCAATGTCGACAACATCTGAATCGTAGAAATACAAACCTGTCACGGCGAAGTTCGATTTGGGATTGGCCGGTTTTTCCTCGATATCCAGGGCCACACCATCGCGATCAAACTCGACCACACCATACCTCTCGGGATCCTGAACGTAATAGGCAAACACGGTCGCCCCGTCGGATTGCGCCATTGCATTGCCCAACAATTCGGTCAGGTTGTGACCAAAATAGATGTTGTCACCCAAAATCAAACAGCACGGATCGTTCCCGACAAAATCCGCACCGACAATAAACGCATCTGCAAGGCCGCGAGGTTCAGGCTGAACGGCATATTGAAGGCTGATGCCCCACTTCGAACCGTCACCAAGCAGGTCTTTAAACAGCGGGACATCGCGCGGCGTGCTGATAATCAGGATGTCCGTGATCCCCGCCAGCATCAGTGTGGTCAGCGGATAATAAATCATCGGCTTGTCATAGACAGGCTGCAACTGCTTGGAGACAACCAGTGTCGAAGGGTGCAAACGTGATCCTGTCCCGCCTGCCAGTATGATCCCTTTACGCATCCGAATTTTCCTTCCCAAGACCCTTGATAACAGCCGTCAGACTGTCCTCAACATTTGGCAATTTGATACCAAACGTATCATTGATAAGCCTGCAAGACATTACGGAGTATTCCGGCCTTTTTGCAGCGGTTGGAAATTCAGAAGACCTGATCGGCACGACAGCGCAGTCCTTGCCTTTCCAGTCATCCCCCAAAACCTGCGCAGCGACCTTGTGAATACATTTGCCAAATTCGAACCATGACATCGGCTGATCCGATGTCAGGTGATAAGTGCCAAATTTATCAAATTGATCAGAGACCACTGCTTCGCAAAGCGCAAGAATTGCCTGTGCCAGATCATGGGCGCTGGTTGGGCACCCGGTCTGATCATTGACAATTTTCACCTCATCGCGTTGCCCCATCAGATTAAGCATCGTTTTGACGAAGTTTTTTCCAAACTGGCTATAGACCCAGGACGTGCGCAAAATCAGATGTTTTGAAAGCGTCTCCTTTACGGCAACCTCGCCCGCAAGCTTGCTTTTGCCATACACACCCAGTGGCGAGACCTGATCATCCTCTGTGTATGGCTCTGAGCCCTCTCCATCAAAAACGTAGTCTGTTGAAACGTGGATCAGGGGGATGGCGCGTTTGGCAAGTGCCTGCGCCATTGCGCGCACGGCATCGCTGTTTACCTTGAACGCAGCCTCTTCCTGCTGCTCGGCCAAATCCACCGCTGTATATGCGGCTGCATTAACAACAATATCGGGTTGCACGCACTCAATAGCCGGCTCAATCCCGGACGCATCCTCAAGGTCGCAATCATCCCGGCCAACAAAAAACAGCTTGGCGTCGGGGAACTCAGGCCCGCACATGGCAATACATCTGGCAAGCTGGCCGCTTTTTCCAAATACCAGTATCTTAGGCATCGGCTTGCCCCTTGGCGCTTCCCAGACGTTCGCCTGCATATTTGTTCTTTAAAATCGGCTCCCACCATTCGCGATTGTTCACATACCATTCGACCGTCTGTCTCAAGCCGTTTTCAAAATCATATTTTGGCTTCCAGCCCAATTCAGTCTGCATTTTGGTTGGATCAATGGCATATCGCCAATCGTGTCCGGGCCGGTCTTTCACATATGTAACCGCATCATCAAAAGTTTTAAACGAGATGTCGGGCACGATCGCATGCACCGTATCGAATATCTGTTTAACGACGTCGATATTCTTAAGCTCGTTACAGCCACCGACATTGTATTTCTCGCCAAGGCGCCCTTCCGTCAGGATCTTGACCAAGGCCTGGGCATGGTCTTCAACATGCAGCCAGTCACGGGTATTAAGGCCCTCGCCGTAAACAGGCAGTTTCTTGCCATGCAGCAGGTTAAGCACCATCAACGGGATCAGCTTTTCCGGGAACTGGAACGGCCCGTAATTGTTGGAACAATTGCTGATGACGATGGGCAAGCCATAGGTATGATACCAAGCCTGCACAAGATGATCCGAACTTGCCTTACTTGCGGAATAAGGAGAGGTCGGCGCGTACGCCGTTTCTTCGGTAAACAGCCCCTCGCTGCCCAGCGATCCATAAACCTCGTCTGTGGAAATATGGTGGAAACGGAATTTTGATTTCTTATCTGCAGCGAGCTTATCGAAATACGCACGCGCAACGTCAAGCAAGGTAAACGTACCAACCACATTGGTCTGAATGAAATCACCCGGCCCGTCGATCGATCGATCAACATGGCTTTCGGCTGCCAGATGCATCACCGCATCGGGTTGGAAGTCATCGAACAGTTTGATGATTGCATCCCGATTGCAGATATCCTGCTGGGCAAAATGGTAATTATCGCGTTCGGAAATCGACGCCAATGTCCTCAGATCGCCAGCATATGTCAGCTTGTCGATATTAAGGACCTCATAGCCCTCTAACCCCGTCATAAGCCGACAAACAGCAGACCCGATAAACCCTGCACCGCCGGTCACAATAACTTTCATTCTGTTCTCATCGAAAAGTTGAAGGCGTGGAAACGACGTCGTCGTTCCGAGATTACATTGCCCGAACGATACTGTCGAACCTTCGGTTAACTTATTGCAAAGAAGACGTTCTCCTGAAGCCCCGTTGCCGAAACGGCCCAAGATTTCAAACCAAATTTGCGCGCGCGTTTTCCGCTGATCTCAGCGCTTGATGAAATAACGATCCATCAGTTTGGCTTCGTCAAAATGCCGCCGCCCGACAAATGCCGTGGCATGGTGGCCCCACTGGCGCATGGCACCGGGTTTATCCACACCCATTGGCCACAGGATAAAGCGTTCCAACCGTCCTGTACCCGGTACAAATCCGTCTTCATCAAACAGGCTAGCCGTCCCCTGCCCATTTTGCAGCGGCAAATGACCAAGTTCCTGTGCGGGGCGCAGCACTGCGGTTTGGCTGGCGATATCCACCGTCGATTGATCCCCCACTGCGCCCGTGACCTTCAGCAGATAATGACTGGTCTTATCAATCCAAAGCACGGGTCGGCTCAAGATCGATGACGTAAGGTACCCCGCAGGCATTTCCGCCGTTTCGCGAATGTCGTGATCCTCTGGCACACTAATGCGCTGCAAGGCCTTGCTTGGGAAAAACATGTGGTAACAGCCGCAGCCATGGATCGTATCGGCAATCAACGGCATCCCATCGTCATCCAGTGTCACCCGCCAGATCAGCGCATCCAGATGCCCGGCCAGGATATCAAATCGGCTGGTGGCCGGGCGTTCCGGGAACCAGATTTCATAAACGATTTGTGGCCGCCAACGTTCGGCAAAATAGGTATGGCTCAGCCGGTAATAAACCGTCGGATTATCGGTATCGATTATGGCCAAGGCACCCCGCGCCAGCAGGGTTGGGCGCCCAACCTTGTCGCTGTCAGTTCCTGCCCGCACCCTAAATACCGGGGCATAAGACCGCGCCAGATTTTCAAGTTCTCCGTCGGTTGGCCGCCATTGCCCGAAGGCATCCTGGTCAATATCCGCGACATCGAAACGGCCTGGCTCAGATGACGCCACCGTATATTCACGCCATGCCCCAGAATGGATCAGGTTATTATCGCTGGCTGCAAAGCTTGCGAAATTCTCCTGCTTCCATCCCTCATAGCCGAAATAGGCCGGAAAGGCGGTTAAGGGATAAAGACCGGCGACACGTTGAAAATCAAGGTAATCATCGGGCACGAAGACAGCGGGTAAAAGTGTCTGATACTGATCGGGTGTCAGGGATGCAACCATGGCGTTGGCACAGTTTTCCACCGTCTCATACGAAATGCCCGATGATGCCGGTAGATTGGCGATTTCACTTTGCCGCGCCGCCCGGTCAAGGCCACGCATTTGCAAAATCAGCGCGTCCCATTGACCAGCGCGATCAACTTTGCCATCCCCATCCGCATCAAGCTGCCGCGCCATCAAGACAGAATTTCGGTTGGCCCGCAGGAAAGGATACCCCACAACCGTAGACGCCGATGCACTTTGTACCGCGTTATCGCTCACCACCGCATCGACATAGGATAGTCGATCTTCACACGACATCGCATCGCGGTTCACCGTATTGGGCGTCAATCCGGCACATCCCGATAAAGCGCCCAACGAAACAGCAAGTGCAGCAAACAAAAAGCGCGGCTTGGTCATACAAAACCTTCCATCTGATGAACAGCCTTCATCATGCGATGGGGCGATTACCGTCTCGAAAGGCGACATGGTAACCCGACCGCGCCCAAACCCGAATTCACCTTTCCGCGAACAGGTTGATCGGCCCTATTCGACCGTAACTGACTTCGCAAGGTTGCGTGGCTGATCGACATCGGTGCCCTTATGGACAGCAACATGATAGGCCAGCATCTGTACCGGGATGGTGTAGAGGATCGGTGCGACGAAGTCGGCGACCTTGGGCAATTCGATCGTGGCCGATGCCATATCGCCCAGTTTGGCAAGCCCTGGCGCGTCAGAGATAAAAATCACCCGACCACCACGTGCGGCAGCTTCCTGCATGTTTGAAGCGGTTTTTTCAAACAGCTCATCGGACGGGGCAATGACGATGATCGGAACAGACTGATCAATCAGGGCAATCGGGCCATGCTTCATTTCACCAGCCGCATAGCCTTCGGCGTGGATATAGGAAATTTCCTTGAGCTTGAGCGCCCCTTCCATCGCAATCGGATAACCAAGACCACGGCCGAGATAAAGCACATCGCGCGCCTCGGCGACTTCAAGGGCAAGCTGTTTCAGCGCCTCGTCATGGTGCAGCACTTCGGCGGCATGTTTGGGTACCTCGGTAAGGGCGGTTACAATCGCTGCTTCCTCGTCCTTGGCAAGGGTTCCGTTTTCACGCCCGATGGTGACGGCAAGGCATGCCAGAACCGTCAACTGCGTGGTAAAGGCCTTGGTCGATGCCACCCCGATTTCTGGCCCGGCATAGGTCAGAAGCACCACGTCACTTTCGCGCGCAATCGTGCTTTCGGGCACGTTGACGATCGATACGATCTTCTGGCCCTTGGATTTGGCATACCGAAGGGCTGCCAGGGTATCAAGCGTCTCGCCCGACTGCGAAATGAACAGGGCAACCCCGCCTTTCGGCAGCGGTGGGCAGCGATAGCGGAACTCGGATGCAACATCAACATCCACGCCCAGACCGGCATAGCGTTCCACCCAGTGCTTAGCGACCAGACCGGCGTAATAGGACGTGCCGCAAGCGACAATCGTCAGGCGCGTTGCATCGGCGAACGAAAACGGCATGTCGGGCAATTTGATCGTCTGGGTCGCCGGGTTGATGAAGGCATGCAGGGTATCGCCAATCACTGCAGGCTGTTCGAAGATTTCCTTCTGCATGAAGTGATTGTAGTTGCCCTTGCCCATCATCGCGCCCGAAACGGCCGAAAGCTTGGTTTCGCGGGTGACATCTTCGTCATTTTCATCGCGGACCTGAACGCTATCACGGGTCATTTCGACCCAGTCGCCTTCTTCAAGATAGATCAGCTTGTTGGTCAGGTGCGACAGCGCCATCGCATCGGAACCGAGGTACATCTCGCCCTCGCCCAGACCAACGGCAAGCGGCGTGCCACGGCGTGCACCAAAGATCACGTCATGCTGACCGGCAATCATGATCACCAGCGCAAAGGCCCCTTCGATGCGATGCAACGTGGCGGCAACCGCGTCACGCGGGGATTTGCCCTGATCAAGGAAATCAGACACCAGATGCACGACCACTTCGGTGTCGGTATCGGTGGCAAACACACGGCCCTTGGCAGAAAGCTCCGCCTTGATTTCCTGGAAGTTTTCGATGATGCCGTTATGAACCACGGCGACCTTGCCATCGGTATGCGGATGGGCGTTGTTTTCGGTCGGCACACCATGGGTCGCCCAGCGGGTGTGACCAATACCAACGTCACCGGCAAGCGGGCTTTCATCCAGACGTTTGGCCAGATTGATCAGCTTGCCTTCGGCACGGCGACGTTCGATATGACCATTGATCAGTGTGGCAATACCCGCACTGTCATAGCCGCGATATTCAAGGCGTTTGAGCCCTTCGAGAATACGTTCGCTGACGCTGTCTTTGCCGATAATCCCGATAATGCCGCACATATTGGTTTTCTTCCTGCTTTATATCGCGTGTCGTAATGGTCCCCGCGGTCACGGGTGACAATTTCAAATTTCGTAGTACGAGCTATTTCTTTCCGGTCAGTTCGCGCATCTTTTCGCGAAACTTGGCCGCCCAACCCTTTTTCTCGATCCGTTCGGCCCGGGTCAGGGTTAGCGCATCTGCTTCGACCTTGCCGGTGATTGTGCTGCCCGCGCCAACAATTGCGCCATCGCCAATTTCGACGGGTGCGACAAGCGACGAGTTCGAGCCGATAAACGCCCCTGCCCCGATGTCGGTATGCTGTTTGCGGAAGCCGTCATAGTTGCACGTGATGGTCCCAGCCCCGATATTGGCCTTGGCCCCAACACGGGCATCGCCGATATAGCTCAGATGATTGACCTTGGCCCCGGCCTCAAGCACGGCCTTTTTGATCTCGACAAAGTTGCCAACCCGTGCACCTGCACCGATATCAGCCCCCGGACGCAAACGGGCATAGGGACCAATATCGGCACCATTGCCAACGACACAGCTTTCAAGGTGGCTGAATGCCTTGATCACGACATTGTCGCCAACCGTCACACCCGGTCCGAAAACAACATTCGGCTCAACAATGACATCGCGGCCAAGCTTGGTATCGGCACTGAAAAACACAGACGCCGGATCAACCAATGTCGCGCCCTCTGCCATTGCCGCTTCGCGCAGGCGATTTTGCAGGATGGCTTCGGCGACGGCCAGTTGCGTACGGGAATTGACACCAAGTGTCTCTGCCTCGTCCACTTCGACCGCGACGCAGCTTTGACCATTTTTCTGCGCCACTTCGACCGCATCGGTCAGGTAATATTCCCCCTTGGCATTGGCGTTATCAATCGCCTCAAGGGTTGCGATCATGTCCTCGGCCTTAAAACACATCACCCCGGAATTGCAGAAATTGATCTGACGCTGCGCGTCGTTGCATTCCTTCTCCTCAACAATCGCGGTCAGGTTGCCGTTCTGATCTGTGACCAAACGGCCATAGCCGGTCGGGTCTTCCGGGCGGAAACCCAGAACCGCCACCGCATGATCATTTTCTTCGCGCGCAGCAACAAGGCGCGCCAGTGTTTCGGCAGTGAAAAGCGGGCTGTCGGCATACAGCACCAGCACATTGCCGCGCAGCCCCGAAAGGCCTTCACGTGCAGCCAAAACGGCATGTGCCGTGCCAAGGCGGTCGGTCTGTTCAAACGTCGGGTGCGGGGCAACGGCCTTGATCAGGTCCGGCATATCCGGGCCAACAACGACCATGGTCTTTGCCGCCTTCAGGTGGGCGGCGGTATCAATCACATGCCCCACCATCGGCTTGCCCGCGACCTTGTGCATGACTTTGGGCATCGCACTTTTCATGCGCGTGCCCATCCCGGCGGCCAAAACAACAACACTTAGTTCAAGCGACATTTATAACCCTGTTGGCTGCGCCGTTCCGCAGCATCCCCTAAAAAGCACCATCACAATGAAGTGTGATGCAAATATTCCCGTTCGCAGCAAGTCTTAGAACATATTCCCGGGCAGCAAAAGCCCATAAAGAATCACGTTTTGTTACTGGCTGTTAGCAGATGTTACCGATTGTTAATGGCACGATATCGGTTAAGTTCCTATAAAGGGTGCCAAGCCCGTCACCACGACCTTAATGTTCCCCCAAGGAGCCCCACCCGATGGCCAAATTCATTCTTTTCGACCTTGATGGCACCCTGATTGACGGGGTTGATGACATCCTGTTTGCGATGAATGATTTGCTCGCCGCCCACGGGCATGAACCATTGGTCCGCCATGATATCGAGGCGATGCTGGGCGATGGCACATGGATGCTGACCAAACGCGCCTTTGCCGCACGCGGATCCCAGCCCACGGATGCGATGCTTGACGAACTTAATATCGATTTCAACGCGCGCTATGTTGAAACCGACTATGCCTATACCCGTTTGTTTGAAAATGCCGAAACTGTTCTGCGTCAACTGAAATCAGAAGGCTGGACCATTGCACTGGCCTCAAACAAACCCGAAGCCCCCTGCAAGGCAATCCTGACCAAGCTTGGTGTCGCGGATCTGTTCAGCATCCTCGCTGGCGGGGACAGCTTTGCGGTCAAAAAGCCCGATGGCCGTTTCCTTGAATTTGTTCTGGGGCAGCTTGGCTTTGATAAATCAACCGACACCGCCATCATGGTCGGCGATCACGCCAATGATGTGAATGCGGCCCGCGCCGCTGGCATTCATGCAATTGCGGTTGCGATGGAAGTCGATGATACGCGCGCCAAATCGCTTGGCGCGGATGCGGTTGTGACCGGCTACGCCGACCTTCTATCGGCGATAAACGGTATTCCTGATCGGCCCTGACAAAGCAAAACCGGCCAGCACATAAATGCTGGCCGGTCTGGCGTGGATCACATGCCGCCCCCCGCGGCATGTGATCTGGGAAATCAAATCCCGGCAGAATCAATCAATGACTGTCCTTCGGAATCGCCTTGCCGCGATGACCGACGAGGAAGTCGAAGTCTGCCCCGCGATCGGCACCAATGACCGACTTGTAATAAAGCGAGGCATAGCCGCTTTCCGGGACCGGAACGCTGTTTTTCCAGTCTTTCAGGCGCTGGGCCAGCTCTTCATCGCTGATATCGAGATGCAGGCGACGGTTGGGGACATCAAGTTCGATCATGTCGCCATTCTGAACGACGGCCAATGGCCCGCCCGCCGCGGCCTCGGGCGAGGTATGCAGCACGACGGTGCCGTATGCCGTACCGCTCATGCGCGCATCTGAAATACGCACCATGTCGGTGATCCCCTTGCGCAGCACCTTGGGCGGCAGGCCCATATTGCCGACCTCGGCCATACCCGGATAGCCTTTCGGACCGCAGTTTTTCAGAACCATGATGCAGGTTTCATCGATATCAAGGTCCTCGTCATAGATCTTGGCCTTGTAATCATCGATGTCTTCAAACACCACAGCCCGACCACGATGGGTCAGAAGTTCCGGGGTTGCCGCCGACGGTTTAAGCACCGCACCATTCGGGGCCAGGTTGCCTTTGACAACGGCAATGCCGCCACTTGCGGTCAGGGCCTTTTCGAACGGACGAATAACGTCTTCGTTCCAGTTACGAACATCCTTGACCTGTTCCCACATGGTTTCACCCGATACGGTCAGCGCATCGTTATGAAGCTTACCGGCCTCGGCCAGCGCCTTGATCACAACTGGCAGACCACCGGAATAGAAGAATTCTTCCATCAGGTAGTCGCCAGACGGCTGCAGGTTGACGATGGTTGGAATATCACGGCCCAGTCGATCCCAGTCATCCAGCGACAGATCAATGCCAACACGTCCGGCAATGGCAAGCAGGTGAATAACCGCATTGGTCGAACCACCGATTGCACCGTTCACCCGGATGGCGTTCTCGAACGCTTCCTTGGTCAGAACGTCAGACGGTTTCAGGTCATCCTTGACCATCTGAACAATGCGACGACCAGTGATATGCGCCATCACGCGACGGCGGCTGTCGACGGCCGGAATCGCCGCATTGCCCGAAAGCGCCATGCCAAGCGCCTCGGCCATGCTGGCCATGGTTGATGCCGTGCCCATGGTGTTGCAAGAACCCGGCGACCGCGACATGGCGATTTCAGCTTCAAGGAAATCTTCGGTGCTGATCTTGCCAGCCTTACGGTCTTCGGAAAGCTGCCAAAGCGATGTGCCCGATCCGATATCCTCACCGCGCCATTTGCCATTGAGCATCGGTCCGCCGGTAACGACGATTGCCGGGATATCAACGCTGGCCGCCCCCATCAGAAGCGACGGGGTTGTTTTATCGCAACCGACCATCAGGACAACACCATCAAGCGGTGTACCACGCAGCATTTCCTCGACATCCATCGATGCCAGGTTACGGAACATCATCGCGGTCGGGCGCAGCGTGCTTTCACCCGTGGAAAACACCGGGAATTCAAGCGGGAGACCACCGGCCTCGTAGATGCCGTGTTTGACGCGTTCCGCCAGATCGCGCAGATGGGCGTTACACGGGGTCAGTTCCGACCAGGTGTTACAAATGCCAATCACCGGACGTCCGTCAAACAGATCCGATGGCAAGCCCTGGTTCTTCATCCAGCTGCGGTGATAGATATTGTCCTTGCTGGTTCCGCCGAACCATCCCTCTTGCGAGCGGAGGGTACGTGGCCAGGGTGCCGGTTTGAACTTCGTCATGCCCGTTTTCCTTTTTGACTTATTATCGTGACGGATCCGGTAATGTGCGGTTGGGATGGCCGCACACAGGACTTTGAACGACACGCATCAGCAACCCGCCCCGTAACCCCGTTACGGTGAAACCGGTTGGTGTGACCCCGATGCGTATCGTTCCGCGCCATCGTGTTGTTACGCCTTGTTTTTGTTGTAGACGTCGAGGATCACAGCCGCCAAAAGCACGAGGCCCTTGATCACCTGCTGCCAGTCAATACCGACACCGATAATCGACATCCCGTTATTCATGACACCCATGATCAATGCGCCAACGACGGCACCAATGACCTTGCCAACACCGCCCGACATCGACGCGCCACCAATAAAGACAGCGGCAATAACGTCAAGCTCAAACGCAAGACCGGCCTTTGGCGTTGCCGTATTCAGACGGGCGGCAAAGACCAGCCCGGCAAGGGCGGCCAACATGCCCATATTGGCGAATGTGAAGAAGGTCAGGCGTTTGGTATTGATGCCCGAAAGTTTGGCGGCTTTTTCATTCCCGCCAAGCGCATAGATACGGCGGCCCAAAGTGGTGCTGTTGGTGATGAAGGTAAAGATCGCAATCAGAACCGCCATGATCACCAGAATGTTTGGCAAGCCACGATAGGTCGACAGCAGATAGGTCACAAACAGGATCGCAATCCCCGCCACCGCATGTTTGATGACAAATACGGCCATCGGTTCTTCGACCGCTGCAAACTTCTCCTGCTTGGCGCGCGAACGCAGACCAAGGATCGGCAGCAATGCCGCCAGAACCACACCCAGCGTCATCGAAAAGACGTTAAAGCGTCCCTCGATCAGACCACCAAAGAAGTCCGGGATAAAGCCCGACGACATCGCCTGGAAGCTATCAGGGAACGGACCAACAGATGCCCCGCCCAGAAGCGCTAGCGTCAAGCCCTTGAACACCAGCATCCCCGCCAGCGTCACAATAAAGGACGGAATGCGCCAATAGGCCACCCAATACCCTTGGGCCGCGCCAATGATGGCCCCGGCAATCAGGCAGACCGGGACAACCAGAACGGTTGGCAAGTCCCAATTGACGATCATCACCGCCGCCAGCGCGCCGATGAAGCCAACGACAGAGCCGACCGAAAGGTCAATATTGCCGCCAACAATCACCAGCAACATGCCAACAGCCATGATGATGATATAGCTGTTTTGCAGGAACAGGTTGGTCAGGTTGACCGGCTTGAGCATGATGCCGTCGGTCAGGACCTGGAAGAAGGCCAGAATGGCAACCAGCGCAACGACCATGCCGTATTCACGAATGTGGGTGCGCAGATAGTAGCCGATTGATTTGGTTTCAGTATCCGTCATTGTCTGTTCCTCAGCCTTTCAGGATCATGCGCATGATTGCTTCCTGGCTTGCGTCTTTTGCCGCAAGCTGTCCTTTGATCTTACCTTCGTTCATCACGTAGATGCGATCGCACATGCCCAGAAGCTCCGGCATTTCCGACGAGATCATGATGACCCCCTTACCGTCGGCTGCCAGTTGGTTGATAATCGTATAAATCTCGTATTTCGCCCCGACATCGATGCCGCGCGTCGGCTCATCAAGAATGAGTACCTCGGGTGCCGCAAACAGCCATTTTGACAAAACGACTTTCTGCTGGTTGCCGCCCGAAAGGTTCATCACCTTCTGTGCGACATTGGGGGTGCGAATGTTGATTTTTTCCCGATATTCCTCGGCAACAGATCGTTCTGCGCCGTCATTGAGAACACCGTTTTCCGAAACGCCGGGCAAATTGGCCAGCGTAATGTTGGTCGTGATGCTTTCTTCAAGGATCAGACCCATTTCCTTACGGTCTTCGGTGACATAGGCCAGTCCGGATGCAATCGCCTTTTCCACGGTCGATACATCAACCGGCGTGCCATTGATCAGGACTTCACCGGAAATATCGGTGCCATAGGACTGACCAAAGATGCTCATGGCAAGTTCGGTCCGACCAGCGCCCATCAGGCCCGCAATACCGACAACTTCACCGGCCGCAACATCAATGCTGACATTATCAACAACCTTGCGTTCGGGATGCAGCGGATGGGTTGCCGACCAGTTGCGGACTTCCATCAGCTTTGCTGAACCGATATTTGGCGTGCGTTCCGGATAACGGTGCGCCATATCGCGCCCGACCATGTCCTTGACGATATGGTCTTCGGTGATGTTGCCACCGCGTGCATCAAGGGTGGAAATCGCCCTGCCATCGCGGATAACCGTGATGCGGTCTGCCACCCGATTGATTTCATTGAGCTTATGCGAAATCAGGATCGAGGTAATGCCCTGCGCCTTGAATTCCAGCAACAGGTCGAGCAGCTTCTGGCTGTCATTTTCCTGAAGACTGGCTGTCGGCTCATCAAGGATCAGCAGCTTTACTTTTTTCGAAAGCGCCTTGGCGATTTCGACCAGTTGCTGTTTGCCAACCCCGATATTGGTGACCAGCGTCGCCGGGTTTTCTTTCAAACCGACTTTTGACAGCAACTCACCGGTGCGCGCAAAGGTCGCCGGCCAGTTGATCACGCCATTTTCGCTGATTTCGTTGCCCAGAAAAATGTTTTCGGCAATCGACAGCAACGGCACAAGCGCCAGTTCCTGGTGAATAATGATGATCCCGCGTTCTTCACTGTCGCGGATATCCTTGAATTCCTGCACCCCATCATCATAAAGGATGTCACCTTCATAGGTTCCGTGCGGATAAACACCGCTCAGCACCTTCATCAGGGTGGATTTACCTGCACCGTTTTCGCCACAAAGCGCGTGGATCTCCCCGCGTTCAACTTTGAGGCTGACATCATCCAGTGCCTTCACACCCGGAAAGGTCTTGGTGATGTTCTTCATTTCCAGGATGGTATCCATCCGGTCCTCCCACTGCCATTGACACTGCAACGGCGTCTTCGTCTACTTTGATCTTTGTTTTCCTGGAAACCAGTCGGGCGAGTTGCCCAAGAGCACGTTCAGAAAAGCGGCCCCGGCGCAAACGCCGGGACCTTCAATGCCTAAGCGCTTATTGCACTTCTTCTTTGGTGTAATAGCCTGAACCAATCAGGATTTCTTCCCAGTTGGATTTATCAACCATGATCGGCTCAAGCAGGTAGGAAGGAACAACCTTCACACCGTTGTCGTAAGTGCTGGTGTCGTTGATGGTCGGCTTTTCGCCTGCAAGCACACTGTCCACCATCGAAACGGTTACACGCGCAAGTTCACGGGTGTCCTTGAAGATGGTGGAATACTGTTCACCTGCCAGGATCGACTTGACCGACGGCAGTTCCGCATCCTGACCGGTGACAACCGGCATCTTCATGTCGCCGGAACCATAGCCAACACCCTTGAGCGAGGACAGGATACCAATCGACAGGCCGTCATACGGCGACAGAACGCCATCGACTTCGTCATCGGTGTAATGTGCCGAAAGAAGGTTATCCATACGGGCCTGTGCAACCGCACCATCCCAACGCAGGGTACCGACCGTGTCCATGCCCATCTGGCCGGATTTGATCACGATGGTTCCCTCGTCAATCAGCGGCTGCAGGATCGACATGGCACCGTTATAGAAGAAATATGCGTTGTTATCATCCGGCGAACCGCCGAACAGCTCAACATTATAGGGCGGCTCACCCGATTCAATCAGGCCATCAACCAGTGACGATGCCTGCTGAACGCCAACCTGGAAGTTATCGAACGTGGAATAATAATCGACATTCGGGCTTTCAACGATCAGGCGGTCATAGGCAAAGACCTTGATGCCTGCTGCTGCGGCGTTTTCCAGCGCGTTCGAAAGCGTGGTGCCGTCAATCGCGGCAATCACAAGAACATCCACGCCCTTGACGATCATGTTTTCGATCTGGGACAGCTGGTTCGGAATATCGTCTTCTGCATACTGAAGATCGGTTTTGTAGCCGGCAGCTTCAAACTGCTCGACCATGGAATTACCATCGGAAATCCAACGTGCCGAAGATTTGGTCGGCATTGCGATACCGACATAGCCCTTTTCATCGGCATGTGCGTAACCGCCGGAGATCATCGGGCTCATCATTGCGGCCGCGCCAAAGGCGACCCCTGCCATTACGGCACCGAGACGTTTCATAGCTATCCTCCCTAAAAGACACGGCATACATGCCATTATTCTTTACGCCCGACTTTCACAGGCATTCGTGACCTGCATACGTCGTGTCTTTGTTTTCAATTGATATTGCATCCTGTTTTCCCAAAGGACACGGCGCCATTATTCAGAGGCCCTACATAACAATCAAATAAACATTTTCGAAACTTGCATATCAAAATTGATATACTAAAATCACGCCATACCGGAGGAATCCATTATGGCCAAGACATCCAATCTGCTCCCGCTCAGTTCTGCGAAATCCCTGCTTTTCCGCTCTGGAAACCTGTTTCAGCGGGGGCTTAAGCTTAGTCATCTACGCATGATTGTCGCGATGGAAGAGACCGGTCAGATCAGTCTGGCGGCTGACATGCTCAAGACATCCCAACCAGCTGCCTCTAGACTATTGTCTGAGATGGAAAACATCCTTGAGGCGCGTTTATGTGTCCGAAGTGCGCGCGGGATCGAGATGACCAATGCCGGACGCGCCCTTGCCAGGCGGGCGCGCAGCATGCTGATTGAAATCCGCGAGGCCGAACGCGAGATCGAGGATATCAAACATGGTGGCGGCACCGTCTTCATCGGGGCTGTGACCGCAGCAGCCGTTGAACTGGTCGTGCCTGCCATCCGCAGTGTTCAGGCCGTCAACTCCTTGCTTGAGGCCCATGTCGGGGTTGGGCCGTCGCATTTGCTGATCAAGGACTTGCTGGCCGGTGATCATGACTTTGTCATTGGCCGCGTGCCCGAGGATATGGACCCCCGCCTGTTTAACATCCGCGAAATCAGGAGCGAGAAAATCCGCCTGATGGTGCGCACCGGTCATCCGCTGCTTGAGATCAACAAGCCGATCACACTCGCCCGTCTTGCCCAGTTCGAATGGATTTTGCCGCCCCCCGGCAACCTGATGCGTCGCACGATCGAGGATGTGTTTATTTCACGTCATTTGCCCTTGCCGCATTCGAGTTTGAATTCCGCGTCCCTTCTGGTGACGCTGGCGACCCTTTCGGACACCAATGCCATCGCCCCGATGGCCGAGGAAGTCACAACCCTTCTGACCAGTGGCGGGCTGATTACCGAACTGCCCTTTGATGGCGTGATTGAAATCAAACCCTATAGTCTGATCACCGCGCGCGGCCATCGGCTTTCACCCTCGGCACAACTGGTTTCCGATCATATTCTTGCACGCATCGAAAAACCGCATGGCTAGGCTGATCGTCATGCAATTGTTTCCACTGTGAAGCGCCTCAAAACTGGCGTAAGCTTCTGAGACAAAACAAGACATGTTGTGACCGAGAGTAAAACATGCCCGCAAGCCTTCGATATATCAGCGCCCTGCTCGTCGCCGTATCGCCCCTGATCGCAACGGGTGCATACGCGGCCGCGACCGATGACAGCACGGCGGACATGTCCGATATGGACCGCCCGGCCGCCTTTGCGGTCATGGATATGCGTGCCACCACCGCATGGGCGATCAATCATTTTCAGTGGCTGGATCCGAACGAAGAGGCACTTGAAACGCTTGTGTTTTCTGCGGGCAAAGGTCCGATGCGGCTTGATTTCGTCATGGACAATATCGTTCCGTCCTATTGCGAACTCCGCCCCGATCCCGAGAATTGCGATGGTCCGGGCGTCCCGGTCAGTTGGATGGAAGATATCCCGCAAACCATCTGCATGGATATTCCGCTCGTGCTTAAGGCGCGCCACAAGGATGTTTTGAAAAAAGCCGACCTTCTGTGCCTGCAACCGCAAAGCAACCTGCTTTTCCCCGATGACTGGATTGCGGGCAATGGCTGGCCCCAAGTCCATCTGCACCAGACCGTCACACCACGCAAGATCCGCCATGATGGCAGCACGGCGATCATTGACCTTGTCATTACCGATGCGATTGCCACGGGCATTGCCAACCTGTCTGAACAGGGCTATGGCCCGGCCCAAATCGGCATGAGCGATGATGAACTGCGCGACGTCATCGGCCCGAACCTTGATACCTTTATTGCCGGGGATGATGAAAGCTGCACCTATCTGCAACGCGATCTTGATCCGTCCGGACTGGGGTACATGGTCCTTGATGGCAAACTTGCCCGCGTGTCACTTTATGGCGACGAGCATGATGTTGCCACCAGCCTTGTGCGCACCCGCAATGGCCTTTCCATCGGATCGACCAAGGAAGATGTGTATGCCGCCTTTGCCGGTCAAACCCTGATCGAGGAAGAAAACGAATATCTTGGCCCGGACGGACGCTATATCACCTGGTGGCAGGATGACGCCAAAACGCACGGCATCCGCTTTGAGATTGACGAATACGGCACCGTCATCGCCATCCATGCCGGCAGTGACGCCATCACTTTGATCGAAGGTTGCGTCTAATCCCTGATCAGCGATCAGCGATCAGCACCGCATTTTCTTTGCCGTTGACTTGCCATGCCAAGCCGGTAAAAGCGCGTCTTACGCAGATCATACAGATCTCGCCACGACCCAAAACCAACAACAATATTGCCATCCCCTTGCCGCAAAGCCCGACCAGAACGGCGTGCTTGCGGAGACACGAACACGAATGCAAACACCGATAACGTCCAACCTTGTTGTCCTGACCGGCGGTCCCGGTACGGGCAAAACCACATTGATCAATCACCTGAATGACCGGGGCTTTGAAACAAGTCCCGAGGTGGCACGTGCCATCATCGAAGACCAGATGGAGCGCGGCGGCACCGCCTTGCCCTGGGATGATAATGATGCCTATGCCGGCCTGATGTTCAGACGCTCCATCCGCGCCTGGCAGGAAGCCATTCAATCCCACCCCCACACGGTTTTCTGTGACCGGGGCCTGCCCGATACATTGGCCCACCGAAGACTTTCGGGCCTTCCGGAAAACCCGGATCTGATCCGCGCGATCAAGACCTACCGCTATCACCGGGTGGCCTTTGTTCTGCCGCCCTGGTCGGAAATCTACAAAAACGATGCGGCGCGGACACAAAGCTTTTCCGAGGCCGTCAGAACATATGTCGTGCTGTGCCGGACCTATCATGAGTGCGGCTATGAACTGGTCGAAATTCGCAAAGGCCCGGTTGAACAGCGCGCCGCCCAGATCCTTGCCCGCCTCAAACTCTAAGATAAACGCCCCAAGATGACCTCAAACAAAGCCACATCCCGATTTGCCAAACGCGCCGTCATCGCCTGCACAGCTGCGGTTATCTTGCTGACCGGCAGCCTTCCGGCCATTGCTGCCTGCTATGACTGGCCGCTGCGCGATTATCGCGGCAATTACGCCTATGACGGCGATACCATATATGTCGCCATTCCCGGCCTGCCTGATGAAATCGCCAATATGTCGGTGCGCGTACGCGGTGTCGACACCCCGGAAATGCGCGGCAAATGCGAAAGCGAAAAGCAACTGGCGCAAATGGCGCGCGACTATGCCCGCCAACGCCTGAAATCCGCAAAATCGGTTCAATTCTGCGAACCGGAATGGGGTCGCTATGGCGGGCGCGTGGTGGCATCTGTGCGGATTGATGGCAGCCCGCTTGACCTTGAACTGATCAATCAGGGGCTTGCACGCCCCTATGACGGCAAAACCAAACGCCAGCCCTGGTGTCGAGGTTAATTCGCAAGCCCTTTGATGTAACTTCGGTGTGAAGTCACTGGACAACAGCGATATTCCAACCATCTTTGCAAACAGGAAATCGCCAGACCGAAGTTCAGAAAGGCTTAAGTGACGCAATATGAGCAAATATCACAAAGACCCGGATGCCATTCGCGACCTGTCCCCGGAACAGTATTATGTGACACAGGAAAGCGGCACCGAACCGCCGTTTCGCAATGATTTCTGGGATCACAAGGAAGACGGGCTTTATGTCGATATCGTTTCGGGCGAGCCGCTTTTTACCTCGCGCGACAAGTTCGATAGCGGCTGTGGCTGGCCAAGCTTTGTAAGGCCGGTCGAAACCGACCATGTGGTCGCCAAGGAAGACAACACGCATGGCATGCGCCGGATCGAAGTCCGATCCAAACATGGCGACAGCCATCTCGGCCACGTCTTTCCCGACGGACCCAAGGATCGCGGCGGGTTGCGCTATTGCATCAACTCGGCGTCGCTTCGCTTTATCGCGGTCGAGGACCTTGAGGCCGAAGGCTATGGGGAATACGCAAAATTTTTTGAATAATAACAACGATTATTCAAAATAAGTGAAAAATAAAAGGACCGGCGCATGAGGGATCATGGCCGGTCTTTTTTGTGCGTTTTTATTTGTATGAGGATTAAAAATCGCGCTCAAAAATCACCGGGCGCACATTGCAAACAGGTCAGCCCCATATCGCGCCATTTATCAACCACGCGTCTGCGATCATCAACCACCAGCCACGGATTAAAGCCATCCGCGATGATCTTGGCGAGAAGGTCTTCCTTGACCTCTTCATCACTGCGGTGATCGGCATCCTCGGGGCGCAGATACATCCCATCAAACGGGATGTCATGGGCACGCAGCCAAGATTCTGATCGGTGTTGCCAGCCAGCCGGGCGGCCCGAACAGATCAGGATCGCATGGCCTGAGGCATGCAGGATACGCAGCAGACGTTCGATATTTTCAATCGGCTTGGCGTGATCCATGGCATCAAAGAACGCATCCCACTGTTTTTCCACACCATGAACCAGATGCCCCAAAGCATCGGCATCAAAATGCGCCAGTGTGCCATCCATATCAAATACCACAGCGTCCTTGGCAGCATCACGCGCATCACGGGCTTTGGGTTCGGTCACGCAGAAATCTCCTTGATCAGGTTTTCGGTCAAATTTTCATAGTCCCAACCATCCTTGGTCGGGCGGAACAGGATCGGGGTGGCATTGGGTACGCGCGGGCCATCGGCCTCAAACCCGGTCATGTAAAGAATGCAGCGCGCCACCCCGGAATGGGCAACAATCACCGTCAGGTCATCACTGACCTCGGCCAGCGCCTGTTGCATGGCAAAGGATACGCGCTGGCACATGGCATCAAACCCCTCGCCATTTGGCGGGGTGTCAAAGCGCGGGCAAAGTTCGGAGATCGGACGTCCTTCCAGATCGCCCCAATGGCGTTCGCGCAGGCCATCAAGCACCTTGGCGTCATAATCGGGCAGCACAAGATTTGCCGTCATGCGTGCGCGGTCCTGCGGGCTGACATAGACCGCATGCCATTTTGCCATTGCCATCAGCGGCGCAATCGCCACCGCCTGCGCGCGCCCGGTATCATTCAGTGGCGGTTCATTGGACCCGGCAATGATGCCTGCCCGGTTGGCATCGGTTTCCCCGTGCCGGATGAAAACAAACGGCAATTTTGGAAAATCGAACTTTTCAGCGGCATAGATCATGACCGGGCATCACCTTTATTGTGCATTACAAATAGAACCGATCCGCAAGCTGTAGCCGCCCGTCAAACCCGTCGACAAGACCAAAGTCCTCTGGCCGACTGGTAAAGAGTGGCACGACCTGCATGGCGTGGCACTGATTGGCAAGGTCAATCACGTGGCTTGCCAAGGGGTGCACGTTCCAACGCCTGAAATGGGCATGGCCCTTTTCAACCATTTTTCGCGCCTCGATCGGCATGAAACCGGTAAAGATCACATGCGCGCTTGCGCCCATGCGGCCCGCATCCCGCCACTGATCAATCAGTTCACGTGCCTTGCCAAAGGTCGCACATGGCGCATGACATAGCAGCAACCGTGCATCGGGATTGAAGTGCTTTGCCTTGTCCTTAAGCAACCGCAACTGGCGGATCGCATCACTTGCGACGTAATCCGATCCATGGGCATCAAGCACCTGTTTGACCTGCCCATAGCAGCGATCATCCATCGACCAGTCGGTCAGGCCATGACGTTCAAACAACAACGCCATTTCAGCCGCCCGGCCACTGGGTGGCACGGGAAACAGGATTTGGCCATCGAGCTTGGTCATGGTGGTCAAAAGGCTATCGATACGGACCTGCTGGGTCAGTTGTTCCATGCCGTAAGACGCATCAAGCAACACCGTGGCAGCATCGGGCGGCGCATCATAAAGGAAATAATCAGATTCCTGACAAAAGTCGCCAGAATAGAGCACACCACCGGCAATCTCGAAATGCAGCCACACCCCGCCAAAGGAATGGCCGGTGCGCCCGGTGGTGACGGTTACCCCATCGACCTGAATTTCGCCAAACGGCGGCAATGGTATGACATTCGCCCCCTTGGGAAGGGAGCGCGCCGTAACCTCGGTGCAATAGATCGGCAAACCGGCATCGACGATTTCGTCTGCCGCACCGATATGATCGATATGGTCATGGGTAATGAAAACGGCGTTAACTTTATTCAGCCACGCCGGATCAAATCCCTGATCACTTTCGGGCCCCACCCCGCAATCAAGCAACCAGCGGCGGTTAAAGAATTCCAACCGCAAACAGGCCGGGCCTTTTTCACCAAGACCGGAAAGAACACGCATGCGGGCTGACATCAGGCGGCCTCACCCGCCATGCGGTCAAACACCCAGCCGTCCGAGACCTTAAGGCCGACCTTCTCGCCAATGCGTGCGCGGCGGTTGGCATAAACCGGCAGGGATTGATCTTCGCCAATCCGGACCGACAATTTGAACCGCCCACCGAGATAGACGCAATCATCAACCTGACCGCGTAATGGCGCATCATCGGTGACCCAGACATCTTCGGGGCGCAGGCAAAGACCGGCATTGGCATTTGCGATGCCATCGGCCAGTTTCGGGCAGATACGTGCGGTAATGTTGCTTTCGCCGAGTTGGACCGAACAGGTGCCATTGTCACCCACCGCAATATCACGCACCGGCAAAACCGCCCCTGCCCCGACAAAGCCCGCGACCATCAGATCGGCAGGTTCGCGATAAAGCGTTTCAGGGGCTGCCATCTGGCGAATATGGCCCTTGTCCATCACGGCAATCCGGTCGGCCATTGCCATGGCTTCGGACTGATCATGGGTGACGTAAATCATCGTCGCCCCGGTGCGGCGATGGAAATCAAGAAACGCCTGCTGCATGGTTTCACGCAAATGGACGTCCAAGTTCGCAAGCGGTTCATCGAGCAAAACCGCCCGCGGTTCCATGACAAGGCAGCGCGCCAGTGCCACGCGTTGACGCTGCCCACCCGAGAGTTCCGACGGACTGCGATCCGCATAGGGGCCAAGGGCAACGATATCGAGCGCCTCGGCAATCTTGCGATCCTGATCGGCACGGCTTAGCCCGCGCACTTCAAGCGGATAGCCGACATTGCGGGCAACCGTCATATGCGGCCACAGGGCATAGGACTGAAACACGATGCCAAGATTGCGGTCCTCGGGACTGATCATGATGCCGTTTTCCGGGCTTGCCATGACCTGACCCCCCAGCGAAATCTGACCCTGATCGGGTTCTTCAAACCCTGCCAGCAACCTTAGAAGCGTCGTCTTGCCACAGCCCGACGGGCCCAGCAGGGCCACGAATTCCCCATCGGCGATATCAAGCGAGACTTGGTTGACGGCCCGATAATCGCCAAAGCATTTGGTAATGCGCGAAAGATTTATGTCTGCCACGGTACAACTCCTTTGGGCAAACGACGCGCGGCAAGCTGAAAACAGCTCATCAGCGCGATCACCACAAGGACGACCAGAACCGCCACGGCCGAGGCCAGAACGGTGTCGCCACTGTCATCAAGATTGAAAATCAGAACGCCCAACGTCTCGTTCCCGGCCGACCACAACAGGGCTGAAACGGTCAGTTCGTTAAAGGCGGTCAGGAAGACCAAAAGTGCACCGGCCGCGGCCGAGGGTGCGGCAAGCGGCAACAGAATATCACGCAAGCGGCGCGACAACCCTGCACCACAGGCCTGGGCGGCTTCTTCAAGCGCCGGGTCAAGCTGGGTAAAGCTGTTCATCACCGGCCGCAGCGCGATCACCAGAAAACGCGCCAAATAGGCGACAAAAATGATCGCAAGCGTGCCATACAAACTGACATCAATCAGCGGAATGCGGATAAATAACAAAATGCAGGCAATCGCCAGAACCACACCCGGAAGCGCATAGGGCACTTCGACCAGAAGGTTGATCAGCTTGGTCAGGTTGGATGAACGCCGCACCATGACATAGGCCAGCGGCAGACACAGCAAAACCAGCGTGATCGCTGCGCCGACGGACAGAACAAAGCTGTTCTGAAACGCGCGGATGGTTGAGGGTTGCACGAACATGACTTCGTGGAATGCCTCGAACGTGGCGTTGGCAAATGTCAGCTTGACGCCAAAGGCCGGAACCAGTGCCGTGGTAAACAGGGCCAAAAGCGGAATGACCAGAATGGCAACCAACACCGCCCAAAGGGCGATTTCAACCAAGCCTCGGCGTGCGCCGAGTTTGACATCCAACGGACGCCCGACCATGCCCATCAGGCGATAATCACGTTTGGACAGCAAACGGTGATGCAGCGCCACGCCACAAATCGCAATCGCGCCGATCAGCATCGCCAGCACAGAAACCTCGCCCAAAACCGACGGGCCAAAACCGGCAAGCTTTTGATAAATCAAGGTTGGTAGCGTCTGGTAGCCTGCGGGAATGCCCAGCATTGCCGGAATGCCGAAATTGCCAAGTGCGGTCACAAACGCCATGGCGGTCCCGGCAATCAAACCGGGGCTTGTCAGCGGCAAAATGATCTGCCACCACAAACGCCCGCCACGTGCGCCGGCCAGACGGGCGGCTTCGATCTGTTCGCGGGGCAACATGCGCAAATTGGCGCGCAAGGTCAGAAACACGATGGAGGCATGCTGAATCCCCAACAAAAGGGCAATGCCCTCGGCCGAGTAAAGCGGCTGCGGCGATCCCAGAGGTGGTGCCATACCAATGGCATTTAAAAGCGCACTGCTGGGCCCGGTCAATTGCACCCAACTGAGCGCCGTAATTTGTGGCGGGATCATCATCGGGATCATGAAACAGAACACCAATGCGGCCTTGGCGCGGATATCGGTCAGTGCAACCAGAAAGGCAAAGGCGCCACCGATCAAAAGGGAAATAATCGTTCCCAGACCGGCGGTATAAAGACTGTTTGCCGTGGCCCGCCAGGTTGATGAATTGCCCAGCACGTCTTGAAAATAATCAAACGAAGGCACGCCACCGACCATCACACCTTCAAAACCAAGGCGCAGGATCGGCAAAATTGAAATAATAAATACCGGCACCACCAACCAATAGAGCAACCGGTCCGAAGACCGGTTGCCATTTGGTTTGGCGATTATGCCAGGCAGAACGCCGCGAAGGCGACCTGTAGCCTGCATTATTCAGCCCCGAAGATGTCTGCGAATTTCTGTTTGTTGGCTTCGGCCTGTTCCAGCGCGATGGCCGGGTTGAAGTCCATCAGCTTGATCTCGCTGCGTGCCGGGAAACCGGCCGGAAGCGCCATGTCGTTGCGTGCCGGGATGTAGCCCATATCAAGGACCAGTTCCTGACCTTCTTCGGACAGAAGGAAGTCAACGAACTTGTGGGCGGCATCGACGTTCTTGGCATCTTTCATGATCGCGACCGGCTCGGTCACGTAGGTCACACCTTCTTCCGGGAAGACGAAATCAACCGGTGAGCCGTCGGCCTTGCCACGGATCGCAAGGAAGTCGACAACCACACCATAAGGCTTTTCACCCGAAGCAACGGCCTTGAAAGTCCCGCCATTGCCACCTTTGGCGCGTGCTTCGTTGGCGGCCAGCGCCTGATAATAATCCCAGCCAAGATCCTTGTTCTCGGTCAGGGTGGACAGATGAATAAGAGCGGCACCGGAATAAAGCGGGCTTGGCATTGCAATCTGGTTTTTGACCGCCGGATCAGCAAGGTCTTTCCAGGATTTCGGGGCCTTGACTGCGGTATTGTAAACGATGCCGCTGGTGATCAGCTTGGTCGAATAGTAATAGCCTTCACCGTCATAAAGACCGTCTTCATAGGCACTTGCCTCGCCGGATTTATAGGCCTGCAGCTGACCTTCCTGCTTGAGACCTTCAAGCGTTACGGTATCGGCAATCAGAAGAACATCCGGGCGCGGGTCGCCTGCGGCAATTTCCGCACGCAGTTTCGCCATCAGCTTGGTGGTACCATCACGGACCCACTCAACTTCAATATCCGGGTTGGCAGCCATAAAGGCATCAACAGTGGTCTGGGCATCCTTGTTCGGCTGGCTGGTATAAAGAACCAGTTTCTCAGCAGCCTGACCCACAACCGGCAGCATCATCGCGGCAGAGGCCACCGCAGCAAGAAGAACGTTACGCATGATCGGCATCCCTTGATCGAAAATAAGGTTTCGTTCGAAAACGTTTCGACCCGGACGCTATATGGATTTCGATTTCAGTTGTGTGACAACACCAAGAATTAAATGTTTCAATAGGAAAACCGGGCTATGCAGCGGCGTTTCGGCCTGTCTATACTCAGATCACAAGCGAAATAACAACTTTCGAACGAAAGAACATCCGTGTCCAATACCCCTGATCCAGTGCCCCTTGACCGCCGACGCGACCGTATCGTCGCCCTTGTCACATCGACCGGCTTTATGGCGGTGGAGGAACTGGCCCGCCGGTTTAACGTATCAGTCCAGACCATCCGTACTGACCTGCGCGACCTGCATGAACAGGGGCGCGTGTTTCGCCGCCACGGTCTTGCGGGCCCGGCACCTGATCCGGATAACTCGGCCTATGAAAAACGCGAAGTCTGGAACCGGACGGGTAAAATGGCGATTGCCGCCAAGGTCGCTGATTTGATCCCGGAGGGCTGCACAATTGCGATTGGCACCGGCACCACCGCCGAACTCGCTGCCCAGCATCTGGCAGCGCATCGCAACTTAACGGTTCTGACAAACAACCTGCATGTGGTGATGGCGCTGCAAAATGCGCCCAATGTCACGCTTAGGCTTGCGGGTGGCACGGTGCGTACGCGTGACTTGGATATCATCGGCGCGGACAGTGCGGACTTTTTCGGCAGTATGCGGGCCGATTTCGGGATTGTCAGTGTTGGCGGCATGAGTGACGACGGGGATTTACTGGACTTCAATATGGATGAAGTCCGCGCCAGACGCGCACTGGTATCGTGCTGCGACCACGCGATCCTGATGATCGACGAGAAAAAGGTTGGTCGCAAGGCGCTTTGCCGCGACGGCCACGCCAGTGATTTTCAGACGGTACTGCTTAACACCGCTCCAAGCGATGCCCTGCAACGCGCACTGGTCAAGGCGCGCAGTCAGATTGTTGTGGTGTCTTAATCAACAAACAAGCGTGGCTTCTTCGCTGATGGTCAGATCACCCTCGACATGCAGGGTATGGTTGGGGGCGACTGCGATCCAGCTGTCGCTTTCGGTATCAAGCGGTTCTGAGACGACAATCACGTGATCATCGCGTTTGCGCCAGTAAAGTGATGGCGGTTTGTCGTCGCTGGCATGGCGGATGGCGCAGACGCTTTTGCCGTTTGACAGGCAGGCGGTGAAGCGGAACGGGGCACTGGCACCACGCAGTTTCATTTCGTTTTCGACCACCTCGATCGTGCGGCGGATTGCGCGGTGTGGATCATTGCGCAGTCCAAGCGTCAGCATCAGGCAAAAGATCAGTTCGCTATCGGTTGAGCCCTGTCGGCCTTCGTAAAATTCGTCTTCGATCATCATTTCAAGCGATCGACGCACCAGCGGATAATCGCCAATCTGGCCGTTATGCATGAACAGATAGGGACCGTTGGAAAATGGGTGGCAGTTGGTGCGGCTGGTGTGCGTTCCGGTCGAGGCCCGGACATGGGCGAAGAAAAGACCCGATTTGATGTGATGGGCAAGCGACCGCAAGTTCGGGTCATTCCAGGCCGGCAGGATTTCGCGATACAGCCCCGGTGTCGGGCGTTCATCGTACCAGCCAAGACCAAACCCGTCGCCATTGGTCGGCGTTTTCGCCTGTTCGGCATGCAGGCTTTGTTCGACCAGCGAATGGCGCGGCTCAAAGACCAGCTTTTCCAGATAAACCGGGTCCCCGATATAGCTTAGCCAACGACACATGATTTGCCCCCGCACATAAAATTTGATCGCGCACATCTAAGCCGGATAATTACATTACGGTCAATGTGATATTGTGTGTCTCTGCCCTGTTTCCAGGGCATGGCAGCAAACAGGGTTTTGTTGGCAAAAAGAACAACAAACCTCTTGCCAAGGCGGGTTATTGTCCGTATTTTCCGCGCCACAAAATGAATCGTGCTGGTGTAGCTCAGCTGGTAGAGCGGCGCATTCGTAATGCGTAGGTCGTAGGTTCAAATCCTATCACCAGCACCATTTTGTAAAACAAAGACCCGCCAAGACGCAGCCTGCTGCATCTTTGGCGGGTTTTGTGTTTCAAGGCCCTGGTTTGCGACTTCGTGCGATGCAATTTCGGCGCGATCTTTTCACATTCCACTCCCCACCCCGTCTGTTTGCAAGGAACCGTTATAACTTCTTGCAGATCAGGGGCGGCATGATGGCGGCCCTTTTGAGTGTTGCAAGACACCATTGGGGAGTGCAGGCATGACCGATAGTGACGCGCCCAAACCAGCCAAGGCTTCGACCAAATCCAGCGACAATTCCGATAACGGGCAACCGTCATCCGAGGCCGGTGCGGCAGACGCCGAAAACAATCTGCGCGAACCAACCGAAGCCCCGGACGCGATCAGCTCCGAGCAGGCCGCTGTGGATATGATGGCAGCCCTTTGCCGTGACTTTGGCCTGCCGGGCTTTGAGCAAGCCGCATCGGGCAGTCAGACTCAGTCATCACAGCAGTCACAACCAATGGAAACCGCGTTCCAGATCATTCAACGTTATCTGCTTGATGGCGGGACGTCATCGCCAACCCCAACAACCGCAAGTGCGCCGACGGAAGGTTACACCGGCCCGCTTGAAAACATGAACCCTTGGTACGGTGCCGATGGCGGTTCGTCTGCCACCAATAGCCCGGGCAGTACTGCGGACGCGCAATGGGGTGTAACCACGATCCATGCGGACGGCAGCACAACCGACATGACCGGCCCGGTGATCCGCGATGACATGTTCCGCACCGCCATGCCGACCCTTCAGGGCAAGGCAGACACCAGCGCCGATACGCCCGACTGGGCGATCAGCATGGAACAGGGCTATCCCCTGTCGCCGACCAAGACCAGTGCGCAGACAGCCATTTCTGCGAAAATGCTGGCACCCGATGTGCCAAAATCCTTGTGCAAATGGTCCTTGCATGTCGGCGCATCAACAGATGCGCAGTCCGAACTTTCTGTTACGGCACCGAATGCGGCCCCGTCACAATTGCGTGCACTTCTGTTTGATGCGATCGATGCCGATGGCGCAGCCCCCCAGATGTCCGAAGTGCCGATTTATGGCGGCGCACCGCATGCCATCCATCTTGAACAGACCGTTGGTGCGACAGGCAGCGAAGCAACCCCGGATGTGGCGTTGATCCGCCTGATCTTTGCCGATCGTGCGCCGGTACCCATCCATCTGGAATATGTTGGCACCCTGCCAAGCCCGATCGTTGCGGGAAATGTGATGGTGGCCCCCAATTCGAGCATTCCGTTCTGGGTGCAGATCACCCCGCCCAGCGAAGGCGACAAGGGGGCCGGTCTTGTTGTTCTGGTGCGTTATGAAGCAGAGACCAGCTTTGATGTCACCGCCCAGCTGATGACCCAGGCCAGAACCAGCACCCCGACCGCGATCCTGAGCTGCAACGCCCAGCATGATCAGTCGGCCTGCCGGGCTGCCAGCATGATCTCTGATAGCAGAGGACGGCTTGAAACCGGGTTGACCGGCCTGCCAACCGATCCGGATGCAGCCGATCTTGAAAAATACGGGTTCATCCCGCCGGCCTTTATGCTTGATGCAGACACAGGCGCATCGGCATCCGCACCGAGTTCGACGTCGACAAAAGCAGCAGCGAAAGCTGAACCCACACCCACGCCGGCAAAATCCAATGCAGCGGCAAAAACATCCGATCCGGGCGATGATGGTGACACCGACAACAGCGACAGCAGCAAAACCAGCAGCAGCGCCAATGCCAAATCGTCATCGGGCTCAAGCAAAGGCAAGAACGGCAATAGTGACAACACTGACAACACTGGCAGCACTGGTAGCAGCAAAGGAGGCAGCTGATGTCCGGGCAAGCGCAAAACGATGTGACCACGGCAAGTGATCGCAAGGATGCGGTCAGGAAGGCGTTCAATCAGGAATATCTGGCAACCCAGCAGGCCATGGCGCAGGCTGCCGAACGGGCGCGTGCGCAAGTTCTTGATCAAAAACAGACCATTTCCAATCATGCCGAAAACGTGAAATCCGGCGCACAGGCCCCGCAGCCCGCAATCGGCAGCCCGCAAACAGGGCAAGCCAACCCGCATCCTCAGTCGGCACAACAAGGGGCACCGCATATGGCATCAGATCCAAACATGCAGAACGGCCAGCAGGTGATGTTCGATATCGCCAATGAAATCCGTAACATCATCGCACGCGAGATTGACTTGCGCATGCAGGCCTTGTCCGAGAAGGTGGAAACCGCCCTTGCCGAAGCCTTCCCGCCACGGGATCCGACAAAGGACCAAAATCCCCAGCCTTCAAATCCCGCGCCCCCACAAAAGACATCCGGCAAAAAGACCTAGCCCGATGTTTACCACCGGGCCTGGCCCGGAACATCAACGCCAATAACAAGCGCGTCAACGCGCGACAATTTGTCCCGAACCGAACCCTCAGACCGCCTGGCGACGGCTGTGCCGTTATGTATGAACATACAACTATAGGATGTGTATAAACTTTTATTCACAATTTCTTTGCGGCTACGTCATAATGATTACCGCAAAAGTTATTCATCCTATGGTTGTACTATATCAACCGGAGGGGTCCATAGTGCAGAACGAAAAGAACAGTCCGCAGGATGAGGCAATCCTGACAGAAGCCGAGATCAGCTTTGCCAAAAGTCTTGAACAAAGCCTGTCTCTGGCGTTGGGTGATGATGACAAGGTGACGTCAATCTGGTCCCGGTTAAAACCCGAACAAAGGGCGCGCATTGCCGAAGATTATCTGGCAAAGCTTGCCGCGGCCGACGACCCGGGTGATCAAGAATCCGATCAAAAAGCCGATCATGGCAGATTGACAGCCCCGGCAAGTAGCGCCCTTGATGCACGCGCCATCATGCAATCGATGGCGCCAGCGGCAAAACCGGCAGATACCCGCCCCGCCGCAACCGCAAACCCCGGCACCGCAACAAACCAGGGCCAGCCACGATACAGTCCACCGCCCGGTTACCCGGCAGACTTCAACCCGCTGGCAGGCTTTCCGGGCCTTGAACCATCGCGCAGCGGCCCGAGCCCGGAAGACATCATTGCCGGTGCGCTTGGCACGCCTGGCAGCACACCGACCGACCCGCTTGATATCCTGCGTGGTCTTGTGCCCGGCGCCGAAAGCCCGACATTGCGCCAACCGGTGCCACATGTACCGGTCCCGCAAGCACCGGTGCCCCCGACGGCACCGACGGCACCAAATGCCCCCGATGACGGGCAATATTCCCCCTCGCAATCCACGCCGCAAACCCATCCGCAACCGGATGCCGATTTGGGACCGGCGGCGCCGAACTTCTGGCCGCTGTGGATTGATCAGCAAGACGCACTTTTGAAGCAATGCCTGAAACTGATGTCGGGCAATATGGATGATGCGCAGGATGCGCTGTCCGAGGCGATGGTCAAGGCATCGACCAAATTCGAAGAATCCATGGATGAAATCCGCAACCATCGCGCCTGGTTATCGCGCATTGTCCATAACGCCTGCATTGATTTGCACCGGCAAAACCGGCGCAAGGCGGAATATCGCGAAGAAACCCATGGCGCGGCCGACACACCGGCATCCCCGATGACCGCCCCGATCACCCCAAGCCCCGAGGAATCATATCTGGCTGGTGAAAAACTTGATCAGCTGGAGGCGGCCCTTCTGGAGATGCAAGAAAAACTGCGCAAGCCGCTTTTGATGCGCTGTGTTCAGGACCGCACCTATGACGAGATCGCAGCGGCCCTTGGCTTAAGCAACTGCGCGGTGCGCAAGCGTGTTCAGCTGGCCCGCGAACATCTTAGGGCTTCGGGCATTCAATAAGAATACGTGCGTAAAAAAACGACCAACTCGCAAAAAAGACGCGTCACAACGATACACCACCAGCGTCGATAGACTGAAAACGGGACGGCGAAACCCCGACAGAAACACAACAGCAAGCAGCACACCGCAAAGCGTAACGAAGGAGACTTTACAATGGCGATTCCGACCCCGGTAAATGGTCAGATCACTGATGCAGTCACCCAGGCTAACGTGAAAGTTCTGGGCGACGCCCCGGCAATGGCAATGGGCTCGATCTTCCAGTCCCTCGCACATTCCACCGGCATTCTTTATGAAAACGCCGTCAGCGCACAGCAGCAGATCGGCATCACCTCGCAGGCCGCAACCAACCAGGGCGTCATCCAGATCTATTCGGTCGACACGATGGCAGACTCTGTTGCGACCTCCAAAATTGCCAAAAGCGACGTTCCCGACAACATGCTGTCGCTTCTTACCGCTCTTCAGGCAACCAAGGGCTGATTTTCAAAACATCTTTGGCCCCAAAGCCAGTTTCAAATCGGGCGGTCGCAATCATCAGCGATCGCCCGATTTCATTTGACCAGGGCTTTGCAAAACAATCCGTTCTTTTGCAAGGCGCTGCGTCACAAGACGACACGCCCCCCGTCATCTGTCTGACCGCAACACACGCAAAACGGCTGGTTTGGAATATCTCTTCCTTCCGGCATTTCCCTAGGCAAACAGGAGATAAACAGTGGCTGATAACACTCCGCTAAATGGTCAGATCACAGATGCCGTGACCCAGGCGAACGTGAAAGTTCTGGGCGACGCCCCGGCAATGGCGATGGGTTCGATCTTCCAGTCCCTCGCACATTCGACGGGCATCCTGTATCAGAACGCCGTCAGCGCCCAGCAGCAGAACGGCATCACCTCGCAGGCCGCGACCAATCAGGGCATCCTGCAGATCTATTCGGTCGACACCATGGCTGACGCCGTTGCGACCTCCAAGATCGCCAAAAGCGATGTGCCCGACAATATGCTGACGCTTCTGACGACGCTTCAGGCAACCAGAAACTGATTTTGATCAGGGTTCCGGCCCGTCCAGCCCATATCACACCGGGCGGTCGTATTGATCTGCGACCGCCCGTTTTCATTGTGACTACGGTTCTGCAAGCAATCCAAGTTTTTGCCTGCCCATCGTCACAAGACACCAAGTCCCCCGTCATCTGTCTGACCGCAGGACATGCGGAAAGGGTCGGTTCGGGGCCTTACGTTCCTTCCGGCACTTCTTTAGGTAACCAGGAGATACACAATGGCTGATAACACTCCGGTCAATGGTATGATTACCGACGCCGTCACCCAAGCCAATGTCGAGGTCATGGGTGATGCGCCGGCAATGGCCATGGGCTCGCTTTACCAGTCGCTGGCGCATTCTCATGGCATTCTCTATGAGAACGCTGTCAGCAGCCAGCATCAGGTGGGCATTTCCTCTCAGGCGGCCACCAATCAGGGCGTCATCCAGGTCTACTCTGTCAACACCATGGCGGGGGCCGTTGCGACCTCGAAACTCGCCGCAAGCGACGTTCCCGACAATATGCTTTCGCTGTTGTCGGCTCTTAAGGCCACGACCGGTACGGCCGTGTCCTAAACATCCCCACTGGTTTCGCCGCCAACCCCGCCCGGCATGCATGCGCTTGCCGGGCTTTTTCTTTCACAAATGCCCGCGCTCGGCGTCAAACCGATACGTAGCACTTCCGCCAGCCCATTCCTCCAGACAAGGAGACGGACATGCCATCGGCACCACCTGAGCAAGACGGCAAGAAATCCCAGCACCACCCCGCCAGTCACCATGAAGATGATCATCAGTGCTCGGTTTCAGATCAGATCACTGACAGCGTTGCCCAGACCAATGTTGCCACGATGGGGGCCGGTCCGGGCTACGCCGCGTTGCAATCCATGATGGGTCAGGCGCAATCGCAGAACATCCTGATGGCGAACATGGTTTCGGCCCAAAAGCAAAATGCCATGATCGGCATGACGACCATGACCCAGAGCATTCTGCAAATGATGAAACGTCGTAGTTAATAAGGATCACCCCGATGAGCAATCCGAAAGAAGTCGACGAACAAATTACAGACAGCGTGACCCAGACCAACACATCGGTCATTGCCAATGGCCCGGCGATGGGCGCGATGCAGACCTATCTGTCGCAGGCCCAGGCACAGGGGATCCTGTTTGCCAACATGGTCAATGAGCAGCAGCAACAGGCGGTTGCCAGCCTTGCAACCACCATGGAATGCGCAAAAGCCACCCTGTCGGTTCAGGACAACAAGCCAAATTTTTTTACGGCACAGCAGGCTGGGACGAAGGGGAAATAGCATCTTGCTACGACCTCGATGCGACAGGGGGAGCAGATACCGTGTCCTTTGAGGACCCAGATTCACAAGGATCCGGCGACCCGAAAGGTGAAGGTCAAGATAACACCGAAACCAGTTCGTGGCTCGGCCAGCCAGACCCAATGTTTATGGGGGATGGATCGGACTATACGGAAAAGTTTGACTACGCCGCCAGCGCCCAGGGCGAACAGACAAAGGACGTAACATGAGTGATATCGTAAACCCGCAAGTTACCGATGCTGTCACCCAGACCAACGTCAAAATTCTGGGTGAAAGCCCGGCACAGGCGGTTTCCATGGCCATGCAGTCGCATTCCCATGCCACCGGCCTCGCCATGGAAAACGCAACCCTGACACAAGGCAACATGCAACAGGTTGCCAATACAGCAACGTCAAAGCTTGTTGCCCTGATCACCGCCCAGGCGGGCTAGGCGCAACAGACTCTAATTGATCACAATCACGTCCGTGCGACGTCTAGAGATGTGCGGTCAGACCGATCGCTTTTTCGGAGGATAACATGGCAATTCCAACCCCGGTGAATGGTCAGATTACAGACTCTGTGACCCAGAGTGCGGTCAGTGTTCTTGGTTCCGCGCCTGCGAATGCGATGGGTGCGATTTACCAAAGTGCAGCCCATTCAACATCGATCCTGTTCCAGAACGCTGTTCAGGCACAGCAACAGGCATCGATGTGTTCGCAAGCCGCCACCAATCAAGGCGTGATGCAGCTTTATTCCGTCAACACCATGGCGGGTGCGCAGGCAACAGCCAAACTCGGCCGGTCCGACAACAGCGACGCGCTTTTGACACTACTCGTAATTTTGGCAGCAACCCGCCGCTAGGCACATGATCCGTCTGGTCCTGCCCGGACCAAATACGGTCAAAACATGAGGGCGTGAAATGGCAGACAACACCCCTGTAAACTCACAAATCACCGATGCAGTGACCCAGAACAACGTCAAGGTTCTGGGCGAAGCACCGGCACAGGCCATGGGGCTTGTGTATCAGACGATGGCACATTCCATCAGTCTGTCGATGCAAAACGCCATGCAGACCCAAGGGGGCCTGCAGCAGATCGGCAACGCCGTCACATCAAGCGCCTGCCGTATGATCCTGGAAAGTACTGGCGGTGGCATGGGCGGCGGCAAAAGCGGCGAATAACGCGCCCGCCGATTTTATGGCTCCTGACCCGTCCCGACAGAGATAATCAAACCGGTCTTTTGACCCGTTGCATATGAGGTTTTCGATGGCAGACGACGACGCAAAACAGAACGAAGATCCGAAAGCTGATAACAAAGATCAGGGCAATGAGCCGGACAAAGCCGCGTCCCCCGCAGACAAGGACGGTGACGGCGACAAAAACGCAGCAGACGCCAAGGACGCGAAGGACGGTGGCGCTGCAAACGGCGATAAAAAGGCCGATGACAAGGATGATGCAAACAAACCCGCATCTCCGTCTGATCCCGCAGCCCCGGACAATCCGCCGGGCACACCGCCGCTCAGCACAGCATTGAACCCGCAGATCGTGCAGGCTGTCGGCACGACCAACCATGCGGTTCTGAACGGTGCGATCCCCGGCGCCAATGGTGTCGCCTATCAAAAGGTTGCCCAGGCCGCCGCCTATGCGGTGCAGGATTCCACGGATTATCTGCGCAATATCATGTCGATGGCATCCGCCACAACCGGTGTCGCCATGCAACAGATGCTGGCCACAAAGGAAGTCGATCCTTATTCGAAAATCATCGAGGCAGCAACCAAGGCAGTCGGCGACGCCCAGACAACCTTTTCCAAGGTCGGCACGTCAGCCAGTTCGGTGGTGAAGGATTTTGATAGCCTCGCCTGATCAGGCTCAGGCGCTGCGCATCAGCTCGATACGGTGGCAAGCCTCGGAGAAATCCGGGGCAAACAGTTTAAGACTGACACCCGTCCCCTGAAGCTCATACGCGCCCATTTCCTCTGTCGGGCAGGAAATGAACCGGGCCACGGTCGAACTGACCAGAACACGCCGGCCAAGTTGCTTGGTAAGCTGCTCGATGCGGGCTGCTTCGTTTGCCGCCTGCCCGACCACGGTAAAATCGACACGTTCCGACACGCCGACATTGCCGTAAATCACTTCCCCGACATGCATGCCAAGGCCGTAATCGAATGGCAGTTTTCCGACTTCTTCGCGCCGCGCATTTAGCGCATCAATGTTCAACTGGGCCTCGGCCGCGGCATAAAGTGCTGCGTAACAGGCGGTTTCAAGATTGGTTTCGTCTTCATCAATCGGGAAAATCGCAAGCGTTGCATCCCCGATATAGCGCAGAACCTGCCCACCGTGCTTAAGCACGGCACCGGCCGTTGCGCCAAAGAAATCATTCATTTCGCCCAGGAACGCATCATCACCGACATGGGTCGCAACCGAGGTCGAGTTGCGCATGTCCGAAAACCAGATCACCGCACGGGTTTTGGTGCTGTCGCCCAGTTTGATCTGACCATTGCGGACACGTTGCCCGGCATCGGTGCCAAGATAGGTTTCCAGAATGGTGCGGGTTTCTTCGTGGTTGATACGCATTTTGCACGACACGGCAAAGCGGCGCTGAATACCAGACAGGATCGCCAGATCTTCGTCCGAGAAACCGCTGGGACGGCGCGTCAGATAGGTCATGAAGATGCGGTTGCTATTAAGCGTACTGTCACTATCGGTCACGAACGGCGTCATCAGGGCGTAATAGTCCGTGCCCCGTTGGCGGCGGAAAGTTTCAAGGATCGGGAAATCGACAACCGCACTCGGACCAATAAGATGACGGCGCATGAAACTAACATCGTTCTCGATCATCCATTGCATGGGGCTTTCAGCCCAATCGCGATCCTTTTCGTCATCGCCCATATGGGTGGTACGCACAACCTGGCCGTTTTCCTTGGTCCAGATATAGGAAACACCTTCATAGAGCGGATGCAGGGTCTTGAACGCGACCATGACGCGATCAATCGGGATTCCGGATGCAACCAGACGGCTGGCCATGCCAGATAGAAGTTCGCTGATGTCGGTATCATCAAGCGCACATTCCATCAGCCAGTCGTTAACAGAGCGCACAAAGCCACGCGCGGCTTGCGCGTTATTGGTTCCGGGAAGCGGGGTTACCACGCCGGATGAAGACTGGTTGTTGGTCATGGGCACGCTCCGTCCGTTCGTCTGCTTGATTGTCGCACTGCCGTTGGTTCAAATCCAGACCCTAAATAGAACAGCAATGCAATTTAGCAATTATTGATTTGGAAACAGTTATTTTCCGGCAAACAAATGACTATTGGTCACTTAAAACGCAAGGGCTATCTGTCAAAAAACTGTCGCACAATGTCAGGAGAAAAATCTCAAGCCTTCGGACTGGTCGAAATCACAGCTATTGCGGCTGTGCCGGTGGCAGGTAGATACGCGCCAGAAGCCCGCCTTTCTGCGATTCTTCTAGGTATATTTCACCACCATGCGCCCGGACGGCGGTGCGTGCGATTGCCATCCCAAGACCAATACCGCCGGTATCACGATTGCGTGACGCTTCGATCCTGAAGAACGGTTCAAACACCTGTTCGCGCTGTTCGACCGGTATGCCCGGCCCGTCATCGGCGATTTCGATCCACAGCCCCCCATCATCAGCATCGCGTACCGCAACCTCGACCGTATCGCCGAAGTTCAGGGCATTGGACACCAGATTGCCAAAGGCGCGCTTGATCGACAGCGGCCGGCACGGATAAACGCGTGTGTCGACCTCGCCAATATATCTGATTGGGCGTCCGGTTTCTGCCAGATCCTCGACCGCGGATTCAACAAGGGCAGTCAGATCGATCTTGCGGGTTTCCTCGTTCGCGGTTTCTTCGCGGGCAAAGGTCATTGCCGCTTCGACCATCTGTTCCATTTCATCAAGGGTTTCGATGATGCGCGCACGGTTTTCCGGATCATCGACAAATTCGGCACGCAGGCGCAGCGATGTGATCGGGGTGCGCAGATCATGCGAAATGGCGGCCAGCATCCTTGTGCGGTCCTCGACAAAGCGTTTGAGGCGGGCAGTCATCCGGTTAAAGGCCCTTGTGGCGCGTCTGATTTCAATCGGACCGGTTTCAGGCACCGGTTCGGGATAATCCCCCCGCCCGACACGATCAGCCGCGCGCGTCAGCACGTCCCACGACCGCGAAATCCGGCGTGCGAGGAAAAAGGCGATCACGGCGATCACAAGCCCGGATGCCAGAACACGCAACAGGTTGTCGAAGACAAACCAGGGCGGGGCGACGACCCCGCCAATCATCGCTTCAAGCCAGACATCGGGTTCTGAGTCGGTTGATGTGCCATCCGGGCCAACCGTCTTGATTGGCACAAAAAGGCGCATCACCGGTGACGTGTCACAATCAAACCGGTCAAGATAGCGCAACGACCAAGGCGCGCGACGGTCATCAACGCGATCATGATGGTCATCGTCGTGGCCGGATCGCTCCATGCGGTCACGTTCCAGAAACGCATCCTTTTCACGCCGGAGTGTTTTGCGTTCGGTCCAACATTCATCCTCGGACAAGATTTCAACCCGCGCCGGGACCCCGGTTTCAAGGTCCAGTGCCTCGTTCAAACGCTGGGTCAGCGTGTCCGAGGTAAATCCGTCACCGGAAACCACATCACTTTCCGGCACCAGCCGCAGACGGTTTTGTGGTGATTGCGCCACACGCAACACATCGGCCCAGTTATCACGCGGCGTTGTTGTCAGAATGCGGGAAATTGCCGCCACCCGTGACAGCGCATAGCCGCGTCGCTCAGACGCCACCGCATCCCGGCGTTCTTCGGCCAGCATGACACCAAGGACGATGTGGGTCAGGATGATCGCGCCCAACAGCAAACAGACAAGCTGCGCGGTCAGACTTTGCGGCCAAAGACGTTTGATCAGGCGGCGCTTGGTCATTTTTCGGTCACCTCGCAGGTGAACATGTATCCCCCGCCCCAGACGGTCTTGATCAGGGTCGGGTTCTTGGCATCCACCTCAATCTTCTTGCGCAGGCGGCTGACCTGATTGTCGATACTGCGATCAAACGGGATGGCTTCACGCCCCTTGGTCAGGTCAAGCAACTGATCGCGGTTAAGTACCATGTTGGGATGTTCGACAAAGGCACAAAGCAGGCCATATTCCCCGGCACTGAGCGGTACAACCACATCATTGGCATCACGCAATTCATGGCGGGTACGATCCAGCACCCAGCGATCAAAATGCACCTGCCCGCCCGGAAGCGGCCCCTTGCGCCCGACCGGAAGACTTTGCGCACGGCGCATCACAGCCTTGATCCGCGCCAGCAACTCGCGCGGATTAAACGGCTTGGCCAGATAATCATCTGCGCCCATTTCAAGACCGATGATGCGATCGGTTTCCTCGCCAAGGGCGGTCAGCATGACAACCGGCACATCATAGTTTTCGCGCAGCCAGCGACACAAACTCAGCCCGTCTTCGCCGGGCATCATCAGATCCAGCACGATCAGGTCGGGTGCGATGTTGTCAGTCATCAGTTTGCGCAACTCGCGCCCGTCAGATGCAAGTGTCACACGATATTCATGCTGGCGCAGATACCGCCCCAGAAGGTCACGAATATCACGATGGTCATCGACAACAAGAATGTGGGGCTGGTCGCTCATATGCGGTCCTGAAATCAAAGTCGTTTGGTAAGCCTAACCTACCGCCTCGACCGGTATCGCTGAAACGGCAATTTGTATCAGATTGTCGCAAAGCGCCGTTTTGGCAAAGCTTGCGACCATTTTGCCCGGTCGCCGGGATCATTTCGCGACAATCATAGGCGATAACGGCCCTTAACACATTGATCCCCCACAAACCTGATGAGGTTCCCGATGAAACGCAAAACCATTCTTAAACTTGCTGCCGCCCTGATTGCCACCACCATGATCGCAACCCCGTTTGCAGCGACTTATGCATCGCCTGGCGAACGTGACCATAAAGGCGAATATATGCGGGGTGAACACGGTGACTTCGGCGAACATGGCAAGTATCACAAAGGCGGCATGTTCCATGGCGAAGGCCGCGCACGCGCCGTTCCCTTGACCACCGATGAAGCCCGCACGCTGGTTGATGCGATGCTTTTGAAAATGGGTGAATCCAACCTCAAGACCGGTGATGCCAAGGCATCCGAACAGGCAGGCAAGATTGATGTTGTCTTGCTTAATGCCAGTGGTGATGTGGTCGAGGTTTTGAAATTTGATGAAAAAACCGGCCGCATGGATCGCGGCACCCGTCATGACCTGCGCAAACTGATCGGCAAACCGAACAAAGACAAGGCCGCACGTTTTGATCGCAAATTCACCGCTGATCAGATGACACTTCTGGCCAATGCAATGGTGATCCGGTTTGGCAATGGTGAACTCAAACTGGGCGACATAACCGAAACCCCGCGCGGTACTTATACCGCCACCGTCACCAATCAGGCCGGTGACATCGTCCGCGAAATGGAACTGAGCAGCGTGACCGGTCGCCCGATCAGCTGATCGGTCCGTCAAAACCTGACCTTCCCCGGTCCGGGGACTTCCCCCCATCCCAACCGATACCCCGGACCCGCCTGCGCCCCCAAGGCTCCCCTTGGGGGCGTTTTGCGTTTTTGGGTTTAACTTCATCGGCTTGTCACGCGATTGGGTTTGACGGCTTCGTGTAATCCAAGCATTGTTACGCGCTTCTATAATTCGCCCCATGAAAGAAGCACCATGACGAACAACGCTCCAAAGTCCCAGCCCAGAACAGCCACCCTTGATGATATCCCCGCATTAACAACCCTTTGGCAGGAAACCGGGCTTTATCGCCCGTATAATCCGCCAGAATGGGATGTGCGTTTCGCGCTTGAAAGCAAGGAAGCCACCCTTTTCGTCTGGGAAGATAACAGCGATAACATTATTGGTTCTGTCATGGCCGGTCATGATGGGCATCGCGGCTGGGTCTATTATATGGCCGTAACACCAAGTTTGCAGAAATCAGGACTGGGTCGCCGCCTGATGGAGGTCGGGGAAAACTGGCTGCGCGATCAGGGTGTTTGGCGCATGCAATTGATGGTGCGCGCGGATAACCATGCGACACAGGATTTCTATCACCATCTTGGCTATCGCGCGTGCGACGTCACCGTGATGCAAAAGGACATCAATACCCCGCCTGCCGACCGCTAGAGCGCCAGAACATTACATGGCATCGGCGATGGTCGATGCCGCATTTTGCTCTGTCGGGGCTGGTTTTTGCTGATTTTTAATTGCGATTGTTGCGTGGGCAATCCGGCGCGCGCGCTCATACAGGCGGTTGATGCGTTCGACCATCGCGACTTCAATCCGGTAACGACGAATATCAAGATCGCGCGGGCCGATTTCGTCACTAACCTTGCGCAGTGTCGTATCAAGTTTGGTGGTGAACTCCGCCTTGCGACCCAGCACACGGTTGGCGGCCTCCAAATCCTCGGCCGAAAAGGCGGTCATCGCCTGTTTCAGGCAATCTTCGGCGATCTCGTAAAGCTCTGCCATTTTCTGGCGGTTTTCGTCTGATGGCATGTGGCGAATATCAAGCCATTCACCGACCAGCTTGACCATTTCCTCGCTGATCAGATCGCCGATGGCTTCAAGATGGTTGCTCACGGCCAGCTCGTTCTGCATGCGGTTGAGGTCCGCTGCCAGCAGTCCCGCACGCGGCAGTTTTGCGGCAAACAGCGCAATCGCGTCTTGCAGGCTATCGACCCCGTCATCGAGTTCGCCAAGTTTTGCAAGCTTTGGTCGTGTCGGGTTGCGCAGGTTTTCGCGCCCGCGCCGCACGACATCAATCACCACATCGCCCATATGGACAACCTCGTTGCGCAGCAGGCTGAGGGCAGCAGCCGGTGCCACGCTAAGTTCGTGAATAACGTATTTTGGCTCCGGGCTGAGCCTTGGTTCGGTATCGATTTCGGGCGGGACCAGTTTTTCGATCAGGCGCGCAATCCACGGCACAAACCCGATCATCAGGATGACATTGACGACATTGAAGATGGTGTGCGCATTGGCAATTTCGCGCGCGATGTCTGTTGTCTCGGGCGTGCGGCCGGTGGTGATGAATTCGACAAGCCTTACCAGTTGGTCAATAAACGGCAACCAGATCAAAACACCGACCACATTAAACAACACATGGCCAAGGGCGGTTCGGAACGCATCGCGGTTCTTGCCAATCGTCACCAGCAACGCAGTGACACAGGTGCCGATATTGGCCCCGAAAATAAGCGCGATTCCGCTATCAAGCGGCACCAATCCCTGCCCGGCCAGAACAATGACAATCCCCATGGTCGCCGCACTTGATTGCACCAACGCAGTAAAAGCGGCCGCGACCAGCATGGCGAGAAACGGATTGCGCATCTGGCTCATCACATCGATGAACGGGCCATAGGTCCGAAGCGGCTCCATGGCATCACTCATCATGCCCATGCCAAAGAACAGCATGCCCATGCCCAGCACCGCCTTGCCAATCAGCGTAAACCGCTTGCGATCGGCCAGCATCGTCATGGCAAAGCCGATGGCAATAAAAAGCGGCGCAATGGCATCAATCTTAAAGGCGATGATTTGCGCGGTCAGGGTGCTGCCGACATTAGCCCCCATGATCACGGCAATCGATTGGGCAAACGGCATTAGTCCGGCCGACACAAAGCCAACCACCAGAACGGTCGTCACACTTGAAGATTGTACCAACCCGGTAATGACTGCACCCGAAACTGCCGCCCAAATACGATTGCGCGTCATCCCAGACAAAACACG
>ENA-ORCZ01000130-ORCZ01000130.1-marine-metagenome-genome-assembly--contig:-NODE-130-length-78052-cov-10.375351_pt1 | contig 78052 bp, 72 predicted proteins | sample MGYA00237785_ERZ508519 | MGnify/ENA primary metagenome ERZ508519 (study PRJEB26189, sample SAMN06268790) | marine metagenome | isolation source: Bioluminescent Bay, La Paraguera, Puerto Rico | place...
TGTCGACCATCGGTCATCCGGGCCCCGCCACGGACTTCGTGATCTTCTCGCTGCACGTTGCCGGCGTGAGCTCGATCCTGGGCGCGATCAATTTGATCACCACCATCCTCAACATGCGTGCCCCGGGCATGACGCTGCACAAGATGCCGCTGTTTGCCTGGTCCGTGCTGGTCACCGCCTTCCTGCTGCTGCTGGCCCTTCCGGTGCTGGCCGGTGCCATCACCATGATGCTGACGGACCGCAATTTCGGCACCACCTTCTTCAATCCTGACGGCGGTGGCGATCCGGTGCTGTACCAGCATCTGTTCTGGTTCTTCGGCCACCCGGAAGTGTACATCATGATCCTGCCGGGCTTCGGCATCGTCAGCCACATCGTGGCGACGTTCTCCCGCAAGCCCGTCTTCGGCTACATGGCTATGGCCTATGCCATGGTGGCGATTGGCTTCGTCGGTTTCGTCGTGTGGGCGCACCACATGTACACCACCGGCCTGAGCCTCGACGTCCAGCGCTATTTCGTGGCCGCTACCATGGTCATCGCGGTGCCGACGGGCGTGAAGATCTTCTCCTGGATCGCCACCATGTGGGGGGGCTCGATCACCTTCCGCATTCCCATGCTCTGGGCCATCGGCTTCATCTTCCTGTTCACCGTTGGTGGTGTGACGGGCGTGGTGCTGGCCAATGCGGGTGCTGACCGTGCGCTGCACGACACCTATTACGTGGTGGCCCACTTCCACTATGTGCTCTCGCTGGGTGCGGTGTTCTCGATCTTCGCCGGCTGGTACTACTGGTACCCCAAGATGTTCGGCTACATGTACAACGAGTTCCTGGGCAAGCTGCACTTCTGGGTCATGTTCGCCGGTGTGAACCTGATCTTCTTCCCGCAGCACTTCCTGGGCCTGGCCGGCATGCCGCGCCGCTACATCGACTACCCCGATGCCTTCGCGCTGTGGAACCGCGTCTCTTCTATCGGCTACTACGTAACCTTCGTGGCGATGATCATCTTCTTCTACGCCACCTGGGAAGCGAGCCGGAAGAAGCGTCCCGCCGGTGACAATCCCTGGGGCGATGGCGCGACCACCCTGGAATGGACCCTGAGCTCGCCTCCGCCGTTCCACCAGTTCTCGACGCTGCCAAAGATCGAGAGCAAGGACGCGCACTAGGCGCTCCGGACGGACAGAATTGCGGATCGCGCCCCTGGGTGCGGTCCGTTCACCAAGGAAAGACCCGTGGCCTATATCGACAACAGCAGTGATGTTCCCGCCCTTGCTGGCGGTGCACGCGTCGAGGACTACCTCGCGCTGCTGAAGCCACGCGTCATGTCACTTGTCGTGTTCACCGCATTGGTGGGCATGCTGGTGGCCCCGGGCGGGATCAATCCCTTTGTCGGCCTTGTTGCCATTGTCTGCATTGCCATCGGGGCAGGCGCCTCGGGCGCGCTCAACATGTGGTACGACGCCGATATCGACCGGATCATGACGCGCACCCGCAAGCGCCCGATCCCGGCCGGCAAGATCACCGGCGACGAGGCCCTTGCCTTCGGCATCACGCTGGCGATCGGCTCGGTGGTCACGCTCGGCCTTCTGGTCAACTGGTTCGCAGGCGCCTTCCTGGCCTTTACCATCTTCTTCTATGTCATCGTCTACACGATGTGGCTGAAGCGCTCGACGCCGCAGAACATCGTCATCGGCGGTGCCGCCGGAGCGTTTCCCCCTATGGTCGGCTGGGCTTCGGTCACCGGTTCGGTCAGCCTGGAAAGCTTCATCCTGTTCCTGATCATCTTCATGTGGACGCCGCCGCATTTCTGGGCGCTGGCGCTGTTCAAGAGCGTGGATTACCGCGCCGCCGGCGTGCCGATGCTGCCCGTGGTCGCAGGCGAAACCAGCACCCGGCACCACATCCTGGTCTATTCCCTGCTGCTCGCCCCGGTTGGCGTCGCGCCTTATTTTCTCGGCTTCGCCGGTCCGGTCTACGGTGCCGCGTCCGCTCTGCTCGGCATGGCCTTTGTCGCGCTGGCCGCCGATGTCTGGCGCAAGCGCGAGGGAGATGCGGCACGCTTTGCCTGCATCCGCCTCTTCAAGTTCTCCATCTTCTATCTGTTCCTGCTGTTCGCCCTTCTCCTGGGCGAAAGCCTGGTGGCGGGAGCCTGACATGATGGCCGAAGAAGAGGATCGCGGCATCACGCTGACGGACGAGCAGAAGAAGAAGCGCCGGTCGCGCTCGATCGCGATTGCGGTCGCGCTCGGCGCGCTTGTCGTCCTGTTCTACGTGGTCACCATCGTCAAGCTGGGACCAGGTGTCCTGAACCGGCCGCTGTGAGGTTAGAGACAGTGAGCAAAACGCAAGACAGACAGAGCCTTTCAAACAGCAACCGCAAGGTCGCGATTGTCTGCGCCACCGTGTTTGTCGCGATGATCGGGGCCGCCTATGCCGCCGTGCCGCTCTACAATCTCTTCTGCAGCGTCACGGGCTTTGGCGGGACGACCCAGGTCGCCGACAGCGAGAGCGATCTGATCATCGACCGGAAGATCACCATCCGTTTCGACGGCAACGTCAATCACGATCTGCCCTGGAAGTTCAAGCCGAAGCAGCGCTCCGTCACGGTGAAGATGGGCGAGACCGCGCAGCTCGTCTATCTGGCGACCAATACCGGCAGCAAGACGACCGTAGGGACCTCGACCTTCAATGTGTCGCCGCCGACGGCCGGTGTCTATTTCAACAAGCTTCAGTGCTTTTGCTTCACCGAGCAGGAGCTCAAGGCCGGCGAGACCGCCGAAATGCCGGTGGTCTTCTTCGTCGACCCGGAGATGGACAAGGATCCTGAACTGGACCACGTGAAGGAAATCACTTTGTCCTACACCTTCTTCCCGGTAGAAGAACCGGAACGTCCTGTTGCAGCGAAGGCTGAAGAGCCTGCCGCTGAAACGAAACTTTGAGTGATTGGCGCGAGACCGCGTTTGAGATGACTGTGTTTGGGGAGCTTGCCGATGGCTGAGGCACATACCAAAAATCACGATTACCACCTGGTGGATCCGAGCCCGTGGCCGTTCATCGCGTCCATCGGCGCGTTCCTGTTCGCGCTTGGGGCGATCGGCTTCATGAAATACGGACAGGGCACGGAATTCGTCCTGTTCGGCCTCGATCTGACCGGCTGGGGTCTCTTCGTGGTCGGCCTGGCGATCATCCTCTACGTGATGTTCGGCTGGTGGCGCGATACCATCCGCGAATCCCGCGAGGGCTATCACACCCGCGTCGTGTCGCTGCACCTGCGCTATGGCATGCTGCTGTTCATCGCGTCGGAAGTGATGTTCTTCGTCGCCTGGTTCTGGGCCTATTTCGATGCCTCGCTGTTCACCGGCGAGGCGATCCAGTACGCCCGCGTCGAGGCGACCGGCGGCCACTGGCCCCCGGAAGGCATCGCGACGTTCGATCCCTGGCACCTGCCGCTGCTCAACACCCTGATCCTGCTGTGCTCCGGCACGACGGTCACCTGGGCCCACCACGCACTGCTGCACGATGACCGGGAAGGCCTGAAATGGGGCCTGACGCTGACGGTCCTGCTCGGCATTCTGTTCACCACCTGCCAGGCCTACGAATATGCCCATGCGGCCTTCGCATTCGACGGCAACATCTACGGTGCGACGTTCTTCATGGCGACAGGCTTCCATGGCTTCCACGTGATCGTCGGAACCATCTTCCTGCTCGTCTGCCTGATCCGCGCGACGATGGGCCAGTTCACGCCGCAGAAGCATTTCGGCTTCGAGGCCGCCGCCTGGTACTGGCACTTCGTTGACGTCGTCTGGCTGTTCCTGTTCGTCTCCATCTACATCTGGGGCGCAGGCACGCCGGCCGCTCACTAGGGCGGTATCGTCAAGGTACTGAACGCGCCCGATCCGCCAGCCGGATCGGGCGTTTTCGTTTCCGGTTCAATTCACGAGGCACGACATGGAAGACAAGGCGCATTTCCCACCGGTCAATCCGGTTTCCGCGGGCCTTTCCGGCAAGTGTCCTCGCTGCGGTCAGGGAAACCTGTTCGACGGTTTCCTGTCCGTCAAGAAATCCTGCATGTCCTGCGGCCTCGACTATTCCTTCGCGGACAGCGGCGACGGCCCGGCGGTCTTCGTCATCATGATCGTCGGCTTCATCATCGTCGGCCTGGTGCTGTTCGTCGAACTGAGCTTTCAGCCGCCGATCTGGGTGCATCTGGTCCTGTGGCTGCCGCTGACCGTCATTCTGGCCGGGGGTGTCCTGCGTCCGCTCAAGGGATTGATGATCGCCCTGCAGTACCGGCACAAGGCGGCGGAAGGCCGTCTCGACGAGGGCCAGGATTGATCACATCAGTGAGTCCCGCCCCTTAATCACGAAAGCATTTCCCGGCCATGGGACCGATCCGCAAGCTTCTCATCCCGACGATCGCTGCTGCCGCGGCGCTCTTCGTCCTGCTCAATCTCGGCTTCTGGCAGCTCGACCGGCTTGCCTGGAAGGAGCACCTGATCGACCAGGTCGAGCAGGGTGTGTCGAAGGATCCGGTCGCCGCGCCCGGACCCGATGCATGGGGAACCCTCGAGGAGACCGACGACTACCGCCACGTCGAGGTGACGGGCGAATTCCTGCCGGACGCGGTCTACTATTATATCGCTCTTTCCGACCCGGCCGGGCCGGTGGGCGGGCCGGGCGAAATGGCCTATGCGCCGTTCAGGACGTCCGAAGGCTGGACGGTTCTCGTCAACCGCGGTTTCCTGCCCCAGGACCTCCCTGCGAATCTCCGTCAAAAGGCACTCGTTCCCCCTGAGGGGCAGATGGAACTGACCGGATTGCTGCGCCTGAGCGAGAAGCCGAACTGGACCACGCCGGAACCGAACCCGGCCGACCGTATCTGGTTCGCCCGGGACACGGATGCCATGGGAGAGGCTCTGGGTCTGGATGCGGCCGGTCTCGCACCCTACAGCATCGACCTCGACGCGGCCTTCACGCCCTCGGCCGGCCTGCCCCAGGCGGGCGAGACGATCGTTCGCTTCAAGAACGATCACCTCGGCTACGCCCTCACCTGGTTCGGCCTCGCCGCAACGCTCGTCGGTGTCTTCCTGACCTACGCCGCCAGCATTCTGTGGCCGAGAAACCGGCAGGCGGGATGAATGCCCGGTCTTTGTTCCCTTCCTATTAGGGCAGAGCTGCTGCGTTTCAAAAAAAGTCTGTGGTCGGCCCGCTGTAACCTCTCCCATGGGGAGAGGTCGGCGCAAAGCGCCGGGTGAGGGGTTGGAACCGTCCGTTATTTTCTGACGTTTGAGCCCCTCACCCCAACCCTCTCCCAATGGGAGAGGGAGTCAGGCCTTGCTGAATACGAAAACCCTACTTGAGGCCGGGATAGGCCTACCTCAGCCCAGTTCGGCCAGGATCGCCGCGGCGCCGGTTTTGGTCGCCTCGCCGGGAGTGTCCTCGATGGCGAGGAAGGTGACGACGCCGTCCGTGGCGATCAGGGCGAAGCGCTGCGAGCGGACATGGCCGAAGATCGGCGCCGGGCCGAGGCCGAGGCCGGCGGCCTCGACGAATTCGGCGGCGGTGTCGGACAGGAAGACGATGTCGCCGGCGCTGGAAGCCTTTTTCCAGGCATCCATGACGAAGACGTCGTTGACCGAGAGAACCGCGACGGTGTCGATGCCCTTGTTTTTCAGCGTTTCGCCATGTTCGACAAAGCCGGGCAGGTGGTTCATGTGACAGGTCGGTGTGAAGGCGCCGGGCACGCCGAAGAGAACGACGGTCTTGCCGGCGGTCAGGTCGCCGGTCGTCATTTCGCCCGGACCGTCGCCGGTCATGATCTTGAACGTGGCCTCCGGAAGGCGGTCTCCAACCTTGAGTGTCATAACAATTATCCCTTGTCTCGCTGCTGCGGAAAAGGCGCAGCCCGCAGCACAGATAGAGCGTTCGGGCCCGGCCGTCGAGGGAGGCCTCGGCGAGACCTGCTTTTGAAGCGGATTATTTCACCCAGTCCGGGTCGATCGGTTGAAGACGCTCGACCGCCTTGCCGCCGGCGGAAAGGACCAGCCGGAGCGTGCTGTCGCCATCCGTGACCGAAAGTCCCTTGGTCGGCAGCTTCCAGGTGGCCTCGCCATTGCCCTCGCCGGTCAGTTCGGGCAGGCCGATATACGAGCCCTCGGGCCCCGCGGCGAACAGGTCCGGGGAGGGCGCGCCCGGCACTCTGGCCTTGATGACAAGGTTGTCGCTGTTTTCCGGCCGTGTGACCGACGTGATTTCGAGATCCCGGCCGGCATTTGCCGCAGGCACCGCGGCAAGATCCCGCGCGATGAGTTTCGCCGCCAGCTTGTCGCTCTCTGCTTCCGGTGAGAGGTCGAGTGACAGCGAGGCATCCCCGGGAACGCAGATCTCGTTGCAGACGCCGAAAAAGACTTCGACCGCGAACCTGACGGCTTCCTGCGGATTGCCGGGGATCACCCTGATCGGCAGCACGATGCCGTCGTGATAGACGATCGATTGGGAAAACCCGTCATCAAAGCGCTCCGGCGCCGGATAAAGGATCTCGACATCCTCCACATTGCCCGCATCGGGAATGGAGATCTGCGGGGGAATGCCGGATTCTCCCGGATAGCGCCAGTATGTGTGCCAGCCCGGTTCCAGAAGGAATTCCAGCCCGGCCAGGTAGTGTCCGTCCTTCAGGGGACCGGAGGCGATCAGGCGCACCGCGCCGCCCTGGACTTCGGTCCAGTCCGTCATCGCCGCCTGGGCGGCGGAGGTGGCCAGGGCGAGGGCGAGGGCGAGTGTCGGGACAATCCGTTTCATGCACTCAGTGCTACACGAGTTTCGCGCAAGCGTCATCGGCAAGAATGGGGCATTCGGTCATATCCTTGTGACGGCATTGTGAGACCTGCGAGGCGGCCGGACCGGGAAAGAGACGTTAACAAACCCCGCTAAAGAGGCTATGCTTTCGGGGAGGCAGAGAGCGTCAACAGGAAACGAGGTACGCATGGCCGCATCCGAAGCAACAGATTCCCTGGAAGGTCAGTTTCTGATTGCGATGCCGAGCATGGCCGACAGCCGGTTCGAACACTCTGTCATCTACATGTGCTCTCACTCCGATCAGGGAGCCATGGGACTGGTGGTCAACCAGATTGCCCGGCATCTGTCCCTGGAGGAGTTGCTTATTCAGCTGGATATCGTCAACGACGACAGCGCCATCCGCCTGCCGGCCCGTGTGCGCGATATGAACGTGCACAAGGGCGGTCCGGTCGAGGTGGAACGCGGCTTCGTGCTTCACAGCGACGATTTCATGCTGAACCAGTCCACGCTGTCGATCGACAACGGTATCTGCTTGACGGCCACGCTGGAAATCCTGCGGGCGATGGCGAACGGCGCCGGTCCTGCCCAGGCGATGTTGGCGCTTGGTTACGCGGGCTGGGCGCCGGGTCAGCTTGAAAACGAGATCCAGTCGAACGGCTGGCTGACGGCGCCTGCCGATCCGGACATCCTGTTCGACCCGGATTCTGAATCCAAGTGGCATCGCGCTCTGGCAAGCCTGGGTATCGACCCGGCAATGCTCTTTTCCGACGCGGGCCACGCCTGACCGTCCTGCACGCCTTCCCGCCGCGCCTTGTTCACCTGCAGTCACCATTTTCGCCAAAAGCGACTTGCGCATGAATGTTATGGCGCGTAAGTCCCATCAATGGCATGGTTTGTTTCAAATCCGCCGGGTTTCAAGTAGGCTGTTGGTCTGCTTGCCCGGGCGGAGCGGGCAGGGCGTCGTCGGAACAACCCGGTATTCATGCCGGGCCGCATAAATACGGGTATTGATCGGCCTCCGGAATTACTGGCATTCTGAGGTCTTCCGGATCCGGACTGTCCTGCAAGACAAAACAAAAGGGAAGCGACGCGGTGAAATACAGCAGTACGCGCGGTGAAGCACCGGTTCTGGAATTTTCCGATGTCCTGCTACAGGGGCTTGCCCGCGACGGCGGCCTTTATCTTCCCGAGACCTGGCCGCAATTCGACAGCGAAACCATTGCCTCCTTCGCCGGAAAATCTTATCAGGACGTCGCCTTTGCGGTCGTCAGCCCGTTTATCGGCGATGCGATCCCCGAACAGGATCTGAAGGCGATGATCGCGGAAGCCTATGCAGGATTCCGCCACCCGGCCGTCACGCCGCTGGTGCAGACCGGTCCGAACACCTTCATTCTCGAACTCTTCCATGGGCCGACGCTGGCGTTCAAGGACGTGGCGATGCAGCTGCTCGGCCGCATGATGGACTATGTGCTCACCAAGCGGGGCCTGCGCGCGACCATTGTCGGCGCCACCTCGGGCGACACCGGCGGTGCGGCGATCGAAGCCTTCCGCGGGCGCGACCGCACCGACATCTTCATCCTGTTCCCGGACGGGCGCGTGTCCAACGTCCAGCGCCGCCAGATGACCACCCCTTCGGAAGAGAACGTCCATGCCCTGGCATTGACCGGCAACTTCGACGATTGCCAGGCGATCGTCAAAGGCATGTTCAATCATTTTTCCTTCCGTGACCGGGTGGCGCTTTCCGGCGTCAACTCGATCAACTGGGCGCGTATCCTCGCCCAGATCGTCTATTACTTCGTTGCCGGCGCCGCCCTCGGCGCGCCGCACCGGAAAATCTCCTTCACGGTGCCGACCGGCAATTTCGGCGATATCTTTGCCGGCTATGCGGCAAAGATGATGGGGCTTCCGGTCGACAAGCTGATCGTCGCCACCAATGTGAACGACATTCTTGCCCGCACGCTTGAGACCGGCCGTTACGAGAAGCGCGGCGTGACGCCGACGATTTCGCCATCCATGGACATCCAGGTGTCGTCGAATTTCGAGCGGCTTCTGTCGGAAGTCTGCGGCCGGGACGGCGCAGCGGTGCGCCGGATGATGAACCAGTTGACCCAATCCGGCAGCTTCACCATCGAAGAGGGGCCGCTGCAGAGCATGCGGGCGGCGTTCGGCGCGGGCCGCTGCGACGAAGACGAAACGGCTGCGACCATCGCCGAGACCTGGAAAGAGGCGGGATATCTGCTCGATCCGCACACGGCGATCGGCGTGCATGTCGCCAAGGATCATACTGACAGCTCGGTTCCGATGGTGGTTCTGGGCACGGCGCATCCGGCGAAATTCCCGGATGCGGTCGAAAAAGCCTCCGGTGTTCGGCCGGAATTGCCTGAAAACCTGAAAGACATGATGACTGCGGAGGAACGCCAGCAGGTTTTGGCGGCAAAACAGGACGTGGTGGAACGATTTATCGAAGATCACGCCCGGGCCGTCACCGCTGGGGTGTAACTATATGAATGTAAAGACAACTGTTTTGGAAAACGGGATGACGGTCGTCACCGACCAGATGCCTCACCTGAAAACCGCGGCTTTGGGCGTATGGGTCCGCACCGGATCCCGGGCGGAAACCGTTCACCAGAACGGCATCACCCATCTTCTGGAACACATGGCCTTCAAGGGCACGAAGACGCGAACGGCCCGCGGCATCGCCGAGGAAATCGAGGCTGTCGGCGGCGAGCTGAATGCCTCTACCAGCATTGAACACACCAATTACTACGCCCGCATCCTGGCGGAAGACATGCCGCTTGCGGTCGATATCCTGGCCGACATCCTTCAGAATTCCACCTTCGATGCGCAGGAGCTGGCCCGCGAGCAGCACGTGATCCTCCAGGAGATCGGTGCCGCGAACGACTCGCCGGATGACCAGGCCTTCGACCTGTTCCAGGAAACCGCCTGGCCGGATCAGGCGATCGGCCGGCCGATCCTCGGCACCCCGGAAACGGTCAAGGGCTTCAACCGCGACGCCTTGAACGCCTATCTGGCCGACCGCTACCGGGCCCCGGACATGGTTCTGGCGGCCGCCGGCGCGGTCGACCATGACGCCTTCGTCGCACTTGCGAGGGAAAAGTTCGGCGGCTTCAACGGCGAAGCCGCGGCCGAGGAATCGCAGGCCCGCTATTGCGGCGGCGAAACCCTGCGCAACAAGGACCTCATGGAAGCCCAGGTCCTGATCGGTTTCGAAGGCCGCCCCTACAAGTCCGCGGACTATTACGCCATCCAGATCCTGGCCTCCGTTCTCGGCGGTGGAATGTCGTCGCGGCTCTTCCAGGAAATCCGCGAGAAACACGGCCTGTGCTACGCCATCTACAGCTTCCATTGGGCGTTTTCCGACACCGGCCTGTTCGGCCTGCATGCCGCAACCAGCCATGACGATCTCGGCGCGCTGATGCCGATGATCGTCGACGAACTCGTCGCGGCGACCCAGACGATCACCGAAGAGGAGGTCGCCCGGTCCCGCGCGCAGATCCGCGCCGGCCTGATGATGGCGCTCGAGAGCCCGGCGGCGCGCGCCGGACAGATCGCCCGGCAGATCCTGGTCCATGGCCGCGTGCTTGGACCGGACGAGATTTCCAGCAAGATCGAAGCCGTCACCGCAGCGGATATCCGCCGGGTGGCGCATGAAACCTTCGTCGGCGCCACGCCGACCCTGACCGCGATCGGCCCGGTGGACGGGATCATGACCGCGGATGAACTGGTGGACAGATTGCAGCAGGGCCCGGTGCTGCGGGCTGCTTCAATGTAGGCACGGAGAGCGGGGCATGGCGCTGCTGCGGCCGGGATCGTCAACTGACGCAGAATTGCTGATCGAGGCCGGTGACTATTATCTTCGTCCGCCGATCATGTCCGACTTCCGGAACTGGGCGGGCCTGCGCTCGGAGAGCCGGGCCTTCCTGAGGCCCTGGGAGCCGCTCTGGCCTTCAGACGACCTGACCAAGACCGGCTTCCGCCGCCGCCTGCGCCGCTATTCCAGGGACCGCAAGGAAGGCCGCAGCCTGTCTTTTCTCCTGTTCCGCGCGAGGACGGACGAGATCCTCGGCGGCCTGACGCTCAGTAACATCCGCCGCGGTGTCAGTCAGACAGCTACGCTCGGCTACTGGATGGGGCAAAGACATGCGGGAAAAGGGCATATGTCCTCCGCCGTCGCCATGATCTTGCCGTTTTGTTTCGACGTGTTGAACCTTCACCGAATAGAGGCGGCCTGTCTGCCGTCCAACATGCCGTCCATCCGGCTGCTCGAAAACGCAGGGTTCCACCGGGAAGGGTACGCACGCAACTATCTGCTGATCAACGGAAGCTGGCAGGATCACCTGCTGTTTGCATGTCTGGCGGAGGATCACGCGTCGCGTCCCGGAAAAGTGGCACCGAGTGTCGAGGGCATCTTGAAAGAATTCTTGTGACATGCGCCCTAACCCGGTAGTTCTTCGCCCCATGTCGATTTTGTTACCGGATCCCGTCAACAGCGTGTTCAAAAGCTTTGTCGTTCTTGCATTTTGCGTGATGGTCTCCGCGCTCGCGGCTCTGCCCGCTCGAGCGCTCGAACCGATCCCCGTGCCCCTCGACATCGAGGCGCTGGACATTACCAATTCCATCGATCTCCACCGGGAGGCGGGCACCCGCCTGCAGGTGTCGACGGCTCCGGGCGCGGACGGCATCGTGCGCCGCATCGAGGTGCCCTCGCGCGACGGCACCAACACCAACTGGGCGGTTTTCGCGCTGGCCAATACCAGCGACGAGCAGATCGACCGGCTGATTGTCGCGCCGAACTACAAGCTGGTCGGATCGGACTTGTTCTGGCCGGATCTGGGCTCCTCGCGCATCGCGGCGATCACGCCCAGCCAGGGCATTGCCCCTGAGCGCCAGAAAAGTCTTGAGGCGGACGTCTTCCTGGTCACGCTCGATCCCGGCTCCATCGTCACCTTCGTCGCGGAAATGACGACGCCGAACCTGCCGGAGATCCGGATCTGGGAGCCGGATGTCTATGAGGAGACGATCAACGCCTACACGCTCTACCGCGGCATCATTCTGGGTATTTCCGGCCTGCTGGCGCTGTTCCTGACAATCCTCTTCGTGGTCAAGGGAACCGTCATGTTCCCGGCGACGGCGGCGCTTGCCTGGTCGGTGCTCGCCTATCTGTGCATCGATTTCGGCTTCTGGGGGATGGTGTTCAATCTGGAGGGCGGAGGCAGCCAGCTCGCGCGCGCCTGCGCGGAGGTGATGCTGGCGGCCAGCCTGATCATCTTCCTCTACGCCTATCTCAACCTGAACCGCTGGAACATTCACTATTCCCACCTGGCGCTGACGACCCTGATCCTCATTCTGGGGCTTCTCGGCGTGGCGGTCTGGGACCCGTCGATCGCAGCCGGCATCGCGCGGCTCGCGCTTGCCGTCATCGGCATCCTGGGTTTCGTGACCATCGCCGTCCTGGCCTTCCAGCACTACGACCGCGCGATCCTGCTGATCCCGACCTGGTGCCTCCTGATCGCCTGGCTGGTCGGCGCAGGCATGACGGTGACCGGCTATCTCTCCAACGACATCGTTCAGCCCGCCCTCGGCGGCGGCCTGGTGCTGATCGTCCTTCTGATCGGCTTCACGGTCATGCAGCACGCCTTTGCCGGCGGCGCGGTCGCACAGGGGCTGATATCCGACGTGGAACGCAAGGCGCTGGCATTGACCGGCGCGGGCGACATCATCTGGGACTGGGACATCGACCGCGACCGCATCTATACCGGCAACGAGGTCGAGGATCTGCTCAATCTCCGTCACGGCACCCTGGAAGGGCCGGCGCGCGACTGGCTGGAAGTGCTGCACCCGCAGGACCGCGACCGGTTCCGGGCAACGCTCGACGCGGTGATCGACCAGCGGCGCGGCAAGGTCATGCAGACGTTCCGCCTGAGATCGGAGGACGGCCATTTCCGCTGGTTCCGGCTCCGTGCCCGTCCGATCATCGGCTCCGACGGCGAGGTGATCCGCTGCGTCGGCACGCTTCTGGACGTTACCGAGGAGCGCACCGCCGAAGAGCGGCTTTTGCACGATGCGGTCCACGACAATCTGACCGGCCTGCCCAACCGCGAGCTGTTCGTCGACCGCCTGCGCACCAGCGTCGTCCGGTCGAACACCGAGGAAGCCTCCAAGCCGACCGTTCTGGTGCTCAATCTCGACCGCTTCAAGCAGGTCAATGACAGCATCGGGCTCTCCGCCGGCGACAGTATCCTGCTTACCGTCGCCCGCCGCCTCGGCCGGCTGATCGGCCAGCAGGACACGCTCGGCCGCCTGTCGGGCGATCAGTACGGTCTCGTGCTCTTATCCGAACAGGAACCGGACCGGATCGTTGCCCTGGCCGATTCCCTGCGCAAGGCGGTTCGGGCGCCGATCACCTTCGGCGACCGCGAGATCTTCCTGACCTGCTCCGTCGGCATCGCCTTCTTCGAAGGCGGCAAGCAGGGCGTCGAGGATATGCTCACCAATGCGGAAATCGCCCTCAACCATGCCAAGCGGCTGGGCGGCGACCGCCAGGAAGTCTTCCGCCCGATCCTGCGTCCGCTCGACAAGAACATCGTCGATCTGGAAGCCGATCTCCGCGAGGCGATCAAGAAGGAAACGCTCGGCGTCTTCTTCCAGCCGATCATCCGCCTGGAAGACCAGTCGGTTGCCGGGTTCGAGGTGCTTGCCCGCTGGAACCACGCGAGACGCGGCAAGATCTCGCCGTCCGAATTCATCCCCGTCGCCGAACAGTCGGGCCTCATCAACGAGCTCGGCATGTATATGCTCGATAAGGGCGCCCAGCAGCTCGCCTTCTGGCAGCGCGAGTTCAAGATGCAGCGGCCGCTGTTCGCCTCGGTGAATCTTTCCTCCCGCCAGCTCCTCAAGCAGGACCTGATCAACGACGTGAAGGCGGTCCTGTCGCGCACGTCGCTGGAGCCGGGCACGTTGAAGCTGGAACTGACCGAATCCCTGGTCATGTCCAATCCGGAATATTCCGCCAAGGTGCTGGAGCGCCTGCGCGGTCTCGGCGCCGGCCTTTCGCTGGACGACTTCGGCACCGGCCATTCCTCGCTCTCCTACCTGCAGCGCTTCCCGTTCGACACGATCAAGATCGACCAGTCCTTCGTGAAACCGAACGGCTCGGCGGCAAGGCCCGTGCTCCTGCGCACCATCGTCGCCATGGGCCATGACCTCGGCATGTCCGTGGTCGCCGAAGGTGCGGAGAGCGAGAACGACGCACTGGAACTCTACCAGCTCGGCTGCGAATACGCCCAGGGCTACTTCTTCGGCGAAGCCGTATCGGCGGCGGAAGCCACCAAGATCCTGCGCAAGATGCCGGCGGAGGCGGAGACAGCGTAAGGGCAATTCGAGGTGGAATGCCCAACCGTGTTTTACAAGCGCCTCAGTTTTCCCCCGTCATCCCGGACAAGTGAGGCGAAGCCGAACGTCGATCCGGGATCCAGACATATTTCGCGCTGAAAGCGCGGCTACTTCTCGAATAAGAGGTATTCGCTGCGCTCATGCTGATATCTGGATCCCAGATCGGCGCGCAGCTTTGCTACGCTTGTCTGGGATGACGTCGCAGGGAGCGTCCGGCAGCATTACTTCAAGGCACCAGCACCGGCACCGTTTTTTCCGTCTGCAGGATTTCCAGCGGCGTGGAGCCGAACGGGTCGCCGTCGATCTGGGCGGCGACATGGTCCGCCGCCGTGATCGTGGCGCGGGAAAACGGCCTCACGATCGCGCCGCGCGCCTTGTGGATGCGGCCGAGGAGCAGGGCGAGGCCGTAAAGAAAGGACGACCACGGGTCGTCTCGTTCCAGCACCAGCATATGCAGGCCCGGGTCTGTCGCTCCGCCAGGGCAGATGACGAACGGGCCGCCATAGTGGCGGGCGTTGCTGGCAACGGCGAACTTGCCGGTGATCTCCACGCCGTCGAGCGTGATCGTCAGAGGCGTTCCCTTGCGCCCGAGCCCGGTTCTGATCGCCGTAATCACATAGGCAAGCTTGCCGAGACGCCGCTTCAGGGAGAGTGGCACCGCATGCACCACTTCGGCATCGAAACCGGCCGATGCCATGAGCACGAACGGATGCCCGTTCGCCAGCCCGTAATGCAGTTGCCTGGTTTTCTGGCGCCGGATCATGTCGGCGATCGCACGCGCGTTGCGCGGTAGGGCGAGCTCCAGCGCAAGCACATTCGCGGTGCCGAACGGGATCACCGCCAATTGCGGCGGATTGGAAAGGCTCTGGAATCCGGTCAGCGCCTCGTTGATCGAGCCGTCGCCGCCCGCCACCACCAGTGTCTGGACGCTCAACCCGGGATCGGCGCATACCTCGCCGATTTCGCCCGCATGCCGGGTCAGCCTGATCTCGGCCTTGCAGCCATGCTGCTCAAGGCGTGCCTGGACCTCCTGCAGGAACCTGGCATTATAGCCGCCGGAGGTCGGATTCGCCATGATCAGCACGGAGCCGGCTTTGACCGGCTGCGGCCTGCGTTGCGACACAGGAGCGGACCACCAGAAAATTCTCACTCAAAATCCTCTGCAAGATCGACGGAAGCCGGCCCGAAGCGCCGGAACGACCGGATGCCGATCGGTAACGAAACGCTCCGGCCGGACCGGATTCGCCGGTTCATGCGCCGTTCTTATAAGGGGCCATGCCGTTTCGCGCCAGTTCATCCGCGCGTTCATTTTCCGGATGGCCCGCGTGACCCTTGACCCAGTGCCAGGTCACGTCGTGACGTTCCTGTGCGGCATCAAGAGCTTGCCAGAGATCCGCGTTCTTCACCGGTTTGTTGGCGGCGGTCCGCCAGTTTTTTCTTTTCCAGCCCTGAAGCCATTCGCTGATGCCGCTGCGCACATAGGTGCTGTCGGTGTAGAGATCGACGGCACAGGGGCGGGTGAGGGCGTTGAGCGCTTCGATGGCCGCCGTCAGCTCCATCCGGTTGTTGGTGGTTTCCGCCGCCCCGCCGTTCAGTTCCTTCTCATGCTTGCCGAAGCGCAGGATGACGCCCCAGCCGCCCGGGCCCGGATTTCCCGAGCAGGCGCCGTCGGTGTAGATCGTCACTCGGTTCGCGCTGCTCATCGTTCCAGTCCGTAGGCTTCCGTTGTGTCGACCGTCTGGTGGAAGCGCAGCTTCTTCAGATATTCCAGCGGGTCCTTCGGCGTCACCAGCGCCCCTTCCGGCACGCTCAGCCAGTCATAAAGCCGGGTGAGCAGGAACCGGAGCGCTGCCCCCCGGGACAGCATCGGCAGGGCCTCGTATTCGTCGGCGGTGAGCGGCCGGACGGAAGCGTAGCCCTTCAGAAGCGCCCGGGCCTTGGTGACGTTGAATGCGCCGTCCAGCTCGAAGCACCAGGCGTTGAGACAGATGGCGATGTCATAGGCGAAGGCATCGTTGCAGGCGAAATAGAAATCGATCAGCCCGGACAGTGCGTCGCCGAGGAAGAACACGTTGTCGGGAAAAAGATCCGCATGGATGACGCCGCCCGGCAGGTCCGACGGCCAGCTGGCCTCCAGATGATCGAGTTCCCGGGAAATCTCGGCGCACAGGCCGGGGTGGACGCTGTCGGCGCGGTCCCGGCACTGATTGAACAGCGGACGCCAGCCGCTGACATCCAGGGCGTTCTTGCGGAAGCCTTCGTAGTCCTGGCCATCGAGATGCAGCTCGGCCATGGCCTTGCCGAGTTCGCCGCAGTGGCGCGGGCGAGGGCGCTTGACCCACATGCCTTCCAGAAAGGTGACCAGCGCTGCCGGCCGTCCGGCCAGCGTGCCGAGCAGCTTGCCGTCCTTCGAGGCGACGGGTGTCGGACAGGACAGGCCCTTGCCGGCCAGGTGCTCAAGAAGGTTGAGGAAATAGGGCAGGTCGTCCGGGTTTACCCGCTTTTCGTAAAGCGTCAGAATGTAGAACGCCTTCTCGGTATGGACGAGAAAATTGCTGTTTTCGACCCCTTCGGCAATACCCTTGCAGGACAGGAGCCGCCCCACGTCATAGCCGCCGATGAAGCGGTCGAGGTCCTCATCGGGTACGTCGGTATAAACAGCCATTATCTTATCCGGTGGCCGCGTGAGCGGGCATCGTCATGTCCCTCAGCTCGCGCGGCAGGTTGAAGGAAATCGTTTCTTCGGCGGTGCGCACGGTGTCGACGGTGACATCGAATCGGCCGGCGAAGGCGTCGATGATTTCCTCTACCAGAGTCTCCGGTGCCGAGGCACCCGCCGTCAGCCCCAGGGAGCCGATTCCTTCGAAATCGGACCAGTCGATGTCGCTGGCGCGCTGGATCAGCACGGCGGTCCGGCAGCCCGCGCGCTCCGCCACTTCCCGCAGGCGCTGCGAATTGGAGGAATTCGGCGCGCCCACCACGATCATCGCGTCGACCTTCGGGGCAACGTGCTTGACCGCTTCCTGGCGGTTGGTCGTCGCGTAGCAGATATCTTCCTTGTGCGGCGCGGCGATCTCCGGGAAGCGGTCCTGCAGAACGGCGACGATCCCGGCTGTGTCGTCCACAGACAGCGTCGTCTGGGTGATATAGGCGAGCGGTCGGTCCGATTTGGGGTGAAAACCGCGGGCGTCGTCCTCGGTTTCGATCAGGGTGACCGTGCCCTCGGGCAACTGACCCATGGTGCCGATCACTTCCGGATGGCCCTGGTGGCCGATCAGCAGGATTTCCCGGCCGCGGCGGAAATGGATTTCCGCTTCCTTGTGGACCTTGGAGACCAGCGGGCAGGTTGCGTCCAGATAGAACATCTTGCGTGCCTGGGCGTCTTCCGGCACCGATTTCGGCACACCGTGGGCGGAAAAGATCACCGGCCTGTCCGCGTGTTCCGCCGGAATTTCCTCCAGCTCCTCGACGAACACCGCGCCCTTTGCCTTGAGGCCGTCCACCACGAATTTGTTGTGCACGATCTCGTGACGCACATAAACGGGGCGGCCGTATTTCTCCAGCGCCAGTTCGACGATCTGGATGGCCCGGTCCACGCCCGCGCAAAACCCGCGCGGCGCGCAGAGCAGGATGGAAAGCGGTGGTTTTGGCTGCGTGGTCTCGGTCATGATGCACTTTCGCAAAGCTTCTTGCGCGCAATAAGGGCTTGCGGGCCCGCTCTGTCAAGGGAAGCGGGGAAGCCCGCGCCAATTCAGCCACAATGAGCTGGTTCAAGTCTCGCCAAGTAAATGTGTAACTGCTATGAAGCTCCGCCGAGTTACGTTGCATTCAATTGGATAGAAGATGATCACTGCATTTCAGGCCGCAGCCAATGGGAAACTCAAGACTGTTCTCGCGATTGGGTTATGCGCTGCGGCTCTGGGCGGGTGCGGCGGCGGGGCCGACGGCGTTGCTGGAAAGATCATTTCAGGCGGCCAGGAGCCCATCGAGGTTTCGCCGGAAACCTTCGCGCCGCCGGTATCCTGTCCGCCGATGCAGCTCAAGTCCAACACCTATCTCATCATGAAATACGTCCGGGGCAAGGAAAACGAACCGGAAGGCCTTCTCTATCAGGCGACCGTTGAGGATTGGGCCAATACCTGTACCCAGGAGCCCGACGGCAAGAGACGGATGAAGCTCGGTTTCTCCGGAGATGTGACCTCGGGTCCCGCCTGGAAGGGCGGCGAGGTGATCCTGCCGCTGCGGGTCGCGATCCTTCCAGGCGGCGACGCGAAGCCGCTGGCGTCGGAAATCCTAAAGGTCCCGGTGACCCTCGGCGCGGATTCGCCGAGCGAAACCTGGACGCTCATCGAGGAGAAGTTCACCATAGATGCGGGCCAGAGCGTCAAGGTGGTGTTCGGCTTCGACGAGGGCCGCCGCCGCTGAGCGTCGCAAAGGACAATTTCCGCCGGTTGAAATTGTGCACCGGCAAAATTGCGGGCGGCCCATGTCGCATATTGACAAGACCATGTCCGCCTCGCACAATCGCGCCCTAAATCGGGGTCGTTCCCTGATTGGCGTGGCGACACGCTAAGGCTTATGCGGGAGAGGCCGGGTGAGAAGATCCCGGCGCCGAAGGAGCAACCGCCCCGGAAACTCTCAGGCGAAAGGACCGCATGGGCAAAAACGCTCTGGAAAGCAGTGCTCCGTCCCGACGGACTGCTCACCGAAGGAGTAACCGCAAGGCGCTTGCCGGCTTTTGCGGGAAATCTCTCAGGTACTCGGACAGAGGGGGTGCAGACAGGCCGGAACCCGCACGGGACGGTCTGGGACTGCGCAGCCCCCAATACGAGGACCGTTCATGGCGGATGCCGTTGCAGAGAGTGATCTGAAACAAACGCCTCTTTACGACCTTCACGTCGAGCTGGGTGCGCGCATGGTGCCCTTCGCAGGTTATTCCATGCCCGTGCAGTACAAGGCCGGCATCATGGCCGAGCACCAGCACACGCGAACGAAGGCCGGACTGTTCGACGTCTCCCATATGGGCCAGGCCATCCTGATCGGTCCCGACCACGAGACCACCGCCCGCGCGCTCGAAGCGCTCACCCCTTCCAATTTTGTCGAACTCGGTCCCGGCCGCCAGCGCTACACGGTGCTCCTGAACGGCGAAGGCGGCATCATCGACGACCTGATGGTGACGCGCCCCGTCTCGCAGGGCGACGACGGCAGGCTCATGCTGGTGGTCAATGCGGCGCGCAAGGATGTCGACTACGCCCATCTCCGCGAAAAACTTCCCGAAAACGTCACGTTGCAGGTGGTCGAGGATCGCGCCCTGATCGCCGTGCAGGGACCGGAGGCCGTCGCCGCCGTCGCCGCCCATGCGCCCAAGGCCGCGGAGCTGGATTTCATGTCGGCTGCTCCCATGGAATTCGACGGCATCGGCTGCCACATCGCCCGGGCCGGATACACCGGCGAGGACGGCGTGGAGATGTCGGTTCCCGCCGGTGCGGCGGAGGCAATCGCCCGCGCGCTGCTCGCCGACGACCGGGTGGAGCCGATTGGGCTCGGCGCCCGCGACAGCCTGCGCCTGGAGGCCGGGCTCTGCCTTTACGGCCACGATATCGACGAAACTACGTCGCCGGTGGAAGGGGCAATAACCTTCTGCATGCAAAAACGCCGGCGCGAGGAGGGAGGATTTCCGGGGGATGAGCGGATCCAGGCGGAACTGAAGGACGGGCCCGGAAGGGTCCGTGTCGGCCTGCGTCTCGACGGCAAGGCGCCGGCGCGCGAAGGCGCCGAGATCGCCCTGCCGGACGGTCCCGTGATCGGCACGGTCACCTCCGGCGGGTTTGCGCCCACCGTCGGTGCGCCGATCGCCATGGGCTATGTCCCTGCCGATCACGCCGCAACGGGCACGGCGCTGGAGCTGATCGTGCGTGGCCGCCGCTTGCCGGCGGCCGTCGCGGACACGCCCTTCGTGCCGAACCGCTATTACCGCAAACCCAAATCATAAGACCTTCCAGAGAACGGACCCGATATGACGACTTATTTTTCCAAGGATCACGAATGGATTGCCGTTGACGGTGACATCGCCACCGTCGGCATCACGACTTACGCCCAGGAACAGCTCGGCGACGTCGTTTACGTTGAGTTGCCGGAAGCCGGCAAGGCGCTTTCCCAGGGCGATGAGGCCGCCGTGGTGGAATCGGTCAAGGCCGCCAGCGAGGTCTATGCGCCGATCGACGGCGAAGTGGTGGAAGCCAACGACGTCCTGGCGGACGAGCCCGCCAAGGTCAACGAAGATCCGCAAGGCGCTGCCTGGTTCATGAAGATGACGGTCGGCAATGCGGATCAGCTCACCGCGCTGATGGACGAAGCCGCCTACAAGGCCTACGTGGAGACACTCTAAAACTCATGGCGGGGCACTACTACACGGCACAGATCGAATGGGCATGCGACGGCGACTATGCCGCCAATGCCTATTCGCGCGGACATATCTGGCGCTTTGATGGCGGTCTGGAGATCCCGGCAAGCGCCTCGCCGACGGTGGTGCCTCTGCCTTATTCCATTGAGGCGGCCGTCGATCCGGAAGAGGCCTTTGTCGCAGCCATTTCCTCCTGTCACATGATGTCCTTTCTGGACCTGGCGCGCCGCGCGAATTTCGTCGTCGCCAGCTACCGGGACAACGCCCAGGGCGAGATGAGCCGCGTGGCACGGGGCAAGATGGCGATCACGAAGGTGATCCTGCGCCCCGAGATCGCGCTCGCGGCCAAGGAAGAACCGGACCCGACCTGGCTGACGGATCTGCATGAAAAGGCGCATGAGGTCTGCTTCATCGCCAATTCGGTGAACTGCGAGATCGTGGTCGAACCGGAGCCGCTGCGCCTGGTGGCGCCCTAGCCATTGCACGGGGTGGCTGACTTTTCAGTGTCACCCCGGACGAAGCGCAGCGCAGATCCGGGGCCTGCTCGCCGGTGGGCTTGCTGGATCAAAGGCGATGGGACCTCGACGCCGCCGCTTGATGGAATTGACGAACCGCTCTGCGAACGAGTGGGTCCCGGCTCTGCGCTCCGCTTGGCCGGGATGACATCCGGATGATTCCGGTCCGCCGTTCGCGAAGACAGATTATCCAACCCTTGGGAGCTGCCCGATGCGCTACCTGCCGTTAAACGACACCGACCGGAGCGACATGCTCGCGCGGATCGGTGTCGGCTCGATCGACGATCTCTTTGCCGATATTCCCGAAGACGTTCGGCTGAAAGAACTTCTGGAGCTGCCGAAACGCGCCAGCGAAATGGAAGTCGAGCGCAAGCTGTCGGCGATGGCGGCGAAGAACACATCCGCCGGTTCCGTGCCGTTCTTCGTCGGCGCGGGGGCCTACAAGCACCATGTGCCGGCGACGGTCGATCACCTGATCCAGCGTTCGGAATTCCTCACTTCCTATACGCCCTACCAGCCGGAGATCACGCAGGGTACGCTGCAATACCTGTTCGAATTCCAGACCCAGGTCGCGCGCCTGACCGCCATGGATGTCGCCAACGCCTCCATGTATGACGGCTCCACCGGCACCGGCGAGGCGGTGCTGATGGCGCACCGGGTCACGAAACGCAAGAAGGCGGTGCTCTCCGGCGGCCTGCACCCGCAGTACCGCGCCGTGGTCGAGGGCATCTCGAAAATGGCCGGGGACACCGTGGTCAGCCTGCCGGCCGACCCGACGGGCACGGAAGACATTCTCGCTCAGATCGACGACGAGACCTCCTGCGTGGTGGTCCAGTCACCGTCCTTTTACGGCCAGCTCATCGACCTGAAGCCGATTGCCGAGAAGGCGCATGAGCACAAGGCGCTGTTGATCGCCGTCTTCACCGAAGTGGTTTCCCTCGGCCTGATCGAGCCGCCGGGAACGCAAGGCGCCGATATCGTCGTCGGGGAGGGCCAGTCCATCGGCAACGGCCTCAATTTCGGCGGACCTTACGTCGGCCTCTTCGCCACCCGCCAGCAATATGTCCGCCAGATGCCGGGACGGCTCTGCGGGGAGACGGTCGACGCGGAAGGCAAGCGCGGCTTCGTGCTGACCTTGTCGACCCGCGAGCAGCATATCCGCCGCGACAAGGCGACCTCCAACATCTGCACCAATTCCGGCCTCTGCTGCCTGGCCTTCACCATCCACATGTCGCTGCTGGGCCAGGCGGGTCTTAAGAAACTCGCCCGTATCAACCACGGAAACGCGGTGAAGCTGAAGAAGCTCCTGAGCGATGTGCACGGCGTGGAAGTCCTGAATTCCGCCTATTTCAACGAGTTCACCATCGCCCTGCCGAAAGTGGCCGAGGACGTGGTCGAACGGCTTGCCGAACGCAGCATTCTCGCAGGGCTGCCAGTCTCCAGGCTCGAGCCGGAAAACAAGGATCTCGCCAACCTGCTGGTCGTCGCCGCGACCGAAGTCAACACGGATGAGGATCGCGCGGCCTTCGCAAGCGCGCTGAAGGAGGTGCTGGCATGAGCATGAACACGCAAGGCCGCCCGACCAAGCCGGGGGAATCCGACGGCGCCTTCCACCCGAAGACTTTCACCGGCAATCGCGGGCTCGACATGGAAGAGCCGCTGATCTTCGAATTCGGCTCGCTGGAAACGACCGGCGTCGATCTCGACGAGGACAGCGATGCGGAGTTCGAACTCGGCGGCTTCGAGCGCCAGGCGGAAATCGGCCTGCCGGGCCTCGCGGAGCCCGAAGCCATGCGCCATTACGTGCGCCTGTCTCGCAACAACTACGCCATCGACAGCGGTCTCTATCCGCTCGGCTCGTGCACGATGAAGCACAATCCGCGGCTGAACGAGAAGATGGCCCGTCTGCCGGGTTTCGCCGACATTCACCCGCTGCAGCCGGTCTCCTCCGTTCCGGGCGCGCTGGACCTGATCGACGCGCTGGCCCACTGGCTGATGGTCTCCACCAACACCTCCGCCGTCGCCATGAGCCCGAAGGCCGGCGCCCACGGCGAACTCTGCGGCATGATGGCGATCAAGGCGGCCCATACCGCGGCGGGCCGCGATCCGAAGATCGTGCTTGTGCCCGAAAGCGCCCACGGCACCAACCCGGCGACCGCCGCGCTGCTCGGCTACAAGGTCGTCTCCATCGATGCGAAGGACGACGGCACGGTCGATCTGGAAGCCCTGAAGCGGACGATCGCCGAGCACAGCGGCAACATCGCCGGCATCATGCTGACCAATCCGAACACCTGCGGGCTGTTCGAGCGCGAGGTGAAGCAGATCGCCGACCTGATCCACGCGGCGGACGCTTACTTTTACTGCGACGGCGCCAACTTCAACGCCATCGTCGGCAAGGCACGGCCGGGCGATCTCGGCGTCGACGCCATGCATATCAACCTGCACAAGACCTTTTCGACGCCCCATGGCGGCGGCGGTCCGGGCTCCGGTCCGGTAGTGCTGTCCGCCCGCCTCGCCCCCTACGCGCCGCTGCCCTTCATCCGCAGGACGGAAAAGGGTCTGGAGCTGGTCGAGACGGAGGCCGCAACGACGGATGGCGAGCAGCCCTTCGGCCGCATGACCGCCTTCCACGGCCAGATGGGCATGTATGTCCGCGCGCTCGCCTACATGATGAGCCACGGCGCTGACGGCCTGAAGCAGGCGTCCGAGGATGCGGTGCTCAACGCGAATTACATCCGCGTCGGCCTGCAGGACCTGATGAGCCTGCCCTTCGGCGAGCGCGCTTGCATGCATGAGGTGCTGTTCGACGACAGTTTCCTGAAGGACACCGGCGTTACCACGCTCGACTTCGCCAAGGCGATGATCGACGAGGGTTACCACCCGATGACCATGTATTTCCCGCTGGTCGTCCACGGCGCGATGCTGATCGAGCCGACGGAATCCGAAAGCCGCGCCGCGCTCGATCTCTTCGTCGCCACCATGCGCGACCTTGTGATGAGCGCCCAACGCGGCGAGACCGACCGCTTCTCCGGTGCGCCCTACCTCGCCCCGCGCCGCCGCCTGGACGAGACCACGGCCGCCCGCAAGCCGGTCCTGAAATGGACCGCACCGGACCCGGCCGAGGTGACGCCCGCCGCGGCGGAATAAGGCGCTCCGGTAACCGAGAAATTGGAAACCCCGGCTCCGGCCGGGGTTTGTTCGTTCGACAAGATCTCGGCCTTGGAGGGCATGAGGCCGGTCTCGGGGCTAATCGGAACAAGCGGCCCATCCTTCGAGACAGCGCTTACACGCTTCCTCAGAGTCTGACTCGAAATTCAGATTTTGAGTTTGGCCAATCGCCTGATGATGAGTTCGATGCTTGCGATGTAGAGCCAAGCGGTCTGCGTTTCCTGTTTTGCCTCGAAATCTTTCGCAAGCCGCCGCCGTCGCCCGAACCATGCGAATGTTCTCTCGACGACCCATCGTCTTGGCAAGAGTGCAAAGCCTTTGACCCCGGTTGGTCGCTGCACAATTTCAATTGTCCACGGTCCGCAGTCCTTCAGCTTTTCCAGAAGTTTCGGGCCTCGATAGACACGATCTGCGAAGATATAAGACAGATCGGGATAGATCTGGCGCAGACTGTGTAACAGCGGCACCGCTCCATGCACGTCCTGGATGTTCGCGGGATGAACCAGAACATCCAGAAGCAATCCGTCCGTATCGGTGACGATGTGGCGCTTTCGGCCCCTGATGCGCTTGTAAGGGTCAAGGCCTCGTGGGCCACCGACCTGGGTCGTCGCCACGCTCTGACTGTCGATCACACCGGCGGACGGGACGGCACAGCGCGCGCTCGCTTGTCGGAGCCGTGCCACCAGCTGCCGGTTCAGTACACGCAATAAGTTATTGTCACGCCAAGCATAAAAATATCTCTGGACGGTCGAGCGCGGTGGAAAGTCAGCCGGCAGAAATCGCCAAGGGCAGCCCGCCCGCAACATGTAGAGGATCGCGTTGACAACTTCCCGCAACGACGTCGTGCGAGGTCTTCCACGCACAGACCTGTCCGGAAGATAAGGCGCAATCAAATCCCACTCTTCGTTCGTCAGATCGCTTGTGTAACGAAGGCTGCGGCGGTCATAATTGGCGCGGGTGATCTCGGTCCACATGGCGATGCTCCGTTCTGTTAGCGCAAAAACGGAATCACATGCGACCGGGATCACTCAATCATTTTCGGGCCAGTCTCTCAGGATGAGGATGGCAGGTGTCGTGAACAGTGAAAGACAAACAGCATCTCACCCTCATCTTGAGGAGCGAAGCCTCGAAGGATGGGCAGCTTGCTCCAAGATGTGCTGTTCGTTTTCGAAACGGACCTGACGATTCCACTCAGGATAATATCAGCGTGAAATATGCTTCGTGGGAGAAAGCCGCAGAAGGGGGACACCAGCCATGCGCCGGATCGACAGCGCCGCGCCGGGTGATTAGGGTGTCCCCTCAAGATCAAGGGCGAGATGAAGGAAACGGATGACCGATCCAACCGACCTGGACCAGCGGACCGGCCTACCGGAGGAATGGCTCTATCTTCTGAAGGACCATCCGCGCGCGGACTGGCGAGCGCATGAGAACCTTGGCCCGCTGACGGAATTCTGGCTGGCGCGTCATAACGGGTTCCGTCAGCTCGGCAGGACGCTGGAAGATCTTCTGTCCGACTTCCGGGAGGAGCGGATCCCGGTGGACCGCTTCGGCGGCCTCTTCGCACCGCGCCTGCAGCAGTTTCTCTCCGAGCTGCATCATCATCACATGATCGAGGACCACCACTATTTTCCGGTGTTCATGGAGGCGGAGAAACGCCTTGTGGCCGGTTTCGAACTTCTGGAAAGCGACCACGAGCTGATCCATCACCGCATCGAGACCGTCATCGAAAGCGCCAACAATCTTCTGGGGTCCCTGCGCGACGGGGATCGCGACCCGATCCGCCGGGCTTCCGACGATTACGCGGCCACCAGCGGCACGCTCATCTCCGGCCTCATGCGCCATCTCGACGACGAGGAAGACCTCATCGTGCCGCTCATTCTCGACCGGGGCGAGTACGAGCTGGGGCTGTCGTGAGGATTTGAGGCAGGTTGCTGTTTCTTCAACGCAGTCAGCCACTTGCGGAAAGTTACCTCTCCCATGGGGAGAGGTCGGAGCGAAGCTCCGGGTGAGGGGACAAATCTCTCCGAATCCTGAGAGGTTTACCCCCTCACCCTAACCCTCTCCCAATGGGAGAGGGGATCAATCATCTGTGAATGCAATGCCTTAGGGCAGCTCGTGAAATACGTTGTGCTTTTGAAGAGTTGTCATTCCTCGCATGTATTGCTGAATTGAGCTCGGCTCCTCAGTGGCGCCCGGGGCGCCCGGGGCGAGATCCGGGATATCTGGAAGCAGGGTAAGCAAACATCTCGCTTGACTTCCCCGCGTCCCTCCCGCATTTAGACTGCCATGACCAAGATCGCCGCATCCTTCGTGTATTTTTATTACGTCACCGACATACCGGCGGCTGCGTAGGATCTTGTCTACCTGATAGAAACCTCAAAAGCCGCCGCGTCAGGCGGCTTTTTGGTTTCTAGGGACCCGGGCTTCCTGGCGGGAGAACCAGAAAGCCGAAAATGACCAGACATATGATCGAAGCCGGAAAGCCGGCGACCAAACTCAGATCCGAGGCGCTTGCCGTGCTTCTGGAGCGTGGGCTCGTGCACCAGTGCACGGATGTCGAGGCGCTTGACCAGACCCTCGCGCAGGGCCCCGTCACCGCCTATGCCGGGTTCGACGCGACGGGCGCCAGCCTGCATGTCGGCCATCTGATGCCGCTGATGACCATGCGCTGGCTGCAGAAACTCGGCCACCGGCCGATCATCGTGCTTGGCGGCGGCACCAGCCTGATCGGCGATCCGAGCTTCCGCAAGGATGCGCGGCCGATGCTGGAGGAACGGCAGATCGCCGCCAATATCGCGTCGATCCGCCGCTCCGTGGAACGCCTCGTCGATATGGCGGGTCCCGACGGGGCGCTCCTGGTCGACAACGCGGACTGGCTCAACGAGTTCCGCTTTCTGGAATTCCTGCGCGACTACGGTTCCCGGTTCACCGTCAACCGCATGATGACCTTCGACAGCGTCAAATCCCGCCTGGAGGCGCAGATGCCGCTGACCGTGCTGGAATTCTGCTACATGATGCTGCAGGCGGTGGATTTCCTGGAACTCGCCAAGCGCCACGACTGCGTGCTGCAGGTCGGCGGCTCGGACCAGTGGGGCAACATCGTCAACGGCGTCGAGCTCGGCCGCCGCGACGGGCGCAAGCTCCACGGTCTGACCGTGCCGCTCCTGACCACCGCGAGCGGCGCCAAGATGGGCAAGACGGCGGCGGGCGCCGTCTGGCTGCATCCCGAGCACCTGTCGCCCTTCGGCTTCTGGCAGTTCTGGCGCAACACGGCGGATGCGGACGTCGCCAGGTTCCTGCGGCTCTTCACCGAACTGCCGATGAGCGAGATCGGCCGCCTGGAAGCCCTGGAAGGAGCCGAACTGAACGAGGCCAAGAAGATCCTCGCGACCCAAGTGACTTCGATCGTGCACGGTCCGGAAGAGGCACGTGCGGCGCTTCAGCAGGGCGATGCGCTGTTTTCGGGCGAAAGCGGGATCCTGGAACCCACCCATCGGTTGCCGCTGAGCGCGCTGGCGGGAGGGCTCGGCCTGCTGCAACTCGTCGTCGCGGTCGGCTTTGCGGCTTCCAACGGCGAGGCGCGGCGCCTGGTCGAGGGCGGCGGCGTGCGGCTCAACGATCGTGTCGCAGACGATCCCCGCCGGCGGATCGCCACCGGCGATCTTCAGGCGAATGACCGTCTGTCGCTCTCCGTGGGCAAGCGCCGCAAGGCGCTGGTCGGGTTCGAGTGAACGGAAAAGGTGCGGGAAGCTTCCGTCGCCTGCCGTCATTCCGAATTGGCCTGCAACTCGCGCTGCACTTGTCCGGAATGATAGCGGGTGCTCCATGAAGACAACAGGGGCGGTTCAGGACTGAACCGCCCCCGTATACTGCCGTCTGTAGGTAACGCGGGCAGTTTTTAGAAGAAGCCGAGCTTGTTCGGGTTGTAGCTGACCAGCATGTTCTTGGTCTGCTGATAGTGGTCGAGCATCATCTTGTGGGTCTCGCGGCCGATGCCCGACTGCTTGTAGCCGCCGAAGGCCGCATGCGCCGGATAGGCATGGTAGTTGTTGATCCACACGCGTCCCGCCTCGATGGCGCGGCCGAAGCGGTAGCAGCGGTTGGCGTCGCGCGACCAGACACCGGCGCCGAGGCCGTACATGGTGTCGTTGGCGATGGCGAGGGCTTCCTCTTCGTCCTTGAAGGTGGTCACGGAAACGACCGGGCCGAAGATCTCTTCCTGGAAGACCCGCATCTTGTTGTGGCCCTTCAGGATGGTCGGCTGGATGTAGAAGCCGCCGCCGAGATCGCCGTCGAGCTTCGCCTCGCCGCCACCGCACAGCACCTCAGCGCCTTCCTCGACACCGATGGTCAGGTAGGAGAGGATCTTTTCCTGCTGTTCCTGGCTGGCCTGCGCGCCGACCATCGTGTCGATCGCCCGCGGATCGCCCTGCTTGATGGCCTTGACGCGGGCAATGGCGCGCTCGATGAAGGCCTCGTAGATGTCTTCCTGGATCAGCGCGCGGCTCGGGCAGGTGCAGACCTCGCCCTGGTTGAAGGCGAAGAGCACGAAGCCCTCGATCGCCTTGTCCAGGAATGCATCGTCCTCACGCATGACGTCCGAGAAGAAGATGTTCGGAGACTTGCCGCCGAGTTCCAGCGTGACCGGGATCAGGTTCTCGGTCGCATATTGCATGATCATCCGGCCGGTCTGGGTCGAGCCGGTGAAGGCGATCTTGGCGATGCGCGGCGACTTGGCCAGTGGCGCGCCGACCTCGGCGCCGTAGCCATTGACGATGTTCAGAACGCCGTCGGGCAGCAGATCGCCGATCAGTTCGGCCAGCACCATGATCGCGGCCGGCGTCTGTTCTGCCGGTTTCAGGATGACGCAGTTGCCGGCGGCAAGCGCGGGAGCCAGTTTCCAGGCGGCCATCAGGATGGAGAAGTTCCACGGGATGATCTGGCCGACGACGCCGAGCGGCTCATGAAAATGATAGGCGACCGTATCGGCATCGATCTCCGACATGGTGCCTTCCTGGCCGCGCAGCACGCCCGCAAAATAACGGAAATGATCGATGGAAAGCGGAATGTCGGCCGCGGTGGTTTCGCGGATCGGCTTGCCGTTGTCCCAGGTCTCCGCCTTTGCGAGCAGATCCAGGTTCTCTTCCATAACGTCGGCGATCTTCAGCAGGATATTGGCCCGCTCCGCCGCCGGCGTCCTGCCCCAGCTTTCCTTGGCAGCGTGCGCCGCATCGAGCGCCAGTTCCACGTCCGCGGCATCCGAGCGCGCCACTTCGCACACCACCTGGCCGGTAATCGGTGTGATGTTGTTGAAATAGCGGCCTCTTACCGGCAGGACGAACTTGCCGCCGATGAAGTTGTTGTAGCAGGACGAGAACGGCGAATTTGTTTCGCCTGCAAAAATCGGCATTTCGTTCATGAGATTCCTCCACTTGATCAACGGACGTCCGGCCGAAACCGTTTTGACGTTCGAAAGCTGATCGGTCTTGAGTGACCGGGCAGCTCGTCCGCCTCCCGCTGGAGGCAGGCTGCCGTCGCCTGGTCCTCCGCCAGGCGATGAAGGAATGTGAGGAAAGAACCGGCCGCCTGTCATTAGCCGCCAAACGGTTCCAGGTGGCATCTGTCTCAGTTCTGAGACAGGTTAGTCGGGATTTTCGCCGATGCCGAGCCGTTTCATCCGGCGGTAGAGGGTTGCCCGGCCCACGCCGAGGGCCCGGGCGGCTTCGGAGACGTTCCCGCCGGCGCGGGTGAGCGCCCGCACGACCGCGGCTTTCTCGGCCTTTTCGAAACCGCTCTGGCCATCTTCCCGGCCGAGGAGATCGGAAGCCGGGACCGGTGTGATCGAGCCGCTTGCCCCGAAACCGAAGGCCCGGCGCGCGCCGCGCGTGGCACCGATCACGATGTCGTCCGCGTTGACAGCGAGCAAGAGCGCAGTCTCCGAAGGGTCCTTGTCCGCATAGACGATGCGGCAATCGGGAAAGGCGGCGCGGAAGGTGTCGACCTCGATCTGCCGTGCCGTCTGCGCGACCATCGCCGCGATCAGCCGGTTGAAGGCCTCCGTCTGATCCGATCTGGCCGAGGAGACGTCCAGCGCTCCGGCCAACCGGCCGTCGGGGCCGTAGATCGGCGCATCCATGCAGCTCATGCCGGCATTGCGCGCCAGGAAATGTTCATCCTGGTGAACGATAACGTTGCGCTCTTCGGCAAGGCAGGTGCCGATGCCGTTGGTGCCGACGGTCGCCTCGCTCCAGTTGGCCCCCTGGCAGAGGCCCCATTCCTGGAAGATGCCCGTATCGGCGGCGGTGCTGCGCTGATCCAGAATGACGCCGTCGGCGTCCGTCAGGAGAACCGTGCAGCCCGACTGCCCGACCAGGCCGAAGAGCTGGTCCAGCTTGGGAGCGGCGATCTGCAGAAAGGAACCGGTCTCGTCGCGGCGCTGGCGCAATTGGCTGTCGTCGAGGCGTTCCGGCGCGCTCCACGCGCCCGGATCGAGCCCGTATTTGTCGATCGACCGCCGCCACGAGGCCGCGATCCGGGAGAGCGCAGGCGCCGACCCGGACTGGACGGTCCGAAAGACTGTTTCGACATGATCCTTCATGCGGCGGTCAGTTTTCCTGTGAGAACGTCTCCCGGCCGGTTCCGGCTCTCGTGACGCGCTCCTCCCGATATTTCCGTTGCGTCTACTCAGGATGACGGGGTTGGCGGGAGAATTCAAGCTGGCTCGGTGGCGAGGATCATGATCGACACTCATTGGGTATTTTCCGGTCTGAGCGTAGCAGAGCACACGGTTTCATGAATTCGGACCGATCAGGCGCTTTGCCAGGCACGAAAATCACCGTCGCTGAGATGACAATTGCCGGACAGGGCAATACTCCCCAAAGAAAAACCCCGCCTCCCTTCTGGGAGACGGGGTGAAGTGGAACCCGCGGGGATCGCGAAGGTCGCTTCTTGACGAGCGGGGTTTAGCCTCGCTCTGACCTGCTTATGCCTGCAGGCGGGATCTGATTTCCTTGCGGAGTTCGTCGATCGGGGATTTCCTCGATCCGTCCTGGACGTGCCAGAAGGTCCAGCCGTTGCAGGCCTCCTGGCCCTGCACCAGCGCGCCGACCTTGTGGATCGAGCCGGTGTGGTTGCCGGACTTAAGAGAACCGTCCGCACGGACGACGGCTAGGTGCTTGCCCTTGGAGCAGGTCAGCTCCGTTCCAGGGGCCAGCAGACCGCTTTCCAAGAGCGTGCCGAAGGGAATGCGCTTCTCGGCGCGCTTGCCCTGCTGCATTTCCAGCGCTGACGCGTCGCCCGGCTCGATTGCCTCGATGCGCGCCGTGGCGGCGTCGATATAGTCCTGTTCGCGTTCCACACCGACGAAGTGGCGACCGAGTTTTCTGGCGACCGCGCCGGTCGTGCCGGTACCGAAGAACGGGTCGAGCACCACGTCGCCGGGTTTGGAGGAGGCGGTGAGCACCCGATAGAGCAGGGCTTCCGGCTTCTGGGTCGGATGGACCTTCTGGCCGTTACCGTCCTTCAACCGTTCGGCGCCCGTGCACAGCGGCAGGTGCCAGTCGGAACGCATCTGCAGGTCTTCGTTGAAGGCCTTGAGCGCATCGTAATTGAAGGTCGGCTTGGCATCCCGGGACTTCGTCGCCCAGATCATCGTCTCGTGGGCGTTGGTGAAACGCTTGCCGCGGAAATTCGGCATCGGATTGGACTTCAGCCAGACGATGTCGTTCATGATCCAGAAGCCGAGATCCTGGAGCAGGGCGCCGACGCGGAAGATATTGTGATAGGAGCCGATCACATAGAGCGAGCCGTCCGGCTTCATCACCCGGCGCGCGGCCAAGAGCCAGGCGCGGGTGAAGGCGTCATAGGCCTCGAAGCTCTCGAACTGGTCCCAGTGATCGTCGCAGGCGTCGACCTTGGACTGGTCGGGCCGGTGCAGATCGCCGCCCAGCTGGAGATTGTAGGGCGGATCGGCAAACACCAGGTCCACCGACCGGGACGGCAGCTTCTCGAGGGCCGACACGCAGTCGCCCTTGAGGATCGTGTTCAGCCAGGAAGCCTTGGCTTCCGTCTGTTCGGATGTGTGGGGTGCCGCGAAGGACACCCCGGTACGCAGTACACTCATTGCGACGCATTACCTCACGCAATTTCGAGTGTCATGGTTACCGGTTTTGGTAAATCAGCGGTTAAGCGAACAAAACAAAAATTCCCTTTGAATCAAGGCTTTGTTTACAATCGTAAAAGCTGAATGAGAAGTTAATGGTGCGGGCCGACCGAAAACGCCAGAATTCTGCTGATTTCGTTGAGGCTACGACCTGAGGTTGCTTTCCATTCGTTAAAGGCTGTCTGAATTGCGGAGAGATTTTTTTTCGACAGGCTGTCGTTCCCGATCACGTTTTCGCGCATCAGGGCGTTAACCACATCGCCGGACAGAACGAAGCTCTCCTTGCCCATGAAGCGCAATGCGATCTGCCCTGTGTTGCCACCGAGCCGGGCGCCGCGCTTCTTCAGGATCTCCATCAGGCCGACCTGATCGCTCACCGGATAATGCGCGAAGAATTTCGCCGCGCTGCCATGTTCGGCCGCGAGATCTTTCAGGAAAATCGCGTTGGCCTGCACCGATTTGATCTTCATGGCGTTGCGCACGATGCGCTTGTCGTTCAAAAGCGCCTCGAAATCCTCGTCGGGCAGAAAGGCGAGGCGTGCGACGTCGAACCCCTGGAAGGCCTCCTCGAAGCCCGGCCATTTCTGGTCGATCACCTTCCAGCTGAAGCCGGCCTGGAAGATGCATCTGGTGAACATCGAGAGCCACCGGTCGTCGCCGAGCCTTTCCAGCTCATCCGCGCTCTTGGGCGGATTGTGCTCCGCCAGAAGCGCGGCAAGCTTGTCCGCGCCGCCTTTCTTCTCCGCCGCCAGGGCTTCGATTTCTTTGAAGGATGTCATGCTGTGCCTCCCCGTGGTCACGTTCCGGTCTGGCAATATCCCCATAACCTCATCCTGAGGAAGCGCGAAGCGCTGTCTCGAAGGATGGGCCGCTTGTTCATGAGTTTGCCGCCCATCCTTCGAGACGGACCTGACGGCCTCCCTCAGGATGAGGAAGGAGGAAGAAGCCGGAGCCGGTCGAAATCCTACCGCTCCCCGACCGTCCTTGTCCGCTCAAATCTGCGCAGGGCGAGCGACAGCGTGATGGTCATCATCAGGTAGATCAGCGCGACCACGTTATAGGTCTCGAAATAGCGGAACGACCCGGCGGCATAGACCTTGCCGAGCTGGGTGACGTCAGCGACGCCCAGAACGGAGACGAGGGAGCTGTCCTTGATCATGGCGATGAAATCGTTGCCGAGCGGCGGCAGGATGGTTTTCAGCGCCTGGGGGAAAATAATCAGCCGGAAGCGCAGCCAGCCGTTCATGCCGAGGGCTTCCGCCGCCTCGATCTGCCCCTTGTCGACCGCCTGGATGCCGGCGCGGAACACCTCTGCGATGAACGCCGAATAGCCGATCATCAGAGCGGCGACGGCCCGCCAGAGCAGGGGAAAATCGCGGGTACGCATCGCCTCGAGGCCGAGCGGTTCCAGGATGGCGTTGATGCCGGAGACGATCAGCGGCGTGGCGACGAAGGCGATATAAAGAAGAAGCACCAGGATCGGCAGCCCGCGCACGATCTCGACATAGAACCTGGCCGTCTGCCTCAGCACGATCGAACCGGACAAAGAGGCGAGCGCCAGGACGAGGCCCAAAACGGAGGCAAGAAAGAACCCCACCAGCGTCACGAAGACCGTCAGCCATATACCGCGCGAGACCGTCGCCATGATCTGTGAATAGACGTCGTCGGTGGCGATCTGAAAGAGCAGGAAGACGGCAAGTCCGCCGGCCGCCACGAGCCAGTAAGGAAAATCGGGCGAATTGCTCTGGGGAGGTTTGCCGGGCATGGGTCTGTCTTGGGTTTATGAGGGAAGGGGAGAGCGAGGCCGCATTTGAGAGTGCCACTGCCTCACCCTATGGAGGACGCAGCAAAGTCGATTGCCGGGATGAGGTCGTGGATCTTGAGAACCGTGGCAACGCCCTCCCGGTCATGCCATGGCTCGACCATGGCATCCATGCCGTTTCATTTCCACTCGATCAGCTTAGATTGGTTGAAAGGTCACGGCATGGATCACCGGGTCGAGCCCGGTGATGACCGGCGGTGAGGAGAGAGCCTTTTCAGCTCCTTGGCTTGCGAGTGGAACCGATTGGCCCTGCGCAGAGACGGGAGGCTGCCGAAGGAGCACAATCCAAGCCGTTCTGACTACTCGCCGGCCTTGTAGTCGAAGAACCATTTCTTGTTGAGCTCGTCCAGCGTACCGTCTGCGCGCATCTCGGCGATCGCGGCGTTGAATGGTGCGATCAGGTCGGAGCCTTTCGGAAAGATGAAGCCGAAATCCTCCGTGCCCATCGGCTCGCCGATCAGCTTGAACGTATCCGGATTGGTGGCGACATAGCCTTCGCCGCCCGTGCTGTCGGTCAGGACCAGGTCGACATCGCCGGTTTTCAGCGCCTGGACGGCGGCACCGAAAGTTTCGAACAGTTTGATGCGCGGATTGGCCTCGTCGCCGTCCAGCACCTCGTAGACGGTGACATAGAAGGGCGTCGTGCCCGGTTGGGCGCCCGCCAGGAGGCCGGTGTCGGCGGCGAAGCTTGCGGGGTCGGTGAAGCGGTCCTCGTCTGCGCGCACCAGCATGAACATTTCGGAACGCATGTAGGGATCGGAGAAATCCACCTGTTCCGCCCGGTCGGCCCGGATGGTGATACCGTTCATCGCGAGGTCGTATTCGCCCGCGGAAATGGCCGGGATCATGGCGTCCCAGCTAGTGTTCTCGTAGGTCACCTTCATGTTCAGCCGCCGGGCGATTTCCGCGATCGCGTCATATTCCCAGCCGACCGCCTCGCCGGATTTTGGGTCGACGAACTGAAGCGGCGGATAGGTGTTTTCCGAGGCGATTACGACTTCCCGCCCGCCGAGATCGGGCAGCGCTTCGGCAAATGCGGCAAGGCCGCCGCCGATCAGCGAGGTGGCGGCAAATGCGAGGGTCAGGAGGGTACGTTGCATGGGAGGCTCCTTATCAATCCTGGAAAGAACCTTACCGGCATCCCGGTTTCCGGAAAAGACGCGAGAGGGCAGTTCAGCGTCTTGATTGCAAAGTTTTTCTCCGCGCGAAAAAAAATTCAAAATCTCGTGCTAGGTGTATTGACCCGTGTGAGACTTGGCGGGAGTGTGAGCGCATAACAACAATAAGGAGACGGTTATGTCCGACAATGGCACCAGCAATATGCAGCCGGCGGTCCGCAGGATCCGGTTCGCTCCCTCCCACCCGCTCGAGGTCTTCACCGACGCGGACAAGGCGGTGGACAGGCTGATCGAGATCTTCGAAGCCAACACCGAGTTCCTGCGCACGCATTTCCACGGGCTTCTGGAGGGCAGGGAGATCGAGGGGCGGATCCGTGCCTTTTATCCGCAGGTGCAGATCGTCACGGACAGCCACAGCCGTCTGGACAGCCGGCTCTCCTACGGCTTCGTCTCCCGTCCGGGCCGGCATGCCTCGACGATTACCCGCCCGGATCTGTTCAGGAACTATCTGAGAACCCAGCTCTCGCTGCTCATGAAAAACCACGAGGTTCCGGTCCTGATCGGCGACAGCGACATGCCGATCCCGCTGCATTTCGCGTTCTATGACGGCACCCACGTGGAAGGCGGCGCGGCGGCCGCCCATCTGGAACGGCCGCTCGCCGATATCTTCGACCTGCCGGACCTGACGGTGATGGACGACAGCATCGCCAACGGCACCTACGAGCCGGCCGACGGCGTCATGCCGCTTGCCTCCTTCACCGCGCCGCGGGTCGATTATTCCCTGCACCGGCTGCAGCACTACACCGCGACCAAGGCGGAGCACTTCCAGAACTACGTGCTCTTCACCAACTACCAATTCTATATCGATGAGTTCTGCCGCATGTCGCGCGACGTGCTGGCGGACCCGGAAAGCGGCTACGAGGCCTTTGTCGAGCCCGGAAACGTGATCACCGAGGCGGGACAGACACAGCCCAGCCTCGGTGTGGAGCCTCCGAAACTGCCGCAGATGCCGGCCTATCACCTGAAGCGGGCGGACGGCAGCGGCATCACCATGGTCAATATCGGCGTCGGCCCGTCCAACGCCAAGACGATCACCGACCACATCGCCGTCCTGCGCCCACATGTCTGGCTGATGCTCGGTCACTGCGCGGGCTTGAGGAACAGCCAGACGCTCGGCGATTATGTGCTTGCCCATGGTTATGTACGCGATGACAACGTGCTCAACCAGGACCTGCCGATCTGGGTGCCGATCCCGCCGCTCGCCGAAGTGCAGGTGGCGCTGGAGGACGCCGTCGCCGAAATCACCGGCATCGACGGCTACGAGCTGAAACGAGTGATGCGCACGGGCACCGTGGTTTCGCTCGACAACCGCAACTGGGAACTGTGGAACCAGCCGGAACTGGTGAAGCGCTTCTCCCAGTCCCGGGCGATCGCGCTCGACATGGAATCGGCGACCATCGCCGCCAACGGCTTCCGCTTCCGCGTGCCCTACGGAACGCTTCTGTGCATCTCGGACAAGCCGCTGCACGGCGAGCTGAAGCTGCCGGGCATGGCGACCGATTTCTACAAGCGCCAGGTCGCCCAGCATCTGCAGATCGGTATCCGGGCCATGGAAAAGATGCGCGACATGACCGCCGAACGCCTGCATTCCCGCAAACTCAGAAGCTTCACGGAAACGGCGTTTCAGTAGGCATAAAGCAGGTCAGGCCATGGGATGACGACGGAGAGGACGGAGTCAGGGCCTCAGGGCTGTCCACTCGCTACGCGGTCTTCCCGCCCGTCAAACCTCCGCCCACGCCCCGCTCTCGCTCGATCGCCACACCGCCTCGGTGACCTGCTGCACCTCCAGCCCGTCGCGGAAGGTCGGCCAGACCGGTTTTCCGGTCTCGATCGCCGTGAGGAAATCGCGCATCTCGATGATGATCTGGTCCTGATAGCCGGTACCGTGGCCCGGCCCCTGGCAGAAGGGCAGGTAGTCGGGATGGTCCGGGCCGGTCAGGATCTTGCGGAACCCCCGCTCGGCTTCCGGACCTTCGGCCAGATAGAGCCAGAGGGCGTTCTGGTCTTCCTGGTCGAAACGGATGGCGCCTTTGTCGCCGTAGATCTCGTAGGCGTAGCCCATCTTCCTGCCTGTCGCGACCCGGCTGATGAAGAGGTGTCCCATGGCGCCGCCCTTGAACCGGCACATGAAATGCGCCTCGTCGTCGTTGTTCACCGCTTCCGGACCGTTTGGACCCGGCCGCTCGGCGAAGACCGTCCGGATATCGGCGCAGACGCTGGCGATCGGTCCGCATAGCCGCAGCGCGGCGTTGATGATATGGGGCGCGAGGTCGCCCATGCAGCCGGTGCTCCTGTCCTGCGTCCGCCAATGGGACGGGGCGTTCGGATCGCTCAGGAAATCCTCGGTGTGCTCCGCCCGCAGATAATGCACCCTGCCGATCCGGCCCGCCTGAAGCAGCGAATAGGCGAACTGGCTGGCCGGGGTGCGGATATAGTTGAAACCCGTCATGTTGGGCAGGGCGGCGGCTTCGGCGGCGGCAACCATTTTCCGGCTCGCGGCGAGATCTTCCCCGAGCGGCTTTTCGCAAAACACCGCCTTGCCGTGTTCGAAAGCCGCAAGCGCGATGTCCAGATGGGTCGATTGCGGCGAGGCGATCACCACGGCGTCGATGTCCGGATCGGTGACGACGTCGCGCCAGTCCGCCGTCGCACGTTTGAAACCGAACGTCCAGGCCTTTGCCTGGGCTCCTTCGAGCGTCGTCGCGCAGACCGTCTCGCAGACCGGCCGCAGCTTCGTGTCGAATATGGCGGCAACGGAATTGAGGGCGACCGCATGCGCCTTGCCCATGTAACCGGTTCCGATCAGTCCCACGCGTATTTCGGTCATTCCGGGTCGCCCTCCTGCAGGCAAAACAAAAGCCGGCGCGTTTCCGCACCGGCTTCAGATTATTCACGCAAGGCTGAAAGTGCAGCCCGAATTTACTCGGCTTCGTCTGCGGGAGCGGCGTTCAGCAGGCCGTAGCGCTCGACGCCGATCTTCTCCAGCAGTTCCAGCTGGGTTTCCAGGAAGTCGATGTGGCCTTCCTCGTCCGAAAGCAGCTCTTCGAACAGCTGCATGGAGACATAGTCGCCTTCCGCGCGGCAGACTTCGCGGGACTTGGAATAGGCGGTGCGGGCGTCATATTCGCCGGCGAGGTCGGATTCCAGAACTTCCTTGATGTTCTGCCCGATGCGCAGCGGAGCGACCTTCTGCATGTTCGGATGACCTTCCAGGAAGATGATGCGGTCGGTCAGCTTGTCCGCGTGGTTCATTTCCTCGATGGATTCCTCGCGTTCCTTCTTCGCGAGCCGCGCGTAACCCCAGTCATTCAGGAGGCGGTAATGAAGCCAGTACTGGTTGATGGCACCCAGTTCCAGGAACAGGGCTTCGTTCAAACACTCAATAACTTTTTCGTTGCCCTTCATGGCAAGGCCTCCAATGATTTGTCTGCATGTACATTAGAATCATTCTACATTTTGTCCAGAGGGGAATTGTTCCTTTATGAGGTCACTACAGCCTAGATGAATTCAATTCTCTGGGACAGCGTAGCGTCATCTTTCTCCGGCACTCTTTTCCATCCAAGCGGCATCGGACGCTTTGACGCAGGTCAATTGAAAAATCTGCATATTTTCATATATTCGAAAATATGAAAGTATTGGAGGCAAACGATGCTGTTCTCTCTGCCGAGACTGGGCGCGAAATATTCGCCCCTTTATTTCCTCGCCGCCCTGGGAGCGGGCGGGCTGATGGTGTCCTTTTTCATGTATCTCATGTTCTGGGTTCCGCATCCGGACCAGCCGGTTCCGGTCTTTGAGAATATCTATGCGGTCCTTCAGACCGGCTCCGCTCCGCTCAAGGCGGCGGTGGTCATCGCCTGGGCGGGCATCGCGCTGTTCGCCTATCTGCATATCCGGTTATTGATCTGGAACCTGAGCGAATTCGCCGCCTTCCGGAAGACGGAAGCCTATGCGCAGCTCGTGGCCGGCAATGCCGAGACGCAGCTCCTGGCCGTTCCGCTGACATTGGCCATGGCGGTCAATGCGGGCTTCATTCTCGGCCTCGTCTATGTTCCGGGGCTCTGGTCGGTCGTGGAATACCTGTTTCCGGCAGCGCTCGTCGCGTTCCTGGCAATCGGCATCTATGCGTTCCGCCTCCTGGGGGATTTCTTCGGCCGGGTGCTGACCGGGGGCGGCTTCGATTGCGCGAAGAACAATTCCTTCAGCCAGCTTCTGCCTGCCTTCGCGCTCGCGATGGTCGGCGTCGGCCTGTCCGCGCCCGCGGCGATGAGCGCGACCAAGCTGGTTGCCGCCACAAGCTTCATCCTGTCCAGTTTCTTCATCGTCTCGGCCGTGGTGATGGGAGCCGTTGCGCTCTTCCTGGGTTTCCGGGCGATGATGGAAAACGGCGCGAACGCAGAGGCGGCTCCGACGCTCTGGGTGGCGATCCCGATCCTGACCGTCATTTCCATCGCGCTGATCCGCCAGGGTCACGGAACGCATGTCCACATGGACGTGCACGGCAACGCGGCGGACACGTTCCTGATGCTCACCAACATGCTGGCCGTGCAGGTCCTGTTCGGGCTGCTTGGAGCGCTCGTTCTCAGGCGCCAGGGGTATTTCCGGACGTATGTCTTCGGGCCGATGCGCTCGGTCGCGTCCTACGCGCTGGTTTGCCCCGGCGTGGCGCTGTCGGTCCTGCTGCACTTCTATGTCAACAAGGGCCTGGTCGCGGCTGGCGTCTTCGACAAGTTCTCCGCCGGGTACTGGGCTGTGACGGCGATCGCCCTGGTGCTCCAGTTCGCGACCATCTACCTGGTGTTCAGGCTCAATGCCAAGCATTTCGGCCGGGAAAATCGCGAAGCCGGAGTCGGGCAACAGGGTGTCCAGCCGACGGCCTGATCCTTTCCCCAACAGGCAGATCGGGCGCGGTTTTCACGAACCGCGCCCGTTTCGGGTTGCGATGAACAGATCCGTCCGGCGGAAACGCGGCCCGTGGCTCCAGCAGGTGAGGGAATACCGGGTTCCCCTGGAAACAGGAACGACCCGGTGCAGCATGAAGCCGGCGGACAGCGTGGCGCTGCCCTGTTCGCGCGCACCGGTGACGACTTGGCTGCCGAGGCTGATCTCCAGCGCGCCGCCTTCGCAGGCATCTGCCGTCTGGCTCAGGCGGATGATTTCGTCGCAGTCCTTTTGTGAGAAAAGCACATCATAGGAATAGGCGTACATCTGTTTGGAGATCCAGAGAGCGAATGCGCTCTTCAACATCCAATTCCGGTAAACTGCAAATTTTTTGGCCTGAAAACGGCTTTCGCAGATCTCAGTCGAGCGCCGCCGCCAGCGCCTTGCGCATCACCGTCGGCAGGGCTTCGTCTTCCAGCATGTCCGGCGCCGACCACCAGGCGCCGTTCAGCGCCGGAACGGCTGACGCAGCGATGTCTGCGCGGTAGACGTCGAGCCGCAGATGGAAATGCGTGAAGGTGTGTTTCACCTCGCCGGCCCGCTTCTGCCATGAAGCGGGAAAGGGGGCGGCTCCGGCTGCCTGTTCCCTGTCGAAATCCTCCGACCAGTCGCTGCCCGGCACCTCGGTCATGCCTCCCAGAAGCCCCCGGGGCGGCCGGCGGCGCAGGAGCACCGCGCCTGTCTCCCGGTCGACCGCCACGAAAGCGGCGCCGAAGCGGCTCGGTTTCTCCTTCTTCGGTGCCTTGCGCGGCAGGGTTTCGGCCAGTCCGGTTCCTTGCACCTTGCATGAGGTCATCCACGGGCAAAGCACGCAGGCCGGCCGTTTGGGTGTGCAGATGGTGGCGCCGAGATCCATGACCCCTTGTGCGAAATCACCGGGCCGCGCCTCCGGTGTCAGCTCCGCCATCAGCGCCCTGATTTCCGGCTTGGCGTCGGGAAGCGGCATTTCGATCTGCCGGAAACGGGAGAGCACCCGCTCCACGTTGCCGTCGACCACGGCGGCGTGCCGGTCGAAGGCGATCGTGGCAATGGCTGCTGCCGTGTAGGGGCCGATGCCGGGAAGCTTCAGAAGGTCTTCCTCGCTGTCGGGAAAGCGGCCCCGATGGTCCGTGGCGACCGCATCGGCGCATTTTTTCAGGTTCCGGGCGCGGGAATAGTAACCGAGCCCGGCCCAGGCTTTCATGACGTCTTCTTCGGGAGCGGCTGCAAGATCTTCCACGGTTGGCCAGGCCCGGGTGAATTTCACAAAATAGTCTTTGACCGCCGCGACGGTCGTCTGTTGCAGCATGATTTCAGACAGCCAGATCCGGTAGGGATCGGGCACTTCGCCCAGCTTCCGGTTCTCCGGGCCGACGCGCCAGGGCAGCCGCCGGGCATGCCGGTCGTACCAGGTCAGAAGCAATTGGGCGGCGGAAGCAGAGCACATGAGGTCAATTGAATAAGTATGGTTGAGGGAATCGGCAAGACACTGGATAGCCTGGGGACAACTTGGGTTTAAGGGACCTGCTGTTTGTCTTGGTGAAAGTATTCGTCGTCATTTTGTCGTATTCTATTGGGAGACATCGTCCCATGGCCTGAACCAGGCCGGAGTAAACGAAGGTTCCCGTCGGCCGGTATTCGGTTGGATGAGGAGGTAGGTTATCAGCGCGGCAAAGGCAAATCCGTTGCACAGGCAGAAGGAAGCCAAGGCGCTTGCCGATCTTGTCGGCAAGGCGATGACGCCTGCCTGCAGGAAGCGCGGCTTTGCCTCCGTCGACATCGTTGCCTCCTGGGCGGATATCGTCGGCGAGCGGTACGGCACCCGCGTGCAGCCGGACCGGCTGATCTGGCCGCGCCGGGCGGAGCAGAGCGATCCGGAAAGTCCGCCGCAGCCGGCAACCCTGGTCGTTCACACGGACGGTGCCACGGCGCTGCTGCTTTCCCATGACAGCGCCCAGGTGATCGAGCGCATCAACACATTTTACGGCTGGGCCGCGATCGGCCGCATCAAGATCCTGCAGAAGCCGGTGCAGGCGAAATCCACCGAACCGCGCAAGGTGCTCCGCTCCCTGACCCGTTCGGAGGAAGAGCGGCTAGAGGAGCATCTGGAAGGCGTCAAGAACGACCGGCTGCGCGAGGCGCTGAAGAAGCTCGGCGCCCAGGTGATCGCGCGCAGCTCCGACAAGGCGGCCTGAAAGCCGCGCCTTCCGGCGCTCCACCGATAACAACTCTGTGAGAGCCTGCCTTGCAGGCCACCCCGCTCCTGCCACATTTGATAAGCTTTGTTGACGCCGCGTGCCTGAGAGGGCACAGAGAGCAACAAGCTGGTTCATCCTGCATTCAGGTGAGTGCGGTCAGGGTGGGCCACATCAGAACCCGATCAATTCCGGTCATCCGTCGGGATGACCGTTGATCCAGGCACCCGCCGTTGCAGCGCTTAAAAGGTGCAGCGCTTAAATTTGTGACAGGACGATCTTCGTGACCCAGACCCGTAGACAGTTTCTCAAAACCACTGCCTTGGCGACTGCCGCGCTCAGCCTTGCTTCCCTGCCCGCACTCGCAGAATCGGTCGACCCGGAAGAGCTGCTGAAGCCGGGCCCGCTCGGAGACAAGGTCCTCGGTGACGAAAACGCGCCGGTGACGATCGTGGAATACGCCTCCATGACCTGCGGGCACTGCGCGAGCTTCCACGAGAAAACCTATCCGGCTCTCAAGACCGACTATATCGACACGGGCAAGGTTCGCTTCATTTTCCGCGAATTTCCGCTGGATCCGGTCGCCGCGGCCGGTTTCATGCTCGCCCGCTGCGCGCCTGCCGACAAATATTTCGACATTGTGGATACAATGTTTGCAAACCAGCGGAGCTGGGCCTTCACCGACAACCCGTATCAATCCCTGCTCGACTTTTCCAAACAGATCGGTTTTACACAAGAGTCCTTTGAGGAATGCTTGACAGACCAGGGTCTGCTGGACGCAGTGAATGCTGTGAAGGACCGTGGCGCGGGCACGTTTGGTGTGAATTCCACGCCGACATTCTTCATCAACGGCGAGAAGCACTCGGGGGCGATGACGATTGACGAGTTGGGCAAGATCATCGAGGCAAAGCTTTAGGCCGGCAATTTCGCTGCCGGCCGAAGAGGCATGCCCTGATCTCCGCCCGAAGTTGTCGGCGTTCATCTCCGGGCGAGGTGAGCGCCGATGAGGTTTTCCAAGCTCCGCATCGTCGGTTTCAAATCCTTCGTCGAACCGATGGAATTCATCATCGGCAACGGTCTGACCGGTGTGGTCGGGCCGAATGGCTGCGGCAAGTCCAATCTCGTCGAGGCCCTGCGCTGGGTGATGGGCGAGAATTCGTACAAGAACATGCGCGCGTCCGGCATGGACGACGTGATCTTCTCCGGCAGCCTGAACCGTCCGGCGCGCAACACTGCCGAAGTCACGCTTTATCTCGATAATCCCGAGCGCACCGCCCCGGCCGCCTTCAACGATGCCGATACACTGGAAGTCAGCCGCCGCATCGAGCGTGAGCAGGGGTCCAACTACAAGATCAACGCCAAGGACGTGCGCGCGCGCGACGTTCAGCTTCTCTTCGCCGACGCTTCGACCGGCGCGCGCTCTCCCGCGATGGTCCGCCAGGGCCAGATCGGCGAGCTGATCGCCGCCAAGCCGACCTCGCGCCGCCTGATCCTGGAAGAAGCCGCCGGCATATCCGGCCTGCATTCCAGGCGCCATGAAGCCGAAATCCGCCTGAGGGCGGCCGAACAGAACCTGGAACGCCTGGAGGACGTGCTCGTCCAGATCGACAGCCAGCTCGACAATCTGCGCCGCCAGTCCCGGCAGGCCTCGCGCTACCGCAACCTTTCCTCCGAGATCCGCGCGGCGGAAGCCTCGATCCTCTATATCCGCTGGACGGAATCCCGCGATGCCCTGACGGCGGCAGAGGGCCATTACGCCGAGGCACAGAAACAGGTGAACGAGGCGACCGGCCTGCAGGCGGAAAGCGCCCGCGTGCAGGCGATCGCCGCGCACAAACTGCCCGAACTTAGGGACGAGGCCGCCAAGGCGGCTGCCGCGCTGCAACGCCTGGTGATCGCCCGCAACGAGCTGGATGCCGAAGAGCGGCGGGTCAAGGAACGGCTGCAGGATCTGGAGCGGCGGCTGGTGCAGCTTGCCGAGGACATCCGCCGCGAACAGAGCATGGTGTCCGAAAACGACGAGGTTCTGGAGCGCCTGTCGGAAGAGCGCGCGGAGCTTCTGGAAGAAAACGAGATGGTGCAGGAACGCACCGAAAGCGCCCGGGAAAAGGTGGCGGAAGCCGAAGAGGCCGTGCGCGCGCTGGAAACAGAGCTCTCGGAACTGACGGCCGCCGAAGCGCGCGCGAGCGCCGAGCGCCGCCAGCTCGAGCGCGCCGTTGCCGACAGCCGTCAGCGCGCCGACCGTCTTGTGGCCCAGGCGCAGGACGCGCAACAGGCCCTGGCGGATCTCGATGCCCAGATGGCCGAGCAGGACGGCGTTGCCGACAACCGGGAAGCGCTGGAACTGGCCGAAGAGGCGCTGGCCGAAGCCGAAGCCGCCGTCGAGGAAGCCGAAACCGCGACGCGCGAGGCGCGCGAGCAGGAACAGTCCGCCCGCGGTCCCCTAGGCGATGCCCGGCAGCTCCTTCAGGGGCTGGAAACCGAGGCGCGTACGCTTGAACAGGTGCTCAACGTCCATTCCGATCAGGATCACACCCCGGTCGTGGAGCAGATCCGGGTTGAGCAGGGTTATGAGACCGCGCTCGGCGCCGCGCTCGGCGAAGATCTCGACGCCTCGCTGGAGCAAACCGCGGCCGTCAAATGGGGAAGCCCGTTGCCGGGAGACGGCGACCCGGACCTGCCCGGCGGGATCCGCGCGCTTGCCGAAGTGGTCGAGGCGCCCGCCGAGCTTTCCCGCCGCCTGCGCCAGATCGGCCTGGTCGATCCGGCGCAGGGGCAGGCCTTGCGCGCTGCGCTCAAACCGGGCCAAAGGCTGGTTTCCCGGGAAGGTGATCTCTGGCGCTGGGACGGTTTCGTGATCGCCGCCAATGCGCCGACGCCGGCCGCGCAGCGGCTCGCCCAGAAGAACCGGCTCGCCGAACTTGCCGATGAAATCGACACCGCCCGCAGGACGGTGGAGGATCACCAGCAAGCCCTGGAAGCGGCAGCCGCGCAGGTGCGCCAGACCGTTGAATTCGAGCAGATCGCCCGCGGCAAGGTCCGCGACAGTCAGCGCCGGGCCGCCGCCGCCCGCGAGGCTCTCGTGGCAGCCGAACGCGCCGTTTCCCAGCTCGCCGCCCGGAAGGAAGCCGCCCAGGAGCGTGCCGAACGCCTCAACGAAGAGGCGGAAATGGCGCGCGAACAGGCTGTGGAGGCTGAGGAACGTCTGGAGGCCGCGCCCGATGGCACCAGCTATCGGGATCGGATCGAGGATCTTCAGGCCCGCGTCGGCACGGCCCGCGGCGTTCAGGCGGAGGCACGGGCCGTTTCCGAGGGCCTTGCCCGCGAGCAGCAGATGCGCGACCGGCGCCTGGAGGCGATTGCCCGCGAATATGACGGCTGGAAAACCCGCGCAGCGAATGCAGCGCAGCAGATTGCGGTGTTGCAGGAACGCCGGGACGAGGCGGAAGAGGAACGCGCGGAGCTGATCGAGTCGCCGGAAGACATCGAGATCAAGCGCCGGGAGCTGTTTTCCGCGATCGCCAAGGCGGAAGAGGAAAAGAAAGCCCGCGACGACCAGCTCCAGAAGGCGGAGCTCGATCTGGCGGATGTCGACCGGGCTGCCAAGGCGGCGATGGAAGCCATGGCCGGCGCGCGCGAGGAAAAGATTCGCGCCGAGGAACGCCTTGAGGCGGCGCGCGAGCGCAAGTCGAACCTGGAGCGGCGCATCGACGAGGACCTAGAAGTCTCCGTCGCGGCCCTGCCGGAAATCGCCGGACTGAGGGACGGAGCGCCCTTGCCGGACCCGGAAGCGACCGAACGCAAGCTGGAACGCCTCAAGGCCGAACGGGAGCGGCTCGGCGGCGTGAATCTCAGGGCGGATGAGGAACTCAAGGAAATCGACGAGCAGAAGACGACCCTGACCTCGGAACGCGACGATCTGATTGAGGCAATTCGTCGCTTGCGCACCGGAATTTCCAATCTCAACCGGGAAGCGCGCGAGCGTCTGCTCGCGTCCTTCGAAGTCGTCAACGGGCACTTCCAGCGCCTGTTCACCCATCTCTTCGGCGGCGGCACGGCGGAGCTGCAGCTCGTCGATTCCGACGATCCCCTGGATGCCGGCCTGGAAATCATCGCGAGGCCTCCGGGCAAGAAGCCGCAGACCATGACGCTGCTCTCCGGCGGTGAACAGGCTCTGACGGCCATGTCTTTGATTTTCGCGGTGTTTTTGACAAATCCCGCACCGATCTGCGTGCTCGATGAGGTCGACGCGCCGCTCGATGACGCCAATGTGGAACGCTATTGCGATCTTCTGGACGAGATGGCCGCGAGCACCGAAACGCGCTTCGTGGTCATCACCCACAACCCGATCACCATGGCGCGCATGAACCGGCTCTTCGGCGTGACCATGGCCGAAAGAGGTGTTTCGCAGCTCGTTTCGGTCGATCTTGAGACCGCCGAGCGATTCCGCGAAACCGGCTAGCTGCACCCTCCGGTCGGCGATGCGGTCCGAACCTTATGCAACTTAGGTCTTGTCAAAACCGGGGAATGCAAAAAAAACGCTTATTTTCAAATAGATAGATTGAGATTAAGGCTTCTTGACACGACATGAGGCGCCGACTATGGTGCGCGCGGCTTACGGGGCTCTCCTATTGATGCATCTGACATGTCGGTGCGGTGAGGACTTATGAACATGTCTTCGCAAAACCGCGGCAGCGGCGATCACAAGGGCGGCGGTCCGGAAGCGGGTCTGTCGGAACGGCGGGCTCAATTGAACCGGAAGCTTGAAGACCGTCGTGCGGTGGAAGAAAAGACCGCTCGAAAGTCGCAAAGCAGTTCCTCCGGATACGCGCAGGCAATGAAGCTCTCATCCGAGTTCATCGCAGGCGTTCTGGTGGGGGCCGGGATCGGTTGGGTCGTCGACCAGTGGTTTGGAATATCACCCTTCGGGCTGATCGTCTTCCTGCTGCTGGGCTTCGCGGCCGGTGTCCTGAATGTGCTTCGCTCGGCCGGCGTTGTCGAGCAGGCCGATGTCAGGGCCGGAAGCGGAAACGACGTTCGGGGCGACAGGCCGGAAAAGAATTCGTAGCGCCCCTGGCGTTTTGACTTGAACGAGCGAAGAAGGTTGGCCGGTGTCGAACGATCCGATCCATCAGTTCCATATTCAGAAGCTTTTCCCGATCGAAGTCGGGGGCATCGATTTCTCTTTCACCAATTCTTCGCTGTTCATGGTGCTGACCGTGGCGGCGACGTCCGCCTTTCTGATCTTCTCGACCAGCGGCCGCGGCCTTGTTCCGACGCGCCTGCAGTCCATTTCGGAAATGGCGTATGAGTTTGTCGCCGGCACATTGCGAAGTGCGGCGGGAACGGACGGAATGCGGTTCTTCCCGCTCGTGTTCTCGCTCTTCATGTTCGTGCTGGTCGCGAACCTCTTCGGGATGTTCCCGTACTTCTTCACCGTCACCAGCCACATCATTGTGACCTTCGCGCTGGCGATGCTGGTGATCATGACCGTGATCATCTACGGTTTCATGCGCAACGGCATGAAGTTCCTCAAGCTCTTCGTTCCGAGCGGCGTGCCCGGCGCGCTGATCCCGCTGGTGACCCTGATCGAGGTGATCTCGTTCCTGTCGCGCCCGATCAGCCTCTCCGTTCGTCTTTTCGCGAACATGCTCGCCGGTCACATCACGCTGAAAGTCTTCTCCGGATTTGTCGTCAGCCTCAGCGCAATGGGCGCGGTCGGCATCTTCGGTTCAATCCTTCCCCTTGGGATGACGGTCGCCCTGACGGCACTGGAATTCCTGGTTGCGTTCCTGCAGGCCTATGTCTTCACCGTTCTGACCTGCATGTATCTGAACGACGCCATTCATCCTTCACACTAAGGGTAACCCGATCACACGGCGCTTGCGCTGTGCGTAAGAAATCTGCAAACACCATTTAGGAGCATGTGTCATGGAAGCAGAAGCAGCAAAATACATCGGTGCCGGTATCGCATGCCTGGGCATGGGCGGCGCAGGCGTTGGCCTGGGCCAGATCTTCGGTAACTACCTTGCAGGCGCTCTGCGCAACCCGTCTGCCGCTGACGGCCAGTTCGGCCGCCTGATCTTCGGCTTCGCCGTGACGGAAGCTCTGGGCATCTTCTCCCTGCTGGTCGCTCTGATCCTCCTGTTCGCTTAATCGCGCATCAGCAGCGGATTTTGACGCGACTCCGGTGGCGGCGCTCCAGGCCAGCCGGTTGCATGTGAACGCGCATGAAACCCGGAAACTGGTCAGCATTGAAGTGTCACGGCATTCTGTTCGCCGGAACACAAGATGCCAGGGTGCCGCCCGGCCGGATTTAGGAGACTGGAAATGGCAGGCGAAACACATTCGACTACTGAAGGCCTGAACGAAGCGATCGAAGTGCCGCCGTCGGAGCATGGGGGGAACTTCCCGCCGTTCGACGCGACCACGTTCGCTTCCCAATTGCTGTGGCTTGCTATCACCTTCGCGGTGTTCTACTGGCTTATGAAGAACGTGGCCATGCCGCGGATCTCAGGGATCCTGGAGGACCGCAAGGACCGCATCGCAGGTGACATTTCCGAGGCGAACCGCCTGAAGGATGAAACCGATGCGGCGATCGCGGCCTACGAGCAGGCTCTCGCGGAAGCACGGAACACGGCGCATGGCATCGCGCATGACACGCGCGCCAAGCTGAAGGCGGATCACGAAGCTCGCCGCGAAAAGGCGGAAGCCGAGCTGAACGAAAAGCTGAAAGCAGCCGAAGCGCATATTGCCGGGATCAAGACCGAAGCCCTGTCGCATATCGACGACATTGCCGGAGAAACCACCTCAGCGCTCGTTGAGCAGCTGATGGGCAAGGCTCCGACCAAGGCCGATCTGACCAAGGCGCTGAAATCGGCGATGAACTGAGGAGACCGTCATGGACGCTACATTCTGGGCCCTGATCGGTCTGATCCTGTTCTTCGCACTGATGATCTACGTCAAGGTTCCGACCAAGATCGGCACCTCGCTCGATGACCGCGCCGCGGCGATCAGCAAGGAACTGGAAGAAGCGCGCAAGATGCGCGAGGAAGCCCAGGCCCTTCTGTCGGAATATCAGCGCAAGCGCCACGAGGCCGAGAGCGAAGCGGAAGCCATCATCGCCGAAGCCTCTTCGGAAGCAGAGCGCCTGACGGCTGAAACCAACAAGGCTCTCGAAGAGATGATCGCCCGCCGCACCAAGGCCGCGGAAGACAAGATCGCTCAGGCGGAAAACCAGGCCGTTGCCGAAGTCCGTTCCAAGGCAGCCGACATCGCCGTTGCTGCGGCGGAGGAAATCCTCACCGCCAAGGTGAAGGACAAGGTTGCCGACGATATCCTTTCCAAGAGCATCGCTCAGGTGAAAGACCGGCTGAACTGAGTTCGGTTCCATCGCGAATGATTTGAAAGGCGGCCTTTCGGGGTCGCCTTTTTTGTTGGGACTTTGCTCTCTGCTGAAACAGTCTCTTCGTCATCCCGGACAAGTGAGGCAAAGCCGAACGCCGATCCGGGATCCAGACATATTCGTGCCGGAGGCACACCGGATTTCAGCTCAAGAAGTGTTCGCTTCGCTCACGCTGATTTCTGGTTTCCAGATCTGCGTGCCGGATTTACCGCACTTGTCTGGAATGACGCTCAGGCGACGTCGTTCAGCCTAACCTGTCTCCCCGGCCGCCAGCCTTACCGGCTTAAATGACATCCGGTGATGCGGCGACGGCCCCAGCCTTTCCAAAGCGGCCTGATGCTGCGGGACGCCGTAGCCCTTGTGCTGGGCGAAGCCGTAGCCGGGGCAGTGGTCCTCCAGCCGGACCATCATCCGGTCACGCGTGACCTTGGCGACGATGGAGGCGGCGGCGATGCACAGGCAGCGGCCGTCGCCCTTGATGAGCGCCTGTCCGGGCTGCTTCAGGCCCTTTGGAACGTCCCGCCCGTCGACCAGCACATAATCGGGGACCGCTGCCAGCCCGCCAACCGCCCGCACCATGGCGGAAAGGGTTGCCGCGCGGATGTTCAGCCTGTCGATGGCCGCCGGCGACGCCGCTGAGACGGCGACATGGGCGGTCGCGACGATCTGTTCGAACAGCTCTTCCCGCCGCGCCTCGGTCAGTTTCTTGGAATCGTCCAGCCCGTCCGGCACCCTGTTGTAGTCCAGGATGACGGCCGCGGTCACCACGGGACCGGCCCACGGACCGCGCCCGGCTTCGTCGACACCGCAGATCGGACCGCCGAACGCGGCCGCATGTTCCCGTTCGATGGCCAGATCCGGGCTGTCGGGAAACGCGAGGTCGAAGAGCGAAAGGCCGATGGTCATGGCCGCAACTTGCCCTCAACGCAATCTCGCCGCAAGCCGGCCCGTCAGAAGAGGCTTAATTGCACACCGCCTTTTTGCGGTTGGACGAAGTCGTCCGTATTGAGCTTCTTGCGGCGCAAGTTGAGCCCCAGGCGCCTGGCGGCGAGCGAAAACCGTTTGGCGATCTGATCCGCGTAAGGGCCCCGGCCGCGCATGCGTTCACCCCATTTGGCGTCATAGTCCTTACCGCCGCGCATCGAGCGGATCAGGTTCATGACATGGTGGTAGCGGTCCGGCCGCTCCCTGACGAGCCAGTCGCGAAAGAGCTCCGACACCTCCAGCGGCAGCCGCAGCAGGATATAGCCGGCTCCTGTTGCCCCGTGTTCGGCGGCTGCCTCCAGCAGGCTTTCGATCTCGCTGTCGGTGAGTGCCGGAACGATCGGCGCCATCATGGCGGAGGCGGGAATGCCGGCCTCCGATAGGGCCCTGATGGCGGCAAGGCGCTTGTGCGGGGCCGAGGCGCGCGGTTCCATCGCCCGGCTCAGCTTGCGGTCAAGCGTGGTCACCGACAGGGCGACCTTGACCAGATTGCGTTCGGCCATGCGCGAAAGAATGTCGATGTCACGGGTTACCAGAGCGGATTTGGTGACGATCGCCACGGGGTGCGCGCAAGTTTCCAGCACCTCCAGAATCTCCCGCATCAAGGTGTAGCGGCGCTCCAACGGCTGATAGGGGTCGGTGTTTGTGCCGATCGCGATTGCGCGCGGTGTGTAGCCGGGCTTGGAAAGTTCGCGTTCCAGAAGCTGTGCCGCGTTCGGTTTGGCAAACAGCCGCGTTTCGAAATCGAGACCGGGAGAAAGGCCCATATAGGCATGGGTCGGGCGGGCGAAGCAGTAGATGCAGCCGTGTTCGCATCCCCGGTAGGGATTGATCGACCGGTCGAAGGAGATGTCGGGCGACTCGTTGCGCGTGATGATCGTGCGCGCGCGCTCTTCCTGCACCTGTGTTTTAAGCGGCGGCAGATCCTCCAGACTGTCCCAGCCGTCATCGAAACTTTCGCGCGAGAGCGGCTCGTACCGGCCGGAGGCGTTCGTCGCAGCGCCGCGGCCACGCCTGCGGTCTTCCGGAAGACGAAGCGACTCCCGGCTCGAAGTCTCTTCAATTGCATGAACATCTACTGGTTGAGTAACGGTATTCATGAACGCCTGTCGCGAGATGAAAAGAACATAAGGGGAACATTAGCCAAAATCCGCGCTTTAACAAGTCCTCTCCCTCGCACTTTGAAAATTTTCATGTAAAACTCGGGATCATGATCAGCGTCATTATTCCGACAAAAAACTCCGAACACGATCTGGTGCATGCCTTGTCGGCTCTGGTTCCGGCGGCGGCTGAGGGAGTGATCCGCGAAGTCATCATCGTGGACGGGGGCTCTTCAGATCACACGGAACGGGTTGCCGAAGCGGCCGGCTGCGAATGGGCGTCTTTGAACGCGCCGCGCAGCGAGCGTCTTGCCTACGGAGCGTCGAAAGCCAGGCGCGGCGACTGGCTGCTGTTCCTGCAGCCCGAAACGCTTCTGGAAAGCGGCTGGCACCATGAAGCCCAGGCCTTTATCGACCGCGCGGCACGCGCTCCGAACGGTCCGCGAACGGCGGCCAGTTTCCGTCTGCGCTACGAGGCTTTCGGCCTGAGCGCACGGCTGAGCGAATCGTTCGCAGCCCTGCGGTCGCAGCTCCTCGGCATGCCTTACGGCAATCAGGGTCTCCTCATCTCCCGGCAGTTCTATCAGAAACTCGGCGGGCACAAGCCCTTGCCGGAGCTGGAGGATCTCGACATCGCCAAGCGGATCGGACGCAGCCGGCTGGTGTTCCTGAGGGCGGCTGCCGTGTCGTCCGGGGACGCGGAACGCGAAGGGCTCGTCTCGAGGCTCCGCCAGTCGCTCGCGCGTTTCTGCGTCGGCACCCTGCGCATTCCGGCCAGCGTCGCCGTCAAGCTGCACGGCTGACGCTCCCTCATTCCGGTTCAGCCGGGTGGAACGAAGCACGAGGAAAGCCGGGGGAGAAGATGATCCAGCGTTTCGATCATTGCACGATTGCGGTCCGCGATCTGGAGGCCGCGAAGACCTTCTTCGGCCTTCTGGGCTTCGAGGAAGAACAGGCCAAGACCACGGTCATTAAAGGCGAAGTCTTCTCCAAATACATGGGCGTGGACGACATCGAGGCGGACCATGTCACGCTGGTCGTCCCCGGCCTGTCACCAAGGTTCGAGATCCAGCTTCTGCACTATCGGCATCCGGAAGCCGCGAATGACACGCTGAACGCCCGTCTCGACAAGACTGGCTACAATCACATCTGTTTCGCGGTCGACGATGCCGAGGCAATGGTCGACCGGCTGCGCGCCAACGGCGTCGAGGTCCGCGGCGAGCTGAAGGGCTTCCACGACCGGCTGCTCTATTTCGTGACCGGCCCGGAAGGCATCACCATCGAACTGGCGCAGTGGGGCATTCCGGCCTGAGACTATCCCGGTTCCAGGAACCGGGTCATTCTGACGCCGGGAAGCACGATCCCGCCGGGCAGTGTTATCGGGAAGGGTTCGGCGGCTTGAAAGCCGAAGGCCGCATAGAAGCTCTCGCCGTTCAGCGACGAATAGCAGTTCAACTCGCTCACTCCGGCTTTCGAAGCCTCTTCCAGGCATTTCAGGAGCAACGCCCGACCTATCCCTTTTCGGGTGAAATCGAGATCCGTTCCGAAGTGGCGGATGTTGCCGTTCGAAGGCGTCTCGTGTTCTCCGGTCGGGGAATTCCGTGACCAGCCGCCGGCGCCGACGATCCGGCCGGCAGGAGTTTCCGCCACATAGTAGCGGCCCGAAGTCAGGAGCTCCGGTCGCGCCCGGGCGATGAGCGGCACGGCTTTTTCAAGCAGCGCGTCGTCATATGCACCTCTCATCAAGGTGCCGTAGCTTCTGAGCAGCAGTGCGGAGACGGCCGCTTCGTCTTCCGGCGCCGAATTGCGGATCTCGAATGCCATCCGTTCACGCTTCCTGCAGCTTGCCGCGCTTCAGGTGCTCGTCGAGCCGCGGCATGATTTCCACGAAATTGCAGGGCATGTGCCGGTAGTCGAGCTGCCATTTCAGGATGCCGTCCCAGGCGTCCTTGCAGGCGCCGGTCGATCCCGGCAGCACGAAGATATAGGTCGCGCCTGCGACTCCGCCGGTCGCCCGGGACTGGATGGTCGATGTGCCGATCTTGTCGTAGGAAATCCGGTGGAACACTTCCGAGAACCCGTCCATACGCTTTTCGAACAGCGGTTCCATGGCTTCCGGCGTGACATCCCGGCCGGTGAAGCCGGTTCCGCCCGTGGAGATGATCACGTCGACGCCCTTGTCGGCGATCCATGCCCGGACGATTTCCTGAATGGCCGGAACGTCGTCGGTGATGATCCGGCGGTCCACCAGCCTGTGGCCGGCCTTTTCGATCCGCTCCGCCAGCGTGGTGCCGGACCGGTCCTCCTCCAGCGTGCGCGTGTCGGAAACGGTCAGAACCGCGATGTTCAGCGGAATGAAGGGACGTGTGTCATCGAGGCGCGACATGAAGATCTCCTTTGTCCCAGAAGAGATAGGCGATTGATGCAGACCATTCCAGAGCGGATGAGAAATGGCGCTGCAACGGATAAGTTGCGAAATAATATTTCAAAAAATAACAAGTTTGCGACACTTGCAAAATAGTTAGGTCAGTATTATTGACTTAAATAACAAGACAGAACCGACAAAGAGCCGATCATGACGACCTGGGACAGCCTCTATGCGCGGCGCGCCACGAGAATGCGCGCCTCGGAAATCCGTGAACTTTTGAAACTGCTCGATCAGCCGGACGTGATTTCCTTCGCCGGCGGCATCCCCGACGCCTCCCTGTTCCCCTCCGAAGCGTTCAAGCAGGCTTATGCGGACATTCTGAGCGGCCCGGAAGCCGGCAAGGCGCTGCAGTACGGGGTCAGCGAAGGCAGTCTGCGCCTGCGCGGCTGGATCGCCGCGCACATGAAGGCTCTCGGCATCGACTGCCGTCCGGAGAATATCCTGGTCACCTCGGGCTCCCAGCAGGGGCTGGATTATATCGGCAAGCTGTTCCTGTCCGAAGGCGACACGGCGCTGGTCCAGTGGCCGACATATCTGGGCGCGCTCCAGGCCTTCAACGCCTACGAACCGCATTTCGACCGCCTGGATCCGGGAACCAACCTGCCGGCGGCCGACTACGCCGCGAAGGCGCTAGAATACGGCGGCCGGGTGAAATTCGCCTACCTGTCGCCGGATTTCGCCAACCCGACCGGCCTGACGCTCAATCTGGAAGAGCGGCGGAAAATCCTGGCGCTTGCCGAGGATCTCTCCTGCGCGGTGATCGAGGACGCGCCATACGAAAGTCTCCGCTATGACGGCGACCCGGTCCCGCCGCTTCTGACGCTCGACTGCGAACGGTCGGGCGGCATCGAAAACTCCCGGACGCTCTATTGCGGCAGCTTTTCGAAATCCCTGTCGCCGGGCCTCAGGCTCGGCTGGATCTGCGCCGCGGTGGAAGTGATTTCCAGGCTGGTGCTGATCAAGCAGGCAAGCGACCTGAACACGCCGGTCCTTAATCAGGAGGCAATGGCGCGCGTGGCCGAGGGCCATTTTGAAGCCCACACCGCCAGGACTAATGCAATCTACAAGGCCCGCCGCGATGCCATGCTGGCAGCGCTCGACAGGCACATGCCTGCGGGAACGCGCTGGACACGGCCGGACGGCGGCATGTTCATCTGGGTGGAGCTGCCGGAAGAGATCGACAGCGCGGCCCTGCTCACACACTCGGTGGAAACCGCAAGGGTCGCTTTCGTTCCGGGCAGGGCCTTTCATCCGGACGGCGGTGGCGGAAACACGCTGCGGCTCAGCTTCTCCTGTGCCGATCCGGAAAAGATTGACGCCGGGATTTCCCGGCTCGGAAAACTGATTGCTCAGACTGTCACATCCGCGCTGTAATCAGGTGTTCCGAGCTGCACAGGTGGATGAAGGAAGGGCCCGGCCCAATGGCGCTGAGCGATCAGGTAGACAATTACTGCGAGCGGGTCGGGCCGGAATTCTGGTCCGAACCGCTCAATGCCGTTACCAATGCCGCCTTTCTGGTCGCCGCGATCGCGGCCTGGCTGATCTGGCACCGGAAAACGCCGGACGATCTGCCGGCCCTTCTTCTGATCGTCATCGTTTTCGCCACGGGCATCGGGTCTTTTTTGTTCCACACCTTCGCGACCAGATGGGCGGGCCTCGCCGACGTCATCCCGATCGCGCTGTTTATCCATATCTACCTGCTCTTCGCGCTGAGGCGCTTTCTGGCGCTGCCCTGGTGGGCGGCCATCGGGATCGTCATTCTGTTCTTCGCGGCTTCACCCTTCGTGATCCGCGCGCTCGCACCCGTTGCCGGGTCTTCGGCAGGTTACCTTCCGGCCCTCATGGCGATCTTCGTCGTCGGTGCGCTCTATTACCGGAAGAATTTCGGGTTCGGAGGGCAGGTGCTGCTGTCGGGCGCAATCTTCGCCGCATCGATCGGTTTCCGCATGGCGGACGAACCGCTCTGCGCCCAGTGGGCGCTCGGCACGCATTTCCTGTGGCATATCCTGAACAGCATCGTTCTGTTTGCGTTATTACGGGTTCTCATTTTGCAGCGCGCCGGGTAAACCTCACAGGCAATTGATGAATTTGCACGGGGGCGCGGGAGGCGGCGGCTCGTGCGGGCAGTATCTGATCCGGGGCATCCCGCGTTCGGCCGGACGCGGACAAGATGCCCCGGCAGCTAAAAATCGATCGGCTTTTCTGCTTTCATGTGGCTCCACAAGAAAGCGGGTCGATCAAAAGGAAAGAGGGCGGGAGCAGCCATGAGCGACAGCAAGTCCACCGAAAGCGATCTGACGGAAGCCGCCCTTTTCTATCACGAGCATCCGCGGCCCGGTAAGCTGGAGATCCAGGCCACCAAGCCGCTCGGCAACCAGCGCGACCTGGCGCTCGCTTATTCCCCGGGCGTGGCCGCGCCCTGCCTGGAAATCGCCGACGATCCGTCGAAGGCCGCGCATTACACCTCGCGCGGCAATCTGGTCGCGGTCATCTCCAACGGCACCGCCGTGCTCGGTCTCGGCAATATCGGCCCGCTGGCCTCCAAGCCGGTGATGGAGGGCAAGGCGGTGCTCTTCAAGAAATTCGCCGGCATCGACGTGTTCGACATCGAGGTCGCCCAGACCGATGTCGATAAGTTCGTCGATGCGGTCTCCGTTCTCGAACCGACCTTCGGCGGCATCAACCTGGAAGACATCAAGGCGCCTGAATGCTTCATGATCGAAGCCCGGCTCCGGGAAAGGATGAACATTCCCGTCTTCCATGACGACCAGCACGGCACGGCGATCATCGTCGGTGCGGCTGTCCGCAACGGCCTGGATCTGGCGGGCAAAAAGATCGAGGACGCCAAGATCGTCGCCTCCGGGGCGGGAGCCGCGGCGCTCGCCTGCCTGAACATGCTGATTTCCCTCGGCGCGAAACGGGAAAACGTCTGGGTCACCGACATCGAAGGCGTCGTCTACGAGGGCCGCGAAGCCCTGATGGACGAATGGAAGGCGGCGTTTTCCCAGAAGACCAACATGCGCACGCTCGACGAGGTGATCGAGGGCGCGGACGTGTTCCTCGGGCTCTCCGCAGGTGGCGTCCTCAAGCCGCATATGGTCGAGAAGATGGGCTCCGGCCCGCTGATCCTGGCGCTTGCCAACCCGAACCCGGAAATCATGCCGGAAACGGCGATGGGGGTGCGCGACGACGTCGTCATGTGCACCGGCCGTTCCGACTATCCCAACCAGGTCAACAACGTCCTCTGCTTCCCCTACATCTTCCGCGGCGCTCTCGACGTCGGCGCGACGACCATCAACGAGGAAATGAAGCGTGCGGCGGTGGAAGCCATCGCCGGGCTGGCGCGCGAGGAGCCCTCGGACGTCGCCGCCCGCGCCTATGGCGGCAAGACGGAGACCTTCGGACCGAACTACCTGATCCCGTCGCCCTTCGATCAGCGCCTCATCCTGCGCATCGCGCCGGCCGTGGCGAAAGCAGCGATGGAGTCCGGAGTGGCCACGCGGCCCATCGAGGATTTCGATGCCTATTTGGACCGGCTGAACCGCTTCGTGTTCCGCTCCGGCCTGATCATGAAGCCGATCATCCAGAACGCCTCGAAGGATCCGAAACGGATCATCTACGCGGAAGGTGAGGACGAGCGCGTGCTGCGCGCCGCGCAGGTGCTGATCGAGGACAAGATCGCCAAGCCGATCCTCGTCGGCCGTCCCGACGTTCTGAAGACCCGCTGCGAACGCTTTGGCCTCAAGATCCGGCCGGATGCCGATTTCGAGTTCATCAACCCGCAGGACGACCCGCGCTACCGCGACTATGTCGACGAATATTTCGAATGTGTCGGCCGGGACGGCATGCCGCCGGATTCCGCGCGCACGGTGGTGCGCACCAACACCACGGTGATCTCCGCGCTCGCGGTGCGGCGTGGCGATGCGGACGCGGTCATCTGCGGGCTGGAAGGCCGGTTCAGCCGCCATCTGCGCGACATCAAGCAGGTGATCGGCGTGTGCGAGACCGCCCGAGACCTGTCCGCCATGTCTCTCCTGATCAACAGCCGGGGCGCCATATTCCTGTCCGACACCTTCGTCACGGAAGATCCGACCGCGGACGAGATCGCCGAAATGGCGCTCCTGGCCGCCGAGGAAATCCGCCGTTTCGGCATCGAACCGAAGATCGCCCTCCTGTCCCTGTCGAATTTCGGCTCCCGGGAGACCGCCACGTCGCGCAAGATGCGCGAGGCGACCGAACTGATCTGGAAACGCCATCCGGAACTGGAAGCCGATGGTGAGATGCACGGCGATTCCGCCCTGAGCGTCGCGCTGCGCGAACGGGTGATGCCGAACAGCAAGCTCTCCGGCGAGGCCAACCTGCTGCTGTTCCCCAACCTGGACGCCGCCAACATCGCCCACAATCTCCTGAAGGTGGCGACCCAGGCCCTGCATGTCGGGCCGATCCTGCTCGGCACGGCCAAGCCGGCGCATATCCTGACGCCGTCGGTAACCTCGCGCGGCGTGGTCAACATGTCGGCGCTGGCAAGCGTCGAAGCGCAGACGCGGTCCTTCCGCTAGATCGGCAGACCGGGACAAATCGCGCCTTCAATCGAAGGGGCCGGACCGCTAGATGTAGAGTTTCAACAGGTTGTTCTCTGGTGCGGGCAGATAGCGTTCCGGAACACAAGGCTTCATCCTGAGGAGGACCGTCCGGTCCGTCTCGAAGGATGGGCCACTTGCTCCTGAATATGCAGCCCATCCTTCGAGACAGCGCTCGCGCGCTTCCTCAGGATGAGCGGAGTGGTTCGCACAAGGTTCGAAGGGCAATCTGTTGAAAGCTCACAGCTAGAGCATCCTGCGTTCAAATGAACGCAGACAAGATGCTCTAACACTTTAAGATCGATCAACGGTCCGTGCCCTTTTCCTTCCTAATATCCGGTGGGTAACCCATGAGCGACCTCAAACAACCCGCGGACTGCCACAGCAAGGCTGACATCCGCTTGGCGATCGACGCGCTGGACAGGGACCTTCTGGAAATCTTCGCCCGCAGGCAGGGCTATGTCCGCCGCATGGCGGAACTGAAAGGGCATCCGGACGAAGCCTTCGACCACGAGCGGATCGAAACCATGGTCGCCGCGATCCGCGCGCGGGCGGAAACGCTCGGGCTTGAGGGCGAGCAGGCGGAACTGGTCTGGCGCACGCTGATCGACTGGAACGTGGCTTTTGAAAAGCGCGCGATCCGCGCGCGGCTTGAGGCCGGAAAAATCGCCCAGGACGGTCCCGCTGACTGAATTTTGATGACCTGAAAGCTGTCCGCCCGGACCACGGCCCTTATCTATCCAGGTGACCCTACGGGGAAGACGCCTTTGCAGGGAGCTCATCATGAAGTTCAGGAAACTTGCCGGTTTGACGCTGATTGCCGCGCTGTCGCTAAGCGCTCCGGCCGTCATGCAGACGGCAGCCGCCCAACCGTCCGTCAGGCTCGAAACGGTGGCAGACGAGCTTTCCTATCCCTGGAGCGTCGCGTTTCTGCCGAACGGCGGTTACCTCGTCACCGAACGCGACGGCGTTCTGAAATTCGTTTCGGAGGAGGGCGGACAAAGCGTCGTTCCGGGAACGCCGGAGGTCTTCGCGCAAGGGCAGGGCGGTCTTCTGGATATCGTCCTCAGCCCGGACTTCGAGTCGGACGGCACGATCTTCCTGACTTTCGCGCAGGGCTCGCCGGAAGGGGCGGGAACGTCCCTGTTCAAGGCCAGGCTCGTGGCGGATGGCGGTGGTTACCGGCTTGAGGACGGCGAAACGGTCTTCAGGGGCAACAACAAGGCGCATGGCGGCCGCCATTTCGGTTCCAGGCTCGCCTTCTCTCCGGAAGGCCTGCTGTTCATGACTGTCGGAGAGCGGGGGGCGAGAGACCGTGCGCAGGACCCCTCCACGCATAACGGATCGGTCCTCCGGCTGACGCGCGACGGCGATCCGGCACCGGGCAACCCGTTCCTGAACGAGGAAGGCTACCGGCCGGAGATCTGGTCCTACGGCCACCGCAATCCGCAGGCGGCCGCGATCAACCCGGCTACCGGCAGGCTCTGGGCCGTGGAACACGGCGCCCGGGGCGGAGACGAGGTGAACATTCCACAAGCGGGCAAGAACTACGGCTGGCCGGTGATTTCCTACGGGCGGCATTATTCCGGAGGCAGGATCGGCGAGGGCACTTCCAAGCCTGGCATGGAACAGCCGGTCCATTATTGGGATCCGTCCATCGCCCCATCCGGCATGGCCTTCGTCACCAGCGCCAGATATCCGGACTGGCAGGGGGATCTTCTGGTCGGCGCCCTGCGCGGCCAGCACTTGGCGAAGCTAGATCTCGACGGCGATACGGTCGTGTCGGAGGAAAAACTCCTGGAGGATCTGGGCGAGCGCATCCGCGATGTGCGTCAGGGGCCGGACGGGTTCATCTATGTCCTGACCGACAGCGACGACGGCCGCCTGATCCGGTTGCTGCCGTGACCGGGACAGGTCGGCAGACCGGAATTTTAACCGGTTGACGAACCGGCAGCTTGACTTTCCGGCCCGGGCCGACGATATAGCGGCTTGCAGTCGCTGCCGCGTGAGCAGACAGCGCGCCGTAAGATGGAAGCCGATCGCTTCCCGGGCAGCCGCACATGATTGCAGAGTTTCCGGGCCCATGAGGGGTCCAACCAGTTCCCATTTCACGCGAGGGTCTGGCGGCGAAGAGTCCGTTTCCACGGGCTGCCGCAATCCACCATCAAACCGCAGGAAAGCCTTCTTGCGGTCATCCAAGCGTTTTGTTCGCTTGAACCAAGGAATTCATATTGACCGACTTTCAAAGCCTGGGACTGTCCGAAGGCCTGCTGAGCGCCGTAGCTGAAAACGGCTATGACGACCCGACGCCGATCCAGCAAAAGGCGATTCCCCTGATCCTGGAAGGCCGCGACCTGATGGGCCTCGCCCAGACCGGCACCGGCAAGACCGCGGCTTTCGGCCTGCCGCTGATCGACTGCCTGCTCGCCGACAACAAGAGAGCCCGGCCGAAAGGCGCCCGTGCCCTCATTCTGGCGCCGACCCGCGAACTGGTGAACCAGATCGCCAAGAACCTGATCTCCTTTCTGAAAGACACGCCTCTGAAGGTCACTTCCGTTGTCGGCGGCGTGTCGATCAACGGCCAGATCAAGCGCCTTGCCAAGGGAACCGACATCCTGGTCGCGACACCTGGGCGGCTCCTGGATCTTGTTGATCGCGAAGCCGTCGATCTCAGAACCGCGTCCTATCTCGTTCTGGATGAGGCCGACCAGATGCTCGATCTCGGCTTCATCCATGCTCTGCGACGGATTGCCGGGCTGGTCGCGAAAGAGCGGCAGACGCTGCTCTTCTCCGCCACCATGCCGAAACAGATCAACGAACTGGCGCAGTCCTACCTGCGCAACCCCGAAAGGGTCGAGGTCTCGCCCGCCGGAAAGACCGCAGACAAGATCACCCAGTACGTTCATTTCATGGACAAGAAGGCCAAGGGCGACTTTCTGGTCGACCAGCTTCAGGCAAAGCCGGACGGCATGTCCCTGGTATTCTGCCGCACGAAACACGGCGCGGAGCGGCTGATGCGCAAGCTGGCGCAATCCGGCGTCGCGGCAGGGTCCATCCACGGCAACAAAAGCCAGAACCAGCGCGACCGGGCCATCCGGGATCTGCGCGAAGGCAATATCAACGTGCTGGTGGCAACGGATGTCGCCGCCCGCGGCATCGATATTCCCGGCGTGAGCCACGTCTACAATTTCGAGCTGCCTGAGGTCGCGGAAGCCTATGTGCACCGGATCGGCCGGACCGCGCGTGCCGGCGCCGAAGGCGAGGCGGTCGCGCTGTGCGCGCCGGAGGAAATCGGCCTCTTCCGCCAGATCGAAAAGCTGATCGGCATCGACATCGAGGTCGCGAGCGGCGACGTCCCGCCCATGTCCGCAGCCAGCAACGCGAAGCGCGGCGGTGGCAACCGCGGCGGCGGCAATCGAAATGGCGGTGGCAAGCCGTCCGGCAAGAAGCCGTTTCAAAAGCGGGCTTCTTCCGGCGACAACGACAACAGCGCCCAGCAGCAGCCCCGCCGCCAGCGCCGCAGACGTCAGTCCGGCCGCAAAAACGCGGCCTGAGGGCCATCGGCATTCGACTGAACGGTCGTCTGTCTGGCACCGATAACTCAGGAACGCCCGGCTGGAAACGGCCGGGCGTTTGTTGTACCGGGCCAGGCAAAATGCCCGGTTTCCGGCACGCCTTCGGTCTTTTCGGGGAACCTGGAAAAAATTGCACCGGGAAGTGGCCTTCCCGGTGCTGAACCTTGTGGTCGATGGGACTCAGATAGGTTGGGGCCTTCCTGAGTGAATTTTGTGAAAGCTCTCAGAGCCATTCCCGAAACCGCCGCGCTTCGGATAGGGTTCTGCGCACTTTCTGTCCACAAGGCATCCGTCCGCTACTGCGCGGTCAGATCTTGTATTGTTTTCGGGAGTGCCGCGGAATGACCGCGAATAATCTGATGAAACCGCCAAGGTCTTGATGGATTTCAACCACATTTGCCCCGTTGAAAGTAAACCTAAATTAACAAACATGAATGCGCAATCACAACCGCTCTTGTGGGATTAACCATGTGGATAATTTAAAAGCGTTTATAAAACAGAGGGTTGGAGGGAAGGTTTCGACGAAGGCGGGTTCGAGGGGGGCAATCGCCGATTGAACCGCAGTTGAGGCATTCAAAGAACTGCTTTAGTTTCAAAGAATTGGACGAGATATTTTCTTTATTTATTGTGGCATAAAAAAAATTTATGATCTGGATATGAAAAAAATTTCCAACTTAAAATACTGAAAATTAAAAGGAAAACACATAGCCGGAAAAGCGGTAGGGTTACGTGTATTCCTTTACGTTATTTGTCCTTCGTCCATTTTTAAGCGCCATTGCGATCGTGGATTCTGCCGCCTCAAAAAATTTGACCATTTGGTATAGAATGGATTTTTGGAGCCATAACAAGTTTTTATCCGGCGTATTCTCCTGTTGACCTTTGCGTAAGGTGGAGCTATTTCGACTGCCAACGCGGGTTGGTTAACATAGGTTAACAAGCAAAGGCCCCGAATAAGCCAGATCGAACTCTGGAATAAATGTGCATGTCGGTCCTGATCGGATCCTGACCCCAAACATAATTGCCCGTGGTCAAAACGGGTACACCCCTTGTGGCGCGGGCGTTGCGCGACGGCAAGCGAATGTGCGGCACCTTCGCTCTCCTTTCCGCGCGCAATTGACAACCGCAACGGGCCGGACCCCCACTAACGCCGGCCCGAAACGACCCATCGGCCACAAGACTGCAGCACCGGGAAGGTTTCCTTCCTGGTGCTGTTTGTTTTTCGGGGGCGAGCGTGGCTGAACCTGCTCGGGAAACACTCTCATGCTGAAGAAGCGCGGCCTGTCGGTCTTGCTTGAAAAGACTTTTTGCGCCGCCATCCTTGGCAGAATTGTCGGCGTCTTCCGCCCTTCCGTCTACATGTTCGGATAGTTCGGTCCGCCGGAGCCTTCGGGCACGGTCCAGATGATGTTGCCGTTCGGATCCTTGATGTCGCAGGTCTTGCAGTGAACGCAGTTCTGCGCGTTGATCTGGAAGCGGGGCGCGTCCGCGCCTTCTTCCACCCATTCATAGACGCCCGCCGGGCAATAGCGGTTGGACGGCCCAGCATAGACGTCGTGCTCGGATTTCTTCTGCAGTTCCATGTCCTTGACCTTGAGGTGGACCGGCTGGTCCTCCTCGTGGTTGGTGTTGGACAGGAACACGGACGACAGCTTGTCGAAGGAGACCACGCCATCCGGCTTCGGATAGTCGATCTTCTTGCAGTCCTTTGCGGGTTTCAGCGTGTCGGCGTCCCGCTTGCCGTGCTTCAATGTACCGAAGAACGAGATGCCGAACAGTTCGTTGGTCCACATGTCGAGGCCGCCGAGCGCGATGCCGAGCCACGTGCCGTACCTGGACCAGAGCGGCTTGGCATTGCGGACCTTCTTGAGGTCCGTACCGATCGGGCTGTCGCGCCAGGCCGTATCGTAATTGCTGAGCTCGGTATGCGCTTCCCCGCGCCCGATCGCCCCCATCACCTCTTCCGCCGCCAGCATGCCGGACAGCATCGCGTTGTGGGAACCCTTGATGCGCGGCACGTTCACCAAGCCGGCGGAACAGCCCATGATCAGGCCTCCCGGAAAGGAAAGCTTCGGCACGGACTGGTAGCCGCCCTCGGTGATCGCGCGTGCGCCATAGGCAATGCGCTTGCCGCCTTCGAAGGTGTCGCGAACCGCCGGGTGGGTCTTGAAACGCTGGAATTCGTCGAAGGGGGAGAGCCAGGGGTTGTCATAGTTGAGATGGACCACGAAGCCGACCGCGATCTGGTTGTCTTCCAGGTGATAAAGGAAGGAGCCGCCGCCGGTCTTGCCGTCGAGCGGCCAGCCGAAGGAATGCTGCACCAGGCCGGGCTTGTGCTTTTCCGGAGCCACCTGCCAGAGTTCCTTGATGCCGATCCCGAATTTCGGCACGTCGCTGTCCTTGTCGAGCTCGAATTTCTCGATGAGCTGTTTGGCCAGCGAGCCACGGGCACCCTCGCCGATCAGCGTGTATTTTCCGCGCAGCTCCATGCCCCGGGTGAACATGGCGTTCGGCTTGCCGTCCCGGCCGACACCCATGTCGCCGGTGGCGACGCCGGCGACCCGGCCTTCCTCGTCGTAAAGCAGTTCGGCCGCCGCAAATCCCGGATAGATTTCGACGCCGAGCCCTTCGGCCTTTTCCGCCAGCCAGCGGCAGACATTGCCGAGCGAGACGATGTAGTTGCCGTGGTTGTTCATCAGTTTCGGCATGAACAGGTTCGGCAGGCGCATGGAACCCGCAGGGCCCAGGACGAGGAAATGGTCTTCCGTCACCGCCGTCTTGAGCGGTGTGTCTTCCTTGCGCCATTCTGGGAGAAGCTGGTCGAGCGCAATCGGATCGATGACTGCGCCGGACAGGATATGAGCGCCGACCTCGGAGCCTTTTTCCAGAACCACCACGCTCAGCTCTTCGCCCTTGTCGTTGGCGATCTGTTTCAGCCGGATAGCTGCGGCAAGCCCCGCAGGCCCCGCGCCCACGATCACGACATCCACATCCATGCTTTCGCGTTCGCCAAGCGCTTCCTGTTCGCTCATTTTTGTCTCCCTCTGCCCAAGAGCCCGGAGCAGCCCGCGTCCCGACGGACGCCGGCGGTTGCTCTAACGCCTTAAAGTCGATCCACTGTTGGATGCCCGTTCGATTCCGCCGGGGCATTCGAAAGTTGATCCGGTCTCTATCGCCCTGTTTGCCCCATTTTGCGGCGCAAAACACGACATTTTTCACAGCCGTTTGCGAAATCGGGCTGCATCATCTCCCAAAAACCGGCTCAGATAGACCAAAGCGGAGTCAAATCGTCAAGAGCAATCATTCCTTTTACGTAAAGGGAATGATGCGTGGCATTGCGCAAATGCGGTGTGTACAATATCTGGAAAACCGGTACGCCCGAACCGGAGCCTTGTCTGCGTTCTTGTGCTCACGGGCCATCCGGTTATAGCCTGACATTCTAAACTCCGCCATCGGAGGCACATTCCTTGCCGCAAACCCCGCACGACCTACGCCAGATTGAAGCCCTGCTGGATTTTTACACCGGCGCCGGGGTGGATTGCTTTTTGGGCGACCGGCCGGTGGACTGGTTTGACCTGACGGCCGAACAGGCCGCGCAACGTCTTGACACGCAGGCTCACGCCGCTCCGAGCATGCGGGTGCCGCAGGGCAGGCCGTCCGGTGCCGTCGTTTCGGGCCCCCACCATCCGGCCGCCGCGCCGCCCCCGACGGCGCCTGCCTTGGGGCAGGCGCCTGGCGCCATGCAGCCTGCTGTGCTCCCGGACCGGGAGATCATCAGTGCCGCACGGGATCTGGCGGCCTCCGCCGCGACCCTGGACGAGCTGCGCCGGTGTCTGGAGGTTTTTGACGGCTGCAATCTGAAACTGACCGCGAAAAAGCTGGTTTTCGCCGACGGCAATCCGGATGCGAAATTGATGTTTGTCGGAGAAGCGCCGGGCCGGGACGAGGACCTTCAGGGCAAACCGTTTGTCGGCCGCTCCGGCCAGCTTCTGGACCGGATGCTGGCGGCTATCGGCCTTGACCGGACAGCGGTCTATATCGCCAATGTCGTTCCCTGGCGTCCGCCCGGCAACAGAACCCCCACGCCGCAGGAAACCGAAATCTGCAAACCCTTCATCAGGCGGCAGGTCGAGCTGGTCAATCCGGACGTTCTCGTGTTCCTGGGGGCTGCGTCCGCGAAAACCCTTCTGGGAGTTCAGGACGGTATCCGCAAGATGCGTGGCCGCTGGATGGCCTATCCCGGCCAGGGAAAGGAGATCGCCGCCATTGCCACCTATCACCCGGCCTATCTCTTGCGCAGTCCGCTGGAAAAACGATTGTCCTGGCGGGACTTCCTTTCTATTCGGACAACACTTCTGACGAAGTCGAACAGGTAATGCATGCATTCCGGTTGATTGTTTTTTTACCTTAGTATTTGGTTTGAACTTGAAATTGATGACGTAACGGAAAAAGAAAACAGAAAAGTTCTTTGGTACTTTATTTGTTATTCTGATTATTCTGAATTTTACCAATAGATTTATTGGTTGTTAAAAGAGATGTGGTCTTTTGCCTAAGCAAAATTCACAATCTGCCGCCTGCGAGGCGAAGCGGCATGATTGCGTAAATTCGGTGAGGGCAATTTGAGCGGACCGGAAATAAACATTCCAGAACGCGCCGTTCTGCATATTCTGGTCTTGGACTTCGACACCCTGGCGTGCGAGGAGACCTCAGCCTCTGGATTCAGCACCAGGGGATGCCGCGTTCATACCAGCAATCACAAGGAAATCGGCAAGACCATCGGTCTGCGCCTTGCCGGATTCGATCAGATGATCAAAGGCAGGATCCGGGAAATCCTCGAATCCGAAATCTTGGTCTCCTTTGAGTTCGTGGACAGTTCTGTGGTTGAAAAACGCCGGGAGCGGCGGCGTAAAGTCTCCATTCCCGCGTGGGTCAGCGGACGTCAATCCCAAAACGGCCTCAGATGCGAGATCGTCGACGCAAGCCAGTCCGGATGCCGTCTGGCCAGCCGCAGGCTCGCGGAGCTGCCCGAAGAAATTCAGCTCCAGATCCCCGGTCTGGACGTGCCGGTTCCCGGACAGATCGTCTGGCGGTCTCCAGAGTTTGCGGGGGTGAAACTGATCTGGCAGTTTTCAAACGGGCAGGAGTTCGAGCAGAAGCGCTTCCGACCGCCGGATCTGGCCGGCAAGGCCGGCGTGAAACCGAAGCCGAAGCGGGATGCGTCGGGGTTCGGCGTCCGGCGCAGGAAAACGACGAACTGAGCCGATGGGCGGCGGGTTTTCTTTCCGCCGCTCCTTCCTCCGTAATTTTTTCAATGCTATCGACCCGAATTTTGCCTCCGACCGGGGGGATCGGCGAACGCCTCTGGGCGGCCGGCGCCAAACCTTCGGTTTCGGCATGGGTTTTGCACTAATTTATCTCATCGCGGCAACGATTTAGCGCGTGTCCCGGTCAATTGATGTCAAACTAATGAGACACGCATAGCGTGTCATGCGCAGTAATGTGGCCACCTGTTCAATCGCGGTCTTGAATTTTCAACCTGAAAACTTTGAGATCTTTGTCCGGGAGTTCCGGAAAATCCACCTTATTCTGTTGTCCGGGCGTTAACCTCGATTTTAGACTTGAGGTTGCAAGATTGGCGAAGAAAGTGGGGGATAATTTGAGCAATTTGGCCATGGTTACAAATGCCGATAACGCTGTGACGGCACTTGTCGTCGATCTTGCGGACATGTCTTGTTTCGAGGCCATTGCGCATGGTCTCAGCGACAAGGGCTGCTGGATCGTTTCCGACAAGGTCGGCCTGCTGAAGCAGGAGGTTGGATTGCGGCTGGCCGGGAACGACCGGCTGGTCCGCGGAACAATCGTCGCCTATGGCGACAACCAGGCCCGGGTCTCCTTCGAGATCAAGCGGGACGGGCCGGCGGAACAGCGCCGGGAAATCCGCCGTCCGGTCTGGATCACAGCGGTCGTCTGCGGACGTACGAACACAGCCTCGATGAAATGCCGGATCGTCGATGCCAGTCAATCCGGCTGCCGGCTGGAGGGCAACAAGCTCAATCGCCTGCCGAACGAAATCGAGATTTCCATTCCAGGGCTGTCTCTGCCGATCTCCGGCAGGATCGTCTGGCGCCAGGACAACCAGGCCGGCGTCAGCCTCAACTGGCCTTTCGAACCCGGCCAGGATCCGCAATCGGTCCGGGAGAATCCGGGCGAGGAACAAGGCGCGCTCCAGCGCAAACGGAGAAAGCGGATAACCGCCTTCGGCACTTGAGGAATTTCCTGCGCTTCGGACCCGGCCCGGACTGTCCCCGGTTTTCCTGCCTGGCAAGCCTTTGCAAGTCACCGCCGGATACATATATCGAAAAGAATTCGTGATCTTTGTCAGGGCTGCTTCAGCGTGCTTTCAACCGTCCGCCGTTATCTTCCGAAACCTTTCCGTGATGACAAGCCGGTAATCCCGGTGGTCCGCCTGCAGGGCACGATCGGCATGCACGGGCCCATGCGGGCCAACCTTTCCCTGGCGACCGCCGCTCTGCCGCTGGAAAAGGCGTTTTCGATGAAAAAGGCGCCGGCCGTCGCCCTGATCGTCAATTCTCCGGGCGGGTCCCCGGTCCAGTCGCGGCTGATCTTCAAACGGATCCGCGATCTGGCGAAGGAGAAGGAAAAGGACGTTCTGGTCTTCGTGGAAGATGTCGCCGCCAGCGGCGGCTATCTGATTTCTCTGGCCGGCGACGAGATCTTTGTCGATCCGTCGTCGATTGTCGGTTCGATCGGCGTGGTCGCAGCCGGATTCGGGTTTACCGAAATGATCGCCAAGATCGGTGTCGACCGCCGCGTCTACACCGCCGGCGAGAAGAAGGTCATCCTCGATCCGTTCCAGCCGGAAGTGCCGGAGGATATCGAATATCTGAAAGGACTTCAGCAGGAGATCCACGAGACGTTCATCGATCTGGTCAAATCGCGCCGCGGCGATGTCCTGACCGACGATCCGGATCTTTACAGCGGCAAGTTCTGGACGGGACGCACCGCCGTTCAGCTTGGCCTGGTGGATGCTGTGGGCGATCTCAGAAGCGTTCTGAAGGAACGCTATGGCGACAAGGCGGAGCCCAAGCTGATTGCGGCACCGCGCGGCCTGTTCGGCCGCAGGAGCGGTGTTGGCGTGTCGCTGTCCGGTGAAAGGCTGACGGAAGGTCTGGGCGAGGATCTGATCTCGGCGATTGAAAACAGGGCGCTTTGGATGCGATATGGTCTTTAGATCGACGGGCGCCCGGTCGGGATCTTTGGAGGATGCCCGATTGTTGATCGATTTTTAGCGTATCGGGACATTCTGTCTTCGTTCGATTGAACGCATATGGGATATTCTGGCCGGACCGGATCCTGGACGCAGGAGCGGCGACAAAGGGGAACGTGATGACGGAATTGATTGGCGTGGCTGCTCTGGCCGTCGGCGGCTATTGGATCGTGCAGCGGCTCAAGCGCAAGATGGCCGAGGTGGAGAACCAGATTTCCCGGGCGGCGGCCAAAGCCGATCCCAAGGGCCGCGGGACCAAGCTCGTCTTTGATCCTGAAAGCGGAAAATACAAGCCGCAGGCCTGACGGCCTGCGGATGTCCGTTCGTTTCCGGGGAGCGGATCAGCCGGTCCGTGCCGCCCGGAACAGTCCCCACCGAGCTGCGCTCCTTCGAGCCGTGAAGGTCAATACCGCAAGCGTTAACAGCAGCAGTAGGGCCTCGCCCGACGGGCTTGCCAGCCATATGCCGTGCTCTCCGGCGAGATACGGCAGCGTGAAGACCAGCGGCAGGAAGAAGGCATAAGGTTTGGCCAGGCTCAGCAGGGCCGCGCGTTTCGCATCCCCTACAGCCTGAAAATAGGTCGCGACGACGAACAGCGGTCCCGCCGCGAAATACATCGCAATTATAGTCGGCAGAATGCGCGCGACGTCGCCGGCGACCGCCCGGTCTTCAACGAACAGTCCTCCGATGGGAAAAGCCAGAAGCGACAGCACCGTCTGGACGCTCAGGCAGTAGAAAAATGCCGCCAGGAGGCCGAGGCGGAGCGTGTCGTCCGAACGCTGCCAGAGCTGCGCGCCGTAATTGTTGCCGATCATGGCCTGCAGTGCCTGGACGAGGCCCAAAAGCGGCAGATAGGCGAAGGTCATGATGCGCGTGATGATCCCGAAGGCCGCCACGGTGGTTTCGTAGCCTTCGGCGCCGGTCCATTGCAGCATCGTGAAGGTGGCCGCGGAGCCAAGCGCGATGCCGATGAAACTGAGGCTCTGGGGAGCGCCCAGGGCCAGGATCTCCTCCCAGTTCGAGGTCGGCGGAAAGCGGATCAGCACACCCGGTCTCAGGACCGTCCCGCCGCGCAGCCTGAACGCCAGCACCAGTGTGAGGGCAAGCGTCTGCGCCAGAGCCGTCCCGTAGGCCGAGCCTGCGACGCCGAAATCGAGCAGGACGATCAGCACGTAGTTGAAGGCGATATTCGCCAGGGACACCAGCAGGCTGAGACCCGCCATGAGGCCGACCCGGCCTTCGTTCCGCAGCGCGTCGATATTGACGGAAAGCACGAACAGCAGCGGCGAGAAGCAGACCGTGATCGACAGATAGGTGTAGGCCATATCGGCAACCGGTCCGGAGCCTCCCGCGGCGGCGAGGGTCGCCTCCCGGCCGGTCAGAACAAACAGCGCGACGGTCAGGACACCGATAGTGAGCGCCAGCCCGTGGGCGCCTGTGAAGACGGCCTTGGCGTCGTCCATGCGTCCACCGCCCAGATGCCGCGCCAGCACGCTGGACATGCCGCTCGAGATCAGCGTCGCAAGCGCGACCAGCAGCATATAGGCGGGAAACATCAGCGTGACGGCGCTCAGCGCCTCCGGGCCGGCAAAGATGCCGAGAAAGACCGCGTCCGCCACGGTGAGCAGGCCGTTCATGCTCATGACGAAGATGATCGGCAGCGCGGTCCTGAAAAGAGTGGCGACCAGCGCACCTTGCGTGAACGCATTTGTCCGGGACATGTCCGACGACATTCCAGTCTCCTTGTCACGGCATTTCGAAGAACAGGGAGGGGCCCGCATTGCCACCGGCACGAAATGCCTGGAGGAAAGAACAAGATGGTCTCGCGTCAGAACTTCACCGGAACGGCAGCGTTCGCGGGCGGCAGGTGTCTGAAACCGGAGCCGTTAGATACGCTCCGCGCGCCGCGCCGTCAATTGCGTTCCGAGCGGATCGAACCCGCAGCCTGTGTGCCCTAGGAACGCCCGTCTTGACCTTGCGCGCGCATCGTGGCACCTCTCGCCCCGAAATCAGCGGGCCCACTATCCCGCTGCACGGCCATTTTTCGGAAGTCTTCCATGTCGAACGAAACCCTCCCGGCGCATATGCGTCCGGAAAATTCATTCCAGGGCCTGATCCTGACCCTGCAGCGCTTCTGGGCGGACCAGGGCTGCGTCGTTCTTCAGCCCTACGACATGGAAGTCGGTGCCGGCACGTTTCACCCGGCGACAACCCTGCGCTCGCTCGGGCCGCGCCCTTGGAAGGCCGCCTATGTGCAGCCGTCCCGCCGGCCGACCGACGGCCGCTACGGCGAGAACCCGAACCGGCTGCAGCACTATTATCAGTTCCAGGTCATCCTGAAGCCGTCGCCGTCGAACCTGCAGGATCTCTACCTGAACTCGCTCTACGCCATCGGGCTGGACCCGAAGGTGCACGACATCCGCTTCGTCGAGGACGACTGGGAAAGCCCGACGCTCGGCGCCTGGGGGCTCGGCTGGGAATGCTGGTGCGACGGCATGGAAGTGTCGCAGTTCACGTATTTCCAGCAGGTCGCAGGCTTTGAATGTTCGCCGGTCTCCGGCGAGCTCACCTACGGCCTGGAACGCCTGGCGATGTATATCCAGGGCGTCGATAACGTCTATGAGCTGAACTATAACGGCCAGGAAGGCGACGCCAGGATCACCTATGGTAATGTCTTCCTGCAGGCCGAACAGGAATATTCCCGGCACAATTTCGAGCACGCCGACACCGAGATGCTGTTCCGCCACTTCAGGGATGCGGAAAGCGAATGCAGGGCACTGCTGGCAGCAGGCGCGAAGGCGCGCGAAGAAGCCGGCGCCGACGTGCACCAGGTGGTGCTGCCGGCCTATGACCAGTGCATCAAGGCGAGCCACGCCTTCAACCTGCTCGACGCGCGCGGCGTCATCTCGGTAACCGAACGCCAGAGCTACATCCTGCGTGTGCGCGAACTGGCGAAGGCCTGCGGAGCGGCCTTCCTGGAGACGGAAGCCGGCGGCGTCGGCTATCACAATCGGGCTGCCGAATGATGGCAGCCTGGCGGTTCGCTTTACTTCGCTCGGATCTGCGCCAGGCTTCGGGCTTCAGTTTCTGAAGACGACCCGTTGTCCCTGAACCTGATCGACCGTGAATTCGCTGTAGATCGCATCGCCGCGTACGAACTGGAAACGGCGGCCGAGCGTCGTGTCCACCGTCACAGTCTCAAAAGGTGCAAGGCGCGCTATCCGCTGCACCGGGCCATAGGCCGGGACGGAGAAGAGGTCGACCGGCGCTCCCGTCTGGTTTGAAACGCTGATCCGCGCGGCATAGCCGCCGTCTTGATCGGGTTGGCCGCGCTCGCCGCGCCCGTCGTCGTAGTCCGGCCCGCGGCAAACCTGCAGAAGGCCTTCGACCTGCGAGCCAGCCGAGCACATGATGCCGCCCCACTGATAGCCTGTCTGGCCGTCGGCAGTCCTGACCTCGAACCAGTCATAACCGTTCATGTATTGGCGTGTCCGGCGGACGATCGTCAGGGGTGTTCCCTCGTGCAGGCTGCCCGTGCGGGCATAGTTTATGCCCGGACCGGCGCGCAGGACGCCGCCGAGGGACTGACCGGCTGCAAAGATTTCATCGCCACGTGGTCCACGCGGACGGTCATCGCGGCCGGGTTCTGGCCGGCGCTCCTCGCAGACACTCAGGACGCCCCTGATCTCACGGTCCTGCGAGCACATGATACCGCCCCACTGGTATCCGCTGAGACCGTTGGCAGTCCGGACTTCGAACCAGCTATATCCGTTCAGGGTTTCCTGGGTGCGCCGCAGGATCGTGAGTGGTGTGCCTGTCGAAAGATTGCCATTGCGGGCAAAATCGGTTCCGGGGCCGGCTCTCAAGGCGCCGCCGAGCGATTTTCCCGCAGCATTGATCTGCTGTGATCCACCGCGGTCGGGACGTGGCCGATCCGGTGCCGGTTCAGGCCGGGATTGGGTCTGCAACTGGCATTCAAGCAATCCCGTGCCGACCTGCAGATACATGACGTCCTTGCCGAAGAAGCGCACGTTCCCGTTCTCATATCTCACGCCATTTTTCGACGGCACCTTGCCAAGGAAAACGTTCTGCGCTTCGCCTGGCGCGTTCCGACGGATCGGACCGATCAGGGAGACCTGATCACTCTGCCGGGGCGTGACCAGGACATTGTAGACAAGATCCTGGTTGGAGCAGGAATAGCGCCCCGGCTCCGCCGCTTCCGGCGCCGACAGGCCGAAGGGAATAAGGGCAACAGCTCCCAAAACCGGGGCAACACGCTTCAGACACACATCGAAAATCATCGAAAACCCATCCTCGTGCCATTGGGCAACGCCGCATATGTCGGTGCCTCACGCGCTATCCCCCGGGCAGGCGGGGTGTTACGCCTTGAAGCCGAAAACCGGTATCCACGCATTCACAGAGCTCTGAAAAACAGCAGGTCGCCTGCCATGCCTCCGGTCAACTTGTGTTCTTGATTACAGAATGTCGTCTGAACCATGGCTGAACAGCCGATTTTAATGACAAGGACAATTGCTCGCGATAGCTTCCGCGAAGAATTTCACGGAGGTATTCGTTTTGTCCTGGTTCATTCTCGCAGCCCTAATCGCGCTGTCCGTCTTTGCGATCATTCTTTACAACTCTCTCGTCAAGAAGCGGCAGATGACCGAGGAGGGCTGGAGCGGCATCGACGTTCAGCTCAAGCGCCGCGCGAACCTCATTCCCAACCTGGTCGAGACCGTGAAAGGCTATGCCTCTCACGAAAAGGAGGCCCTTGAAGCGGTCACTAGAATGCGGACCGAGGCCGTGTCGAAGCCGAAGGACGATGTCGCCGGCCGTGCTCAGGCGGAAGGAGCGCTGTCGCAGGCACTCGGGAAACTGTTTGCCGTCGCCGAAGCCTACCCCGATCTCAAGGCCAGCCAGAACTTTTCCGATTTGCACAAGTCGCTCGACGAGGTCGAGGACGCAATCCAGATGGCGAGGCGCTATTATAACGGTGCGGTACGCAATCTGAATGTCGCTGTCGAAAGCTTTCCGTCCAATCTCATCGCCAAACAGTTCAAGTTCGAGAAGGCCGAGTATTTCGAAATAGAAAACGACGCTGACAGAGCCGTTCCTGACGTCAAATTCTGAAAGGAAACGCCATGAGTCTTCAGCGTCTTTGCGTTTCGCTGCTTTCACTTGTGTTGCTTGTTCTCGGCTGCCTCTCGGCACAGGCGGACGAACGCATCCTTCGCTTCGTGTCCGACATAGAGGTCGGCGCGGACGGGGCTCTTGTCGTCACCGAAGCGATCACGGTGCGTGCCGAAGGCGACCAGATCAAGCGCGGCATCTTCCGGGACTTTCCACTAACGGCACGCTCGGCAGGGGGACGGCTCTACCGTGTCGGTTTCAACCTGCTGTCGGTAGAGCTTGACGGCGAACCTGTGCCGCATTTCACACGCGGCAACAACAGAGGCGTGCGGATCTACGTGGGCGAGGAGAACAGGTTCCTTTCTCCCGGCACATATACCTACACGCTCAAATACGAGACCGACCGCCAGATTCGCTTTTTCGACAGCCATGACGAGGTCTACTGGAACGTCACCGGCAACGAATGGGCATTTCCGATCGATGAGGCGTTGGCAAGGGTGCGGCTGCCTGAGGGCGTGCAGGCGATGGAGTGGACTGCATATACGGGGCCCTTCGGCGCGACCGGACAAGCCTATGCGGCCCAAACGGATGCAAATGGTTCGGAAGTGGTTTTCACGACCACTCAGCCCTTGCAGGCAGGCGAGGGGCTGACAGTCGTCGTCACGATGCCGGTTGGATCGGTGGCTCGCCCCGAGGGTGCCGAGGCCCTTGTGCTTTTCCTTCGCGACTATCGCGCCGACCTCATCGGTGGCATCGGTGCGTTGCTCGTTCTCGCCTATTACCTGTTTGCCTGGCTGAGGGTCGGGCGCGATCCGGCAAAGGGCGTCATCTTCCCGCGCTTCAAGCCGTCCGCGGATATTTCTCCGGCGCTTGCCAGATACATCGATCGACGCGGCTTTGGTGACGGCGGCTGGGGCGCACTGACGGCGGCCTGCCTCAACCTTGCGGTCAAGAGCCGCCTGACCCTCCGGGAGGAGGGTGGAGACATGACGCTGTCACTGGACGAGAGCGGCCGGGAAGGCAAGACCCCGGGAGAGGGCTTGCCAAAAGGCGAGGCCGCGCTGGAGCGGTGGCTTAACGATCGGGGCAGGCCGCTGACACTCAACAAGTCCAACGGCAAGTCGGTACAGAAACTCGGCGGTGTCTTCACCAGCGCGATTACCGGAGAGAGCCACAATGTCTTTTTCAAGAGCAACTGGCTCTATCTCGTGCCCGGTATTCTCATGACCCTTGTTACGATCGCGGCCCTGTTTTTCTTTGCCCCGCAAACGCCGAACGAGCAGGAATTCATGATCGTGTTTCTGTTCCTGTCCATTTTCGCGACTGTCTTTCCGGCAGCCTTCGGCCTTTCACTTCTGCCCATTGCCAATGTTCAGCTGCGCATCGCGGTCGTCATCTTCCTTGTCGGTTGTGCGCTCACCGGCGCGGCGTTGCTGGCCGGAGTGGCAACCGGGGGCCTTGAGACAATGGTGGCCGTGCCGGTTGTCGTGGCGGTGCTGATCGGGTCCAATCTTTTCGCCTTTGCGGTAATGGGGGCCCCGACGTTGCTTGGGCGGGAGAAGCTCGACGAGATCGATGGATTGAAACTCTATCTCTCCGTCGCCGAACAGGAGCGGCTCAACATGGCCGAAGCGCCTGACATGAGCACTCTCCATTTCGAGGAACTGCTGCCTTACGCCGTGGCGCTGGGCGTCGAAAAACCCTGGGCGCGGGCATTCGAGGGTTGGCTGGCAACGGCTGCAGGGGCAGCAGCGGCGGCGACCTATCACCCGCACTGGTATTCGGGCCGGGATTTCGACGTCCATCACATCGCGGACAGTGTCGGCCAGACGGCAAGCGCGATGGCGTCATCCTTCCAGTCATCGTTGCCGGCGCCGAAGTCCTCCAGTTCCGGTTCTTCAGGCGGCGGGTCGTCCGGCGGTGGCGGTGGCGGTGGCGGCGGTGGTGGCTGGTAACCGGAAGGCTCAGGCCGCGTCGGTCTTTTCCGCGAAGGGAAGCCGGCCGTCCACCTGGGATGCCAGCAATCCCGCCGCGTCGTCGGCGGAAACGGCCGCCGCATAGAGGAAACCCTGGCCATAATGGCAGCCGTTCGAGTTGAGCGCCTCATGCACGTCGCTCTCCTCGACGCCTTCGGCGACCGCATCGATATCGAGCCCGCGCGAAAGCACCAGGATCGCCTCGACGATGGCGGCACATTGCTTGTCGCTGAGCATGCGCTCGGTGAAGGATCTGTCGATCTTTACCTTGCGGATCGGAAAATCGCGCAGATAACTGAGGCTGGAATGGCCCGCGCCGAAATCGTCCAGCGCGATGGAAATGCCGGCGTCCGTCAGTTCGCCCAGAATACGCTTGGCCGATTCGGGGTTCTTGACCAGCGAGGTCTCGGTGATTTCCAGCACCAGGCGTTGCGGCGGAAAGCCGTGTTGCTCCAGGATCGCCAGAACCGTTCCCGGCAGCGCCGGATCCTGCAGTTGCACCGGCGAGAGGTTGAAGGAAAGATAGAGATCGTCCGGCCAGGTGCCGGCTACCTGGCAGGCTTCGGCGAGCAGGTGCTGGGTGAGTTCTGAAATAATGCCGCAATCCTCGGCGATCGGGATGAATTGCTGCGGCGGTACCTGTCCGAAATCGGCGTCCGCCCAGCGGGCGAGGGCCTCAAAACCGGCGATCCGGCCACTGTCCATGTCCAGGATCGGCTGGTAGTGGGCCTTGACCTCGCGTTCTGCGATGGCCCGGCGCAAACGCTGCTCCAGCAGCGTACGATGCAGAATGGAGGCGTCCATGTCGACTTCGAAGAAGCGGTATGTCGACCGGCCCGAGGATTTGGCCCGGTAAAGCGCAATGTCGGCCCGGCGCAGCAACTCGGTAATGGCATGCCCGTCAAGCGGATAGAGGGCGATGCCGATGCCGGTGCCGATGGAAATCTGCCGGTCGCCGAATTCGAAGCGATCGTTGATCCGGGTCAGCAGCCGGCGGGCGAACCCCGCCGCTTCCGACTTGTCCTTGA
>ENA-ORCZ01000133-ORCZ01000133.1-marine-metagenome-genome-assembly--contig:-NODE-133-length-76227-cov-4.355378_pt1 | contig 76227 bp, 58 predicted proteins | sample MGYA00237785_ERZ508519 | MGnify/ENA primary metagenome ERZ508519 (study PRJEB26189, sample SAMN06268790) | marine metagenome | isolation source: Bioluminescent Bay, La Paraguera, Puerto Rico | place...
GACGAGCATATGCATGTTATCACCCGTAATGCCATTGATCCCGACCGGGGCGAGGTTCAGGCCAATCGCCGCCCCGACCGCACCCGTGACCGCAGGCGGCATCAGTTTTTCGACCCAGCCGGTGCCGGTGGCCATGACGATCAGGCCGATCACGACATACAGCGCGCCAGCAGCAATAATCCCGCCAAGGGCCCCGCCGATATCCGGGTTTGGTCCAGATCCGGCATACCCGGTGGCGGCAATGACGACCGCGATAAAGGCAAAGGACGAACCCAGATAGCTTGGCACACGGCCCGCCGTGCAGATGAAGAAGATCAGGGTTCCGATGCCGGAAAACAGGATCGCCAGATTGGGATCAAACCCCATCAGAAGCGGCCCCAGGATGGTCGCGCCCGACATGGCAACAAGATGCTGCAAGCCCATCGGGAACATCGCGCCCCAAGGCAGACGTTGATCAGGCATGACTGTGGAAGACCGGGTCACAGACCAGGAAGGAAAATATCGCATTTATGGCAAGCCGATTATTTATGGACGTTTCGCGCGAAAATGCCCCGCCGGGCGGCAGGGCGTACCGGGTATCGCGCCACGGGCGGCAAAAAGCAAGATGCCATCCGATGCTTTTTTAGTCGTTGCTGTGGAAATGGTCGTAAATCTTGCGGGCCAAGGCGGCACTGATGCCATCGACGGCCTCAAGATCCGAGAGCCCGGCATCGGCAACGCCGCGGGCGGAGCCGAAATGGTGGAGGAGTGCCTTTTTACGTGCGCCGCCGACACCGGGGACGGAATCAAGGGCGCTTTTGCCCATCTGTTTGCCGCGTTTGGCGCGGTGGGTGCCAATCGCCCAGCGATGGGCCTCGTCGCGCAGGCGCTGAATGAAATAGAGCACCGGATCTTTCATATCGAGACGCACGGGTGGTTTGCCGGGGATGTGGAGCACTTCCTTGCCGGCATTACGATCCACACCCTTGGCAACGCCCACCAGCATGACGTCCTCAATCCCCAAATCTTCAAGGACTTCACGCGCCACGCCAAGCTGCCCCAAGCCACCATCAATCAGGCAGAGGTCCGGCCAGGTGCCGTTTTCGCGGTCCGGGTCTTCTTTTTGTGCGCGGGCAAAGCGCCGCGTTAAGACTTCGCGCATCATGGCAAAGTCATCACCCGGCGCGATATCGCCCTTGATGTTGAATTTGCGATAGGCGTTTTTCATGAAGCCTTCAGGCCCGGCGACAATCATGCCGCCGACCATGTTGGTGCCCTGCGTGTGGGAGTTATCGTAAACCTCGATCCGTTCCGGCGTGCTTTCGAGATCAAGTTTGTCAGCCAGATCTTCGAGCAATTTGCGCTGTGTCGCACTTTCGGCCAGACGACGGCCCAAGGCATCCTTGGCGTTGGTGAGCGCATGTTCGACCAGTTTGCGTTTGCCGCCGCGTTTGGGCACGAGCAATTCGATCTTGCGGTCGTTATTGATGCCAAGCGCGTTTTCGACCAGTTCCTGGCCTTCGATTTCATGTGACAGGAAGATCTGTTTGGGGGCGGGTTTATCGGCATAGAACTGCCCGACAAAGGCCGAGAGGATTTCGGGAATTTCGGCCGATTGTTCATGGCGCGGAAAATACGACCGGTTGCCATAGTTCGAGCCCGAGCGGAAGAAGAACACCTGCACACAGCTTTGCCCGCCTTCCTGATGAAGGGCAATCACATCGGCCTCTTCGACACCTTCGAGGTTGATGTCCTGATGCGATCGGATCTGGCTGAGCGCACGAATACGGTCGCGATACATCGCGGCCTGTTCGAACTCCATCTTTTCAGACGCATCCATCATGTCGGCTTCGAGCTGCTTGAGGATTTTCTGGCTGCGCCCGGTCAAAAAGTCGCGGCAGATATCCACAAGCTCGTCATAGTCCGGCTTGGAAATGCGATCCACACAAGGTGCTGCACAGCGTTTGATTTGATAAAGCAAACACGGGCGCGAGCGGTTGGAAAACACCCCGTCGGTGCAAGAGCGTAGCAAAAAGGCGCGTTGCAGATGATTGATGGTGTTATTCACCGCCCAGGCCGAGGCAAACGGGCCAAAGCAACTGCCATCCTTGGCGCGTGCGCCGCGATGTTTGACGATGCGCGGATAGTCGTGATCCTCGGTGATCAGGATATAGGGGAAGCTTTTGTCATCGCGCAGCAGGATGTTGTAGCGCGGTTTGAGTTTCTTGATCAGGTTGGATTCAAGAAGGAGGGCTTCGGCCTCGGTATGGGTGGTGATGATTTCCATCCGCACCGTCTGGGCCACCATGCGGGCAATGCGGATCGGCAATTGCATGATGCGGGTATAGGCGACCACGCGTTTCTTAAGATTCTTGGCCTTGCCGACGTAAAGCACGCGTTCCTTGTCATCGATCATGCGATAGACGCCCGCCGAGCCCGGCATGGTTTTCAGCGCATTTTTGATCGCCTCGACACCGCGTGCTGCCCCGCCGTCGATTTTATCACCATCAAGCGACAAACCGATTTCCCGTTTCGGGGCATCATCCCCGGTCGGGCTTTCGGGGGAAACAGGTGGCTTCATCAAGGCACTCCAGGATCACAAGAATCTGTTGCGGTTCAAGCGCAGAGCAACAGAGTCTAAAATACATTCAAAGTTGTGACGGCCGTCACAGGCAAACGCGATTTGAAACATAGCTGAAAAGATTAACATCGCAACCGCGCCATGGGGAATCGTGACACCAAAAAAGATGTCCACCAAGACTGTGGATAACTATGTGGGTAATCGGGGGGTGACTTCCTGCACCCCTTGAGAGTCTTAACGTTCTATGAAGTGCACAATTATTGAGCAAAACAGTTAAGTTATTGATTTTAAATGATAAAAACACTGTCAACGTGAAATCATTCAGTAATAGAGTCGTAAAAACCGAATATTTTCCTTTGAATCACAGCCGCCAAATGCTTGTGAATAAGCGCGACTGCGATTCGGGCCAGAGGAATCACAGAGTCCCTTGGACCACCAGTCTGAAAAAGTAAATTTTTTGGTGAAATCGCGTCTCTATCAGCGCGCGATATTGTGGCGTTCGATTTCCACGCCAACGGCGGCGGCGTCTTCAAAAACGTCGAGCTTTTCAACCCTGACGATCACCTTGCGCACACGCGGATCAGCCAGACACATGTCCGCCAGTTTTTCCCCAAGGGTTTCCACAAGGTTGGTGTGACCATCCTGGCAAATGCGGCGCGTGCCAACCACCAGATCCTCGTAACTCAGAACCGTGGCAATATCGTCATTCTGAACGCCGTCGCCTTCGAGGACTTCAAGATCAAGATTGATGCGGACACGTTGCGGGGCTTCTTTTTCATGTTCATAGACACCGATGGAGGTGTGAATGATCATGTCACGCACGAAGACACGGCGCAGGCTGCCGGCACGATCTGCATGAGGCACATCGGCAAAGGGCAGTGTCGTAATTTTGGCATCCTGTTTAAGGCCTGCGGTCATATTCCGGTCTTCCTTGTGCTGCTTTGTTGCGGGTGCCTTAAAAATCACCACGCAATTCCGGCCCGATGTCTGGCAGCGATTTAGCTATCACCGCCGGGCATCATTCGTTGGGCGCATCTTCTTCGCCACTGGGCGCCCAATCAAGGTGCTGCCCGCCGTCAAGCGCTAACATTTGCCCGGTGATGGCCGGCGCGGCAAGGAAAAATCGAACCGCGTCGCAAATCTCTTGCGGGTTTGTCCCTATTTTCAGGGGTGTTTTTGCGCATTGCGCGTCGAAATCTTCCTGTGTTTGTCGGCTACTAGGCAGTGCCGGCCCCGGCCCGATGGCATTGACGCGAATTTTTGGTGCAAGGGCGAGTGCCAGCGTCTGGGTCAGGGTCCAAAGCCCGGCCTTGGACAGGGTATAGGTCATGAAATGCGGGGTGAGGTTCCAGACACGCTGATCAATCAGGTTGAGGATCATGCCCTGACAGCCGTCTGGCAGATGCCTGGAGAATTGCTGCGAGAGGACAAAAGGCGCGCGCAAATTGGTTTCCATATGCAAATCCCAGCTTTCGCGGGTTGCGCTTTGCACATCATCAAATTCAAAGGTCGAGGCGTTATTGATCAGAACCCCGATCGGGCCAAGTTGCCTGGTCGCATCGGCAATCAACTGGTGGGTTGCATCCTCGTTGGTCAGATCGGCCGAAACGACACAGGCCTTTTGGCCAAGATCACGCACCTCGTTGGCGACGGCTTCGGCGTCTTGTTTCGAGCTGTTGCAATGAAGGGCGATGTCATAGCCGTTGCGCGCCAGATCCAGGGTCAATGCACGGCCGATGCGTTTTGCCGCACCGGTGATCAGAACGGATTTCGGGAATTGACCTGTCATTGGTGCCTCGATCCTTCGCAAAGTGTGCGGACCGTCATGAGACAGACGGCCCGCGAACTGATTGAACTGATTAAAGCATATTGCGTTTAATCTGCTCCATTGTGTTTGCTTTTGGCGTGTCGTTTGGCAAGGCACAGCGTGCAGAGCGATGCGCTGCATCGGTCAAACGGTGTAACGCCGCGAAACCTCGCCAAAAACAAACCCTTCGGGCCGGGATAACCTTCCGCCCCGCAGCGTCAAGCTCCTTGCACGTAGCCCCGCTACGTACTGCGGTCCTTTCCTCGCCGGACAGAAGGTTCTCTCCGGCAAAATGGGGCAGATTAAACGCAATATGCTTTATGCTACGACAAGTTGGAAGACATAGACCAGATAGGCCATCACGAATGCAACGCCGGTGATGCGCGAAATCTTGCGCATGGCATAGGCAACACCGAGCAAGCCGACGGTTACCGCCAGCATGATCCAGATGTCGGAATTCATGATCTGTTCAGGCACCGGGATCGGTGCGATCAGCGACACCCCGCCAATGATCACAAGCAGGTTCAGAAGGTTCGAGCCAAACACATTGCCCAGTGCCACATCGGAATGCCCGCGGAAGGCGGCAACCACCGATGCGGCGAGTTCCGGAAGCGACGTGCCAAACGCAACAAGGGTCAGGCCAATGACGGCTTCGGACACGCCGAACTGTCGAGCAACCGAAACCCCGCCTTCAACCAGCCATTCCGCGCCAAACATCAGCGCCACAATTCCGATGACTGTTGCAATGATCGGCTTAAGCCAGCCCTTTGGCTTTTCGCCGACTTCGTCGACTTCTTCTTCGTGCAGGTGGCTGGCCTCACTCGGCGAATTTTTATCGTGCTGATAGGTGAAGTACCAGATGGCCGCCAACACACAAAGCATCACCGCCCCGGCCCAGCGTTCAATCACGCCAAACATGCAAAAGGCAATAAACAGGACCGTGCCCAGCAACATGGTGCCGCCATCGCGGACCACGGTGACCCGCGAGGCTGCCACGGGTTTGAGCAAGGCAACGGCACCGAGAATAAGCAAGATATTGGCAATATTGGAGCCAACAACGTTGCCCATGGCGATATCGGCCGTGCCCTTGAGCGACGCATTGAGCGAGACGACAAATTCCGGCGCCGATGTTCCGGCGGCGACAATCGTCAGACCGACAATCACCTTGGAAACGCCCAGCAAAAGTGCGAGGCCAACCGCCCCCCTTACGATGAATTCGCCGCCTGCTGTCAGGAGAACAAGACCCGCGATGATCTGAAGATAGGGGATAAGCTGTTCCAAAATATCTGCTCGTTTCAAAAGCGATTAAACCGGCCCGTTGTCGGGCCCGCGGAAGATGGCATTTGGCAGCGCGAATGGCAAGTCATCAGGCGGTGACAATCCACACAGCCCTTCATAGCGCGATTGGGCGGTGAATTTCGCAAATGCCGCAAATTTACCCACGACTGGCAGGGTTATTTTCGTTATCGTTGTAATCTCGTTATTTTCAGGCATTTAGGTCCTGATACCCTTTGATTATTTGACCGCCTTCCGGAACGATTTTCGCCATGCATCACAGCGTCCTGTTTGAGCTGTTTCTTATTCTGACTGCCGCGATCATTGCGGTGCCGATTGCGCACAAGCTGCGTGCGAATTCGATCATCGGCTTTCTGATTGGCGGGTTCTTTATCGGGCCATTTGGCTTTGGCCTGATTTCCGAGCGCGAAGACATTTCCACCGTCGCCGAACTGGGCGTGGTTTTCCTGCTGTTCATGATCGGGCTGGAGCTTTCGCGCGATCGTTTGCGGGTGATTGGCGGGCGGTTTGCCGGTCTTGGCGTTTTGCAAATTCTGGTATCGATGGCAGCCCTTCTGGGCGTGCTGGTGATGATGGAATTTCCGTTGCCGACGGCCTTGGTGATTGCCGGGGCGCTTGCGCTTTCATCCACCGCGATCATCCTTAAACAGCTTTCCGATGACCGGCAACTTAATACCCGGTTCGGGCGGGCAGCGCTTGCCATCCTGCTTTTGCAAGACGTCGCCGTCGGTCCGTTCCTGATTATGGTCCAGGCGGCGGGCAATGCCGGGACGGACACCAGCCCGTGGATGAGCATCCTTTTGGGGTTTGGATCGGTCGCGTTGTTGTTACTTGTCGGGCGCTATGTCTTGCCGCGCCTGTTTCGCTATATCGCGTCGCTCAAGAACCCGGAACTGTTTGCCATTGGCACGCTGTTTGTTGTGCTGGCCGCCAGCACATTGACCGAGGTTTCCGGGCTTTCGATGGCGCTGGGCGCGTTTATTGCCGGGGTGATGCTGGCCGAAACCGAATTCCGCCACCAGATCGAAGCCGACATTGCACCGTTCCGCGGCGTGTTCCTGTCGCTGTTCTTTATGTCGGTGGGCATGTCGGTTGATGCCGATGTTGTTTATAACGAATTTGGCACCATCGTCATGTGGCTGGTGCTGTTGCTGGTGATCAAGACGGCGGTTCTGTTTGTTCTGGCGCGTGCGATCCGGTTTGAAACCGGCCTTGCCATCCGGGTGGCGATGAGCCTGGCCGCCGGCGGTGAATTTGCCTTTGTGATGTTTGCCCTGGCCGCCCAGAATGGCGCGGTGCCGCTGGATATGGCCGCCATGCTGATCCCGGTGGTGGCGATTTCGATGGCGCTGACCCCGACATTGATCAGCCTTGGTCACAAGATCGAGGAAAAGCTTCATCCCAGGGAAGAAGACCAGCTTGGCAAGATTGCCGAGGAGTCAGAGGGCATTCACCAGCATGTTCTGGTGATCGGAAGCGGCCGTGTTGGCCGGGTTCTGGCCCGGTTGCTCAAGACACGCAATATTCCGTTCCTGGTACTGGACAGTGATGCCCAGCAGGTTGCGCGCGGTCGGGCAGAAGGCCTTCCGGTTTACTTTGCCGACGGGTCCCGACCGGAAACTTTCCGGGCCGCGCACACGGATGAGGCAAAAATTGCGGTTGTTGCCATGGGCAACCCGCATGCGACCGAGAAGACGGTTGCCCTTCTAAGGCAGCATTACCCGCATCTCAAAATCTTTGCCCGTGCGCAGGACATCACCCATATCGGGCCATTGTCGCGCCATGGGGCGGATGCCGCCATCCCGGAGGTTCTCGAAACCGGGTTGCGACTATCCGATCACGTTTTGGCCGCATGCGATGTGCCGCAGGAAGATATTGATGCCGAAATCGCCAAATTCCGCCGTGCGGACATGCTTTTGATGAATGAACTGGCGCCGCGCCCGCAGCGCAAACCGTCAGGGTCGGAGAATGCGGACAAACCGGCGAAGAAAGAAACCTGAAGACGTTACGACGTTAAAACAAAACCCCCGCAGCAAATCGCTGCGGGGGTTTTTTAATTGGATCAGGCTCTAAACCGGGTTAGGCAGCGGTTTCAGAGTCCAGCGCATAGCCCGCGGCACGGACCGTGCGGATGATATCGCGGGTGCCCTTGACGTCATTGAGCGCCTTGCGCAGGCGGCGGATATGAACATCAACCGTGCGGGTTTCGACATAGATGTTCGGGCCCCAAACCGCGTTAAGCAACTGTTCGCGCGAGAAAACCCGCCCCGGATGTTCGAGGAAATAGCGCAGCAGACGGAACTCGGTCGGACCAAGATGGATCGATTTTCCATTGCGGCTGACCCGGTGGGCGGCGAGATCCATTTCGATGTCGGAATAGATCAACTGCCCTTGTGGTTGCGCCGGACCGGACCGGCGCAAAAGTGCGCGGATACGGGCAAGCAGCTCGCCAATCGCAAACGGCTTGGTGACATAGTCATCAGCACCGGTATCAAGACCGCGGATGCGGTCGCCTTCTTCGCCGCGTGCAGTCACCATGATCACCGGCAAATCGCGGCTTTCAGGCTTGCGGCGGATCTGACGGCAGACCTCGATCCCCGACATTACCGGCAGCATCCAGTCGAGCAAAACAAGATCGACATGGGTTTCAGCCAGAATTTTCAACGCTTCGTCACCGTCACCGGCTTCGACAACCTGCATCCCCTCGCGTTCGAGGTTGTAGCGCAACATGGTTACGATTGCGGCCTCGTCCTCGACGATAAGAACCGTTGGGTCCATCTTCTATGCTCCCGTGTCAGTCATTTGGTTCGACAACAGCAAAGTTTGCTGCATCGTTTTTTGGCCGGTCAATCCCCGGCAGGTCTTCGCCCTTGATCCGGTAATAGATCGTTTCGGCGATGTTGGTTGCGTGATCACCGATACGTTCGATGTTCTTGGCAATGAACAACAGATGGGTCGATGCGGTGATGTTGCGCGGATCTTCCATCATGTAGGTCAGCAATTCGCGGAACAGCGAATTGTACATGTCATCCACTTCCTGATCACGTTCCCAGACACGGTGGGCCTTGTCGGCGTCGCCTTCAATATAGGCATCCAGGACATCCTTGATGATTTCCTGGGCCAGCTTGGCCATGTTCGGGATCGCACTTACCGGGCGGATCGGCGGGATCTGGTTCAGCACCTGCGCGCGTTTGGCGATGTTTTTGGCAAGGTCGCCAATGCGTTCCAGATCGTTTGACAGCTTGAGCGCTGTGACGACCTGACGCAGGTCATCTGCCATCGGCTGACGCAGGGCCAGAAGACGGACGGCAAAGTCCTGGACTTCCTGTTCGAGCACATCAATGCGCTGATCAGACAGGATGACTTTCTCGGCCAGTTCGGAATCGCGTTTAACGATGGAACGGATCGAGGAAATAAGCTGGCTTTCGGCAAGCCCGCCCATTTGCGAAATGATGTTGTTCAGACGGGTCAGTTCCTCGTCGAACGAACTTACGATATGGGTATGTTCATCAGCCATTTATGCGTACTCCTGGCATCGCTTACTTAACCGAAGCGGCCGGTAATGTAACCCTTGGTGCGTTCGTCCTTCGGGTTGGTAAAGATCTGATCGGTTTCACCGACTTCAACCAGCTTTCCAAGGTGGAAGAACGCGGTGCGCTGCGACACACGGGCGGCCTGCTGCATGGAGTGGGTCACGATCACGATCGTGTAGTTCGAACGCAACTCGTCTATCAGTTCCTCGACCTTGGCGGTCGCAATCGGATCAAGGGCCGAGCACGGCTCATCCATCAGGATGACTTCCGGGCTGACGGCAACCGCGCGCGCAATGCAAAGGCGTTGCTGCTGACCACCGGAAAGGCCGGTTGCCGGCGATTGCAGGCGGTCTTTGACTTCCTTGAGAAGACCGGCACGTTCGAGCGAGGTCATGACGATTTCATCAAGTTCATCGCGCGAATTGACCAGACCATGAATACGCGGGCCATAGGCCACGTTGTCATAGATCGATTTCGGGAACGGGTTGGGTTTCTGGAACACCATGCCGATGCGCGCGCGCAACTGAACAACGTCAATGCGCTTGTCATAGATGTCGCGACCATCCAGGGTAACGTCACCTTTGATCGTCACACCGTCAATGGTGTCATTCATCCGGTTCAGGCAGCGCAGGAAGGTGGATTTACCACAGCCCGACGGACCAATCAGTGCCGTTACCTGCTGCTCGGGGATATCAAGGTTGACCTCATAGAGGGCCTGATTTTCGCTATAGAAAAGATCAAGGTTACGCGCGGTCATTTTCGGGTTTTCGACCGACGGCTCTGCCGTCATTGCGCTTTGGGATACAACCGCCATTTTACCACTTCCGTTCAAATTTTTTGCGCAGATACACGGCCAGTCCATTCATCAGGACGAGGAAGGCCAGCAACACCATAATCGCTGCCGAGGTTTTTTCGACAAAGGCACGTTCCGGGCTGTCTGCCCACAGATAGATCTGGACCGGCAGAACCGTTGCCGGGTCAAGCGCCCCGCCCGGGATATCAACAATAAAGGCCACCATCCCGATCATCAGAAGCGGTGCGGTTTCCCCCAATGCCTGTGCCATACCAATGATCGTGCCGGTCAGAATGCCCGGCATGGCAAGCGGCAACACATGGTGGGTCACGGTCTGAACCGGTGATGCGCCAAGGCCAAGAGCGGCCTGACGGATCGATGGCGGCACCGCCTTGATCGCCGCACGCGATGCGATGATGATCGTCGGCAAAGTCATCAGCGCCAGCGTCAAACCACCGACAACCGGGGCCGAGCGCGGCAAATGCATGACATTGAGATAGACCTCAAGACCCAGCAGACCAAACACGATGGATGGAACCGCAGCCAGGTTGTTGATATTAACCTCGACAATCTGGGTGAAGCGGTTTTTCGGGGCGAATTCTTCGAGATAGATCGCCGCCAGAACACCAATCGGGAAGGACAATGCCAGTGTGACAATCAGGGTATAGAACGAACCGACAGCCGCCCCCCAGATACCGGCAAGTTCCGGTTCGCGGGAATCGCCACTGGTAAAGAAGCGGGTGTGGAACTGTTTTTCCACCGCACCAGCCGCAACCAGATCATTGTACCAGGTGATTTCCTTGTCATTGAGGCGACGGTCGCCTTCATCAACGGTCGGATCGATATAGCCCTTGTTGAGCATGTCGAAATCATCGCCGGAGATCAGCCAGATGGTGCGTGTCTGCCCGATCAGGTTCGGATTTTCGAGAACCCGTTCACGCAGATCATAGGATGCGCCACCCGAAACGATGCCATAAAGGTTACGTCGGTCACTGCGCGAGGTCACATCCGGGAAACGATCACGCAGGGCCTGTTTGATCAGACCATCAAAGTTCGCGCGCCCGATCACATCCGGATCGCCGGTGCCTTCCGGATCGATCACGGCGGGATCAAAGGTCACTTCGAGCTGGACATAGGTCTGATAAAAGGCGCTGTAGCCTTTTGAGCCGATGGAAAGTGCCAGCGTGCAAAGCGCCAGCAGCGCCAAACCGATCGCAACCAGACCATAGCTTTTAAAGCGGCGTTCGGCTGCGTAACGTTTCTTGATGTTACGGGCGATTTTCGGGCTGTCCCAGTCAACCGGCTTGCGCAGATTGTCAGAGATCACTTTGGCCGCAGCTCTGTCTTCCATAAGAGATGCCATATCAGTCATATTTCTCGCGATACTTCTGAACAACCTTAAGGGCAAATACGTTCAGCCCCAAGGTGACAAGGAAAAGAACCAGCCCCAACGCGAAGGCCGAGAGGGTTTTTGCACTGTCGAACTCCTGGTCGCCGACCAGAAGCGTCACGATCTGCACGGTAACAGTCGTCACAGCCTGAAGCGGGTTCACCGTCATGTTCGCGGCAAGACCAGCGGCCATGACAACAATCATGGTTTCACCAATCGCCCGCGAAACGGCCAACAGAACCGCCCCGACAATACCGGGCAAGGCGGCCGGGAAAATCACCTGCCGGATGGTTTCCGATTTGGTCGCCCCCAATGCATAGGACCCATCACGCAGCGATTTCGGCACCTGCGACATCACGTCATCAGACAGCGAGGAGACAAACGGAATGATCATGATGCCCATGACAAGACCGGCGGCCAGCGCACTTTCCGAACTGACATCGAGGCCGAGGATCGCGCCATTGTCGCGCAGGAACGGTGCCACGGTGAGCGCGGCAAAGAAGCCATAGACAACCGTTGGCACGCCCGCCAGAATTTCAAGTGCGGGTTTGGCAACAGCGCGAAATTTAGGCGCGGCATATTCGCCCATATAGATGGCCGAAAACAGGCCGACCGGCACCGCGACACACATGGCAATCAGCGTAATCAGCAAGGTACCGACAAACAGCGGAATCATGCCAAACGCCCCCTCGGACGCCACCTGATCGGCACGGATCGCGGTTTGCGGGCTCCATTCCAGACCAAACAGGAAGTCGAGCGGGTTGATCTTGCTAAAGAAATGCAGGGTTTCGAACATCAGTGAAAACACGATGCCGACCGTTGAAAGGATCGCAATCGCCGAACAGACAATCATGATCGCGCGCGAAATGCGTTCAACATTGTTGCGCGCGCGCATATCCGCTTCAATCCGTCGATAGGACAGGACAAGACCGGCAAGCGCAACCGACAGCATGACAACCACCAGCGCCGCATTGGCGATGGTTTGCAAATTGGCAAGTCTGCGCCCGGCATCAACAATTTCCGGCGACACGGTGAGATGTTCACCGCCACCGGCGGCGATCTGGGAAATGCTGTTGAGCGCCAGCGACAGACGACCGGAGTCACCCACTATTTCCTGCGGCAGGTCCGATATGATCAGGGCTTCAATCACCGAGCCCTGGAACATGTACCAGATCAGAAGCAGCGCCAGCGCAGGAAGCCCGCACCATGCTGCTGTGTAGGCCCCGTAGTGAACCGGCAAGGAATGAAGATTGCTGTGCCGGCCACCAGAAAGGGCAACAGCCCGCTGGCGCCCGAAATAAAAGGACAGCGCACAAAGTGCGGCAACCGCGAGCAACAGGAAAGACAGGGACATTATATTAGATCCGTTCGCCAGTTGAGCCTGCAAAGATCAGGACATGAGGCCAATAGGACAGAAACAATAAACAAATCAAGCAAAGACATAAAGAAACCGGTGGCGACAAAGGCCGCCACCGGTTGAAAGATCGCGTTACATGCTCAGCGGCGAAAGGTTCATCGCAGCGTTACGAACAGCTTCACGCTCAGCGGCATCCATCGGGATCAGGCCACGGTCAGCAAGGTAACCTTCTGAGCCCCAAGCTTTGTCAGCGGTGAATTCAGCAAGATATTCCTTGATGCCCGGAATGGTGCCAACGTGCGCGTTCTTCACGTAGAAGAAGAGCGAACGGGAAACCGGATAGGAGCCGTCAGAGATTGCTTCGAAGGTCGGAGCAACGCCACCGATCATCGAGCCCTGGAGCTTGTCGCCGTTCTGGTCAAGGAAGGAGAAGCCGAAGATGCCGAGTGCATCATGGTTGGCTTCGAGTTTCTGAACGATCAGGTTGTCGTTCTCGCCAGCTTCGACATAGGCACCGTCTTCACGAACGCCAGCGCAGACAGCTTTGTGCTGATCTTTGTTGGAGTCTTTAAGAGCGGCGATTGCCGGGAACTCATCGCAAGCTTCTTCGAGTACCAGCTCGGTGAAGGCATCACGGGTACCGGAGGTCGGCGGCGGGCCGAGAACTTCGATTTTAACGTCCGGAAGGCTCGGATCGATTTCAGCCCAGGTGCTGTAAGGGTTGTCGATCAGCGACTGGCCGTCTTTGGACGGAACGGTTTTTGCCAGAGCAAGGAAGATCTGCTCTTTGGTCAGGTCGAGCTGCGGCGCAGCGTTGGAGTTCGACAGAACGATACCGTCGTAACCAACTTTAACTTCGGTAACTTCCGAAATGCCGTTCTTCGCGCAAGTTTCAACTTCGGACTTCTTGATGCGACGCGAAGCGTTGGTGATGTCCGGATGCTGTTCGCCAACACCGGCGCAGAACAGCTTCAGACCACCGCCAGAACCGGTAGATTCGATAACCGGCGTTTTGAAGGAGGTGGTTTTACCGAATTCTTCTGCAACTGCGGTTGCGAACGGGAAGACGGTGGACGAACCAACGATACGAATCTGGTCGCGTGCTTCGGCAGCGCCAGCAAAGGCAACGCTCATAAGCGCCGCAACAGCAAGAGTCTTCTTCATCATAAATTCCCCAATGGTAGTTCCACTTCGGAACGGTGCAACGATCTGCGAGGCCGGACTCTAACGCTGGGTGCTTACGGTATTGTGTCGCTTTTGTTAACGTTATGTGACAACGTATCAGAGCAGTAAAAACAGCCATTTATTATCAATAAAATCAATTATTTAGTATTTCCCGACGACCATCCGAAAACGGGGTTTTTTCACTTCAACATGGCAAAATCGCGATTGAATGCAAAAGGCTGTAACAAAAACTGTCACATTTCGTCCAAAGGCAGCCCTGGGCGTTGGGAAATGGTGTGAATTGACGATAATTGCCACCAAACCCTTTACATGACCCCATTTACACGCAACTGTTGTGCATGGGGGCCAAACTCATTCACATGACCGCCCCGGCAATTGATATGAGAGAAAAAGCAAGGAAAAGCCCGCAGAGCGGAGTATTCTCCAGTCAAGCGGTTTGACGCAGAGGCTTTCTCTCATATCAATTGTCCTTTGGATCCCCCGGACGATTATGTGAATGAGTTTGGACCCCAAGGGACAAAAAATGCTGCGCGTAAGTACGCGGCCATAACAGGAGCACTTGATGAGCACCGCTGCACTCGACGAAATTCAGGAACTGATTCAGAAGCTGTCTGGCGAACTTGGAGATATGTCAGAGGCTGCGTCGCGCCATATTGATGATCTGCATGTTGCGGTCAATAACGTCGCGTCGCACGTTCTGGCGATCGAGGCAGTTCTGTCGCTGGTGGCCCAGAAGGTCGAGGTTGACGAAGCCGAGGCAATCAAGTGGATTCGTGACAAGACAGCGGCCTATGCCGAGGACAGCAGCGAAAGCTCTGCCGCAGAAGGCATTACAAAAAGCCTGCTTGGCAAGGAAGAGTAAGGCGCCCAGTCACGCGGACTTACGAAATCAAAAGGACGGCAGAGGTTATTCCCTGCCGTCCTTTTTGTTTGTCGATCACGAGACGGGCGACGCCTGCATCCGGTCGCGCAGCTTTTCCGGCACCGGGCCGCCAGCGGCCCAATCAAGCAACTGCACCGTGTGCAGCACTTTAAGATCGTCGGTTTCGATCTGTACCATGCAGCCGATATTGCCCGTCGCCACCAGATCGGGCCGGGTTGCACGGATATGAGCGCGTTTGCGTTCCTGAAGCTGGCCAGCGATTTCGGGCTGCAACAGGTTATAGACCCCGGCAGAGCCACAGCACAGATGGCCTTCGGCGATTTCGGCCACCTCATACCCGGCCTGTTTGAGAAGATCACGGGGTGGCCGGGTGATCTTTTGGCCGTGCTGCATCGAGCAGGCTGAATGATAGGCAACACGGGGATTCCCGTGATTGGCACCGGCAAACACCGCGGCATCGATATCAAGGCCAGCCAGATATTCAGTGATGTCCTTGGCAAGGGCAGAGACCGTCGCCGCTTTATCGGCATAGGCCGGGTCATGGCGCAACATATGGCCGTAATCCTTGATCGTCGTGCCACAGCCCGAGGCGGTGATGACAATGGCATCAAGGCCTTCGCCCGCCGCCTCGGCTGTCCAGGCATCAATATTGGCCTTGGCCTGCGCGTGGGATTGTTCTTCCTTGCCCATGTGATGGACAAGCGATCCGCAACAGCCGGCCCCCTTGGCAACAACCACCTCGATCCCGAGACGGGTGAGTAGACGAACCGTCGATTCGTTGATTTCGGTTTCAAGCACCTGCTGGGCACAGCCGATCAGGATGGCAACCCGGCCCTTGCGTTCACCAATCGCCGGGATCACCTGCGGTTTGTCGACCCAGCTTGGCGGCGGCAGATGGCGTGCGCCCATCTTGACCATGCCCTTGAGCCGACCGGGCATCAGACGCGCAAAGGGGGCGGCAAACTTGGCCCCGATCAGGGACATCCGGAACAAGGTTGGGTTGGGCACGACAATCGAAAGCAACTTGCGCAGCAACCGATCGCCCAGTGGGAGTTCGTAGTTTTGTTCGATATGGGCGCGCGCATTGTCGATCAGGTGCATGTAATCAACACCAGAGGGACATGTGGTTGTACAGGAGAGACATGACAGGCAGCGATCAAGGTGTTTGACCACCTTTTCGGTTGCCGGTTTGTCATTTTCCAGCATGTCCTTGATCAGGTAAATACGGCCACGCGGGCTGTCGAGTTCATCACCAAGGGTGACGAATGTCGGACAGGTCGCGGTACAGAAACCGCAATGCACGCATTTGCGCAGGATCTGTTCGCTTTCGGCAATCGCCGGATTTTCAAGTTGGGCAGCGGTGAAGTTGGTTTGCATTACGCGCCCTCCCCGTTCTGATGCAGCGGCGCAATCCGCCCCGGATTGAGAATCCCCTTGGGATCAAGGTTTTCCTTGATCCGGGCATTGATCAGCGCAAGTGCCGGGTCTTCGGGATGGATGACCGGGGTGGCTTGACGGATTTCATCGGATGCGCGCACCAGATTGGCCTGCCCGCCCGCTTTGATGACGATATCGCGCACCGTGGCTGCCTTCGCGTCCGGTGCATCAGATGCCGAAATCTGCAACCAGATCAGGCCACCGGCCCAATCCATCATCGCGCGACCACCGGTTTTTTCGATCAGATCGGCACAGACATCGCCGCCACTGGCCGGGGGCACCGATACCCGCCACAAAACGCTGCCACTGTTTTCCGATGCCACGAACGGCGCGACATTGGCGACGACCTTCCAGATGCTGTGGCTGTGACTTTCGGGGACTTCGTGGCATTCGCCAAACCCGGCAAGCGCCCGGCACAGGGCATCGGCCCGCCACGCAACAGAGGGATGCGGTCCTTCGACGCGGAGCGCCACAAGGCCACTGCCATATTCGCCGGCCAGCGGCACATCAAGATGCGGCGCGTCTTCGGGGGCGATCCATGCGGCGGCCGAGACTTCGTTTTCACTGCCCATGGCAATCGTCATCGCCTTGCCCGCGGCACGCGGGTCACTGCACGCGACAATCACGGTGGCGGATGTTTCGTCATTGGGCATGACCTTAAGCGTTACGGTATGCATCACACCCAGCGTGCCAAAGGAGCCCGCCATCAGTTTTGACAGATCAAAGCCGGTGACGTTTTTCATCACCCGGCCACCGGATTTAAAATCCTCTGCCCGGCCAGAAACGGCTTCGAACCCCAGAAGGTGATCACGTGCAGCCCCCACCTTGATCCGGCGCGGTCCGGCAAGGTTGCAGGCAACCAGCCCGCCGATGGTGCCGGCATCCGGGCCGCTTGATCCATCCAGAAGGGCCGGGAAGTTTCCGGGCTCAAAATGGAATTGCTGATTTTTTTCCGCCAGTGCGGCCTTTATGTCGGCCAATGGCGTGCCCGCACGGGCCGATATCACCAGTTCTTCGGGCTGGTAAAACAAGATCCCCGACAGTTTGGAGCAATCCAGCACGGCGTTGGTCCGAACCGAATGGCCAAAGGCGCGCTTGCTGCCTGATCCGATGATTTCAAGCGGGGTTTCTGATCCAAGCGCCCAACCAACCGCATCGCGCAGCTGGTCTGGCGTGGTGGGGGAAAGTACGTCCACCATAACTCTCTCTTTTCCTCTCCTGAGCCTGATCAACCGGATTTGCGGGAACCGATTGGCAGGCCTTTGATTTATTTTGTTTTGTGTTTCTTGGGTCGTTTAAGCGCATTCTAGAAGCGCGGGATATCCGGGAACTTGTCAGCCACCGCCTTGGCATGCAGCGTTTTTAGTTCCCCACAGCCGTGCAAGGTCGGGAATACCTTGCCGGGGTTGAGCAACTGGTCCTCGTCAAAGGCCATCTTGATGCGTTCCTGATGCTTCATGTCATCGACCGTGAACATCTCGCCCATCAGGTCGCGCTTTTCGACCCCGATGCCATGTTCACCCGACAGCACCCCGCCAACCGCGACACAAAGTCTAAGGATGTCGGCCCCGAATGCCTCGGCCTTTTCAAGGTCGCCCGCCTTGTTGGCATCAAACATGATCAACGGATGCAAATTGCCATCACCGGCGTGGAAGACGTTGGCAACGCCCAGCCCGTGCTTTTTCGACAGGTCCTGCATGCCAGTCAGTACCTCGGACAGGCGACCGCGCGGGATGGTGCCATCCATGCACATATAATCAGGTGAAATACGGCCAATCGCCGGGAAGGCGTTTTTGCGGCCGGACCAGAACAGCAGGCGTTCTTCCTCGTTCTCGGAAATGCGGGAATAGACCGCCCCACAATCCTTGGCGATCTTGCCAACCCGGTCGATCAGGTAATCGACTTCGACCTGCGGGCCATCAAGTTCGACCAGAAGAAGCGCCTCGACATCAAGCGGGTAGCCCGCCTGAACGAATTCCTCGGTCGCCTTGATCGCCGGGGCATCCATCATTTCAAGACCGCCCGGAATGATCCCGGCGGCGATGATGGCGGCAACGCAATTGCCGCCTTCTTCGGATGAATTAAAGCCCAGCAACAGCGCACGGGCGGTTTCGGGTTTGCGCAGGATGCGCACGGTGACTTCGGTCACGATGCCAAGCAACCCTTCGGACCCGGTGATGATGCCAAGCAAATCATAACCCGCCTGATCAAGGCCCTTGCCACCGACGCGCAGGATTTCGCCTTCGATGGTGACCATTTCAACCCCCAACACATTGTTGGTGGTAAGCCCGTATTTCAGGCAATGCACCCCGCCGGAATTTTCGGCGATGTTGCCACCGATAGAGCAGGCGATCTGGCTTGAGGGATCGGGGGCGTAATAGAACCCCTTATGTTCGACCGCACGCGTGATGCCAAGGTTGGTGACACCGGGCTGCACGACGGCGGCCCGGTTGTCCCAATCGATGTCGAGCACGCGATTGAATTTCATCATACTAATGGTAATCGCATCGGCCATCGGAAGTGCGCCACCGGACAAACCGGTGCCGGCACCGCGCGGAACGACACGGATTTTATTGGTATGACAATATTTCAGGATGGCTGCGACCTGGGCGGTGTTTTCCGGCAGGACGACAATCATCGGCAATTGCCGATAGGCCATCAACCCATCGCATTCATAGGGCCTGAGCTGATCATCATCGACAATAACCCCGCCCGGTAACGGGATGATATCGCGCATGGCGGCGATAATGTCCTTGCGACGTGCAAGTGTGTTCTGATCAGGCTCAGGCATCCTAAGCATCGGTGGGTTACTCCGTTAATTCGACCAGCAGGTCCTTGGCTTCGACCTGTGTCCCGGCCGGGGCGTGGATTTTGGCCACGGTTCCATCCTTTTCGGCGTGAACCGCGGTTTCCATTTTCATCGCTTCGAGCGAGCACATCACATCACCCGACTTGATCTTCTGGCCTTCGGACACGTGGACTTCGACCACAAGACCGGGCATCGGTGCCGCGACATGCAGCTTGTTGCCATCTTCGGCCTTTGGTTTTGTCTTGCCCGTGCCCGCCAGTGTCTTGTCGGCGACCTTGACGGTGCGGGGCTGACCGTTGAGTTCAAAGAAAACGGTGCGGTTGCCCTCCTCATCACCGGCTTCGGACGTGGTCAGATAGCGGATGACAAGGGTTTTGCCCTTTTCAAGATCGACCGAGATTTCATCGTTCTGGTTCATCCCGTAGAAGAAGACCGGGGTTGGCAGAACCGAAACATCGGCGTTGTGGCTGCGGTGTTCGGCGTAATCAAGGAACACCTTGGGATACATCACATAAGATGCAACCTCGGCGTCAGAGATATTGCTGCGATGGGTTTTCTTTTCGATTTCCTTGCGGGTCGCTTCGAAATCAATCGGCGGCAATGATTTGCCCGGACGATCCGTCAGGGCCTCCGCCCCCTTAAGCACCTTGCGCTGCAGGGCGGGCGGGAAGCCACCGACCGGCTGACCGATTTCACCGCGGAAGAAGGAAATGACGCTGTCGGGGAAGGTAATGTCCTTTTTAGGATCAAGAACGTCTTCCTCAGACAAACCGGATGTCACCATCATCAGCGCCATATCGCCGACAACCTTGGAGCTTGGCGTTACCTTGACGACATCACCAAACATCTTGTTGACCGCAGCATAGGCCTTGGACACTTCGGGCCAGCGATCCTCGATCCCGAGTGCACGGGCCTGCTGGCGCAGGTTGGTGTACTGGCCGCCCGGCATTTCATGGACATAGACGTCCGAGGTGCCGCTTCTGATATCGCTTTCGAACCCGGCGTAATAACGACGGATCTGTTCCCAATAGGTCGAGATTTCCTTGAGCGCCTCGGTCTTAAGGCCCGGATCACGCGGCTGACCGATATAGTTATTGGCGATTGAGCCCAGGTTGGGCTGGGATGTCAGGCCCGACATCGAATCCATCGCGGCATCGACGGCATCGACACCGGCATCAATCGCGGCAATCACGGTTGCAGCCGAGATGCCGCTGGTGTCGTGGGTATGGAAATGGATCGGGATATTGACGGTGTCCTTCAATGCTGTGATCAGCTCGCTCGCAGCGGCCGGACGCAGGACACCCGCCATATCCTTGAGACCGAGAATATGGGCCCCGGCAGATTCAAGTTCGCGGGCCATATTCACATAGTAATCAAGGTTATATTTCGGGCGGTCCTTGTCATAGATATCGCCGGTGTAACAGATGGTCGCTTCGCAAAGCTTGTCGGTTTTAAGCACCGATTCCATCGCGACCTTCATGTTTTCAACCCAGTTGAGGCTATCAAACACGCGGAAGACATCCATGCCGTGTTCGGCCGCCTGCTTGACGAAGTAGTCGACCGCATTGTCGGGATAGTTGGTATAGCCAACCGCGTTGGAGGCGCGCAGCAACATCTGCGTTAAGATATTTGGCACGCGTTCGCGCAGCTTGACCAGACGATCCCACGGGTCTTCTTTCAGGAAGCGCATGGCAACGTCAAACGTCGCCCCGCCCCAGCATTCGATTGAAAACAGTTCCGGCAGGCCATGCGCGTAATAGGGCGCAATTTCGAGCATGTCATAGGTGCGCATGCGGGTGGCCAGAAGCGACTGATGGGCATCACGCATGGTGGTGTCGGTCATCAGGACGCGTTCCTGATCCTTCATCCAGCGCGAGAAACCTTCCGGCCCCAACTGATCAAGCTTTTGCTTGGTGCCCGGGCGGATTTCGCCGAGATCGATGGATTTTGGCATCACCGGATCATGCAGATTGGTCGGAACTACGCGGCCTTCGACCTCAGGATTGCCATTGACCGCGACTTCGCCGATGAAGCGCAGCAAACGGGTGGCACGGTCGCGACGGCGCACGAACTTGAACAGATCGGGCGTTTCATCAATAAACCGCGTGGTGTATTCGCCGGCGCGGAATTTCGGGTGATTGATCAGGTTTTCAAGAAAGGCCAGGTTGGTGGCAACGCCGCGAATACGGAATTCACGCAGGGCACGGTCCATACGATCCACCGCCTCACGCGGGGTACTGCCCCATGCGGTGACCTTTTCCAGCATGCTGTCATAGAACGGTGTGATCACCGCCCCGGAATAGGCCGTACCGCCATCCAGACGAATGCCAAAGCCGTTGGCGCCGCGATAAACCTTGATGATCCCGTAATCGGGGACAAAGTTGTTTTCCGGGTTTTCGGTGGTGATGCGGCACTGAAGCGCATGATCGCGCAGCTTGATCTTGTCCTGCCAGGGGATACCGGTTTCGGACGGGAAACCGATGCGGCCACCTTGGGCGATCAGGATCTGTGCCTTGACCAGATCAAAGCCGGTCACGCATTCGGTGACGGTGTGTTCGACCTGAATGCGCGGGTTGACCTCGATGAAGTAAAACTTGGATGTGTCGACATCCATGAGGAATTCGACCGTGCCGGCATTGACGTAATTAGCCGCCTTGCCAAGACGGATCGCCGCGTCACAAATCTCGGCACGCTGATCATCATCCAAATACGGCGCCGGGGCGCGTTCGACGACCTTTTGGTTACGGCGCTGCACAGAACAGTCACGTTCATAAAGATGCACCAAGGTGCCGTGATTATCGCCAAGCAGCTGTACCTCGACATGGCGGGCGCGGCGGATCAGTTTTTCAAAGTAAACCTCGCCATTGCCAAAGGCGGCCTCGGCCTCGCGCCTGGCAGCCAGCACCTGACCAGACAGGTCCTTGCCATTTTCAATGACACGCATGCCACGGCCACCGCCGCCCCAGCTGGCTTTCAGCATCAGGGGATAGCCGATTTTCTCGGCGATGCGGGTGACTTCTGCCATGTCTTCGGGAAGCGCGCTTGATGCGGGCATGACCGGCACACCGGCACTTTCGGCCAGATTACGCGCAGAAACCTTGTTGCCAAGGGTGCGCATGACTTCTGAATCCGGGCCGATAAACTGAATGCCGGCCTCGGCACAGGCATCGGCGAATTCGGGATTTTCCGACAGGAAGCCATAACCGGGATGGATCGCATCGACATCGGCATCGCGTGCGACACGCAGGATGTCTTCGATATCAAGATAGGCGCGAATGGGCTTGTTGCCCTTCCCCACCGTGTAGCTTTCATCCGCCTTGAAACGGTGAAGGGCGAAGCGGTCCTCGTCAGAGAAGATCGCAACTGTGCGAATGCCAAGTTCGTTGGCGGCTCGCAGAACACGAATCGCAATCTCGCCACGGTTGGCGACCAGAAGTTTACGGATACGCTTTGGTGCTGAACGCGTCATGGACACCGGGCTCCTACCACAATTTCCTGGCAGGAACGTGCCTGTGCGCGCCTGCCAAAACCAAGTGAAACGCCACGATATGGTCCCGGAATGCGTTGCGGTGCGGGATGCCTGCAACGCCATATCCATTGTGGCGATACGGGATGCCAGCACGCTGAGATCTTGTGCAATGCATCCAGAGCTTTTGGCGCCCGGTGGGCAGGCGACGGTTCTGGTATATGCGCATTGCCCTCTCCCTGTCAAAGCATGATCTCGTAAATTGGTATTACCAATTATTGGAAATCCCGACCAGTTTCTTTTCACCATGCGGAACAGGTCGCCCAAGCTTTCTCAATCAGGGCGATGGGAAAACCGCGATCTTTCAGCGACTTTTGGCGCGGATATGCTATTGTCCGCCGACGAAAAAACTGAAAATCCCGAAACGGTTACGCCCATGCCGAAGCTCAATCTTCGACTAAAGTTTTTGCTGCTCTCGATCCTGCCACTGGTTCTGGCGGCGTCTGCAATCTCCTGGCTGGTGTTTGCCCAGGCCGAACGATTGGCCGAGGCCGAGATCAGGACCTTTGAACGCAACATCCTTCAGGCCAGAAAGGACGAGCTGAAAAGCTATCTTGAACTGGCGATGAAATCGATCGACCACATCTATTCGGTGGCAAGCCCGCTGGATGCAGTGTCAAAAGAACGCGTCAAGGCGATCATCGAAGATCTGTCCTATGGCGAGGATGGCTATTTCTTTATCTATGACCGCGATGGCACTGCCCTGGTTGATCCGCCGGAACCCTGGCGTTTGGGGCGGACTTATTGGAACCTGCGCGACATCAATGGCAACTCGGTCATTCAGGGTCTGATATTCAATGCCGAAAAGGGCGGCGATTTCATGCGCCATGTCTGGGACAAGCCATCCACCGGAGAACCGACCGAAAAGATCAGCTATTCCCTGATGCTTGATAAATGGGACTGGATGATCGGCACGGGCATTTATATCGACGATATTTCCGAACAGGTCACCGAGATCGAGGCCGAGGTTTCCACCCATATCCGCGAAACCACCATGTCGATTATCGGGGTGACGATCCTTGCGGTATTGCTGGTGGGAATTTCAGGCACGGTTGTGACGCTTTCGGAACGCAAGCTTGCCGACTCAAAACTTAAGGAACTGACCCACCGGGTGGTTGATGTGCAGGAACAGGAACGCCTTCGGGTATCGCGTGAACTGCATGACGGGATCAGCCAGATCCTTGTTTCAGTCAAATATGCAGTCGAAACCGCCATTGCCCGGATCACCCAAAATCGCGATAACGCGATTGAACCGATGGAAAAGGCCGCCAATAGATTGCAGGACGCCATCCATGAAGTGCGGCGGATTTCGCGCGATTTGCGCCCGGCAGTTCTTGATGACCTTGGCCTGAAACCCGCGATCGAAAGCATGTGCGCCGAACTTCAGGACCGATCCGGCATCCTGATCGAGGTAAAGTGCGACAATGTCGACGGACAGCTTGATATCGACAAGAAGACGACGCTTTATCGCGTGTTGCAGGAGACGCTTACCAATATCGAACGCCATGCCGATGCGACGGTGGTGAAGATTTCGATCAAACGCGAAGGCAGCAGCATTATCATGCGCATTGCCGATAACGGTGTCGGGTTTGAAACCAACCGCTATATCCGCAACCGCGATCCGCGGGCGGGTATCGGGCTTCGCAATATGCGCGAACGCATGGAATTCCATGGCGGGGGGCTTTCGGTGCGCTCCGAACCGGACGACGGGACAAAAATCACTGCATTTATTCCCGCCAACAGCCAGAATGCCCTACCCCATGACGCTATCAGCGGTTAATCTGATGACGCACAACCCGACAGTCACGCGACAGGAACTCGTTTGATCCATGACCAATGCCACCATTGCCAACGAAGTTTATTCCACCCATCGGCCCTTGCGGATTTTGCTTTGCGACGATCACGCCCTTGTCATGGATGGCATCCGGTCGCGACTGGAATGCTTTGAGCATATCAATATCGTCGGCGAGGCCGGCAACGGGGCCGAGGCATTGACCATGGCCGGTGACCTGCATCCTGATATTGTGCTGATGGATATTTCGATGCCGGTGATGAACGGGTTGGAAGCAGCCGAAAAGTTCCGTGAAACCCTGCCCGATACCAAGGTGGTCATCCTGTCGATGCATGAAAACCCGGAATATTTGCGCACCGCCCAGCAGGCGGGCGCAAAGGGCTTTATCCTGAAAGATGTTTCATCCAATGACATGGTGCGTGCGATTGAAACCATCGCCAATGGCGGGGAAGCATATAGTTCCAGCCTTGATCGCATGTCTGACGGCGAAGAAAGCAACAATGACGGCGTGCCTTTGACGTCACGTGAACGCACGGTTTTGCGCCTGTTGGCCAAAGGGGCAAGCAACAAGCATGTTGCCCGTGAACTTGATATCAGTGTGCGGACAGTTGAAACGCACCGTCGCAACATCAAACGCAAGCTTGATATCGACAGTTCCGCAGGCCTTGTCCGCTATGCGATTGAAAAGGGTCTTGTGACCCTTGACTCTGCAAGTTGAAATCACAATCTGGATCACAGTTGCAACCAAAGCAGTGTAACTATGCATTGATTTCACATTCTGGTACGGTACATTAGCCAGAAAGCTGGACGCATTATATTTTTGATACCTGCGCAACCGGGATGGACCAACGATCCGGATCAGCCCGTCGTCATGGGTGGAACGCGTGAACCATACAACAAGCTACACCTTCCGACCCGAACTTGCGCATTGCCGCGAATGTGGTGTGCGGAAATTTGCCTTGTTCAACAACCTGACGGACGAGGATTTCAAACTTGTCCATATGCCGGTTGAAGACATCACCCTGCCCAAACGCAATACGCTTTATAATGCCGGTGATCAGGCGCAATCGATTTATACGCTGCGCAGTGGCTTGATCAAACTTGTCCATTACCTGCCAGATGGCAATCAGCGGGTGGTGCGCCTTGTCAAACCCGGCGGCACCATCGGGCTTGAGTCCCTGGTCAGCGAATGTTTCACCCATCATGCCGAAGCGCTTCAGGACAGCAAGCTGTGCCGTATTCCGATTGCGGTGATTGAAAAGCTTGATAATGAAAGCCCGCGTTTGCACAAGCAGGTGCTTAATCGCTGGCATCAGGCGGTGATGGAATCCGATAACTGGCTGACCCAGATGTCGACTGGCACGGCGCGCGAGCGGGTCGCCCGGCTTTGCCTGTTTTTGCATGATGATGTGACCGAGACCTGCACCCTTCCGGGGCGTGAGGATATTGGTGCGATGCTTGGCATCACCACCGAAACGGCCAGCCGGATCATCGCCGATTTCAGACGTCATGACCTGCTGGAATTCAAGTCACGCAATGTCTTCAAGCTTGATCTTTTGGGACTGCGTGAAGTTGCGGGAATGGACGCCGCAGACGATGGCGATTACGCCGACTGACATCCCCGACAAACCCTATCTTGCGGCATCCTGCAAGACGGTCTGAAAGGCCGAGTTCGGCCCACATGCCAGTGACAGCTTTTCATATTCCCGCGGCGTATCGATCCGTTTGTGTTTTTCCGCACTCCGTCGACGGATATCGTTCAGCCGTCTTTTGAAATCCCGGCCATATTCAGAGATCAACCGCCGCATGGCGCGCTGTGCATTTTCAGCGGGCATCGGGAACATGGCACCGACCTGTCTGACCACATCGTTGACCAGATCATCGAGGGCGGCACGAATGTCGGCCTCCATGCCCTGATTGATCTTCACATGTTCGCCTTCGTGGGCATAAACCACATCATATTCGCAGGTGCCGCGTTCAAGCTCGGACGCGATATAGACCAAGTGTTTGACGACATCGACCTTGGGATTGACCCGCACCGGATCAAGGCAATAACGGCCAAAGCCGACTTGACGCGGTTCAAAACGCATATCGAACGACGCCTGAACTTCATATTCGGTAAGGCCCGTCACCAGAAAACGCGGACTGCCCCCGGCACGGCTGTTAAGCCAGCGCACCGAGCGGTGCCGATCAAGCATCGGATCCATGTGATTGAATTCAAGGAAGGCTTCGGGCGCGCTGATTGGCGCACAGGTGCCTTGGGCATGAGCCAGCTTGGGAAGAAACAGCAGCGCAGCCAGAACGATCAAAAGCGCGCACAAGATGCGACCTTTTCCGATCTGATCATTGCGTTGCCCGAAAGCTGGCAAACCGTTTCTCCTGCCTTTGAAGAAAACGCCGCGCACAGAAACACCCGCACGCAGCGTTTGCGATATTCACTTTACGCGCAACGATCAGACATGGCTCACATGATCGGCACAATCGACGCAAAGCGGTGTGGTTGGATCGAATTCGAGACGCTTGGCAGCAATCGGTTCGCCGCAATTGTGGCAATGACCGTATTGGTCGTCATCCATGCGCTTGAGGGTTTTTTCGATCTGCTCCAGCTCAACCACGCGGCGGCGTTCCTGTTCAAGATGCATTTCCTGATTTTGCAGGGCATCCATGCGCGACAGACGACCGACCGCCTGCTGATCCAGTTCGACCGGCTTGCGATAATCTTCCGAGTGGGTTGAATGTGCCAGAATCTCGGCGCGTCTTTCCTCCAGCCGGGTGCGCAATTTCACAAGATCAATGTCTGTTCGATCCGTCATCCGAAACCTCATTATGTGTTGTTGTTCTTAGCTATTAATATGGGTGCAGTGATCCCTCTTTCGCCAATGCATAGATCAAATTATTCAAAGATTTTGCCGATCACGTGCAATTGCCGCAGGCATCGACGAGTTTTTCAAGCGCCGCCTTGGCTTCGTCATCATCGAGGCCTTCGGATTTGATCTTTTTCTGGATTTTGCAGCAAAGGGCGGGCCCGTTCGGGAACGGCTTGTCGGTCCAGAACGGGGCGGTTGTGGCGAAATATCCCGCCTGATCCAGGAACGAAACGCCATAGTAATAGGCGGCCCCGACCGAATTATAGAAGGTCGGGTCATCGATAAAGCCACCATCGGGCGTCATCGATTTGGTCAGGCACCAATCAAGCACCAAGGCGATATCTTTGGATGCTGCATCTTGGGTGGTGGCATCAACCTTTGACCAGCCAAGATCGAAAATCTTGGTGACGTCATAATTGTTGTGATTGTTGAAATCACCATTGTGCTTCCAGCCGAACGGATAGGCATCGTCGCGGATCGCAAGGGTGGTATTAAAAATCTGCGTCCACAGATCGACCTTGCCATGCTGGTAGGAGATATTGTGGAACGTCAGGCTGAGATCGCTGCTTTTGAGAACGCCCTGATCGGTGGTGTCAAACCAACCGCCCCAATAGCCACTTTCACCATCCTGCCAGTCATCAAGCCATGATTTGTAGGCCGCGATATAATCATCGGTCAGATCAAAACCCTTTACGTTGGTTTTGAAGTAATCGCGGATTTCGCTTTTAAAGCACATCTGTGACAGTGCAGCCGTTACCGCGCCAAGGGCATCGCGACGATCCAGACCATCGGCGAAAATCCGCGATGTCTTTTGACCATCGAGCCAGGCCGTCATCTTGGCAGGTGTTGAAATCGGTTCCAGAAAACTGAGCGGGTATTCCGGCGCCTTGCCTTCATCGGCCAGCGTATTGACCGCATCAATCATCGCATCGACTTTGAGGAACCATTGATCGTAACAGGGCCCCCAGGAACCGTCGCTTGCGACCTGTTTTTCGGCCCATGCCTGATCAGGATTGTTCAGCGAACTGGCAAAGCCACCCAGCTTCTGATCAAGCGTTTTCCAGTCGGCGGTGTATTGCAGCAGCCATTTGCATTCGATCATCTGCTGGTCGGAGGCCGCCATGCTGTTGCCGGTTTTCTGGGCGGCGATCAGTTTATCCTGAAGCGGGGCCAGCTTTGCGGCATATGTTTTTTGCTGCGCGACATAGTCGGGATCAAAAACGCAGAACTGTGATGTGATCAGTTTACTAAAATCCGTCAAACCCCTGCCCCCGATGTTTCAAAAGATATTTATCATGTAAAACCATGACAAATACCGGTGCAGATCCAAAGTATTATCGACAAACGGCTTCAAATAGCCGAAGGAATGGCAAGGAATGTTGGCCCGACTGGATGCTGTTCTGGAAACTAATCGCCCAGCAGCCAGTTGCGGATTACGCGCAATGCCTGTTCGGGGTCGGTATCGACGATCCTGGCGGCCACGTTGGCCTTTTTGCGATCAATCATGCCGTCAATACCGTCCAGACTGAACCGGTCCTGATCGTCGGATCCGGAAACATGCGATACGCCCGCCGTTGTTGCGCGCAATCTTTCACGCAAACGCGAATCCGAACCCGATTCGTAACGGGGGATCGGTGCCGCAGGCTTTGGACCGGGTAAAAATGACGGTCCATCCCCTGTTTTATCGCTGTTATCTGATTGCGTCATTGACACAACTTTCGGTTCGCATTGTGACACAGTCATCATATTGGGCTGACCCGACAGAGTGCAAATCCAATCGCAGCGTACAAGGCGCTCTTGGCCGGTGCAGGTCGTTATATTAGCTTAAAAGAAACTTTGATTTCCGGGCGTTTCGGATGCTAGGGTCGAATTAAAATAAGAAGAAAAACGATGGGTGCGACGCTGAATTTTTCCCAATCGAGCGGCCGGTTTGATCATTTGATCACCGATGAAAATGCGTTTGAAAGTCGAAACGCATTTCACATATAGCAATTTCACCGCGTAATGAATCGATACAAAAAACGCGTGATTGCAAATTTTGTACTTCCACAACTCGATCACTCTATCTAGTTTGGGAGGATCAACATACCACCACTTTAGGGTAGTTATCGCAATACTTTAGACCAGAGCACACAAATCCAAAAGGGGGGCCAGGTTTTTGTGAGGCACCATACTCTTATCCTGATTGTTGCGTTGACCACAATGCTGACTGGCGTTGCCAAAACGCATGCCGTTGAATTTGGTGAAGCACCTGAACTTGCCAAACTGGTTGAGGACGGAAATCTGCCGCCGGTCAAGGATCGCTTGCCGACCGCACCGATGATCGTCACCCCCAATGAACGGGTCGGAACCTATGGCGGCACCTGGAAAATGGCGCAGCGTAACAGCCGCGACCATGCCCTGCTGATCAGGACGATTGGATATGAGCCACTTCTGCGCTGGACCCCGCAATGGTCTTCGACCATCCCCAATGTCGCCCTGTCATTCCAGCCCAGCAGCGATGCAACCGAGTTCTTTTTCCGTCTGCGGCAAGGCATGCGCTGGTCGGATGGTAACCTGTTTACCGCTGATGACATCGTTTTCTGGTACGAAGATATCCTGAACAATCCGGCCTTTGCCGATGCGGTGCCGGAATGGCTGACATCAGGTGGCAATACCGTGCAAGTCGACGAGATCGATCCCTATACCGTTGCGTTTCGTTTCAGCAAGCCATATGGACTTTTCCCAACTGCCCTTGCCCGCCCCGAAGGCGTTGAGCCGGTAAGCTATCCGGCACATTTTCTGAAGCCGCTTTTGCCGAAATACAATGCCACTGCCGATGCCGAAGCCAAACAGATGGGGTATGCGGGCTGGAAAGAGCGTTTTATCGACGTATTTGGGCAACCCGGCACGATTGATGACCCAACGCGCTGGAACAATCCCGATGTGCCGACGCTCAATGCCTGGGTGCTTACCGGGGTATATGGCAAGGACGATCCGCTGATCGCCAAGCGCAATCCCTATTACTGGAAAATTGATCCGACCGGCCGCCAACTTCCCTATATCGACACGGTTTCCATGACACTGGTGCCGTCAAAAAGTGCGGCCGGGGATGCGGCAATTGCCGGCAAGGTCAATATGCAGGAACGCCATATCGGCACGCGCGCCAACGAAGTTCTGGCCCAAAACAAGGACCTTCAGGCCTTCACGCTGATTGAGAGCGATATGAATATCCTGACCTTGTCACTTAATCTTAATGACAAGGACCCGGTGCTGCGCGACATCTTCCAGAACAAGGATTTTCGCGTCGCATTGTCATACGCGATTGATCGCGAGACCATCATTGATCGCTTTGTCCCCGGTGCATTGCCCCATCAGGCGGCACCAAGACCGGAAAGCCCGCAATATCACACGGTACTGGCGCGACAGTTCATGGCATACAATGTCGAACTGGCGCGGACCTATATTGCGAAAGCAGGACTGACCACCATCAATGATGACGGCATCCTGTTGCGTCCGGATGGCAGGCCGCTTTCGTTTACGATTGATACCGAAGGTGCCGACCGTTTTCAGATGCTGGATGCGGTCATGGGATATTGGCGTGAACTTGGCATTGATGTCAGGGCCCGGAACCTTGCGCGTGACGAGTTTGTCGCTTTGCGCGAACGCAATGAGCACAATGCCAGTGCGTGGGGTGGCGATGGCGGTCTTGATGCGATGCTTATCCCGATCAATTACCTGCCGATGTCTTCTGAATCATCATGGTTTGCCACCGGATGGGCCAACTGGTACCTGAACCCGGAAAGCCCCGATGCCATCACCCCGCCCCAAGATGTTCAGGATCAGCTTGCGCTTTATGACCAGCTGAAAGCCACAGCAAATGCGGAAAAACAAAATCAACTGATGCGCGATATTCTCGACATCAGTGCAAATCAGTTTTACGTTATGGGAATTGCATTACCGCCAAACAGAAAAGGTGTGGTGGCACGGGACTTCCACAACGTTCCCAAGGTCATGCCTGCCGCCTGGAGTTATGCGACACCTGCGCCGACCAATCCAAGTCAGTATTTTATTCAGCCAGAGTAAAATCCACGACAAACACGCATCATTCTGAATGGGGGCAGAATTCACTTGAGGACGCTGTTTGACCGCCTGATCGGCAGTCTGGTTTTCAAGATCGCATTTGCGATCATTGTCGTGGAAACCATCCTTTTTGGTCTGTTTGGCGGTTATTATGTGAACTATTTCGGGGCCGAAATTGACCGCAGGATCGCGGAACAGATCAGCACACCCGGACGGCTTATCCAGCAGGAACAACTCAAGGTCTCTATTCTGAGCGACGCCGAGCAGATGGAACTTCTTCTCGGACGGCATTTGCAGCAAGCCCTGGCTGTCGGTTTTGACGGCACCATCTATCATTCAACCGACCCGTTGATGATCGGTGCATCGATCAGCTCGTTACCGGACTTTCCCACCGAACAGCTTCGCGCCGACATGAGAGAACCGACCCTGTTCACGGTCGATGGCGATACAGGGTCAAGCATGGTCAGCATCACGCCGATCTTTGCCCTGAATGCCAATCAGCCCTTCATGTATGTCTATCTCAAGGTATCCACCAAAGGCCTTGAAGAAAGCCAGCGCCAGATGCAATCGGTGCTTATCATCGGTTCCATCCTTTGTGTATTGCTAACCTCCGCGCTGATTTTCCTGTTTACCCAGCACACAGTGCTTAAGCGCCTGATCACGGCGGCACAGTTTGTTAACAAGATCCAGGTCGGCAAACTGAGTTCACGGCTGACACCGATGGGACGTGACGAAATCGGCATTCTGGAGCGCGGCCTGAACGCCATGGCCGAAAGTCTCGAACGCCGCACCCAGCAACATCAGGCCGCCCAGAATGCCTTGCGCGACAGCGAGGAGCGTTTCCGCGACTTTACCCTGTCTTCCGCCGACTGGTACTGGGAGATGGGCAGCGATTTCAAAATCGCCTTTGCGTCATACAAGTTTTATCAGCTGATCGAGGAAATCAATGGCTCCCCGCAGGGGCAGTCGTTTGACAAACTTGGGCTGCATCCGGAGCATCCGGAGGGGTGGCAATATCTGCAACGCCATCTCGATGAACATACCGCATTCTATAATGTCGAATTTTCCTGGACATCCCGGGATGGTGAAAAGCAGTTCGGCCGGATCAATGGCGTGCCGGTCTTTGCGCTGGATGGCAGTTTCAATGGCTATCGCGGGACAGGCAGCAACATTACCGACCAAAAGCGCGCTGCCGAGGAACAACAAGCCTTGCAGCGCCAGCTTGCCACATCGCAAAAGCTTGAGGCGGTTGGCCAGATGGCCGGTGGTGTTGCCCATGAGTTCAACAATTGCCTTGCCGGTATCCTGAGTTTCGCGGAAGTGGCGCGTGCCAAGATAGATGACCCTGAACGGGTCAAGGAATATATCGATCACGTCATATCGCTTGGCGAACGGGCGACCGGTGTTGCCGATCAGCTTTTGATGTTTTCGCGCCGCAGGATCGATCAGCCGAAAAATGTCCGGGTTGAAAGTATCTTTGCGGAGATGGAAAAACTGCTGGTCACCTTGCTTGAGCACAGGATTGATCTGCAAATCTGGGCCGATGAGGCCGACCTTCATACCCGGGTTGATCCGACGCAATTGTCGGCCTGTATCCTCAACCTTGCGATCAATGCACGTGATGCGATGCCCGATGGCGGCACGCTGCAGATTTCATGCAGCAGTGCCGATATTCCGCCGCTGGCACAGCGCGACGCCGATGAAGACGAGGATATCTATCCGCCAGAGGCCGAAGGCCAGTTTGTTGTCATCACCGTGCAGGATACCGGCACCGGGATTCCCGAAGATGTGATCGATCATATTTTCGAGCCCTTCTTCTCGACCAAGGAGCCGGGCAAGGGTACCGGTCTTGGGCTGTCGATTGTTCATAGCTGGGTCGAAGAAGCCCACGGCTTTATCAATCTTGAAAGTGTCGAGGGCGAAGGTACGACGTTTTCGATCTATCTGCCGCGTTCGGAACCCGGCGCGGAGCCAGAGGACGAAGTTGACGAAATTGGCGTATTCCCCGGCAATGGCGAGCGTGTTCTGATTGTCGATGATGAACAGGCCCTGCGCACCACCGCCCAAATCATCCTGGAAGATGCCGGTTATCGCACCGAGACGGCAAAAAGCACTGAAGAAGCGTTAGTGATCCTGCAAACCAGCACGGGTGACGCGGCATTTGATGTGATTGTGACCGACGTCGTGTTGCCCGGTCGCAGTGGCCCGCAACTGATCATCGAGGCACTGCGTCAAAACCCGCGCTATGGCGTGGTGTTCATGTCCGGTTACCCGGCGCGATCACGCAAGGAGCTGGATAATCTTTTGGGCAAGTACGTGTTTGTCAAAAAGCCGTTCCGCCCCGGCAAATTGCAAAAAGCAGTTCATGATGCGCTCAAACTCGCATCCGAGCGGGCGCAATCAAGCTGACATCGCTGCTCAACAGGTCGAGTCCCCAACCCTGACCATCGCGAAATCGCGGAATTTTCGCCGAATGGTTAAAAAAATCTTACCCAACTATATTAGTTAAAATGCTTGCAAACCAAGCAATTGGCGGAGTTTGGATTGCGGCAGGACTGGATAGTGTGACAACCATCACTTATATCAACCTTACAAGCCCATACCGTGAGTTTCAGACAGATTTGAAGATCCCGGTAAAGATTGATGGGCATCGCCCACCCGGACAGATAAAGAGGTCAGGATGATCGGCTCAGTTCAAGGTTCAGGACTTGGTTTAGCGGCACAGGCCGTGAATGATGCAATTACGCCCAAAGGTGGCGCAGACCCGTCTTTGCCTTTCGCAGCCGCAGAAGGCGCGATCAACAAGGCGCAGGGTCTGGCCAAGGTGATCGGTTCGATCGTCACCGAACACCAGCCGCTTGAAACCAGCGGCAATCGTGGCACCAAGGTTAATATCCTAACGTGATTTTTCCCTCTCGTTAGCTTCCTCCGGGGTGGTCTTTTATGGCCACCCTTCTTTCTGTTTGGATCACGGATTTGCTGTTTGACGCGGCGCGTCACGCGATCATGACAAACGTCTGACCACGTGCTAGGGTAATCCCAACATCAATCGTGGACGATCAGATGACCACCAACAGAATTGGCACAGGCTCCTCCCAGACAGGCCTTCAGGATGCGCGCGCGCGTCCGCAAGGTGGTATGGTTTCGCGGGGTCGCGTTGGTGCCAATTCCGATCAGCCGTCATCGGACAGTTTCATCGCATCCCAGCTTGCCCGCCTGCGCAACCTGATCGCCACCGATCAGATTGACCATAATGCGCGGCGCGGGACCTACCTGAACATCGTGCTTTAACCAGCAATACCGCAGATCGTTGCATCGTGACGTTCCCTTGAGGAACGCACGCACTTGACGTGCCTTTGCGGGTTCAACTCCCCCAAAAGAAAAAAGCCCCGTACCGAAGTACGGGGCGAGTTCGTTTGTCCAGGTGTGTTGGACAAGGGAGCTTGCGCAAAAGCGTGAGGGATCACGCAGTTGCCTGGTTTTCGCTCTCGGAGCGAATGGGGTGTTCCAGCTTGTCGACGATTTCCTTTGGCACGATCTGCCAGAAGTTGCCGCGTTCACGGTCCCAGTTATCGAGGATGGTGCGCGCGAAACCACTTTCGGTTTCGGCCACATGCTCTTCGATCAGAGAACGGCAATGTTCGTCCCAATGCTGGGTTTCAATGCGCTGATAAAGGATGGAGCCATCATTGACGACATCGGCAAAGGTATTGTCGCGGTCATAGATGAACGCCATGCCACCGGTCATGCCGGCACCGAAGTTTTCACCAACGGAGCCAAGAATAACAGCCGTGCCGCCAGTCATATATTCACAACCGTTCGAGCCACAGCCTTCGACCACAACGGTCGCACCGGAGTTACGCACACAGAAACGTTCACCGGCCTGACCGGCGGCAAACAGCTTGCCCGCGGTCGCACCATACAAAATGGTGTTGCCGATGATGGTGTTTTCGTTGGTCTTAAGCGAGCTTGAAGGCCGCGGACGCAGAACAATCGTCCCGCCCGAAAGGCCCTTGCCGACATAGTCGTTGGCATCGCCCTGAACTTCGATCTTAAGGCCCTGCACGGCAAAGGCACCAAGCGACTGACCAGCCGAGCCACGCAGACGGACATGAAGATGGCCCGGTTTCAGGCCGGTCATGCCGTATTTCTGCGTGATCAGTGACGACATCCGGGTGCCAATCGCACGCTGGGTGTTCTGGATGTTGTACTGAAGCTGCATCTTTTCGCCGTCTTCGAGAAGCGGACGGGCATCCTTGATCATCTGGGCATCAAGGGTATCCGGTACTTCGTTGCGGCCTTCGATGGTGCAGAAGCGGGCATGATCGCCAGCATCTGCCTGTGCCAGCAGCGGGTTGAGGTCAAGGTCAACAAGATCCTTGGCACCACGGTGAACCTGCTGAAGCAGGTCGGAACGGCCAATTACCTCTTCGAGGCGGGTGTAGCCAAGTTCGGCCAGAACGTCTTTGACTTCCTCGGCCATGAAGGTGAACAGGTTGACCAGCTTGTCTGCCGTTCCGACGAATTTGGCACGCAGTGCCGGATCCTGGGTACAGACACCCACCGGGCAAGTGTTCGAATGGCACTGACGCACCATGATGCAACCAAGTGCGATCAGGGATGCAGTCCCGATACCGAATTCCTCGGCACCGAGCATGGCACCAATCACCACGTCACGGCCAGTTTTGAAACCACCGTCAACGCGCAGCTTGACCTTGTCACGCAGGTTGTTGAGCGTGAGCACCTGGTTGACTTCCGACAGGCCCATTTCCCACGGAACGCCGGCATATTTGATCGAGGTCTGCGGGCTTGCACCCGTACCACCGTCATAACCTGAAATCAGGATCACGTCGGCTTTTGCCTTGGCAACGCCAGCAGCAATCGTCCCGACACCCGAACGCGACACCAGCTTGACGCAGACGCGGCAGCGCGGGTTGATCTGTTTGAGGTCATAGATCAGCTGTGCCAGATCTTCGATCGAATAGATGTCATGGTGCGGCGGCGGCGAAATCAGGGTCACACCCGGCGTTGCATGACGCAGCTGGGCGATTTCCACCGTGACCTTGAAGCCCGGCAGCTGACCACCTTCGCCCGGTTTCGCACCCTGGGCGACCTTGATCTGGATTTCTTCGCAGTTATTGAGGTATTCGGCCGTCACACCGAAACGACCCGATGCGACCTGCTTGATCGAGGAACGCGCATTGTCACCGTTCGCACGCGGACGGAAACGTTCACGCGATTCACCACCTTCACCGGAGTTCGATTTCGCACCGATGCGGTTCATGGCAATCGCCAGGGCTTCGTGCGCCTCGGTCGAAAGCGCGCCATGGGACATGCCCGGGGTTACAAAACGCTTGCGGATTTCGGTGATGCTTTCGACCTTGTCCTGATGAACAGTGCTGCGGTCGCTGCGGAAATCAAGAAGATCGCGCAGATGAAGCGGTTCACGCGAACGCAGACCTTCGGAGAACTTGCGGAAGGTGTTGTAGCTGCCAGACGTCACAGCAGACTGCAACGTGTGGATCAGCGGACCAGTCCAGACGTGACGTTCGCCACTGCGGCGGTATTTATAAAGACCACCCACCGGAAGCGTCACGACATTGCCGTTAAAGGCTTCCTTGTGCTGGGCGATGGTGCGGCGCTGAATGCCCTGAAGGCCGATCCCCGAAATACGCGACGGCATGCCCGGGAAGAATTCAGCCACCAGGGATCGCGACAGACCGATGCTTTCGAAGTTGTAGCCACCACGATAGGAGCTGATGATCGAGATGCCCATTTTCGACATGATCTTAAGCAGACCGGCATCAATTGCAGCCTTGAAGCGCTGCATGACTTCAGCGGTGCTGTTCACATTCGGGAACAGGCCACGTGCATAACGATCCAGCAGACCTTCCTGTGCGAGATAGGCGTTCACCGTCGTTGCACCGACACCGATCAGAACGGCGAAGTAATGCACGTCCATGCATTCCGCCGAGCGAACGTTCAGCGAGATATAGGTGCGCAGCGACGTCTTGACGAGGTAGCTGTGTACGCCACCGGTCGCAAGGATCATCGGGATTGCCGCACGGGTTTCGGAGATGCCTTCGTCGGTCAGGATGATGTGCAGGGCACCGCCGCGCACAGCTTCCTCGGCTTCGCGCTGGATGCGGGTGATCGCATCACGCAGGGCCGTCTGCCCACCAGTGATGTCAAAGGTGGTGTCGATTTCAACAGCACTTTCGCCCATATAGCCGCGCATGGCGTCATATTCGGCGTTGGTCAGAACCGGGCTTTCGAGCTGAAGCAGGTCACACTGGCTTTCATCCTCGTCCAGGATGTTGCCAAGGTTACCCAGACGGGTTTTCAGGCTCATGACGCGCGCTTCACGCAGACTATCGATCGGCGGGTTGGTGACCTGCGAGAAGTTCTGGCGGAAGAAGTGATGCAAACCGCGATAACGATCCGACAGGATCGCAAGCGGGGTATCATCGCCCATCGAGCCAATCGCTTCCTTGCCGTCCTCACCCATCGGGTGGAGGATCAGTTCAAGGTCTTCGTGGGTCAGGCCCATCGCCTTTTGCATGCGCAGCAGGCGTTCTTTTTCGAAATGTGCCGGTTCGGCATGTTCCGGTGAAATCAGATCATCCAGCACCTTGGTGCGGCCAACCCATTTCGACCAGTCGCGACGTGCTGCCAGCTGATCTTTAAGCTCGGCATCATGCAGCAATTTGCCTTCTGCGAGGTTCACGGCGATCATCTGGCCCGGGCCGAGGCGGCCTTTTTCAACGCAGGCTTCCTCGTCGATATGAACCATACCGGCCTCGGAACCGGCGATCAGAAGACCGTTGCCCGTCACCGCATAACGCAGCGGACGCAGACCGTTACGGTCAGTACCACCCATCAGCCATTTGCCACCATAGGCCGCAAGAGCGGCCGGGCCGTCCCACGGTTCCATCACAGCGTTGCAATAGGCATAGAGGTTTTTATAGCTGTCTGGCGTAGATGCCTTTTTCGACCAGGCTTCCGGCACCATCATGGTCTTGACCATCGGCAGGTCACGACCCGAACGCACCATCAGTTCGAACACGGCATCAAGGGCGGCCGAGTCAGACGAGCCCGGCTGGATCACCGGTTTGAGGTCATCGATGCTGTCGGCATAGGCATCATGTGCCATGCGTGCTTCGTGGCTTTTCATCCAGTTGACGTTACCGCGCAGCGTGTTGATTTCGCCGTTATGGGCCAGAACACGGAACGGCTGTGCCAACGGCCAGCTCGGGAAGGTGTTGGTCGAGTAGCGCTGATGATAGACGCAGAAGTTCGAAATAAAGCGATCATCGCGCAGGTCGGGATAGAAGGTATCAACGTCTTCGGCCAGGAACATGCCCTTGTAGATCACCGAACGGCACGACATCGAGCAGATGTAGAAATCCTTGATCGCCTCGGAAAGCACGGCCTTTTCGATGCGACGACGGATGGCATAAAGGTCGATCTCGAACTTTTCTTCGTCGACGTCATCACGGACACCGATCAGAACCTGTTCGATTTCCGGGCGGGTCTGGTTGGCTTTTTCACCGATGACCGATACATCAACCGGCACCTGACGCCAGCCGAGAATGCCGTAACCCTGTTTGAGGATTTCGGTTTCCACAATCGCACGGCAACGTTCCTGTGCGGCCATGTCGATACGCGGCAGGAAGACCTGACCAACAGCGATCAGACTGTCCGGGGCTTCCTGGTTGATGACCTTAAGATATGCCTTGAAGAAATCCTGCGGGATCTGAAGGTGGATACCCGCGCCATCACCGGTCTTGCCGTCGGCATCAACAGCGCCACGGTGCCAGATGGCTTTCAGCGCCTCGATACCGGCTTCGACAACTTCGCGGCGCGGTTTGCCGTCAATGGCACCGACCAGACCCACACCACAGTTGGCGTGTTCTTCGGCCGGGTCATACATGCCACTGGCTTCAAGATGTGCTGCGTTCTTTTCAAAACGGGCGATGTCAGCAGCGCCACGGTTCTGATCCATTTTATCCTGAACGATCTTGTTCATATCGTCTCTCTCCTAATGCGGCAGCGGGCTTAAGCAGCAGCTTCTTTGCGCGCCAGCAAATACTCATCAATCCGGTCAGCCGCATCACGGCCATCGCGAATTGCCCAGACCACAAGCGAGGCACCACGGGCAATATCACCCGCAGCAAACACACCATCGAGATTGGTCATCATGGTGCGGAAGTCGATTTTGACCGTGCCCCAGCGCGAGACACCCAGTTCCGGTGCATCAAACAGGGTCGGCAAATCTTCGGGTTCGAAACCAAGCGCCAGGATGACCATGTCGGCATCCATTGTGTAGCTTGACCCTTCGATGATTTCCGGGCTTTGACGGCCACCGGCATCCGGGGCACCAAGGCGCATCTTGACCGCACGCACACCGGTTACCTTGTCGTCGCCGACAAAGGCTTCGGGGTTGGTCAGCCAAACAAACTCGACACCTTCTTCCTCGGCATTGGCCACTTCGCGCTGCGAGCCCGGCATGTTTGCACGGTCACGGCGATAGAGACATTTAACCGATTTGGCACCCTGACGGATCGCGGTACGGACACAGTCCATGGCGGTATCACCGCCACCGATCACGACAACATTCTTGTCCTTGGCATTGAGCGTTCCGTCTTCATAAGCCGGAACCGCATCCCCAAGACCATGACGGTTGGATGTGGTCAGATATTCAAGGGCCGGATAAACATTGCCAAGACCGGCACCGGGCAGCTTCAGTTCGCGGGCCTTGTAAACACCGGTCGCGATCAGAACGCTGTCATGTTTCTTGCGCAGGTCATCAAGGGTCGCATCGCGGCCAACCTCGAATTCGGTGTGCATGACAACACCACCTTCTTCGAGAAGCTTCACACGGCGTTCGACGACATCCTTTTCAAGCTTGAAGCCCGGAATACCATAAACCAGCAGCCCGCCCATGCGGTCATAACGGTCATAGATATGGACTTCATATCCTTTGAGGCGCAGCTGTTCAGCCGCGGCCATACCGCCCGGACCACCGCCAATGATGCCAACCGACATGCCATTTTCCTTGGCCGGTTTCGGCGGCTTCACCCAGCCATTCGCAAAGGCGGTGTCGGTGATGTATTTTTCGACAGAACCGATGGTAACAGCGCCGTGGGTCGACTGTTCGATCACACAGTTGCCTTCACACAGACGGTCCTGCGGGCAGATGCGACCGGTGACTTCGGGCATGTTGTTGGTTGCAGCCGAGATGGCATAAGCCTCTTCAAGGCGACCTTCGGTGGTCAGGCGCAGCCAATCGGGGATGTTATTATAAAGCGGGCAATGCGCCTGGCAGAACGGCACACCGCACTGCGAGCAGCGCGATGACTGATCGGCGGCACTATTGTCATCAAACGGTGCATAAATTTCGTTGAAATCCGTGCGGCGCTCGGACGCTTCTCTTTTGTGCGGATATTTTTGTTCAAGATGAACAAATGTCAGCATCTTTTCTGTCATGACGGCCCTCTGGAAGGGTTTTATGTTGCGGGTTTTGCTCTGTATACGTGTCGAACAGGCAAGAATCCAGCACAAAATATCATTTAGGTCAATATTGCTGACTTAAATATCCAGATAAATTTTCCGGTTTTTCAAAGGTAGCCTCAGAAAATGACCGTAACATTGTTTCAATAGTACCATAATGGTACTATTTATGCGTTTCGCCAAAATGGGCTAAACTGCTATAAGCGATCAGTTTTTGCAGCGAACAGCCACAGAGGCGGGCGTGACCCTACAGCACATTATTCTTCTGGCGATCGTTCAAGGGATCACCGAATTTCTCCCGATCAGTTCATCAGGCCACCTTGTCCTGGCCCCCGCCCTCACCGGCAGCGCGGATCAGGGTTTGTTGGTAGACGTTGCGGTGCATGTCGGTACTTTGGCTGCTGTTTTGATCTATTTCTGGCGTGATGTGTTTGCCATGCTTGCCGGATTCGTCCGGCTGTTTACCGGGCGAATCAACCCCGGTGCCCGCCTTGCCCTTCATATCCTGCTTGCCACCATCCCGGTGATTGCCGTCGGATTCTATTTCAAGGTTTCGGGGATCGAAGAACAGCTGCGCTCTGTTGAAATCATTGCCTGGACCACACTCGGCTTTGGGATTTTGCTTTGGCTTGCCGACAAGGTCGGCATGACGATCAACCGTCTTGAACATATGCGCTGGGGCGGTGCCCTGTTTATCGGGCTTGCTCAGGTTCTGGCCCTTGTGCCGGGTACGAGCCGGTCTGGCATCACCATGACGGCTGCGCGCTTCATGGGGTATGAACGATCGGACGCGGCGCAGTTTTCGATGCTGATGTCGATCCCGGTCATTCTCGGTGCCGGGTTGCTGGCAGGGATCGATTTGCATCAGACGGGTGATATCAACCTGACCGAAGACGTCCTGCTGGCAGCAGGTCTGTCATTTATCACCGCCCTGATCGCCATCGCCCTTCTGATGAGCTGGCTGAAACGATCCAGCTTCACGCCGTTTGCGATCTATCGCATTTTGCTGGGCGGCGGACTTCTGGTGTGGATTTACGTCTATGGCGGTGCGCCCCTTCCGTTCCTGAGCTGATCGATAACCACCGTCCAACGCATACCCAAGAGCCCCACATGTTTTTACGTCCCCTTGACCCGGCGTCAGACGGCGCCGCATTGCACCGCATTTTTGGTGATCCGGACTGCTGTACCTGGCTTCCTGACCCGGCCTTTGCCGATATTGATGCGACAATTGCCAAATTGCGCGAATGGACAACCGGGTTTGAAGCGACATCATGGGTGATCTGCGAGACGCCGGATGGACCCGCACTTGGGCGTATTGCGCTTTATAATGTCGGACGCGATGAAGATATTTGGGAAGCGGCCTGCATGGTTACCCCGGCCGCGCGCGGTCGGAATTACGCCGCACGTGGTCTTTATGCCGCGATCCGTTATCTGTTTGAGAACACCACCGCGCGCCGGGTCTTTGCCGATATCGACCCGGACAACCATGCGTCGATCCGAACGTTTGAAAAACTGGGCTTTACCCGCGAAGGCGTTTTGCGTGGGGAATGGCAAACCCATATCGGCATTCGTGATTCTGTGATTTTTGGTTTGCTGCGGATAGACCCACAACCCGATATCCCCGGCAAGCCGGAACTGCTTGGCCTTCATTAGTCCTGCCAGATTGGCCCGCCGGACAGGACGATCTGGGCGCGCGCAGGGTCTTCGGGGGCGTAACCCGAGTCCTCGACAAAGCGCATCAGAAACGGTTCGTGTGACAACAGGAATTCAAGGGCGCCACATTGCACGTCGTTTGATCCGATCCCGGCTTTGAGGTCATCAAGCCCCATACCGGTTTGCGCGATCAACCCCTGAAGCAATTCATCATCGCCCGCGATATGAGCGATGGCGCGAATGGCGAGGGTTTCGGCTGCTTCCTTGTTCATATGTGCGTATGCCTGCCTGATAGAACTGTTATTTGAACCATTTTGCCTTGGACAAGGCGCGCCAGACAACAAGACCGCCAATCACAATGATGCCGGCGGCAATACCGCCAAGACCATTGCCCGCCACCAGCACCAGCCCCCAGAAGCCGACCGTGCCAAAGCCAATTGCCAGACTGAGGAAGGCGGACTTGGTCAGGGTATCCTGATTTTTCTGGGCCATTTCGGCGCGCTTGATTTCATCGACGATCTCATACCAGGCCAGTTGCTGCCAACGGGAATATTTCAGCCCCTTGCGCGGCCCTTTGCGCAGGAATTCATCAAGCTGTTTGACGATATTGGCTGCGCGCTCTTCGGGGGCAACATATTTGCCAATCCGTTCTTTCTTGCGCGGGCCTTCGTCTTCTTGGTCTGGTAACGGCATAGGGCAGCCTGACACGTGATTGCGGCGATGCGTTATGGATAGGCGGTATCTGCTTTACATCCGGTAAACATTACCCTGTCTTGCGTTTCTGCCAGCGGCGCAGGAAAGCCTTTTCAATCTCGACCAGCACAAAGACGCTGAACCCGACGCCCACGGCCATCGCCCAGCCCAGCGGCGGGATGGCGACACTTTCAAACAGATACTGCATCGGCGGGGCATAGGTGTAGATCAGCTGGAAAAGCACGACCAGTGTGACCGCAATCAATACCGCCCGACTGCCAAAAAGCCCTTGTCTGGTGAATGCCGATGCGGTCAGGAAACGCGCGTTGAACAGATAGAACAGTTCAAACATCACAAGCGTGTTGACCGCCACTGTGCGCGAGACTTCCAGATCAGCGCCCCGGCTCTGGAACCAGACGAATACACCGAACGTCCCGGCGACAAGGATGAGCGAGACAAAGATTGTCCGCCAGATCAGAAAGCCCGACAACAACGGCGCGTCCCGTCGGCGTGGTTGACGCTTCATGACGTTATGCTCAGACGGCTCAAACGCAAGGGCCAATGCCAATGTCACAGCCGTGATCATATTGACCCACAGGATTTGCGGGGCGGTGATCGGCAGCAACTGCCCCAGCGCCAGTGCCATGACAATGGTCAAGGCCTCCCCACCGCTGCTGGGCAGGATGAACAGGATCGATTTGACCAGATTGTCATAAACCGTCCGGCCTTCTTCGACCGCCGCGGCGATCGACGCGAAATTGTCATCGACCAGCACCATTTCGGCTGCTTCCTTGGCGGCCTCGTTGCCCTTTTGGCCCATGGCAACGCCGACATCGGCGCGCTTGAGCGCCGGGGCGTCATTCACCCCGTCGCCGGTCATGGCAACGACGTGGCCCTCTGCCTGCAGCGCCTTGACCAGACGCAGTTTATGTTCGGGACTGGTGCGGGCGAAAACGTGGGATTGGCTGGCGACAGCGCGCAAAGCCTGATCATCAAGCCCGTCAAGCTCGTGGCCGCTGACCACAGGTTCGCCATCGCCAAGGCCGAGTTGCCGGGCAATGGCACCGGCGGTGATCGCATGATCACCCGTGATCATTTTAACCGCGATGCCCGCTGCACGACATTTGGCAACGGCGGCAATGGCTTCTTCGCGCGGCGGATCGACAAGCCCATAAAGGCCGATCAGAACCAGATCCTGTTTGACGTCGTCAAAGAGCAGCTGGTGATGGCCGTTATGAGTCGGGCGGAAGGCAAGTGCGAGAACCCGCTGGCCATTTTCGGCCATTTCCTGCATGCGGGCTTCCCAATAGGGACGATCAAGGACTTCCTGAAACTCCGGCCCGCCTTGCGAACTACACATGCCCAGAATGCGTTCCGGCGCGCCTTTGACATAGATGAAGCCATGCCCATCTGCATGGTGATGCAGGGTCGCCATGAAACGATGTTCGGATTCAAACGGGATAACGTCATGGCGCGGCAGTTGACGGTTTTCGGTGCCGGGTTCCAGTTCCGCCTTCATGGCAAGGGCAACCAGCGCGCCTTCGGTCGGATCGCCATCAACCGACCATTGACCGTCTGTTTCATGCAGACCAGCATCACTGCACAAAAGCGCACCGCGCGCCATCTCGGTCAGGCCCGGATGATCATCCAGTTTGACCGGTTTGCCATCAAGTTCAAAACCGCCTTCCGGGCGATATCCCGTGCCGGTGACGGCATAAAGATGTTTGCCGGTGGCAAGGGACTGCACCGTCATTTCGTTGCGCGTCAGCGTGCCGGTCTTGTCCGAGCAGATGACGCTGACCGATCCCAATGCCTCCACCACCGGCAGGCGGCGAATGATCGCACGGCGTGCGGCCATGCGTTGCACGCCGGTGGCAAGCGCAATGGTCATGATTGCCGGCAGGCCTTCGGGGATGGCGGCCACCGCAAGCGCCACCGCGCCGACAAACATCTCGGCCGCGCCCCTTCCATGCACCCACACACCAATGGCAAAGGTCAAAAAGGCAACCGCCATGATCGCCGCACTCAACTTGCGCCCGAAGGTCGACATTTGCCGCAGAAGCGGCGTGGTGAGCGTTGTGACTTCGGACAGAAGCGCGCTTATGCGCCCGATCTCGGTTTTGGCCCCGGTGGCGACAACCACGCCGCAGCCCTGCCCGTGGGTAACCATGGTGCCGGAATAGGCCATGGAAAAACGATCACCGAGTGCCGCGTCCGCGGCCACCGGGGACACGGCCTTATCGACGGGAACAGATTCGCCCGTCAGGATGGCTTCCTGAATTTGCAGGCCCTTGACCCGGATCAGACGCAGATCGGCAGGCACCTTGTCACCCGATTGCAGATGGATGATATCGCCCGGCACGACGTCTTCGGCGGGGATTTCGATTTTGCGCCCTGACCGCTCGACGATGGCGGCGAGTGACAGCATATTACGGATTGCTTCAAGCGCGCTTTCGGCCCGGCCTTCCTGCACGAAACCGATGATGGCGTTGATCACCACCACTGCAAGAATGACCGACGTGTCGACCCAATGCGCCAAAGCCCCTGTGACAAGGGCCGCCAGCAGCAGGACATAAATCAGCACATTGTTGAATTGCGACAGAAACCGGATCAGCGGTCCGCGCCGACGCGGTGGGTCAAGCCGATTGGGGCCATATTGCGCAAGTCGAGCAGAGGCCTGTTGCGTATCAAGACCTTGCGGGCTTGTTTGGAAGTCTGCAAAAATCTGTTCGGCGGGTAACGCATGCCACGCGGTATCCTGTTGGCGCGCGACACCGGATAGTTCCGTAGATTTGGCAGCAACCTTGTTCATTGCGATGCCGATCCGTTGATGGCGTTTTCAGCACTTCACAGACCATATCGCACCGCAAAATCAGATACAAGAAGTCACCGATTGATCATCAGGTTACGACCAGTGCGGCGGCGGCAATGACACCAATGGCAATCAAGTGAACCATCTTCGTTCTCCTGCATTGGGGATGAAACAACATCCACAGCAAATCTGTGCCGGGATGCTTGCAGGATGAAATGCAAAGCCGAGGATTTGATGACAGGAATTCGGCAATTTGGTGCCGGGACTGCAAACAGGGTCCGTTTGCCTATGCGCTGGTGCGGGCGGCCGGACTTGAACCGGCAAAGCCTTAGGGCTGACGGATTTTAAGTCCGCTGCGTTTACCAATTTCGCCACGCCCGCGACGCGCGTTGGGACCGGCCAGAGCCGGTGCAAAGCGTTCTAGCGCGGCTTCGTTTTCGACGCAACATTCTATTGGCCCCGACCGGCACGTTTGGGCAGTTAATCCACAATGGGGCAGAACTGCCCGTGTTTTTCCATATTCCGTGCATTTTCATTTGTCATGCTTGAAAACTGACAGCAACAGACATGCTTGAAGTCGGATGCACAGGCCCTTTCAAACTGCCGTGATTGCCACGGTCTGTCTGGCGGCCATCGCCTATGTACTGCGCCGGGAGACAAACCAGCCGCCCATCATACCGCAGGCCTTTGCCCGCGATGATGCCGCACGGCCGGATGCACCGGTATTGCGCAACAAGACAACCACCCGGACCGCAAATCAGCAGCGTCACATGAACCGCCTGTATGACAAGATGGACGAAGATCTTTATGATAGCAGGCTGGCGCCCTTGCTGTTTGATGGCTACCTTTCCCCACCGCAACAGGCCACCGAACATCTGCAATTTGGCATGGGCACACCAACACCCAGCGAAATTCTGGCCGGGCGCAATGCGCTTTCATCGCTTGCGCGCAGGCTTGACCTTGACAGCGCGGCGGGGACGTTCCCGACCCAATCGCGCAGCGTGCATGCACCGATCAGTATCTGGCTTGCGGGCAACCATTCAGAACTTGAAAACCGTATCACCGGGTCGGGCTATGATCCGGGTTTGAGTGGCGACACCATTTCGATTGATAGTGGTGTGGATTATCTGGTTGATGACGGGCTTGTGCTTGGCATCGGGGTTGGCTGGGGCAGTACGGTTGGCGAATCCGGCACCCGGCAATTGGGCTATCGCGAGAACAATCTTGCCCTATCGCCCTATTTTGTATCGCGGGTAACGGACTGGTTTAACCTGCGCGGCAGCATCAGCCTTGGCCAAAGCACCATCCGCCAATCCCCGATTGGCACGGTCCCCGATAATCTGCGCTATGCGGAACGGCTTGATAGTACCAGCATTTCAAACAGCATCGGTTTTGGCACCGACTATGAATTCGGCGCGGTGCCGCTGCGCATCCAGCTTGATGGCGATATCACCACCGCGCGCGAATATGTTGATGCGGCGCGCGCCACCAGTGGTGGCCTGGTGCCCGGGAGCATCGCAACCACACAGCTTTTTGATGCCTCGGTCGAGGCGCGCTATCGCCTTGGCTTTGGCAATCATCAAATCATTCCGTTTGCCGGGCAGGACGAAACGATATCGCTTCTGAACCAGAATTACGGGCGTAGTGGATCGACGCGCTATTATGCCGGGGCCGATTATGCCTATGATCCACTGAGTTTTGATCTCAGCATTCAGGGTTTTCGCGATATCGCCACCGGGGCCGAGGACATTACCGGCATTCGATCGGAGTTTTCCCTGATCCATGATGTGGCGCGATCATCCATGACGCTTGAGCCGTTTGTCAGCGTTGAAAGCACCAATCTTTATCTTGATACCGGGGGTGGCATTACCCAGCAATGGGGCAGTTTCCCCGCCAGTGTCAGTTTCGAGCTGCGGCGAAAATTGAGTTATGAAGTGTCGCACGGCAACTATACCGGTTTTCTGACCATAGATGTCCCGTTCTAAAACATCTTGCTATTGGCGATAGCGACGCTGACAGGTAGGGTGCAAAACAATCGACAGTTACCCCGCATTTCATCAGGCCCGCGCCATGACCAAACCAGATCAGCTTACTGAGAACAGCGCACAGGAAATGGACCTGACGCCGCCGGTTTTCGACCAGGCATTTCAAAAGCAGTTCATCGACCTTTTGTTGTGGCGACGCGATGTCCGGCGTTTTCGCACCGACCCCATTCCGCAAGAGGACATTGATGACCTGATCAAGGAAGCCTGCCTGGCGCCGTCGGTCGGCAATTGCCAGCCGTGGCGCTTTGTGAAGGTCAATGATCCGAAACGGCGCAAATCAATTCGCGACAGTTTCGAGCGCGCCAATGACGAAGCCCTTAATGACTATCACGGCGAGCGCGCCAAGCTTTATGCATCACTGAAGCTTCAGGGCATGGATCAGGCGCCGGTACAGTTGGCTGTGTTTGCGGATGAAGAAACCGAAGCGGGTATGGGCCTTGGCCGCAAGACCATGCCCGAAATGCTGGATTATTCGGCCGTGGCGGCGGTGCAATTGCTTTGGCTGGCCGCGCGTGTGAAGGGCATCGGGGTTGGCTGGGTGTCGATCCTTGAGCCGGATGTGGTTGGCAAGACGCTTGATGTGCCCGATAACTGGCGCCTGATTGCCTATCTTTGCATCGGATACCCGGAACAAGATCACGTCGTGCCCGAACTGGTGCGCGAAGGCTGGCAGGATCGCATTGATCCCGATGCGCTGACACTTGAACGCTGATTGCCCAAACATATTTCAGAACGCAAGGAATACCGAATGTCTGGCGAACCAACCCAACAGAACAACCCTGAACAGCCGCCGCAAAAAAAGGGGCTGTCAAACGGGGTCTATTTCAAGATCATGGGATATCTTCTGACCGCGGGTTGGGTCGGCATCATTTTGGCCGCATCCGGCGGTGATTCAAGCCACCCGTTGTTTGATTACATTTTCATTGTGCCGCTGGCTGGCTGGATCATCGGGATGCTGGTTGCGCGCGTGATCGCCAAGAAATCCGGTGCGGACCGGCCATAAGGCAGGTCTTCACCATTCCAGAAAGGCGCCGTTCATTGGCGCCTTTTTATTTTCTGTCACCTGAATTGCGGTTACGCGTCCGTTCATCGCGATAGCGGTCATCATCTGAAAAGCCGCCAAGCGTCATGATCCCGATGCCCAGACTGATGCTGCCAAAGGTCACAAACAGGCCAAAAAACAGCAGGAAGATAAAGATCGGCGCATCGCGTGACGACATCGCAAGACTGTAAATTCCGCCAATATCGAAAAACAGAACCAGCGCCCCGAACACCAACGCACCAAACCCGCCGTACGCTGTATGTTCGATCATGAATTTCACGATTGAACGCGCTTCGCGGGCAGCCTGACTGTTGCGCACGTCATTTTGCGGATCGTGGTTCTGATCGGTCATGTTCTCTTCCCGTAAAAGGTCAGAACAATTCTAGACACAGTCCCAAGACATTACCTTGATCAAACGCAATTCAGGACTACCGGCCACGGCGATTAGACAGCACCGGTATCTTCGATTACATCCTTGCCGCCTTCGATGATGGCAAGGCGAATGCGCTCTGACGCCTGATTGACGTCATCGGGGCTCTCCCCGCGCACGACAAGCGTGGTGCCAAGCTTGCCTTCGCGCAGGAAGGGGTAGGAGCCGATATCGGTTTCGGGGAAATCAGCCTGAATTTCGCCCAACACCTTGGCAATTGTGCCTTCGGGGATATAGCCGCCGACAGAGCGCGATACCATCGGCTTGCCGCCGATCAGCTGATGTTTGATGCCCTGGAACATGGCCTGCATGATCATCGGCACACCGGCCATGACATAGACGTTTTCCATCCGGAAACCCGGTGCCTTGGAGATCGGGTTCTGGATCAGCTCCGCCCCGACCGGAATGCGCGCCATACGCAGGCGTGCTTCATTGAGGTCTTCGGGGTTTTCATAATGGCTTTTAAGCAAGTCATGGGCGTCTGCATTGAGTTCAATCGCCACCCCGAATGCCTTGGCGACACATTCGGACGTGATGTCATCGTGGGTCGGGCCGATGCCGCCGGTGGTAAAGACGTAATCGAATTTTGCCCGGCATTCATTGACCGTATCGATGATAGTGGCTTCGATATCGGGAATGACGCGGGTTTCCGCCAGTCGCACACCGAGCTTATTCAGTTCCTCTGCCAGATAGGGCAGGTTCTTGTCATGGGTGCGGCCAGACAGGATTTCATTGCCGATAATAATCAGACAGGCACGGACCGGATCAGACATCATATCCCCACAACATCATTCAAGTTCTTATCCCTGAACCATACGCCGCAAACGTGCCGATGGCTCACAGGAAATCGCGCAACATCGCGACAAGCGGCACATCAGCCGGCGGCATTGGATAATCGCCCAGACGCACCGGGCGCACCCATTTCACCTGCTGACCTTCCATCGGGGTGATTTCACCCTTCCAGACACGACACAGATAAAGCGGCATCATCAGATGGAAATCATCATAGGTGAAAGACGCAAAGGTAAAGGGAGCCAGGCAGCTTTCGGTGATATCAATGCCAAGCTCTTCTTTCAGCTCACGCACCAGCGCCATTTCAGGCGTTTCACCCGCCTCGACCTTGCCGCCGGGAAACTCCCAAAGGCCGGCCATGGATTTGCCTTCGGGGCGCTGAGCGATCAGCACACGGTGATCAATATCGACCAGTGCGACCGCACTGACAAACACGGTTTTTTCCGGAATTTTGCCCTGGCGCAGGTCAACCGACATGCAGCCTTTATCTGGTTGTTGTATTGTCATTGCACTGTTTTATCGCGCCATTAAACCTTCGCCAAGTGCAGAAAGCATCGGGGGTCACTTTACGCCTGTCAGATCAATGTCATCGGGCGCGAGGCCCTTCAGATAACGGTCATATGCAGCTTCAAATGCAGCTTCGATGTCTCGTGTATAGGTGACCGTATCAAACAGCGGACAGGTCTTGATCTGTTCTTGTAATTTCTGCTTCAAGGCTGCGGTCTTTTCGGGATGAAGCGCCAGATCCAGTGCAATGGCTTCATAGTCCACTTCATCCTTGGCAATCAGCTCAGACATATTGGCTGCCGTCAAAATGCTGGCCGCCACACGAGCTGCAAATTGCTCGCCGGGCAAGGTCACGAGTGGCAAACCGGCCCAAAGCGCATCACTCGCCGTGGTGTGCGCGTTGACATTAAATGTATCGAGCAACAGGTCGGCATGCTTGTGGCGTGCGAGATGCTCCGGTTCCGGCATCTTGTCGGCAAAGACCAAACGGTCGGGATCAATGCCGCGTTTTTGCGCTTCCTTGCGCAAGTTTTCGGCGGCGTAATCGTTACCCTTGAACAACCAAAGAACCGAGCCCTCAACCTTGCTCAGAAGCCGCGCCCAAATATCAAATTCCCGCGGAGTTATCTTGTAGGTGTTGTTGAAACTACAGAACACAAATCCGGTTTCCGGAAGGCCGAAATCCTTGCGCGTTGTGTTCGTTTCCGGAATGCGGCGTTGGTCATCGTTCGGCTGATAGCAATTTGGCAGGTAGATCAGCTTTTCGGAAAAATACTGTTTGTGTGTTTCAGGTGCGGTGATCTTGTCGACAATCATGTAGTCAATGAAGTCGGCCCCGATTGATCCGGGATATCCCAGATAATTGATCTGCACGGGCGCCACGCGTTGGGCAAAAATACCGGTTCGGCCCATCTGGGTATGCCCTTTAAGATCAATGGCGATATCGATATTTTTCTCGCGGGCAAGTTTCGCGATATCCGCATCAGATGCACGCTCTACATCTGAAAAGCTTTCGAAAAAGTCCCGGGCATCATTCAGGCTTTGGCTTTGTTTGATCGCGCCATAGGAGAAACCGTGGATTTCGAATTTGTCGCGATCATGGTTTCTGAGCACCCCCATCATCAGCGATAAAGTTGCATGGTTATGGAAATCGGCAGAAAAATAGCCGATCCGTAATTTTGATGGGCGCTTTGATGGAGCGGTCCCTTGCCACTTTGCTCCACGGCCATATTTAGCCAAAACGAACTTGCGGCAGCGCGCCAATTGCCGTCCCGGTGCATCTTCACGCACCAACAGCGAAAAGGGTGAAACATCTTCACCCTCAATTCCCAGGGTCCCGGCAACACGTGAAAAGCCTTCAAGGTCGGACCAATCGCACATCATTGCCAAACTATAAAACCGGTTTGCCAAGGCACTTTTGAGGTACGGGTTCAGATCAGTGGCCTTGGCATAGCTTTGGGCAGCAGCAGGAAACCGTCCCGTTGTAAAAAACACGTGAGCAAGATTGTTATAGGCGTCGGCAAACTGCGGATCGAGCTGAAGCGCCTTGGCAAAATATTGTTGGGCCGCATCAAGTTGGCCAACTGTCATCAGTACAATTCCCGCACCATTATAGGCCGGGGCATAGTTCGCATCACAAATGGCTGCTTTTTGATAGCATTGCAGGGCTTCGTTGAACTTCCCTATGCCCTGATAAAACACAGCAAGATTTTGATAGGACTTCGGATTTTGTGGCGCAAGGTCAACAACCTTTTTGAAGCAAGCATAAGCCTGCTCATAATCCTTTTGGGCAGAATGGGCATTTGCCAACAAAACCCAAATCACAGCTGCGTCAGGTTCAGTCTTGAGGTGCTTTTCACAAATGGAAATAGCCAATCCAAACTGATTGCTTTTCATCGCTTTCTTGGCGCGTGAAAGCGCCTTTTCAACTGCCGACGTCAAGACTTCTTCCTTTGCACTTCAATGTCACCGGGAGCCAATCCGTTTAGATATCGGTCATAAGCGGCTTCAAAGCCTGCTTCGAGATCACGGGTGTAACCTTCTGAGTCAAACAGAGGGCAGGTCTTGATCTGATCGTTTAGCTTCTGCTTCAAAGCCGAAATTTTTTCAGGATGCAGAGCCAAATCAAGGGCGATGGCCTCATAATCTGCCTCGTCCTTTGCTATCAATTCCGGCAAGTTTGTAGCGCTCAGGATGCTTGCAGCCACACGGGCAGCAAACTGTTCTCCGGGCAGGGTGACAAGCGGCAAACCGGCCCAAAGCGCGTCACTCGCCGTTGTGTGGGCGTTGACGTTAAAGGTATCAAGCAAGAGGTCGCCATGTTTTTGACGGGCAAGATGTTCCGATTGGGACAACTTTTCGGCAAAGATCAAACGATCCGGATCGACATCGCGTTTTTGCGCCTCTTTACGCAGGTTTTGCGCCGCGTAGTCATTGCCCTTGAACAACCAAAGTACCGAACCTTCGACCTTGCTCAGAAGTCGCATCCAGATATCAAATTCCCGCGGCGAAATCTTGTAGGTGTTGTTGAAACTACAGAAAACGAACCCGCTATCAGGCAGGCCGAAATCAGCGCGGCTTGTTTTTATATCGGCGATGCTGCGCTGATCATCGTTGGGTTGATAGCAATACGGCAGATAGATCGGCTTTTCTGACAGATACTTTTTGTGCGTTTCAGGAACCGTGACCTTATCGACTATCATGTATTCGATGAAATCTGCCCCGATGGTCCCCGGGTTGCCAAGATAGTTAATCTGAACCGGGGCGATGCGCCGCGCGAAAATGCCGAGGCGCCCCAATTTCGTATGGCCTTTGAGATCAATCGCGATATCTATCTTCTTTTGTCGTGCAAGCTCGGCAATTTCATCATCGGATGCCCGTTCGACATCGTTGAAACTGTCCAGGTAGTTCTTTGCCTCATCAAGGCTTCGGCTCTCCTTGATAAGCCCATATGAAAAGCCGTGGATTTCGAATTTATCGTGATCATGGTGACGCAGCAGCCCCATCATCAACGCAAGCGTCGCGTGATCCTGAAAATCGGCCGAGAAATATCCAATACGCAGCTTACCTGGACGTTTGGTTGGGCGCGCCCCTTGCCATTGGGCACCGTGACCGAAATTGAACGTCACGAGCCTGCGGCTTCTGACCAATTGCCTTTCCGGTGCATCTTCGAGTTTGAGCATTGGAAATGGCGAAACAACTTCTCCCTCGACGCCTAATGTGCTGGCGACCTTTGAAAATTCTTCGTAACCGGACCAATCACACATCATCGCCGAGCTGTAGTACTGGCTGGCCAAGGCACTTTTCATCTCAGGATCAAGAGAATAGGCCTTTGCATAGCCCTGTGCTGCAGCCTGGAATTGCCCCTTGATAAAGAAAACGCGGGCCAAATTGCTGTAAGCGTCGGCGAATTGAGGATCAAGTTGAAGGGCCTTGGCAAAATACTGCTGTGCAGTATCAACCTGGCCCACGTTCACCAGAACATTCCCAGCACCGTTATACGCCCTGGCATAGTTTGCATCGCAGTTAACCGCGCGCTGAAAACACTGTAGCGCCTCGTTAAATTTGCCAATGCTTTGATAAAACATACCTAGGTTTTGATGGGATTTTGGGCTTTGCGGCGCAAGCTCGACGACCTTCTCGAAGCAGAGAGCGGCCTTCTCATAATCCTTTTTCAGAAAATGGACATTTGCCAACATATCCCAACACACAACTGAATTTGATTCGGCTTTGAGGTGTTCTTCGCAGATGGAGACGGCCAACCCAAACTGATTGCTTTTCATCGCTTCTTTGGCGCGCGAAAGCGCCTTTTCAACTGCCGACGTCAAGACTTCTTCCTCATTATGGGAGCAATATTTGCGCGCACTTCACTGGCTGCCAAGGTCAATATCTACCGGGTCCTGATTGCTGAGATAACGTTCATAAGCCGCGTCATAGCCCCGCTCCAAATCACACGTATATGATTTGGTATCAAACAGCGGACAGGCTTTGACGTTATTTTTGACCTTTGCTTTCATGGCAGCGGTCTTTTCGGGGTGCAAAGCAAGGTCAAGGGCAATTGCCTCGTACTCTTCTTCGGATTTGGCAATCAGTTCGGACAGGTTTGCCGCCTTTAGAACACTTGCGGCGACCCGGGCGGCAAATTGTTTTCCAGGAAGTGTTACAAGCGGCAATCCGGTCCAAAGCGCGTCACTTGCCGTGGTATGAGCATTCACATTGAAGGTATCCAGGAACAGGTCGGCATGTTTGTGACGCGCGAGGTGTTGTTCCTCGGGCAAGAAGCCGGCAAAGACAAGGCGCGCTGGATCCACGCCGCGATTTCCGGCTTCCTTGCGAAGGTTGAGCATCGCGTCCTCGCTGCCTTCGAAGAGCCACAGGACAGAACCATCTACCTTCTTAAGCAAGCGCATCCAGATATCGAATTCACGCGGCGAAATCTTGTAGTTGGCATTAAATGAACAGAAGACGAAGCCGTCTTCGGGCAAGCCCAGCTCCGCGCGTGTTTGTGCGTTTTCCGGGAATTCCCGGCCGCCGTCATTGGGTTGATAGCAATGCGGCATGTAGATGATTTTTTCGGAATAGGCGTTCTTGTATTCGCCGGGGATGATGGTGTGGTCTGCGATCAGATAGTCGATGTAATCGGCCCCCAAAGTCCCCGGATAACCAACATAGTTGACCTGAATTGGCGCCATCCGATAGGAAAATAGCTGTGGCCGCCCGTACTGGGTATAGCCCTTCAAATCAATCGCAATATCGATCCCCTGGTTACGGGCGTGCTCGACAATCTCGCGGTCCGATGCACCGCGAACGTCCCAGTTTTTTTCAACCAGTTTCTGAAGTTCACCGCGACGCCAACCATCCGTGACACCGCCGTAACTATATGCATGTATTTCAAATCGGCTTTTGTCGTGGAGACCGAAAAGCCCCATCATTAGGGAAAGCGTCGCGTGATTGTGAAAATCAGCGGAGAAATAGCCGATTTTGAGTTTCTGCGGGCGTGAAGACGGACGCGGGAAGCTCGGAACGGCCTCTCGCACGGCAAGTTCCTGGGCCCGGTTTTCAGAACGCTTTTTCTGCGCGTATGGGTCATCGTCAAAATGCAGGAACGAAAAGGGTGAAACCGAGTTACCCGGTTTTCCAATCGGCTTCACTTTCTTAAATTCGGGTGCAAGTTCAGACCAGTCGCAGATTTGTGCGCGGACATAGAGATAGTCCGAAAGTGCCGTCATATTGTTCGGTCGCAGTTGGGCGACTTTTTCAAATGCCTGTTTGGCAGCACCGCGCTTTTTCTTGCGGTACAGGATGATCCCGAGATTAAGATACGGCTCCGCCAGGTTGGGATCGTATTTGATCGCCATCACGCAGAATTTCTCAGCCTCATCAAAACGCCGCATCTCTACCAGGATGCCTGCGATAGAACTCAGAACGCCGGCATTTTGCGGTTCGATGTAACTGGCATTCTGAAATGCCTGCAATGCAAGGTCCCACTTGTTTTGCGTTGAAAACAGCTTACCAATATTCACCCAGGCCATTCCGAAATTCTTATCGATCTCAATGGCTTTGCGCAGACATTTTTCAGCCTCGACCGGGTTTTGACTTTTTGCATAGCCAAATCCAAGAAGGTTCCATATCTGGGCACTTTCGGGCGCGTATTCCAAGAGTTGACGGGCAAGCTCAACGCCTTTTGCAAACTCGCCCTGCTCAATCAGTTTAGACGCTTTTGTGAACGCTTCCTGAGCAGAAATACCGTTTCCGGATGCAGCATCACGCAGCTTCTCAAGAGCGGCTTTCGCGCGTGTGTTTTTCGGGTAGTCCTGAAGAAACTGTTCGTACAGCTTGATCGCTTCGTCAATCTGGCCCTGATTTTCGAGCTTTTTTGCGCGTTTGGACAGTTGATCGAATGAGGACACTTTGACGGGATCTCCGAATTTGAACTTTGCCCGGAAAGTCTAGAGAGCAGGCTATTAAGGACTAATAAATACATCCCAACAATACACATGCGACGCGCTGCTTTACAGGCCTGGATTGTCAAAATCAGAGGACATAGCGAGTGTGGTCACTGCAAACATCCATTTGATTGTTTTAAACGGAATTCAGTGCGCTAACGTATTGACTATATAAATAATAATTTTTGCATAGATCGGCACCCCGTATGATTCCCAAAAAGTTTCTGAGCATGACGACCAATTCCATCGTCGCAATGGTGCTTCTGGCCGGATGTGACAAGCTTGGTGCTTACAATCATTGGCAGGCTGGCGATATAGAACCTGATATAGCGGCACTTTCCTATGGACCGGATGAGCGGCAGGCTCTGGATCTTTATTTGCCCGATCCATCACTTCAGCCGGCCCCACTTGTGATCTGGTTTTATGGTGGGTCATGGGATTCTGGTGATCGCGGCAAGTACGCCTTTATCGCCAAACGCTTTACCGAGTTTGGCTATGCGGTTGCCATTCATGATTACCGATTGGTCCCTGATGTTCATTTCCCGGCCTTTATCGAGGATGGGGCGTCCGCAATCGCCTTTATGAAAAGCTACGCGGCCAAAAATCCCGATCAGATCAAGGATGTCCCGATCATGTTGGCCGGGCATTCTGCCGGGGCCTATAACGCCGTTCAGCTGGTTGCAAACCAACAGTATCTGCAAGCTGTCGGGCTTGATGCCGATGACATTGCCGGCATCATCGGGCTGTCGGGCCCATATGATTTTTATCCCTATGATGTTGCGGCCACCCGAAATGCATTTGGCGAGACACCGGCCAAACAGAGCCAGCCGGTCGAGATGGATCTGGCGCATATGCCGCCGCTTTTGTTGATAACGGGCACCCGTGATCACACGGTTTTACCGCGCAATTCGAGAAGGCTGGCCGAACTGGCCCCGAATGCAGAACTTGTCGAAGTCCCCGAAACTGGCCATGCCGGAACCCTGATTGCAATGGGGTTCTATCTGACAACCGATGATGCGGTGTTGGGTCCGGTCAAACAGTTCCTGCAAAGCCATCTGCCAACCAAGGCCCTTACGGCAAACAACTGACAAAGAAAAAGCGCGCATCCCGAAGGTGCGCGCTTTTCCTGAATTTCATGGCCTTTTCGATCAGTTCAACTGACCGTGGCAATGCTTGTATTTCTTGCCAGATCCGCATGGGCAGGCCTGGTTGCGGGCAACACGCCCCCAGGTCGACGGATCGTTGGGATCGAAATTGCCCGGCTGACGCGACTGAACGGTTGCAGTATCGACACCCTGCTCGGTTGCTTCAAGTTCGTCGCGGTTTTCGCGCATTTCCTGTTGCGGACGGCGTGCCTCGAGATCTTCGGGGCGCGGGGTCGATTGCAGTTCGACATGCGACAGCATCTGGGTCACGCGTTCGCGCAAGGATACCAGCATGGCTTCGAACATGTTGAAGGCTTCGCGCTTGAACTCATTGAGCGGATCACGCTGACCATAGGCGCGCAGGCCGATGCCCTGACGCAGGTGGTCAAGGGCAAGAAGGTGCTCTTTCCACGACTGATCAAGGAGCTGCAGCACGAGGCTTTTTTCGACCTGGCGCATGATATCGGCACCATAGTTGGCAACCTTGGCCGCCATTTTCGCATCCGCAGCCTTTTCAAGGCGTTCACGCATGACTTCCTGATCGATGCCTTCTTCCTTGACCCAATCAGAAATCGGCAGATCAAGACCGAGAAGACGGGTAACTTCCTCGTGCAGGCTGGCGGCTTCCCACTGTTCGGGATAGACCTTGGCCGGGCAGTATTTGTCGACCATGTCCTCGATGACTTCGGCACGCATATCAGCGACGTCTTCGGCAACGTTTTTGGCCTGCATCAGGTCACGGCGCTGTTCATAGACGACCTTACGCTGGTCATTCATGACATCGTCAAATTTCAGAACGTTCTTACGAATGTCGAAGTTGCGTGCCTCGACCTTTTGCTGGGCTTTTTCAAGCGCCTTGTTGATCCATGGATGGTAAATTGCTTCACCTTCCTGCAGGCCAAGTTTCTGCAGCATGCCGTCCATGCGCTCGGACCCGAAAATACGCATCAGGTCATCTTCAAGCGACAGATAGAATTTCGATCCACCCGGGTCACCCTGACGACCGGAACGACCACGCAGTTGGTTATCCACGCGACGTGATTCGTGACGTTCAGTACCGATCACAAACAGGCCACCAGCGGCGAGAACCTTTTCCTGGTCAGCTTTGACTTCGGCTTTGATCTTTTCAATCGCGGCCGCACGTTTGGCTTCGTCAGTGACATTGGCCAGTTCGTGTTCAACGCGCATTTCAACGTTGCCACCAAGTTTGATGTCGGTACCACGACCGGCCATGTTGGTTGCAATCGTGATGGCACCCGGCGCACCGGCCTGAGCCACGATCAAGGCTTCGCGTTCATGCTGCTTGGCGTTGAGAACTTCGTGCGGGATTTTCTTCTTTTTCAGAAGATCTGAAAGAATTTCCGATTTCTCGATCGATACCGTGCCAACAAGCGCCGGTTGGCCACGTTTGTGGCAATCTTCGAGCTGTTCAGAGATCGCAATCCACTTTTCATTGGCGGTGCGATAAATCTCGTCATCGGCATCTTTACGTGCAATCGGGCGATGGGTCGGGATTTCGACAACCTGAAGGTTGTAGATTTCCTCAAACTCCTCGGCCTCGGTCATTGCCGTACCGGTCATCCCGGCAAGGGTCGGATAAAGACGGAAATAGTTCTGGAAGGTGATCGAGGCCAGAGTCTGGTTTTCGTTCTGGATCTTGACCTTTTCCTTGGCTTCCAGCGCCTGATGCAGGCCATCGGAATAACGGCGGCCTTCCATCATACGACCGGTAAATTCGTCAATGATGACGACCTTGTCGTCCTTGACGATATAGTCGGTGTCTTTCTGGAACAGCTTGTGCGCACGCAGCGCCTGATTGACGTGATGGACCAGATGAACGTTGGCAACATCATAAAGCGTGCCTTCGGTCAGAATTTGCATTTCCATCAGAAGCTGTTCGGCGTGTTCGGTACCCTCTTCGGTCAGGGTAACCGCGCGCGCCTTTTCGTCCTTTTCATAGTCTTCTTCGATAAGTTTGGGGATCAGCGCATCAATCGAGCGGTAAAGTTCGGAGCTGTCCTCGGCCGGGCCCGAAATGATCAGCGGGGTACGGGCTTCGTCGATCAGGATCGAGTCTACTTCATCGACGATCGCAAAGTTGAACGGGCGCTGCACCATGTCTTCGAGACGGAACTTCATGTTATCGCGCAGATAATCAAAGCCGAGCTCGTTATTGGTCGCATAGGTGATGTCACAGGCATAAGCCGCACGGCGCTGATCATCGGTCATGCCATGCATGATCACGCCCACGGTCAGACCAAGGAAGCCATAGACCTCCCCCATCCATTCCGCGTCACGACTTGCCAGATAATCGTTGACCGTCACCACATGAACGCCCTTGCCTTCAAGCGCATTCAGATAAACCGGCAGGGTCGACACAAGGGTTTTACCTTCACCGGTTTTCATCTCGGCGATTTTGCCAGATGTCAGAACCATGCCGCCCAGAAGCTGCACATCATAATGACGTTCGCCGCGCACACGTTTGGACGCCTCGCGGATGGTGGCAAAGGTATCGGGAAGGATGTCGGTCAGAGTCTCGCCATTCTTGAGACGTTCGCGCAGCCAATCGGTCCGGGCGCGCAGTTCGTCGTCAGTAAGCTTTTCGACTTCGGGTTCCAGGGCATTGATTTGCTCGACCGTGGCCCGCAGGGCTTTGACTTCACGATCGTTAGCTGAACCGAAAATTTTCCGGGCAATAGCGCCGAGCATTAATACGTTCCTGAACAAATAAATTAAGACACAATGAGGCCCGACAGAAAGCGGAGCCCGATCACAGATAGAACCCTGCCTGCCATCTGTCAACGGAACGAACCAATATCGCTAATGAAGAGCAGGAAATTAGCGATTTTCATACTGTTTTGCAGGCGGATCCGTGCATCTTCACGTTTTCGTTTCGGTCATGTGATCCCTTCTTGCTTGAGAAATACGAAAAATGGTCGTAGTATTCGCCTAATAGTTTTAAACCCTAACAGAGCATGTAGCTCGTTTTGGCACGCAGGGTTACCCCGAGGCGCTGCCAAATCACATCCTCAGGAGGAGGATTATGGTCGATTTCTCAGCGCTTAATCCATTTCGTCAGGGTCAATCCGCCCTTCAGGATGCGCGTCAGCCCATTACCAAAAGCAATCCCGATGCTGGTGACAGTGCCGCACAGGCGCGAAATGATGCGCGCAATCGGGTTGATCCGGTTGCGTTGTCAGACGATGCGCTTGCCGCACATAATGACAGCCAGAAGCTTGCCCCTGCGGCAGGCGAGTCCCTGTCGAACAAGTCCCTGACAACCGAAGAACTGTTTGAACGCGCACTTGATGCGTCGCTTGAGATGATTCGCGGCAGCGTCGAGGAAATGTTCGCGCTTTCGGGCATGTCCGAAGAAGATGCTATTGCTGCAACGGATGCCATGTTCAATGGCATTCGCGATGCTGCCAGTGGGCAGGACCAGTTCGAGTTTTCCTTTGACCAGGCGATCGCCAGCCACAGCAAGACCGCCATTTCATATGCCGGGGCCAATGGTGCCGCAGTTGGTGTATCGGAATCCGCCATGATGGCGGTCCAGTCGCTAGATATCAGCATCAACAATGAAACCGGCGAGTTCTCGTTTAATTACGAGGCTGCCAAGATCGAAGTTGTCCGCACCGAAGCCATCGCAATTGGCAACAGTGCCGGTGCAGCCCTTGGCGCACTTGGCGCGGTTATGGATGGACTGGGTGGCGGATCGCTTGTCGATATGCTGGGCAATCCGGCCAATGCCGAGAATGGCGGGCTTCTGTTTGATATCAATGATAACGGAGTCGCTGAATTCATTCGTGAACTGATGAATGCAACAGTCGGTTCTGATGACGCGTCCGAAGAAGGCGACGCAGCCGGTACTGCGCAGACCAATGGTCAGGCGCTTGCGGCTGAACGGATGGCGGCCCTGAATGCCCAGATCACCGAGCAGTTCATGGAACAGGCAACACTGATCGTGCGCAGCATCAATCAGCCGTCAGGCGAAACTGGCGAGGGTGCCGGTCCGCTTCAGTTGACCGTTGATATGATGATGCCGATGGGCCTTTTTGGTCAGGATGATGGCAAGGCTACCTTCACGTTCCCTGATGGTGAAACCGTGCCCGTCACTGACCCGACACAGGAACAGGATGTTCTGATTTAACTGCGACGGGATGCCGCGACCGGCATCCCGCAGCCCTTCAGGAAGGAGGTGCTGAATGATGTTTGACCCGAACATGGTCACCCCACAACAAACCGGCACAGCTGGCATGGATGCCTATGCAGGCGCGCAGGCAGCGGCAAAGGCTGCCGCCGAAAGCATTGCTGCGCAAAAAACAAATGCGGGGCAGTTGAGCAAGGTCCAACGCGCGATTGCAGATCAGGTGGACCTGAGCGCTGAAGCCAACGAGAAAGTTGAAGATGCGCCGGAACCGTTTGCCCACTTGCCGGTTTTTGAAGTGCAAACCAATGCGCTTGATGTTCTGAATGCTGTCAAACCTGCCATTCAGGATGCGCAAGGCCGAATGGATAATGATGCCTTTATCATTCTTTCGATGATTGGCGTCCCGCCCGAAAAAGCGCGTCAGATTGCATCTGAGATGGCCGATGGTCCACTTGGTGATGCTGCGATCAGCGGTGTCGACGGCGCTCCCAATGGCATATCTGTCGAATCACTCGTAAAGGGGATTGCTTCGGGCGACATCAAGGCCGACGCTGGTTCCCTGCAGATGATATCCCAAGCCGTCAATATTGACCTTACCCAGCTTCAAAGCGGATCCTCGGGCCGAATGAGTGGGGGCATTTCCATGGCCGAGATCAATGCCAAGATTGAGCAAATCAGTATCAAGTATACAAGCATTGAAATTCGTCAGGTGTATCAGCAGGTGGACCCCCTTGTCCTGGACCTTGACGGCAATGGCATTGATGTCACCGACGTTGCCAACGGCGTCAACTTCGACATTGACGGCGATGGTGACCAGGATCAAACCGCCTGGGTCAGCGGCGGGGATGCGTTGTTGGCGCTTGATCGCAATGGTGATGGCGAAATCAACGATGGCACCGAACTGTTTGGCGACCAGAACGGGGCCAAAGACGGCTTTGCCGAACTGGCCAAATATGATGACAACCAGGATGGTGTGATTGACAAAAGTGATGCTGTGTTCAGTTCGCTCGTTTTACTGCGCGCAGATGGAAGCCAGAGCAGCTTGGCAAGCGAGGGGATTAAATCGATCTCGCTGACCATGATCACACCCTTGGACGAACGGCTGATTGGTGGGGATCTGGTGGCCAAATCGGGTTTCACCCGCACAGATGGGTCACAAGGGATGGTCGGTGAAGTGCTGTTTGACGTTCAGGCCTGAACAGTCCCAACCGTGTCAGAATTTCACATAACTGTCGTCCGATCATTGCCCGCCTTTCGGGTGATGCGCGCGCGTGAACGCAATGATACACATCACAACATGCTGACACGCAAATTTAGCTTCTTCACATTTTAGACAGAAAGCTTTGTCAAAAGGTGCGACATCCACGGCGAAGCCTTGTGCAGGCACAACTTATGTGTTTTACCCGTGGGCAGAGGCATTGGGCATAAGCCCATCTGAAATCAAAGTCTGGAGAAACTATGCTGCGCAAATCCCTTCTTGCTGCGTCCCTGGCAACCGTCATTTTCGCATCCCCTGCCATGGCACAGGACGCTGCACCGGCAGAAGACCCGGTGCTGGCGACGGTCAATGGCGAGGACATTCTTGAATCAGAAGTCCGCGCAACCCAGCAGGGCCTGCCGCAACAGTATCGCCAGCTTCCGTTTGACATGCTTAAGGCGGATCTTCTGACCCGTGAAATCAATCAGCGCCTGCTGATGGATGCCGGCAGCGAAGCCGGTCTGGCTAATGACGAGGAAGTCAAAGCACAGATCGCAGCCCTTGAGCGCCGCCTGATCGCCGAAACCTATCTGGATCGTGCGCTCAGTGACGCGATCACCGATGATGCGATCGAAGCAAAATACGAAGAATTCATCAAAACCAACGAGCCGGAGCCGCAGGTTCACGCCCGTCATATCCTGCTTGAAAGCGAAGAAGACGCAAAAGCCATCATCGCAGAGCTTGACGATGGTGCCGACTTCGCCGAACTCGCCAAAGAAAAGTCGACCGGCCCGTCCGGCCCGAACGGTGGTGATCTTGGCTTCTTTAACCGTGCCGACATGGTTGCACCGTTTGCCGAGGCAGCCTTTGCCATGGAACCGGGCACCTATTCCAGCGAGCCGGTTCAGACCCAGTTTGGCTGGCACGTGATCAAGGTTGAAGAGAAAAAAGAAGGCACCCAGCCGTCGCTTGACGAAGTGCGTCAGCAGCTTATGGCCGAAATCAGCCGCGATGCGTTTAATGCACTTGTCGAAGACCTGCGTTCTGATGCCGAAATCGTCAACTATGTCGAAATCGAAGCCGCGAAGGCAGCAGAAGAAGCCGCCAAGGAAAAGCCTGCGGAATAATCCCGCAAACGTCGTGGTAATTGATCGCGTCTGGCTTTAGAGAATTCGAAAACGGGGTGCAGCCATTGGCTTCGCCCCGTTTTTTACATATCATTTGATCGCGTAAATTCATTCTGCCGCTTGCTTTTCGTCGCCATTGCGGCAGGATGGACCGACTTATCCAATAAAGGAAACTGCACTGATGGTTGCGACTGCCATTTCACCGCTTGCCCCCGCGGCATTCCCAGACCTTCCGGCGATTGCTGGCGTTAAACTGCATACCGCAACCCTTGGCATTCGCTATAAGGGGCGCCCGGATGTGCTGTTGGCCGAACTTGAGCCAGGCACGCAGGTTGCCGGTGTCTTCACCACGTCGACCACTGCATCGGCGGCTGTGCGCTGGGGACGTGAGGCACTTAAGGGTGGCAGTGCCCGTGCGTTTTTTGTCAATGCAGGCAACTCGGTCGCCTTTACCGGCAAGGCAGGCGAAAAATTCGTTGCAGATAAGGTCGAAGCCGCGTCCAAGGCGCTTGGCTGTGCAAAAACCGAAATCTTTACCGCATCGACCGGCGTGATTGGCGAGCCGACCACGGCCAACCGTATCACCGATGCACTGGGTGATCTTCTGGCCAATGAAGCCGGCTGGCTTGATGCCGCCAAGGCCATCATGACGACTGATACCTTCCCCAAGGGGGCGTCAGCCACCGCGACAATCAGTGGCAAGACCGTGACCATTGCCGGTATCGCCAAGGGATCGGGCATGATCGAGCCGAACATGGCAACGATGCTGAGCTTTGTGTTTACCGATGCCGCCCTGCCGCATAATGTGCTGCAGGCCATCCTGGCTGATAGCAACAACCGCAGCTTCAATGCGATCACGGTTGATAGCGATACCTCGACCTCGGACACGCTTCTTGTCGCTGCCACCGGCAAGGCAGGCAATGACGCGATCAGTGACGTCAACGACCCGGAACTTGCCGCGTTCAAGGCGGCATTTGAAAATGTGCTGCGTGATCTGGCTCATCAGATCGTGCGCGATGGCGAAGGCGCTTCGAAATTCATCACCGTCAAAGTCACCGGTGCCGTGAACGAAAAAGAAGCCAAGACTGCCGCCAAGGCCATTGCCAACTCCCCACTGGTCAAAACCGCGATTGCCGGTGAAGACGCCAACTGGGGCCGTATCGTCATGGCGGTTGGCAAATGCGGCGTGACAGCCGATCCAAACAAGCTGAGCGTTGCAATCGGTGGCATCACGCTTGCCAAAAACGGTGAACGTGTTGCCGATTATGACGAAGGACCGGTCGAAGCCCACATCAAGGGGCAGTATATCGACATTGATGCCGATCTTGGCTTTGGCGATGGTTCAGCCACGGTTTGGACCTGTGACCTGACGCATGGCTATATCTCGATCAATGCGGATTACCGCAGCTAAGCGATCAAAATCCTGCGCACTAAAAAACGCCGCCTTCAGTGAGGGCGGCGTTTTGCGTTTTCGGGCTGCGACCAGCAGAGGTTATCTCTTGCCGGGAATATAACCATTGAGGATCAGGCCGACATTGGCCCCTTCCAGTTCGGTTTCGCCAAGATCGGTTGCGCCAAAGGCCACACCGGCAACGTTCGCCTTGGTCAGGTTTGCGCCCTTCATCTTGGCTTCATGGAATACCGAGTTGCGCAAGTCGGCCTGTTCGAAATTGACATCCGACAGGTCTGCGTTCCAGACGGTACCCGTTTTCTCGCCCTTCTTGTCGCGCTGATCGACACCTCCAAAGTGAACGCCCTGAAAGACACCCTCGCTGCAATCGGATCCTGCCATACGCACGCCATCCAGCACGGCACCATTCATGCGGATTTTCTGCATGTCGGCTTCGCGCATCGAACACATGGCAAGGATGGTATCGATGAAAAGGGTGCCGCGCATGACGCATTTGTCAAAGACCGCCCCCGACAAGTCCATGCCAGAAAAATCCATGCCAGACAAATCCCTACCGGCCGCGATCATCGGCATACCGGTTTTGCCCCCGGTTGACAGCCATTCGCTGTGGCCATTCACCAGTGCACGGATATCGTCCACCAGCGGTGCTGTGGGTGTCCCGCCGCCAATAGAATAGGACGTATTGGCCTGTGACAGATCAACATCCTGCAAGTCGACATTGCGCAGGTTCGCACCGCTCAGGTCTGCACCAATAAGTTCGGTCCCGGCAAGTTTTGCGCCCTTGAGATTGGCATTGCGAAGCTTTGCCCCGTTCATCTTGCACCCGGTGAGGTCAGCACCTTCGAGGTTGACGGCAAACATGTTGGCGTCACTCATGTCGGTATTGGCAAGACGTGCGCCCGACATGTTGGCCCCGGCCATATTGCCGCCCCACATCATCGCCCCTTCAAGGTCGACATTTGACATGTCGGTTTCGCGTTTGACCGTCCGTTCGCGCGCACCATCAAGGACCACCATGATCCCTGCGCGCAAATCAATACCGTTCAGATTGGCATAGCGCAGATTGGACCGCGCCATATTGGCCCCGCGCAGATCAGCACGCTCAAACGTTGAATTTTCGAGATCAGCCTCAACAAAGTTTGCGCCAAACAGGTCGCAGAAATCGAAACAAACGTCGCGCGCCGATGCCTGAATGAAGTTTGCACCGGGCAATACTGCCTCTTTCAGGCTGATCTTGCTCATTTTGATGCGGGAAAGATTGCAGTTGCGCTTTTGCATGCGCACGCCGCCCGGCTTTTGATTGAGATAAAGTTGATGCTTCTTGATTGAATCAATCAATTCCGAACGCGATGACATTCAGTAGAAAACCCCAGAGATTCTAAATTAGATTCTTATTATTCTGCATTATAGAATGACGCAGTTTCCCCGCAACGCAATTTGTTTAAGACATTGCGCGGCATTGTGACGGTTTAAGTCTGTAAAAAACGGGGAAAAACTATCCGAACGCTTAGTGAACCCGCACCCTGGCAGGGTTAGATCCTAAACCTTGCCGGGGATGATTCCGGTCAGAATCGAGCCGGTGTTGGTGCCGTCAAGGTCGACGTCGCTTAAGTCCGTCTCACCAAAGGCAACACCGGAAATATTGGCTTTGCAAAGCTTGGCCCCCTTCATGTGGGGCTCATCGAAAACCGAGTTTCGAAGATCGGCGTGTGAAAAGTCCGTCGCATGAAGGTCTGCACGCCAGACCTCGCCCGTTTTCTGTCCCTTCGCATCGCGCTGTTCGACGCCACCGAACTTGACGCCCTGAAGCACGGCCTTGGTGCAGTTGGCATAGGACATCCGCACACCATTCATGATCGACCCGCTCAGCCGGGCGCGGGACAAATCGGCATTGCGCATCGATGCCATGACCAGAATGGTATCGACCAACAAAACACCGCGCAGGATGCAATCATCGAAACATGCCGCCGAAAGATCAAACCCGGTCAAATCAAGTTCGGTCAGATCACGCCCGGTCACATCAAGGCGTGCGCCCGATACCCCGCCACTTGTCAGCCACTCTGTGTGGGCATTGAGCAAGATGCGGATATCATCTGGGAGCGGCGTTGCCGCCTTGCTGCCAATCGAGTTCGACATATTGGCCTGCGACAGATCAACGTTCGAAAGATCAACATTGCGCAGATTGGCACCCGACAAGTCCGTGCCAAGCAAAAGCGTATCCTTGAGCTTTGCCCCCTTGAGGTTGGCGTTCTTTAGCTTTGCGCCCGACAGGTTGCAGCCTGAAAGATCCGCGCCGGCAAGGTTGACGGCAAACATGTTGGCGTCGCTCAGGTCCGCATCGGCAAGCCGGGCACCGGACATGTTGCTTTCGGCCAGATTGGCACCGGACAGCACCGATCCCTGAAGGTCTGCATTGGTCAGATCTGTTTGTCGCTTGACCTTTTTTTCGCGCCCGGAATCGACAATCACCATCACGCCGGATCGAAGATCGGCCCCCGTCAGGTTGGCATTGCACAGTTTGGCACGCGCCATGTTCGCACCGCGCAAGTCGGCGCGCATGAAGCTTGAACCTTCGAGATTGGCCTCGACAAAGTTGGTCCCGAACAGATCACAGAAATCAAATTTGACATCCTGAATCTGGGCCTGAATGAAATTGGCACCGGGAAGCACCGCATCCTCAAGACTGATCTTGCTCATCTTGATGCGCGACAGGTTGCCATTGCGGAGCTGCAATCGCCGACCGCCGGGCTGCTTCATGACAAAGAGCTGATGCTTCTTGATCGCATCAACCAGTTCGGTGCGTGTTGTCATCTGGTGGACGGTACCCCCGATCAATCGGAAACAGCGCTTGGACGCAGCTGTTCCAAGAATTCTTATAAAGTATACCCGTCAATGACAGTGAACATTCTGACAAAACATGACAATTAAGCCCTCTGAATCACTGGCATAAATATATGATTACACAATACTTATCGCGTTGCATGGTTTTCTTGCGGCCTGTTGCGGATCTGACGAGCGTGCGATCGATATTGCGGGGCAATGCGTCTGCAACGGCAGCGCTACATATGGGCCGGACCGCGCATGAAACCGGCCTGCGATTTTGCGATCTTGTATGGGGTTCCGCCCACCCCCATCTGCAAAATGTATTTAAGAAGAAGCGGGTATAATGCACCACATTCTGTTTGTTGATGATGATGCCAACATTCTGAACGGATTGCGCCGACGCCTGCGCAGCACCCGTCCCGAGTGGAACCTGCATTTCGCCAATAGCGGGCCTGAGGCCATCGAACTTGCCGAAAAAAAGGATCTCGACGTCATCGTGTCAGACATCCAGATGCCTGGCATGGACGGCGTGACCTTGCTTGAAACCTTGCAGAAAACCCATCCCGATGCCGTACGTATCATTCTGACCGGTCATGCTGATAACGCATCCTATCTGCGCACCATCGGCCCGGCACACCAGTTTCTGAGCAAACCTTGCGATCATGAAACCCTGGTCGACAGTATCGAAAACGCACTGGGTCTGCGTCAGTTGTTGCGAAGCCCCGAACTTAGAACCCTTGTCGCCGGCTCCAAGAGCCTCACCTCGCCGCCCGATACCTATATGCGTCTGGAAACGGCCTTTTCGAACCCGAATTACGCGCTTGATACCATCAGCAAAATTGTTGAATCCGATATCGCGCTGACCACCGAAGTTTTGAAACTGACCAACTCATCCTATTTCGCAGTGACACAGAATGTTTCGTCGGTCGCGCACGCGGTGCGAATGCTGGGAATGGAAACGCTTAAGGCACTTGCCCTTTTTGTCGGGCTGTATCGCGGCTTTGACGGCCCGGCCAGTCAGGCGGCCAATCTTAAACGCCTGTGCCACCGCTCCCAGCAAATCGGTGTCACAGCCGCCCTGATTGCAGAATACGAACGGCTTCCGCGCGAAATTTGCCATGCTGTGCCATCCATCGGGATGCTTAGTCACATCGGGACGTTGATCCTTTATACCAAGCGCCCTGACGAGATGCAGGCGGTCATTGACCGTGTCGAAAAAGAAGGCATTTCAATTGATCAGGCGGAGGCCGAACAATTCGGGGCCGGGCATGCCGAAATCGGTGCCTATTTGTTGGGATTGTGGGGATTCCCGGCACCTGTCATTCAGGCCGTTGCCTATCATCATCGGCCAATGGATTTACCGCACCGGGAAATGACCGCCCTGACCGCGATCTATGTTGCGCAACATCTGACGCGTGAAATTGCCGATCGTGATGCGGGACGAACGGTCGAAAGCACGATAGATCAGGAATATCTCGCCCAGATCGGCAAGCAGAGCCACATTGAAGAATGGACCAATATTGCGGCTGTTGTTTCCGACAAATACCGCGAACTGACCAACAACTAGATCACGTGTCCTGATGTGCTCCGTCTTCACGAAAAAGGGGCAAAAAGGACACGACCCTCCACATATGCGGACTATCAAAGATCCTTTGCAAGCCCCATGTATAGACCATGGAGCACACGCATGAGGTGAAAATGAGCGTCATCCTTTTTGTCGATGATGACAAAAATATTCTGGATGGTTTGCGTCGCCGGTTACGCTCGGTCCGGTCCGGCTGGGAGCTGCATTTCGCGCATGACGCGGAAAGCGCCTTGGCGAAGGCTGCCGAAATGGAACCCGATGTCGTCGTTTCCGACATGCGCATGCCCGGAACCGATGGCGCAGCACTTTTGACCATGATGCAGGAAAAACACCCGCATAGCGCGCGTATCATTCTTTCGGGTTTTGCCGAGGAAGAGGCAATTCTGCGCACGGTCGGCCCAGCGCACCAGTATCTGGCCAAACCGTGTGATGATCAGATGCTGGTCGAAACCATCGAGAATGCGCTTCATCTGCGAAACCTTCTGACCAATCCGGATCTGCGTGCGCTTGTTGGCGGGATTGATGCACTTGCCTCCCCACCAACCACGTACACCAACCTTGTCAAGGCACTGGAAAACCCACTGACCAGCAACCAGCAGCTTACGGCCATCGTTGCGTCAGACATTGCGTTGACTGCCGAGATCCTGAAGCTGACCAATTCGGCCTATTTTGCGGTCAGCCAGAAAATCACATCTGTCTCGCAAGCCATCCGCATGATTGGCGTCGACACGCTTAAGGCGCTTGCCCTGTTTATCGGTCTGTTTCGCAGTTTCGAAGGCCCCAAGCCGGCGGTCACGCGGATGATGCAACTTTGCAAGCGCAGCCAGCAGCTTGGCGTTGTTGCCACCTTGATCGCCGAACAGGAAAAGCTTCCGAAGGAAGTGATCAGTGTCATGGCCGCTGTGGGCATGCTGAGCCATACCGGCAGCTTGATCCTTTATGCCTATCGCGCCAATGAAATGGCCGAGGTCATCAAGCGGGTCGAAACCGAAGACATTCCGATTAACGTTGCCGAACGCGACCAGTTTGGCGCGGCCCACCCGGAAATCGGTGCGTACCTTTTGGGCCTGTGGGGTTTTCCAAGCGCCATGGTGCAGACGGTTGCCTATCACCATCGCCCGCAAGACACGCGGCATACCGAAATGAATGCGCTTAGCGCAATCTATATTGCCCAGCATCTGGCACGCGAAGTCGCCATTGAAAGCCGCACCGGTCGGGCGCCTGAAAGCCGCATTGATTTTGAATATCTTGAACGTCTGGGAAAAGCCGACCAGTTGCCGGTCTGGCGCGGAATTGCCCGCGTGGTCGAAGAAAAATACCGCGAAATGGACATGTAAGGGAGAGAGATGATGACACAGAATCCCCCTGTACTCTTCGTTGATGACGATGAAAACCTGTTGATGGGACTTAAGCGCAAGTTGCGCGGCAAGTTCGATTTCGACACGGCGGTCGGCCCGCTTCAGGCGCTTGAGAAAATCAAAGCGGGCAACAAATATGCGGTTTGTGTTGCCGACATGCGCATGCCCGATATGGACGGTGTGAAGTTACTGGCCGAGGTTGCCAAACTCAGCCCCGATACGGTCAACATGATGCTGACCGGCAATGCCGACCAGCATACCGCCGTCGAAGCAATCAACCGGGGGCATATTTTCCGCTTTTTCAACAAGCCGTGCGAGGACGAGGACCTGATTGCCGGTGTTAAGGCGGGCTTGCGTCAATATCAGTTGATCACCGCGGAAAAGGCGCTGATCGAACAGACCCTGGCGGGCAGTGTAAAGGTCCTGACCGAGGTGCTGGCACAACTTAACCCGGCGATTTTTGGCAAGGCCATGCGCGCCAAGCTTTGGTGCGACACCATTGCCAAACAGATCGACTACCCGCATCCGTGGGAATTGGGGTTGGCCGCGTTGCTGGCGCCAATTGGTTATGTCTCCCTGCCGCCGGAAATCCTTGCCCGCCTTGGCGATGAAAAGCCGCTTCAACCGCTTGAACGTGACGTGGTCCGTCGCACACCCGAGGTGGCACGCAAACTGATTTCCAATATCCCGCGTCTGGAACAAGTTGCCGGTATTGTCTATCTGCAAAACCGCAATTTTGACGGATCGGGCTTCCCGGCCGAAGGCCCGCTTGGCACGGAAATTCCGCTGGGCGCTCGCGTGCTTCGGATTTTCAACGATCTTGGCAAAATCGTCGAAAGTGATCTTGTCGTCAAACAGCACTTTGACGAGTTGCGCCACAAGCCCGAACGCTATGACCCCGAACTGCTGAACCAGATCGAGGCGATCCTTGCCCAGGAAGATCCGTCCTATGACAAAGTCGCCCATCCGACCGGGACAGAGCACGACATTTACCTCAAGAACCTGCGGATCGGCGATTTCCTTTTGACCGATATCGAAACGCGCGACGGGCATATCTTGCTGACCCATGGCAATTTCGTTTCGGAAATCCAGATCCAACGATTGCGGGTTTTTCAGGAACTTCACCAGTTTCATGAACCCATTCGTGTCCGTCGCGGCGGGCAAGGCCCAGATACGCCTGGCCGGGAGGTGTCATGACAGAAGATCAGGATAGCATTGAAGCACCGAAAATTCTGAGTGGTGGCGCGGACGCAGCATCTGGCGAAGATTTGCTGGACGCCGCACAGGAAATTGATGCACCGGAAGAAATCCGCGCGCATTTTTTGGCACTTATGAACGAGCAAAAACGCCGCAAGCAGGAAACCACGCAGCGGCTCAAGACCATTCTGGACAGCGTTGTAGAAGGCATTCTGATCATTGATGCCACCGGCATGATCCAGGACTTCAACAAATCCGCCGCCGAAATCCTACGCGCAACCGGCGATGAGTTGCTGGGGACTTCGGTAGATGTCATGTTCATTGATCGCAAGGCAACGGTGCGCCACAAGCTTTTGAACCGCTGCATCAATATCAGCAGTGGTGTGCTGAAATATGACTATACCGAAACCATGGCCCAGCGCCTTGATGGCGACAGCTTTCCGATGGAAATCATCGTAAGCCCGGCCAATTTCGGATCGGAGATGAGCTATCTTTACATTTTCCGCGACATCACCCGGCGCAAGAGTGCGGAAGTCGCGCAAAAGAAGCTCGAAGAAGACCTGCGCGAAGCGCTTAAGCTTGAGGCGATTGGCCATCTGGCAGGCGGCATCGCGCATGAAATCAACACACCCAGCCAATACATTCGCGATAACCTGAAGTTCCTTAATGACAGCTATGGGTCGCTGTCACGCATGCTGGGGCTGGCGTTACAGACCTTGTGGAAGAACCGTAGCCAACTGCCACCCAATACGTTTGAAGATTTCGCGCGCCAGATGCGTGATTCTGATCTTGAATTCCTGCTTGAGGAAATCCCGCATGCCACCCAGCAATCCCTTGATGGCATCAATCAGGTGGCGCGCATCGTCCTGTCGATGAAGGAATTCTCCCACCCCGGCGGGACGGAAAAAACCACGACCGATATCAACCGGGTTCTGTCGAACGTGATCGTGATTTCGCGCAATGAATGGAAACACAATGCCGACATTACCGAAAAATTCGATCCGGAAATCCCGCATATTCCGTGCCATATCAACGAGGTCAATCAGGTATTTCTCAACCTGATCGTCAATGCCGCCCAGGCCATTCAGGCGGCCAACCGCAAACCCGATGAAGGACACATCACGGTCAAGACGACGTCACTTGATGACAGCATCCTGATTTCGATTTCAGACAACGGAACAGGTATTGCCAAGGAAAACCGGTCCAAGGTGTTCAACCCGTTCTTTACCACCAAGGAAGTTGGCAAGGGCACCGGGCAGGGACTATCAATTACCCATGATATCGTCACGGTGCGCCATGGCGGACGCATCTGGTTTGAGACCGAAATGGGTAAGGGAACCACGTTCCATGTCCTTTTGCCGGCCGAAGACCGCACTGGCAAAAAGCCCGACGAAAAATCCGAGAAAACCAAGACCTAACGCGGGGCAAACAGGATGATCCCGGCACCCAAAAGGCAAACCAGTAATCCGGTTACATCCCAACGGTCGGGTGTGGTGCGTTCAACCACCCACATCCAGAAGATCGATGCCGTAATATAAACCCCGCCATAGGCCGCATAGGCCCGCCCGGCAAAGTCGGCCTCAACGCGGGTCAAAAGCCAGGCAAACAGGATCAGCGATGCAATACCGGGAATGACCCATAAAACGGATTTCCCCGATCGCAACCAAGCCCAAAAGGCAAAGCATCCCGCAATTTCAGCAATGGCTGCAAAGATATAGGCCGCGATGCTTTGCATCTGTTCCCCAGTTCAGTCGATCAGAAGGCCGGGCGCAAGTCCCCGGCATATTTGCCCGCCCAGTTGGTCAGGACCGGGGTCAGGTAATTTTTCAGGACCTCTGCCTTGGCGTCATCAATCACGCCATGTTTGCGCAAGATGGCGCCCATCGCAACCTCTGCCCCGCGCTGGGTGCCATCATCGATCTTAAGCGCGACACCAAGCCCTTGTTTGGGGAAGGCCGCGCAATAAACACCCTCTGCGCCGACCTTGACCAATGCATCTTCACCGCATTCTTCCATGATCCCGGTGCAAAAACGCCCGGTTCCTGCGACCATGAAGGGCGCATTTGCACAGCCCTTGCGAATACGCTTGATGGCATCAATGCGTTTTTCATCAAGGCCGACCGGATCGGCCATGCGCGCCATCGCAAGACCCAGATCACGCAACCGCATGCCGATCACCGGAATGCCACATCCATCAATGCCGCGCGGGGTCGAAGACAGATCGCAGTCGCCCATTTCCTCAAGCACCTTGATCAGGCGCTGCTGAACCGGGTGGGCTTCCTCGATATAGCCAGCCGGATCTTCACCAAGCTGCTGAATGGTCGACAGGAACCCTGAATGCTTGCCAGAGCAATTGTTGTGCGCCTTGGTCAGGGTGACATGATCGGATGCCTGTTTGATGCCCGCCGCCTGGCTAAGCGAATAATGTGGCGCGCATTCCAGCGTATCGACCGAAAGGCCGATCTTTTTCAGCCACGCCTTGACAGTCTGGGCGTGCTCTTCCTCGCCATTATGCGATGAGCAGGCAAGGGCGATGTGTTTGTCCTCAAGCCCGAAGGCCTCGACCGCGCCACTTTCAACAAACGGAATGGCCAAAAGCGGCTTGATCGCCGATCGCGGATACATCAGCGCATCAATATCGCCGCCCTGATCAATGACAGTGCCATCAGCCTTCATCACCGCATATCGACCACGGTGGAAGCTTTCGACCATATCGCCACGGGTGGCTTCAACAAGGATCGGATTGGCAGCGATTGACTGAGGCATTGTGGGACGCTCCGGGACTGGATGGGATTGGGGAGGATGCACCAAGGTATGAACCCTGATCATGCTATGCCCGAAATATGGGAGTGAAGGCAAGCAAGACCAGCCTTTGCAGATATAAAAAACGCCCTGTCAGGGCAGAGCGTTGATTATCGCAAGACCACGATAAATAGAGGCACGGTCATGCTTCCGGCCAGGCGCAAAGTGCCTGATCGGCAATGCGTTCGAGGCGCTCGCGGCTGAAGCCTGCCTTGGCTTGCACCGCCATGCCATGCAGGACGGTGAGAACGAACGACGCAAGTGTCGCAGGGTCAGCTGACGCTGACAAATCACCCTCGGCCTTTGCCTTTTCGAATCGCTTGCGAAGCTTTGCCTCGCCCTCTGCGCGGGCATCAATCAGTGCTTGTCGCACAGCCTCGGCATCGTCTGATCCGGCAAGAACACCATTGATGCCAAGACAGCCCGTATGGTCGGCATAGCGTGTATGCAGCTCAGCGGCCTGATAAAGGATGTGGGCGGCAACGTCGCGGGCCGTCGGGCGTTCGAGTGCAACCGGAATGAAATCAAGATAGTGCTCGTAGTAGCGGTCAAGCGCCTTGCGAAACAGGGCTTCCTTGTTACCAAACGCGGAATAAAGGGCCGGGCGTTCTACACCTGTCGCTTCGGTCAGATCGGCATAAGACGCACCCTCGTAACCTTTGCGCCAGAAAACGCGCAGTGCAGCGTCGAGTGCCTTTTCCA